>Ga0070659_100000158_pt1 | contig 51870 bp, 45 predicted proteins | sample KBSC23metaG_FD_64666 | JGI IMG/M metagenome (GOLD analysis project Ga0070659, IMG submission 64666) | Corn rhizosphere microbial communities from Kellogg Biological Station, Michigan, USA - KBS C2-3 metaG | ecosystem: Host-associated > Plants > Roots > Rhizosphere > Soil ... | reverse complement strand
GGCGTTTCCGGCGTCAGGATCACCGAGGCGTTGGCGCAGGTGAACGCCTCGCGCGACTGGCTGTAGGTGAGCTGTCCGTCGATCCCGCCCTTGCCCGGCGCCTGCGACCAGGCGAAGTCGGCGGCGCGGAAGGCGGCGTTGGCGCCGCGTGCGGCGGACGGCGCAGCGGTGGATGCGGACGGCGTCGGGCCGCCCGGGCTCGCACAGGCGCTGACCAAGAGGGCTGCGCCCATCGCGCCGGCAAGACGTGCGTTCATCGACAACCTCCCCAATAACCTTGACTAGAATTGCACGCCCGTCGCCCCGGCGAAAGCGGCTGCGCCGCTGATGCGAATTTCAGCTGCCGCGGATCAGCCGCCTGCGCACGGTGCCCTCGCTCCAGTGGTTCTCCTGCGCGCGCTGCAGGCGGATCGCGTTGCGGGCCGCGGCCTGCAGGGCCTCCAGCGTCTCGCCGGGTCCGAGATCGGCGGCGATCGCGTCCAGCCGGCCGGCCAGCACCTTGCCGCGCGCCGCCTGCTCGCCCAGCGACAGGGCCGCCTCCAGCGCCAAGCAGGTCGCGCCGATGGCCGGCACGATGGCGCCGGCCACCCCGACCAGGCCGGTCAGCCAATGCGGCCCCTCGTGGCCGAACAGCGCCAGACCGGCGGTGCTGAGCACATAGGCGACCAACACGACCATCAGCACTGTGAAGCTTCCGTTCTCCAGTTGGTGGATGCGGTGCGAGACGCGGCCGTTGATCTTCGATTGGCCGCGGTGATAGGCGGCCTGGCCCGTGACCAGTTCGTCGATCGCCCAGCGGCCCCAGCTCTGCACCCGCTTGGCGTCGAAGGCCCCGCTGGGCAGGCCGGCCTCGCGCCGGATGCGGCGGGCCCGCGGGCTGCTGGCCAGCATGCTGGAGCCGTGCGGTGCGGTGTTGACCCCCAGTGTCCAGGCCACGCGCTCGAGCCTCAGGTCCTCGGCCAGCCGTCGCGCCTCGCCCCAGCGCTGGTGACGCCGGCCGCGCTCGGCCCCCATCCAGACCCAGAACGCACCGGCCGCGAGCGCCAGTTCGATGAGCACCATCGCAAGCTCGCTCTCCTCCCACAGGCTACCGACGGTGCCGGCGATGGTGGCCAGGATCGCCACGCCTAGCAGGATGACCTGGTGCGAGCGGTGTACGGCGCCCAGGTGGCTCGCCTCCGCGTCGGCGGCCAGATGCGCCTTCGTCAGCCAGATGAAGCCGGGCTCCGCCGCGAGATCGTCCGGCGTCGGCGTCGCCTCGAACGGGTCCGCCGAACCGCCCAGAGTCTTGCGGAAGATCGCGTAGGCGCGCCAGTGGCGGAAGAACCGCCGGTCGGGCGCGGTCTCGGGCGGCGGCTCGTGGCGATGCGGTTCGGCGCGCAGGCCAAGATCGTGCAGCGCCTCCTGCACGGCCTGCGGCGTCGCCTCGCGGACCAGCGGCTCGCGGCCCAGGCGCAGTTCGTCCAGGAACTCCAGGAAGCCGAAATCCTCGTCGAGGTGCTCGGGCCGGATCAACCGGACGCGGTCGGGCTCGCCCGGCTTGACCCAGAGCACCGGAATGCCGTGCTCCAGCGCCAGCCGCACGGCGTCGGCCGTGCCGCCCGCGCCGCGCGCGTGCTCGCCGGTCCACACTACCACCAGGAGGTCCGCTGCGCCGATCAGCCAGCGGGTCTGGGCGAGGTAGGCGTTGCGGCCGAGCGACTCGGTCGCGCGGCCGTCCAGCCAGGCCCCAGCGTCCATCAGGGCCTCGGCCCCGCCCTCGACGGCGTCGTCGAGGAACGGAAAGACCGCATGGACCGTACCGAGCCCAGCGGCCTTCCAGGCTTCCGCGGCCAGCAGATCCGCGCCGGCGGCCAGCCCGGTGACCAGCCGCGCCTCGCCGACCCCTGCCTGCGCCAGCACGGCGAAGGCGTTTTCCAGGCCCGCCCAGGCCTGGGCGGGATCGCCGAGGTCTTCGCGGCGGTTATGGCCGGCGAAGGCGACCTGGATGAATTGCAGCCGGGGCAGGGTCGGCGCGGCGACCGGCGTCTTGCCGGCGCGGACCCGCGCGGCCGGTGGGCGGCGCCGGGGCAGGTCCACCTCGGTCATCGGGTGCGCATCCTCACGTCGGGCGCCCATTCATGCGGTCAGGGCCGTCGCCGGTCGCCCCGTCAGTAGGGAACGTCGTCGACCGGCTGGACCACCTTGGCCTTCTTTTTCTTCACCGGCGCCTTGGGCGCGTCGGCGGGATCGGTGGGCGCCACAGCCGCGGGGTCGATCGCGCCCGGCGCGGTCGCGGACGCCTTCTGCAGGTTCGACGGCGCGGCGGTGGGCAGCAGGGCGACCATGGCGCGCGATTCCGGATGGTCCTTGGACCGCAGCAGGCTAGGCGCCGCCAGCCCGATCCCGGCGACGACCAGGACGACGAGCGAAATGCCCACATACATCGCCGCGCGGCGGCGACCGACCGGAACCAGCGCCGCGGCGTCGGCGTCCATGGCCGCGTCGAGCTCAAGGGCGGCCTTGGCCTCCTCGAAGGTCGCGGGCTCGCTGGCCAGCGCCGGGGCGGGCTTCGGCGCAACCTTGTCCGGCAGCGGGCGCGCGACCTTCAACCTGCGGGTCAGCGCCGTCACCGGCCCGGCGTCTTCGACGGCCGCTTCCGCAACCATTTCCGGCGGCGCAGCGATCGGCGTCGGCGCTTCGGCCACCACGTCGCGGGTGGCGTTCTCGATGCGCTGGCTGAGCTGCTGGATCGCGGCTTCCCAGTCGGCGAAGAAATCGATCCACTGGCGAGTGGCGAATTCGTAGGCGAACGCCTCGTTCGGCGTCACGTCCTCGATGCGCAACGGCACGACGATCAGCTTGCTCTGGCTGGCGAGGGCCAGCTCCTTGTTCATCTCTTCCGAATTGTTGGAGTTGGCCGTGAAGACCAGCAGCATGATCTTCGCCTGCCGGATGGCCCGCACGATGGCCACCTGGAAATTCTCGCCGGGCTGGATGTCCCGCGAGGAGATCCAGCAGGTGAACCCGCGCGTCTCCAACGCCTGGCAGAGTGTCATGGCGACGCGGTGGTCCTGCGACGCAAAGCTAATGAAAATACTGGCGCTCATCGGCCCCTGTGCCCTGCGTCCCCGGAAAACGGTGTTGTTCAGTATCCGTTAAGGTCATCGCTGAGCAAGCCGATTCTCCCTTCAAGTGTCCTGAAAAGGTTAACGTCGGTAGGCGAAGCTTAAGTAGTGGTCAGCGAGAATTTTCGCGCGGGCGGCTATTCGCTCACCGCACGAGCCCGGACGACAGCGCCAAAAAAGCGTGTCATTGCAACCCGACGTCGCGTCAGTGTGACGCGGGGCTCGCGCCGCGCCCGGCCAGGAGGTTTCAGATGAAGATCGTTTTCGTGGCGACGGCCGCCTTGTTAATGGTTGGCGCGGCTTCGCAGGCCGCCGCCCAGGCGAAGCCTGCCGACAGCGCGTTGAGCGGCGACCTGCGTTGCATGCTGGCGATGGGAGCGATCGCCTCGAATCCGGAGTCGCGGCAGGCTGCGACCCTGGGGGCCTTTTACTTCGAGGGCCGGATCAACGCGCGGGCGCCCAACCTGGATTTGCCGGCGGCCATGAAGGCGGAAGTGGCGCACCTCAACCAGGCGGCGATGCAGAGCGAAGCCAAGCGTTGCACCGCCCTGGTCAACCAGGCCTCCCAGAAGATGCAGTCGGTGCAGGCCGCCTTCTCGAAGCCGGTCACCGTGCCGGCCGCGCCAGCCCCGCCGACGCCAGCGCCGAAATAGGCCGCCGTCGCCGACGTTCGCGAACTAGTTGGCCGGGGCCGCGGCCGTGAGCGCCGGCCCGATCTCGTCGTACAGCACCAGGTCGGCGTAGCCGTCGAGGTCGGTCGGCTCGCGGTTGACGATCGCCAGGCGCGCGCCGTTGCGCTTGGCCAGTACGGGGAAACCTGCGGCCGGATGCACGACCAGGGACGAGCCCAGCACCAGGAAGGTGTCGCAATCCAGGCTCGCGGCCTCGGCCCGGGCCATGGGCCCGGCCGGCATCGCCTGGCCGAAGGAGATGGTGGCGGTCTTCACCAGCCCGCCGCAGCGGCGGCAGTACGGGATCTCGCCGGCCTTCAGGAAACTGTCCTTCAGCTCCTCCAGCTCGTGCCGCTCGCCGCAGTCCAGGCACTTGGCGTAGCTGGCGTTGCCGTGCAGCTCGATCACCTTGTCCGCGGGCACGCCGGAATCCTGGTGCAGGTTGTCGACGTTCTGGGTGATCACCGCGCGCACCGTGCCGCGCTCGACCAGGCGCGCCACCGCGAGATGGCCGGCGTTCGGCGCGCGGCCGACCCAGCCGGCGCGGCCCGAAAAGGCGCGCTCCCAAGCCTCGCGGCGCTTTGCGGGGTCGGATACGAAGTCCTGGAAGTAGATCGGCTTCATCCGGCTCCAGACGCCGCCCGGGCTGCGGAAGTCGGGGATGCCGGACTCGGTAGAGATCCCGGCGCCAGTGAACACCACCATGCGACGCGCATCGGCGATCAGGCGTGCGAGGTCGGCGCGCGAAGGCATGGTCCGCATCTTGGCGTACAGCCGGCGCGCGAGGCCAGCACCAATGACGCCGCATGAAGGGCGGAAGGGCCGGCCCGGCACGGTCAGGGGATGCCAGGCAATAGGCCGGGCCGGCCCGAAGCCCGCTCGGCGGGGGAGGCGGCCGAGGAGCCGCCCGATCAACCGGACCACGGCCCGTCGGGTTCCAGACCCATTGGCAAGGATTTGGCCGACCCGCTTTTCAGGCGCGGTCGAATTGCCGCTTTTCCCGGCGTCGCGCTTTGCGGATAGTGCCGCCGGAAAGAGGCCGCCGCCCAAGGCGACCTGCCGGGGGAACGCCGCATGACCAGGATCGCACGCGTCGCATGGACGGCGCTCGCCATCGGCGCGGCGGCGACGCCGGCTTTCGCCCAGGCTGCGCCGGCGCCGGACTCCGGCCACACCGCCTGGATGCTCACCGCAACCGCCCTGGTGCTGTTCATGACCCTGCCGGGCCTCGCCCTCTTCTATGCGGGCCTGGTGCGGCTGAAGAACGTGCTATCGGTGATGACCCATTGCGTGGCCATCGCCTGCCTGGCCTCCCTCGGCTGGCTGTTCGGGGCCTACAGCCTGGCGTTCTCCGGGACCGGGCCGCTGATCGGCGATCTCGCGAAGTTCTCGCTGCTCGGCGTCGGGCGCGGCGCGGTGGTAGGCTCGCTCCCTGAGAATCTCTTCTTCATGTTCCAGATGACCTTCGCGATCATCACCCCGGCGCTGATCGTCGGGGCCTTCGTAGAGCGCATCCGGTTCGGCGCGGTGCTGCTGTTCTCCGGCCTGTGGCTGTTCGTGGTCTATGCGCCGGTCTGCCATTGGGTATGGGGCGGCGGCTGGCTGATGGGCCGCCACGTGATGGACTATGCCGGCGGCCTCGTGGTCCACGCGACCGCCGGGACCTCGGCCCTGGTGCTGGCCTGGCGCCTCGGGCCGCGTGACGGCTTCCCGCGAGAACTGTCGCCGCCGCACAACCCGGGCATGACCATGATGGGCGCGGCCATGCTGTGGGTCGGGTGGTACGGCTTCAATGCCGGCAGCGCGCTGCAGGCCAACGGCGATGCCGCCGCGGCGCTCCTGGCCACGCACCTTTCCGCTGCGACGGCCGGCCTCGTTTGGGCGGTGATCGAGTGGCGGCGGTTCAAGCGCGCCAGCATGGTCGGACTGGTGACCGGCGTGGTGGCGGGACTCGCCACCGTCACCCCGGCGTCGGGCTTCGTGGGTCCGCTCGGTGGCGTGGTCCTTGGCGCGGTGGGCAGCTTTGTCTGCTACCACGCTGTCGAGCTGGTGAAGCAGAAGCTGAAGGTCGACGACAGCCTCGACGTCTTCGCCGTGCATGGCGTTGGCGGCATCCTCGGAACCCTGCTGGTCGCGGTGCTGGCGAGCCCGGCCCTGGGCGGCGTCGGCTATGCGCCGGGCCTGGGCATGGGCGACCAGGCCCTGACCCAGGCCCTGGGTGTCGCCGCGACGGTGGTCTGGTCGGCCCTCGCCACCTTCGCACTGGCCTTCGTGGTCAACCGCCTGGTCGGCCTGCGGGTGCGTGAGGAAGTGCTGGACGAAGGGCTCGACATGGCCGCGCACGGCGAGCGGGCCTGGAACCCCTGACGGCTCAGGGCGGCGGAGCGCCAAGGGCGGCGATCAATTCGCCTTCGGTCAGGCCTTCGGCCTCGATCCGCTTGAGGCGCGCGGTCTGTCCGCTCAAGAGCGCAAGGGATGATTTCGGCCGGCCCAGCGCCTTGGCGAGCAGGGCGATCATCGCGGCGTTGGCCTGCCCGTCCGCAGCCGCGGCCGCCACCCGCACCTTGAGCACCGCACGGCCGGAGTCGTCGCGCACCCAGCCGTCGATCGCATCGCGCCCGCCGCGCGGGGTGACACGGACGGCGAAGCTCGTCGCCCTAGCCAAGCGAGGCGATGACGGGCCGGAAGATCGGCGGCAGCAGGTAGAGCCGGATGCCCTGGATCACCAGCAGCACGATGACCGGGCTGATGTCGACGCCGCCGAGCGGCGGGATCACCCGTTGCACGGGCCGCAACACCCATCGTGTCACCGCGTCGAGGAAGCGGGCGATGTTGTAGACGAACGGGTTGCGCAGGTTGATCACGTCGAAGGCGACCAGCCACGACAGCACCGCGCTGATGATGATCGCGATCACCAGCAGGCCCAGGAGGTTGTCGACGATGAAGTAGAGGAAGCTGCCCATAGCGGCGGTTCTATCGGGGTTTGCGATAGCGGCAAAGCCACGCCGCGCCGCCCGCGACCACGTGGCCCTGCGACCCCGCTTGACAGAGGCCGGCTCAAAAGGGTTATTCCGCGCCTTCCTGGGTCTTCCCTGGGGGCCGTAGCTCAGTTGGTAGAGCGCCTCGTTCGCAATGAGGAGGTCAGGGGTTCGACTCCCCTCGGCTCCACCAGGTTTTTCTAGTGCGTTGGTGTCGCTAGAAAATGTTTGATTTCCAGGGCTTCGCAGGCTCTGTGGTACCGATGGCTGGTACACAACACCCACTCCCATATGTCGCGACGCCCTGAGCATCTGCTCCGGCGCGGGGGCACCTATTATTTCCGCATGCCCGTGCCGGAAGCCCTTCGGTCGATTGTCGGCAAGCGGGAGATCAAGCGTTCGCTGGGCACAGGAGATTTTGCGACTGCCCGGAAGCTCCTCACAGTGGAGCGCCTCAAGGCCCAGGCCGAAATCGAAGCCGCGCGACGACGGCATGACGCTGGCCGCAGTGGAGGCCCGAAGAGGGCCCGGGCCCTTGGCGACGACGACCTTTGGCGGCTGATGAGCCGCTGGTTTGTGGCCCGTGAACGTGAGGCCGCGAACCTGGGCGCGCGAGACGTGGATGTTGATCAGCGCCTGGATGAGATTAGCCACCTCGCCGACGTGGGCGACGGCACGAGCACTCTAGCGTCGATCCACAACGCGACCCGCAGGCTGCTGCTATCTGAGAACATCGACCTAGACCCGACCGATCCGACCTTCGCCAGATTGGAAGGGCTCATCCACGAGGCGATGATCGAGCACGAGAAGCGCGTGGTTGCCCGCTTCGCTAATCGCCCCCTGGTCCAACTCAACCCGCGCTTCTCAACGCTGTCAGCCGACAGCGAGATCAGCGAGCGGCCCACAATGTCGTTGCGGGCTCTCGCGGATCAGTTCGAGGAGGAGCGGGCACAGACCCAACGATCACCTAATGCGAAGCTGCGGCGCGACGCGCACGTGGGCATGATCCTCGGGGTGCTCGGAGAGCAGACGGACGTTCGCAAAATCACACGCGAGGACGCTAAGCGGTTCCGAAGCGTCCTGGAGCGGTGGCCCTCAAACAGCACGAAGCGGTTTCGTGGCCTGAACGTGGACGAGGTTCTCGCGCTGCCGGACGACAAGCTTGGCCCCCGGATCGCACCGCCCACCGCGAACGCCTACCTTCAGACCTTCTGCGGCATGTTTGACTTCGCCGTTCGGGAGCGCCTTCTGGACGCCAACCCCGCCAGGGGGCTCCGCTTCCGAGGCGGCGGCCATTCCGAGGCTGACCGGCACCCCTTCGACACGGACGACCTGAAGCGCATCTTCAACGCGCCCCTCTACACCGGATGCGAGAACGACGCTGACGGCTACGCCACGCCGGGCTCCGCCCGTCCTCGTCGCGCCCGGTTCTGGGTGCCGCTCATTGCCCTGTTCACGGGGCTCCGGCTCAACGAAATCTGCATGCTCCGAGAAGACGACGTGGCCGAAATCGAAGGTAAGCGGCATGTAGGCGTTCGCTGATCTGCTCGTCCACCACAACGTATCCGTGAGCCAGTCCGCGACCGTTGAACTCGGTGACTTCGACGCCAGAGTGCTCGGTGGGAGCGAGGTTGGTGACCGTCTCCAGGATCGAGAGGTTCTCCGACGCGACGCTCTCTCTAACCGATCCGCGAGAGGTGACATCCTCAACTACTTCCGTCGCCCGGTCGAAGAAGAACTCGCGCCTATCGTGAACGGCGCTGACATAGTCTTCCGGCGTATAGTTCTCACGGCGAGAAGCGCGGCGTATCAGGGTTTCGAGGTCAATGATTGGCTCCGAAACAGATAGCAGTAGGCTCCCGTCGCGATGTTGGAACAGGTCAGGACGACAGGCGAGGAGCCTATTCCGCTCGATCCCTTGCGTCCGACGACCGCTGAAGTGATGGCCTACGCAGCTTGGACAGATGAAGTCTGTGGGGATTATTCTGATCCACGGCGCTACTTGCCGGAGTGCAAACGCGCCGTGCGGACAGGGAACGCGATGGCGGCGCAACTAGCGTCCAACGACGGCAATCTCCAATAGGTAGGCGTGTGCTGTAGCGGACAGCGCAGCTTCGGGGGCGGTTGGTGGTCGATAAGGCCCTCCCATGTGCAACCACCTGTATGATTGTGGTTGGGCGCACAATGCGCGGGCGGCCTAGTGGGCAACACTAGAAGCGGACCTACCGAAGGCCCGTTTCGGGTGGCGAACGGGCACGCTGCGCGCGGCGAGCCTGCCGCCCATCAATCGTATGCTGATAAATCGCCGTAGGAGGCCGCTCACGCCAATCAATTGCCCTAAGTGAGCGTGGGGTACCGCGCCCTCAGCGAGCGGGCTCCACGGCCCGGATTTTCAGGCCTCAATTTCAGATGTATTTGGCGTTCTGCTGTTTCATAATATCTCTGATTTTTAGAAACAGTAAGTCACTCCTTGGAGCCGAAGGCGAACGAGTGATGGTATTATTCTAAGAGGTATTACTCTTAGTATATAGATCGGTATATGTGAACACTCTGGATCGGTACGGATGAACACTCTCTAACGCGTGCCGGTCGGTTCCTTCTTTCCCCGCTTGCCCACCGTGTCGGTAGAGGGGTCCCAATCGAAGTTGATACGGTACACGTAGCCGTACGGAGTTCTGCGTCGAAGGAGCGCTCCGCGCAGAACCAGATTTTCCAACGCGCGGCGGGCAGTCATCTTACTCATGAGCAGCCCTCCATGAGCACCGACACCGCCGATGAAGTGATCCAGTTTGAGGCGGTCCTCGACTTTTCCCCAATCTATAGTGTTGGAGAAGATGAACATCAGAACTGAGGATTGCGACGCACTTAGATCGGGCCACCGATTGATAATCTTCCGCAGCCTCTCCTTCTCTACCAGCGTCAGCGTCACTCTCGCTCCTTTCCCTCGCTATCCTAGTTGAACCCCGGTTCACGGCCTCAAACGGGTGGAGGTGGTCAGATCCGGCCAGGAGATAGGTCCCCCGCTCAACAATCAGCCGAAAACCCTCACGCAAAGAAGTAGCGCGGCTTCGTTGCCAGTTGGTTTGCTAGGGGCAGGGCGGTTGACCAGCCAGTCTGAAAGCTACGTCGTGTAACTCTGCGCGCTTGAACACGTTGGAGCCCGGCCGCCGCGCGGCATGTGAGTTGGCGGTGCAACGGCGGTTCTAGGATGCCAACGCCCCCGAGGAGCCCGCCCGGAAACCCTCAATCAGCCGACGTACTCCACCGGATCGAACTCGACCCCATGGAAGGATACCGAGGTCACACGGTTCATGCTTTTGGCCTCCATCAAACCGTTGGTCAGCATTGAGCAAACCAGCCCTGAAGCCATGGCCTGAGCCAATTGCCAGCATACCGGTGGCGGCAGGCTGATCGAGGTCTCGAACGCACCCTTAGTCGCCTTGATGTAGCCGATCCATTTCCGCCGCACGTCGTCCGCATCGAGCAGCTTGTGATCGGCCAAAGTTGGCTCCGGCCAAAGCGTCGCTTGGCTTTCCCTACCTTTGAACCGGTCGGGCCATATGCACTCGGCGACGAAATGCACGGTCTGGTTCTCGTCGAACGGCCGCCACTCTCTCCTCTGGCGGTTATGCTCGATCCTGAAGCCGTAGCTCAGTGAAGGCAGCCGAACATGGAAGACGTACTCTTCGTGCGTGAGAACTGGCTTCTTGGGCCTGGGCATGACCGATCTTTCCCGGATCGCTGGTCCACTTTTTACGGTCGTGCTGAGGTGGGTGCATCACGGCCGACACCCCTTTTTCTGGTACATCAATGCGGTACAAATCGGGATGGAGAGGGCGAAAAACACCAATTTTTTCAACCATGATCGCGCGTCGCGTTCGCCTCCCCTCGGCTCCACCAGGACCCCTATTCTCGCCTTCGGCCGGCGAACCCGCCGTCGCTCGCCGCGGTTGGACCAGCGGCGATTGCAGTGCATAGCTGCCGCCGGAAACCCCGCGCCGGAGCTGCGACATGAAATCGTCGCCCAAGAACGTCGTCGATCCGCTTTCCCTCTTTACGCTCTCGGGCGTCGTCGCCGCCGGCGAATTGGGGCGCAAGGTGTTGTCCGAGACCAAGTCGATCCCGATCCTGCCGCTTTCGGTTCATTCGCCGGCGGACAATGAGGTGAAGATAAAGCTGCGGATCAATCCGCTGGACGGCGCGGTCGCCCAGTGGCTGCACCTGTCGTTGGCCGGAAGCGCGGCGAACACGACGATGTCGACGCAGCTCGGTTCGCGCCCCATGACATTCGGAAAGCAAGACGTCGTGAAGCCCGGCCGCTGGTCCCAATGGATAGATCTCGTGGGCGCCGGCCCGTGGGACGTCACCATCGTGCTCTCGGCCGAGAAATACATTCCGACGTTCGAGATCAAGGCCGAGCTTTGCGAGCCGCTGGAGCGCAAGGTGCTGGTGTACCGGGTGCTGAAAGGCACGCCGCCGGGAGCCGATCCGTCGAAGGCCTGAGAGGCCTCGGGGCCCATCGCGTCGCCCAACGCGCCGGCGCCGCGCCGGGCGGCCTATCTTCAAGAGTTTAGTGCGCGTCGTCCCAGTTGGCGGCCGCGCGGGCGTCGACGACCAGAGGAACGGACAAGGCGACCGCAGGCTCCGGCGCCTTCTCCATGATCCGCCTGGCGACGGCGATCACGGCGTCGGCCTCGGCTTCCGGCGCCTCGAAGATCAGTTCGTCGTGCACCTGCAGCAGCATCCTTGCCTTAAGCCCGGCGTCGCGCAGCGCGGCCGGCATCCTGACCATGGCGCGGCGGATCACGTCGGCGGCGGCGCCCTGGATCGGGGCGTTGATCGCCGCGCGGTCGCCAAAGGCCCGCTCGGCCGGCGACTTGCCCTGCGCCGCCGGGATGAACACCTTGCGCCCGAAGATGGTGGTGACGAAGCCCTCGGCGCGCACTTGGCGCTGCATGCGGTCCATGTAGGTGCGGATGCCGGGGAAGCGCTCGAAATAGGTCTTGATGTAGGCGCCGGCCTCCTCGCGCGGGATGGAGAGCTGGTTGGCGAGGCCGAAGGCCGAGATGCCGTAGACGATGCCAAAGTTGATCGCCTTGGCGCGGCGGCGCGTCTCGGCCGGCATGCCCTCGACCGGCACGCCGAACATCTCCGAGGCTGTCATGGCGTGGATGTCCAGGCCCTCGGCGAAGGCCTTCTTGAGCTGCGGGATGTCGCCGATGTGGGCCAGCAGGCGCAGCTCGATCTGCGAATAGTCGGCGCTGATCAGCACATGGCCCGGCTCGGCGATGAACGCCTTGCGGATCTTGCGGCCTTCCTCGGTGCGGACCGGGATGTTCTGCAGGTTGGGGTCTGAGGATGCCAGCCGCCCGGTGGTGGCCGCCGCCAGCGAATAGGAGGTGTGGACCCGGTTGGTCCTGGGATCGATCGCGGCCACCAGGTTATCGGTGTAGGTGCCCTTCAGCTTCGACAGTTGCCGCCAGTCCAGCAGGATGCGCGGCAGCTCGTGGCCCTGGGCGGCCAGGTCCTCCAGCATCGAGGCGTCGGTGGAGGCCGCGCCGGTGGCGGTGGTGCGCCCTGAGGCCAGGCCCATCTCCTGGAACAGGATGTCGCCGATCTGCTTGGGCGAGCCCAGGTTGAACGGACGGCCGGCGACGCGATGCGCGTCGGCCTCCAGCTCGGCCATCCGCACGGAGAAATCGTTGGAAAGCTGGCGCAGGCGCTCGGGATCGACCTTGACGCCGGCCAGCTCCATCTCGACCAGCACCTTGGGTAGCGGCCGCTCCAGGGTCTCGTAGACGGTCAGCAGCTTCTCGTGCGCCAGCCGCGGGCGCAGGTGCTGGTAGATGCGAAGCGTGACGTCGGCGTCCTCGGCGGCGTAGCAGGTCGCCGCGCCGAGCTCGACATGCTTGAAACTCTTCTGCGCCTTGCCGGTCCCCGCGACGGTCTTGAAGCTGATCGGCTCATGGTCGAGCAGGCGCTTGGAAAGCTCGTCCATGCCGTAGCTCTTGTGCAGCCCGCCTTCGAGGGCGAAGGCGATCAGCATGGTGTCGTCGATGGGGGAGACCTCGATCCCGTGGCGGGAGAGGACGGCCATGTCGTACTTGCCGTTCTGGGCCACCTTCAGGACGCTGGAGTCCTCCAGCAAAGGCTTCAGCCGCGCCAGCGCCTCGTCCAGCGGGATCTGGTCGAGCGCCGCGGGCGCGTCGAGCTGCAGGCCACCTTCATGTTCATGCTCATGGCCGAGCGGGATGTAGCAGGCCTCGCCGGGCGCCACGGCGAGCGACACGCCGCAGAGGTTGGCGCTGGAGGACGAGAGCGCGTCGGTCTCGGTGTCGAAGGCGACGAGGCCCGCCGACCGCGCCCGCGCGATCCAGGCATCGAGCGTGTCGAGATCGCGGACGCACTGATAGGCGTTGACGTCGATCGCGCTGTGGGTCGGCGCGGCCGGAGCCTTCGCCGCGCTGGGCGTGGGCGTCGCGGCCGGCGCGCCGCCGCGGGCCTCGGCCACGCGACGCGCCAGCGTGCGGAACTCCATCTGGTCGAGGAAGGCCGCGAGCGTCTCGGCGTTTGGATCCTCCACGCCCAACTCGTCGACCGGCGAGGGCAGCGGCGTGTCGCAGTCGAGCTGCACGAGCTGGCGCGACAGGCGGATCTGGTCGGCGAAGTCGATCAGGGTCTGGCGGCGCTTGTCCTGCTTGATTTCGGAGGCGCGGGCCAGGAGCGTGTCGAGGTCGCCATACTCGTTGATCAGGGCCGAGGCGGTCTTGACGCCGATGCCCGGTGCGCCCGGCACGTTGTCGACGCTGTCGCCGCACAGGGCCTGGACGTCGACCACCTTGTCCGGGGTCACCCCGAACTTGTCGAACACCTGCTCGGCGCGGATCACCAGATTGGGCGTCTTCATGGTGTCGAGCATGGAGACGCTGGGCCCGACGAGCTGCATCAGATCCTTGTCGGAGGAGACGATCACCACCTCGCCACCGGCGTCGCGCACCTTGCAGGCATAGGCCGCGATCAGGTCGTCGGCCTCGTAGCCGGGCAGCTCCAGGCAGGGGACGCCGAACGCCTTGGTGGCCTCGCGCACCAGCGGGAACTGTGGAACCAGGTCCTCGGGCGGCGGCGGGCGGTGCGCCTTGTACTGATCGTAGAGCTTGTTGCGGAAGGTGCTCTCCGAATGGTCGAACACCACGGCAAGGTGGGTCGGCGCCTCCTGCGAGGCCTTCATGTCGACCAGGAGCTTCCACAGCATGTTGCAGAAGCCCGCCACCGCGCCCACCGGCAGGCCGTCGGTCTTTCGCGTCAGCGGCGGCAGCGCATGGAACGCCCGGAAGATGAAGCCCGAGCCGTCCACCAGGTAGAGCCGCACATTGGGCCCATCCTGCGTCGGCTCGCGCGGAATCTCGCCAAGGGTTTCGGGGGCGGCGTCGAGGGTGTCGGTCATGGCCTCAAGATAGGCGCGGGAAGCCGTGCGGTCACGTCCGGGCGAGATCGCGACACCGCGGTCAGGTCGAAAGATCGATCGGCTTGCGGCGCCTCTCGTCGCGAGCGATGGTCAAGCTTGAACATCGTGGCCAGAGGGGCGGCATGGCGGAGGAGCTGGAGGCACGGGTCGCGCGGCAGTTCTCGACCCTCTACCTGACCCTGGTCAGCGTGCTGGTTGGCCTGGTGCTCGCCGACCTGTTCTCCACCATCCACGCGCGGATGACGTTGTGGCCGCTCACCTGGGAGACCGCGCGCACCTGGTGCCAGATCTTCGGCAACGTGCTGGCGGTGCTGTCCGCCTGGGTGACCTATTCGCACCTTGGCCTGCTCAGGAACCGGCTGCCGACGATCTGGGACACGGTGGATGCGGCGCTGATGCTGGTGACGGTGCCGGTGAACGCCGCCACCGGCCGCCATAACGCCGCGTCGTGGTTCTTCTGGGCGGCCGCCTACTCGGTGCTGGGTCTGAGCGCGGTGAAGATCAACCTGTGGCAGGCGACCCGGGAGCCGGCGCTCAGCCATCTGCCGCGCATCGGGCGGTTCGGCGGGCCCTATACCTTCCTTTGGGTGGGCGGGCCCGGCTACCTCGCCATGTCCGTGGCCTCGTATTACCACCTGACCACGCCGCCGCTGGAAGTGGCCGCCACAGCCACAGCGGCCGTCGCCGCCGTCGCGGTCGCCATTCTCTTCATGCGCGAATGGCGCGAGGCGGTGCTCGCCGCGTCTGCGGCGCCCGCCCCTGGCCTCCTGCCCCGGGGCGCCGCTGGGCGTGGGGCCGAAGGCGGGTGAGCCTCGCGAGGCGTCCAGCCGCGGCTCAGGCGAACCGCTTGTTGAAGCTCGCCAGCCCGTCGGTCATGAACGGGTCTACGCGGCCGTCGGCCAGGTAGGCGCGCACGGCGTTGGCCAAGTGGGCGTAGGCGCCGCTGAACGGCCGACCGCCCGAGCTCAGCCGCCGCACGCCCAGCTCTTGCAACCGCACGGCCGGCGAGAGGCCGGCGATCAGCATCACGTTCATGGGCGCCTCGATCGCCTTGGCCAGCCGACCGATCAGGGCGTCGTCGGTGGGGCCGGGCACGAAGATGCCGTTGGCGCCGGCGCGACGGTAAAGCTCCGCCCGCCGCACGGTCTCGGCCTCGGCGGCGTCGCCCGCGAAGAGCTGGCGAAGGTAGGTGTCGATGCGCGCGTTGATGAACAGGGCGACGCCGGTCGCGTCGGCGGCCTTGCGCGCGGCCTCGACCTTGCGTGCGTGCAGGTCCGGGGCGCGCGACCCGTCCTCCAGGTTGATCCCGACGGCGCCTGCGCCGATGACCGCCCTGATGGTCTCGCCGAGCTGGCCGAGATCGTCGGTGTAGCCGCCTTCGATATCCGCGGTCACCGGGACGGACACCACCCGCGCCACCGCCGAGATCGTCGACAAAAGGTTCGGCAGCGGCAGGAAGTCCCCGTCCGGATAGCCATGCGCCCAGGCCACGGCGGCCGATGAGGTCGCGACCGCCTTGGCGCCCGCGTCCTCCATCACCGCGGCGCTGGCCGCGTCCCAGGCGTTGGGCAGCACCAGGATCTCGGGACCCTTGTGCAGTCCGGCGAAAGTCTCGGCCTTGGTCTTCTGGTCCATCGCGCGCTCCCTAGTGCATAGCCTAGACGTAGATATGCGGACGTCTGTGACAACCGCTCGCGGAAACCGGACGCCGACGGCTGCTGCCAGGGTGTGTCAGCAGGCTGCCGAGAAGGGCTTCCCAAATCGCTTGGGGCCCAGCACCCCAACTTCGCTCCGGCGTTCGAACCCTGTATGACCCGCCGGGTGACCGCCACGGCCCTTTCCCGCCTGACCCTGACCGATTTCCGGTCCTACGCGCGGGCTGAGCTCGCGCTGGACGGGCGGCCGGTATTCCTGGTGGGGCCGAACGGGGCGGGAAAGACCAACCTCCTGGAGGCGATCAGCCTGTTCACGCCGGGCCGCGGCCTGCGCGGCGCAAGCCTCGCCGAGGTGGGCCGCCGCCTGCCGGGCGAGGCGCAAGGGCGCGCCTGGGCGGTCTCCACGGTGGTCGCGGCGGGCGGCGAGGCGACCCAGCTCGGGACGGGCGTCGAGCTTCCGGGCGCCGCACGGCGCACCGTGCGGATCGAGAGCGAGACCGTGCCGCCGGGCCGTCTGGCCGATCACCTGCGCCAGGTCTGGCTGACGCCGGCCCAGGACCGCCTGTTCCTGGAGGGCGCGGCCGAGCGGCGGCGCTTCTTCGACCGGCTGGTGTTCGCCGCCATCCCGCGCCACGCCTCCCACGCCCAGGCCTATGAGCGCGCCCAGCGCGAGCGGGTGCGGCTGCTCGTCGACGCTCGTGACAACGGGACCGGTCCCGACGCCGCCTGGCTCGATGCGCTGGAGGCGCGGCTCGCGGAGGCCGGCGCCCTAATGGCCGAGGCCCGCGCAACCACGCTCGCGGCCCTCCAGGCCGAGATCGACGGGCGCGGCGAGCGGCCCTTCCCGCAGGCGCGCCTTTCGCTCACCGGTGAGTGGGAACAGATGTCCGCCGCCGGCGCGGAAATCGCCGAGATCGAGGCCAGGCTTGCCCGCGCCCTCGCCGCAGCCCGAGAGCGCGACGCCGCCGCCGGCCGCGCGCTGACCGGCCCGCACCGCGGTGATCTGGCGGTGATCCACGCCGAAAAGGACCGCCCCGCCGCGGAATGTTCAACCGGCGAGCAGAAAGCGCTGGTCTTGAACCTGGTTTTGGCCCAATCGGCGCGGCTTTCACGTGCAGAATCAGCGCCAAGTCCTATATTGTTGCTGGACGAAGTCGCAGCGCACCTGGACCGCATACGGAGGGCTGCGCTGTTCGACGAAATCGAGGCGCTCGGGCTCCAGGCCTTCCTGACCGGAACCGACGAGCACCTCTTCGAAGACCTGAAAGGACGGGCCCAGGGCGTGCGAGTGGACGCCTCCGGCCTGACTGAGCTGGACCCTGAATGAGCGAAGAGAACGAGACGCACGGCCTGACGCCCGAGAGCAACGGCCAGGACGAGTACGGCGCGGAAAGCATCAAGGTGCTCAAGGGCCTGGACGCGGTGCGCAAGCGGCCGGGCATGTACATTGGCGACACCGACGACGGCTCGGGCCTGCACCACATGGTCTATGAGGTGGTCGACAACGCCATCGACGAAACCCTGGCCGGCTGGGCCTCGCGCGTCGAGGTGATCCTCAACGCCGACGGCTCGGTCACCGTCACCGATGACGGCCGCGGCATCCCGGTGGATATCCACGAGGGCGAAGGCGTCTCCGCGGCCGAGGTCATCATGACCCAACTGCACGCCGGCGGGAAATTCGACCAGAACTCCTACAAGGTCTCCGGCGGCCTGCACGGCGTCGGCGTCTCGGTGGTCAACGCGCTGTCGCAGTTCCTGAAGCTGAAGATCTATCGCGGCGGAAACACCTACGAGATGGAGTTCCGGCACGGGGATTCCGTCGCTCCGCTGAAGGAGACCGGCGTCGCGCCGCTGCGCGAGAACGGCGAGCCGCTTTCGGGCACCGAGGTCACCTTCCTGCCGTCCACGGACACCTTCGCCTTCATCGACTTCGACGTGAAGACGCTGGAGCATCGGCTGCGCGAGCTCGCTTTCCTGAATTCGGGTGTGACCATCTGGCTGAAGGATCACCGCGGCGCCGAGCCCTTCGAGGAGGTCATGCACTACGAGGGCGGCGTCGAGGCTTTCGTGCGCCACCTCGACAAGGCCAAGACCTCGCTGCTGAAGGCCCCGATCGTGATCCGCGGCAAGCGCGAGAACGTCGAGATCGACCTGTCGCTCTGGTGGAACGACGGCTATCACGAGAATGTCCTCTGCTTCACCAACAACATTCCCCAGCGCGACGGCGGCACCCACCTGGCGGCGTTCCGTTCCGCCCTGACGCGGATCATCACCGGCTATGCGGAGAGCTCCGGCGCCGCCAAGCGTGAGAGGGTCTCGGTCGGCGGCGAGGACGCGCGCGAGGGCCTGACGTGCGTGCTATCGGTCAAGGTGCCGGACCCGAAGTTCTCCTCCCAGACCAAGGACAAGCTGGTCTCCTCCGAGGTGCGTCCCGCCGTGGAAGGCCTGGTGCATGAAGGGCTCGGCTCCTGGTTCGAGGAGCACCCGAACGAAGCCCGCCTGATCGTGCAGAAGATCGCCGAGGCCGCCGCAGCGCGGGAAGCCGCCCGCAAGGCCCGCGAGCTCACGCGGCGCAAGTCGGCGCTCGATATCTCCTCGCTGCCCGGCAAGCTCGCCGACTGCGCGGAGAAGGACCCCGCCAAATCGGAAATCTTCATCGTCGAGGGGGATTCCGCCGGCGGCTCGGCCAAGCAGGCCCGCAACCGCGACAACCAGGCGATCCTGCCCCTGCGCGGCAAGATCCTCAACGTCGAGCGCGCCCGCTTCGACAAGATGCTGGGCTCCGAGCAGATCGGCACCCTGATCACCGCCCTGGGCGCCGGCATCGGCAGCGAGGACTTCGATATCGAGAAGATCCGCTACCACAAGATCGTCCTGATGACCGACGCCGACGTCGACGGCGCCCACATCCGCACCCTGCTGCTGACCTTCTTCTACCGGCAGATGAAGGAGGTCATCGACCGCGGCTACCTCTATATCGCCCAGCCGCCGCTCTATAAGGCCTCGAAGGGCAAGTCGGTCCGCTACCTGAAGGACGACGCCGAACTCGAGATCTACCTGATCGACGAGGGCACGGACGGGGCGACCCTGGACCTTTCCAACGGCGAGCGGATCACCGGCGCAGACCTCCTGGCGATGGTGCAGACCGCGCGCGGGGCCAAGGCCAACGTCGAGCGGCTGGCCGCACGCGCGCCAGCCTTCGCGATCGAGCAGGCGGCGCTTGCGGGTTTGCTGGCCGAGGGCGGCGATCCCGCCAAGGCGGCCGCGCGCCTGGACCTCTATGCCGAGGAGGGTGACGGCGCCTGGAGCGGCGCGCCCGGCGACGCGCACAGCTTCGTCTTCTCCCGTGTGAAGCGCGGCGTCTCAGAACGCATCGTCCTGGACGAACTGCTGCTGCATGCCGCCGATGCGCGACGCCTGGCGGAGCGGTCGAAGGAACTGGCCGAGATCTTCACCGGCCGCGCCACCTTTACCCGCCGCGACCGCACGACTGTCGTGCGCGGGCCCATCGACCTCGTCAACGCGGTGATGGACAACGGCCGCCGCGGGCTTTCCATCCAGCGCTACAAGGGCCTGGGCGAGATGAACGCCGACCAGCTCTGGGAAACCACCCTGGACGCCGACGCGCGCACCCTGCTGCAGGTGAAGGTCACCCACGCTGACGACGCCGGCGACATGTTCGCACGCCTGATGGGCGACCTCGTCGAACCCCGCCGCGAGTTCATCCAGGAAAACGCCCTGGACGCCGAGGTGGACGTCTAGCGGCGCGCGAATGGCCGTCCTCGTCCTCGGCGGCTACGGGCTGATTGGTTCGGCGATCGTCGAGCGCTTGGCTGAGAGCGGTTTCGAGGTCATCGGCTTGGGCCGCGATACGGCTGCCGCGGAGCGCCAATGGCCGCAGGTGGCCTGGCGGCGGGCGGACATCGCGAAGCTGGTCACGCCAGACGCCTGGAGTCCAATCCTGGTCGGGGTTGAGATGGTCGTGAACGCCGCTGGGGCGCTCCAACAAGGCCTGAGGGATGACCTGACGGCCGTTCAGGACCGCGCGATGCGAGCGCTTTACATCGCTGCGCGACAGGTCGGCGTGCGCCGAGTGGTCCAGATCTCGGCTGTTGGCGCCAAGGCGGACTCGCCGCTCGCCTTCTTGAGGACCAAGGGCGTCGCCGACAATGCGCTCCGGGCAAGCGATCTGGAACACGTCATCCTGCGGCCCGCGCTCGTGGTTGCGCGGACAGCTTACGGTGGCACGTCGTTGCTCCGCGCCCTTGCGGCATTTCCCATGGTTTCACCGCTGGTCTTGGCGCGTAGCCCCGTCCAGACGGTCTGGGTCGGAGACCTTGCGGACACCGTGGTGGCGGCAGTCGCCGGACGCATTGCATCCGGTGCGAACTTGGACCTTGCCGAGGAGCCGAGCCGCACCCTTGCCGACACAGCGAGGCTGTTCCGCAGTTGGCTGGGATTGCCACCCGCACCCGTCGTCGTGCTTCCCGGCTTCGTCGCCTGGTTGCTCGGGGCTGTCGCCGATCTTCTCGGTTGGCTGGGATGGCGATCGCCGCTGCGTTCGACCGCCATTGCGGTGATGCGAACGGGCGTGTCGGGTGGCGGCGATGCGGCAGCCTATCTTGGGCGCAGCTTCAAAACCCTGCCGGAAACGCTGGCGGCCACGCCTGCCGGCCCTCAGGAACGGTGGTTCGCCCGGCTGTGGTTGCTCAAGCCCGTCATCATCGGTGGGCTCGCGGCTTTCTGGCTGGCGTCCGGATTGATCGGCGCCGCTCACCCCGAGCAAGCCGCCGCGACGCTGACCGACCGAGGGACGTCAGCGCGCCTCGCTGACTTTACGGTGTGGGCAGGCGCCGCCGTCGACATGGTGCTCGGCGCGGCTGTGCTGTTCCGGCCCCTGGCGCGGGGCGCATTGATTGGCATGGTTTCGGTCAGCGCAATCTATCTGGCGGGGGCGGGCCTCCTTGGGCCCGATCTCTGGCTCGATCCCCTGGGCCCGATGGTTAAGGTGTTCCCTGGCGTGATCCTGGCGCTGGTCAGCTTGGCGGTTCTGGACGAGCGCTGATGCTGTGGATCGATATCGTCCGATGGCTACATGTGCTCGGGGCCACCGTGCTTCTCGGGACCGGCGCGGGCATCGCCTTTTTCATGGTGATGGCCGTCCGCACACGGCAGCCTCAGCTTATCGCCCACGTGGCCAAGACGGTGGTCGTGGCGGACCTCCTCTTTACCGCCACCGCCGTCATTCTTCAGCCAATTACAGGAGCCCTTCTCGCCCGCGGCATGGGCTGGTCGGTCACACAGGGCTGGATCGCCCTTTCGCTCGGACTCTATGTGGTGACGGGCGTTTTCTGGCTTCCCGTGATCTGGATTCAAATCCGCTTGCGCGACCTGGCCCAAGCCTCGGCTGTCGGTAACGAGCCTCTACCGGCCCGTTTCGATCGCCTCTACCGGATGTGGCTAGCTTGCGGCTTTCCGGCCTTTGCCGCAGTGCTTGTGATCATTTGGCTGATGCTGACGCGTCCGCCGCTCATCTGGCCCTGAAGCTCGGGGTCAGCCGACCAGCGCGCGCAGCGCCGCGGCGTGGGTGGCGAAGGCCTTGCGGCCGGCGGCGTTGAGCGCGAGCCAGGTCCGCTGCCGACCATCCGAGGTGAGTTTGCGCACGGTCACGTAGCCTGCGTCCTCCAGCACCTTCACGTGCTTGGACAGCACGGATTCCGAGACGTCGAGCCTCTCGCGGATGGTGGCGAAATCGATGGTTTCGGCCGCCGCTAGCCGCGCGCAGATCTGCAGGCGCAGCGGCGCGTGGATGACCGGATCGAGGTCGACCGCCATCATTTAAACTCCACTTTCTACTATGGAAAGTATGATCACTTTCCAGCTCGTCAAGTGAAAGTCGCCGAACGCTGCGCGGCGAGGCTGGCTTTTCGGCCACGGTTGGCGGCGGGATGCTCGTTGCAGCTTCACCAAACAGGACGGATTTGTGTCACTGGCGTTAGCCTGCGCCATACGCCGCCGCCGATTCGGCGCGCATTCGCGAAGGGGCTCCTCGAATGAATACTCCCAACTCGCGCCGCAGGGCGCTCGTCGCTGGCACGGCCCTCGCGGCCGTCGTCTTTGCTGGCGCCGCCGGCGCGGCGCGCGCCCAGGCCGTCCCGGCGACGGCCAGCGCCATCGACCTCGCCGAGGTCATCGTCACCGCCCAGAAGCGCGCGGAAAACATCAATGACGTCCCCGAGTCGGTGACCGCGATCAGCGGCGACAAGCTCGACGTGATCCGTTCCTCCGGCGGCGACATTCGCGTCCTGTCGGCCCGCGTGCCCAGCCTGGTCCTTGAGTCCAGCTTCGGCCGCACCTTCCCGCGGCCCTATATCCGCGGCCTCGGCAACACCGATTTCGACCTGAACGCCTCCCAGCCGGTCTCCTTCGTTTACGACGAGGTGGTCCTTGAGAACCCGATCCTTAAAGGCCTGCCGCTGTTCGACATCGCCCAGGTGGAGGTGCTGCGCGGACCGCAAGGCACGCTGTTCGGCCGCAACACCCCGGCCGGTGTGCTGAAGTTCGATTCCGCCAAGCCGACCCAGACCTTCGGCGGCTACGCCCAGGCGTCCTACGCCACCTACGGGACCACGAACCTGGAAGGCGCCGTCTCCGGGCCGCTCATTCCGGGCGTGCTGGCGGGCCGGCTTTCCGGCCTCTACCAGCATCGCAACGACTGGATCGACAACACCTTCACGAACCAGAAAAACGCCACCGGCGGCTATGACGAATATGCGCTCCGCGGCCAGCTGCTGTTCACACCGAACGAGCAGTTCACGGCGCTCGCCAACGTCCACTACATGCACCTGAACGGTACGCCGCAGATCTTCCGCGCCAACATCATCCAGCCCGGCTCCAACCACCTCGTGCCCGGGTTCGACGTGGAGAAGATCGCCCAGGACGCCCAGACGCGCTCGTTCCAGAAGGTCGAGCTGAGCGGCGCCAACCTCAAGCTGACCTACGACTTCGGCGGCCCGGTCCTGACCTCGATCACCGGCTTCGAGCACGCCAAGGTCCTGAGCCACGGCGATATCGACGGCGGCTTCGGCGCGGTCTTCGCCCCGCCGTCCGGCCCAGGCGTGATCCCGTTCCCGTCGGAAAGCGCCGACGGCCTGCCCTACCATGCCCAGTGGAGCGAGGAACTGCGCCTGGCCCAGACGATGGACAACCTCAGCTACACGCTCGGCGCCTTCTATTTCTTCGAGGACGCGAAGATCGACAGTTTCGACTACGCCACCCTCGCCGGCGGTGCGCTGGACGGGGCGGCCCAGCAGCACCAGAAAACCAAGTCCTGGGCGCTGTTCGGCAACGCCGACTACAAGCTCACGCCGGAATGGACGGTGGGCGGCGGTCTTCGCTACTCGAACGACGAGAAGGACTTCGCCGCCTGGCGCTTCATATCGCCCATCGGCGGGGGCGCCATCGGCCCGATCACGACCAGCCCGTCCAGCGACGAGGTCAGCTTCAACCTCAACACCACCTATGCGCTGAATTCCGACGTCAATCTCTACGCCCGCATAGCCAGGGGCTATCGCGCGCCCTCCATCCAGGGGCGGCTCCTGTTCGGCGACACCATCTCGGTGGCCGGCAAGGAGACCAACATGTCCTACGAAGGGGGCGTGAAGGGCGATTTCTTCGATCGCAAGCTGCGCCTCGACGCCGATGTCTTCTACTATCGCGTCAGCAACCTGCAGCTCACCGCCGTGGGCGGCGGCGCCAACTTCAACCGGCTGATCAACGCCAAGCACGCCGACGGCTACGGCTTCGAGTTCAACGCCGAGGCTCGGCCGGTCGAGCGCCTCAACCTCACCGCCGGCCTGTCCTACAACCACACCGAAATCCGCGACCCGAACCTGGCCACCCAGCCCTGCGGCGCGCCCTGCACCGTGCTCGATCCGCCCGGCGCTGCGCCGGGGACGGTGAACATCGACGGCAACAACCTGCCCAACGCTCCGCGCTGGGTGAGCAACGTCACCGCCAGCTATTCCATCCCCTTCGGCACTGGCGAACTGTTCGCCTTCACCGACTGGGCTTATCGCTCGAAGGTCAACTTCTTCCTCTATGAATCCCGGGAATTCAGCAGCGACCATCTGCTGGAAGGCGGCCTGCGCGTCGGCTATCGCGCCGAAGGCGGCAAGTGGGAGGCGGCGGTCTTCGGCCGCAACATCACCAACCACATCTCCCTGGAAGGCGCGATCGACTTCGACAACCTGACCGGCTTCGTCAACGACCCCCGCACCTGGGGCGTCGAGGTGAAGACGACGTTCTAGGCGGGTCACAGATGCTCCCCTTGAGGGGGAGCTGTCAGCGAAGCTGACTGAGGGGGTTTCATCAGCCGATCTCGGTGGTTGAAACCCCCTCCGGCGCTTCGCGTCACCTCCCCCAAATCGCGCTATGCGTGGGGGAGGACCTTCAGGCGTCGAACCCGCCCACCACCTCCAGCACCGCGGCGCCGTAGCGGGCGAGCTTGCCTTCGCCGACGCCGTTGATGCGTTCCAGCGCCGCGCGCGAACCGGGTTTCAGCGCGGCGATCTCGGCCAGGGTGCGGTCGTGGAAGATCACATAGGGCGGCACATGCTGGCTCTTGGCTTCGCCTGAGCGCCAGGCGCGCAGGGCCTCGAACAGCGGCTGGTCGGCAGGCGCCAGCGCCAGCGTCTCGCGTCCCTTGCGGCCGCGGCGCGCCTTGGCCGGCGCTTCGGCGCGGGTCTGGATCGTCACCCGGCGCTCGCCCCGGAACACGGCGCGGACCGCCTCGGCGTCGCCCACGCCCACTAGGGGGCGGCCATCGTTGGGGTCCTCGCGCAACAAGCCCTCGAACAGCAGCTGCTCGACGAGGTCGCGCCAGGCGCTGGCCGATAGCTCCTGGCCGATGCCCCAGGTCGACAGCGACGCCTCGTGGTCGGTGACGTCCTTGGTCTTGCCCAGCAGGTGGTCGACCAGCCGCCCGCGCCCGAACCGCCCGGCCAGCCGGTGGGCGGCCGAGAGCGCCTTCTGCGCGGCCTCCGTCGCGTCGCGGGTGTCGATCTGGCCGGCGCAGACGTCACACTGGCCGCAGGTCTCGACGCCCGCCTCGCCGAAGTAGCGCCGCACCGTGGCCGCGCGGCAACCGGTCCCGTCCAGCATGGCGTAGAGCTGTCGCACCTTGGCGACCTGCGCCTGCTTGACCGCGGGCTCCATCTCGCGCTCGCCGATGCGCCGCAGCGCCCAGCTCATGTCCGCCGCGCCATAGAGGGTGATGCCTTCAGCCAAGTCGCCGTCGCGGCCCGCCCGGCCGATCTCCTGCCAATAGGCCTCGATGGCGGCCGGCGGGTCGGCGTGGATCACGAAGCGGACGTCGGGCTTGTCGACCCCCATGCCGAAGGCGATGGTCGCCACCATCACCGCCGCGTCCGCCTGCAGGAACTGCTCCAGCCGCTCACTGCGGACCTGTCGCTCGAGGCCGGCGTGGTAGGCTAAGGCCGGGACGCCGGCGTCGCGCAGGGCCTGGGCGAGCTTCTCCGTCCCGTCTCGCGACCCGGCGTAGACCACCCCGGACTTTCCCGGACGCGCGGTCACCAGCTCCACCACCCGCTTGTGCGCGGCGCCGCGCTTGCGCTCGGCCGACAGCACCAGCTCCGGCCGCGCGAAGCTGGCGACAAATTCGGGAGAATCCTCCAGCCGCAGCTCGCTGCGGATGTCGTCGCGGGTGCGGGCGTCGGCGGTTGCGGTCACGGCCAGGCGCGGGACCTTCGGGAAGAGCTCGGCCAGCCTTCCCAGCATCCGATACTCCGGCCGGAAGTCGTGGCCCCACTGGCTGACGCAGTGCGCCTCGTCGATGGCGATCAGCGCCAGCGGGGTGCGCGCCAGCCGCTCCAGCATCCAGGGCTGCATCAGCCCTTCCGGTGAGACGTAGAGCAGGTCGATTTCGCCGGCCTCGATGCGCCGCCAGGTCTGCGCTTTCTCCTCCGGGTCAATGTTGGAATCGAGCCGCGCGGCGGCCACACCCGATTGCTGCAGGCCCGCCACCTGATCGGCCATCAGCGCGATCAGCGGCGAGACCACCAGGCCCAGCCCCGGCCGGATCAGGCTCGGGATCTGATAGCAGAGGCTCTTGCCGCCGCCGGTCGGCAGCACCGCCATGGCGCTGCGCCCCGCCAGCACCTCAGCAATCACATCGCCCTGTAGCCCACGGAATTCGGCGTGCCCGAAGGTCCGGCGCAGGATCTCGCGAGCTTCGTGCAGGGGATCGGAAGCGAGCTCGGCGACGGCGGAAGGCATCGGGCTGTTATGGGGCCGACTCAGGTCGATTGCGATGCGGCGCGGTGAAAAACTTCGGCGGTCTGTCCGGCGGATGCGCTTGGAAGAACGGCCGTGGTCAAAAAGACAGCGCCTCCGCAGTCGTGGAGTCGGGCCGCTTCGCTCAGGTCGGCGCGGCGTCCATCCGGCTGATGGTCAGGTTGCGCGACCAATGGGCGCCCATGCGGTTGACGAACTGCGCCGGGCGGTCGGCCAGGACTTCGGTTTCCAGCCACAGGCGCTTCAGGTGCCGGATCTTGCCCGCGGCGCGGTCGTCCTCGTAGGCCGTGCGACCATGCAGCACGTGATAGTTATTGATGAACTGCATGTCGCCGGGCTGGAAATCCATGATCACGGAGTAGTCGCCGCCCTCCGCCTGATCCTGCATCCAGCTGAGCGCCTCGATCGCCTTGTCGGTCAGGCGTGGCGCATCGGCATGGCGCTGCGAAGCCAGGATGTAGGGCCGGATCAGGCGGATGAAGAGCCGGTCGGCGTGGCGGGTGAAGACCGGCATCAGGTACCAGCCGGGCTTTCCGGGCGCCTGCTCGCCGCGATAGTCGAACGGCTGCGGCTTGTAGAGCTCGGCCGCCAGGTCCGGGCGTTCGCGCACCAGGCGGTTGTGCAGGGCGACGGAGTTGCAGACCGCAGAGAGTCCGCCGGAGATTCCGGTCTGCAGGCACATCAGCCCGACGAGGTCGGAGCCATCGCAGTGGAAGTCGAGGCCGACGAGCCCGATCTCGTTGCCCCGCACCGTTGGGTCGTCCTTGGCCTTGCCGTGGTCGGTGACGTCGCCCAGCAGGTGGCCCTTGGCGTTCTGCGGCCAGGGGCGGCCGAGGTGCGCGCCGATCCCCCAGTAGGCCATGCTCATCTCGTCGTTCGACCACCGATCGCGGGGCAATCCGCGGATCCGCACGAAGCCGCGCCCGTCGATCAGCTCGCGCTCCATAGCCTTCAGGCGCGGGCCGAGCGTCGGCAACGGGAACTGCGCCTTGCCGATCTTGAGGAAGTCGTCGGAGATCGAAAAGGCGTGCTGCACGGCCTCGTCCATCTCGTCGATCTCCGCGGCCGACAGGTGCTCGGTCCATTGTGCGGGATCGGCCACGTCCCTGGCCGTCCACTCGCAGGCGGCCTCCAGGACCTCGGGCTTGAAAGTGGCGATGTCGTTCATCGATCAGCCTTTCGTCCTCATGGTGACCTCGTCCCACAGCCGGATGCGGTAGCCGCTGGGATCGAGCAATTCGGCGCCGTAGCCCCAGTAGACCTTTTGGGGGGGATGCTCGAAGACCACTCCATCCGTAACCAGCCTGGCGTGCAGGGCGTCGACGTCGACAACCTTCATGGTGAACGACAGGCCCGGCGCGGCCGCCACTGGCGCGCTCTCGTGCAGGAAGACCGTCAGGTCGTTCTCGTCGCGCAGGCCGACGGTGCGGCTGTCGGGGAACTCCAGCTCCACCTCGAAACCCAGGCGGTCGCGGTACCAGTTGCGCGCCTCCTGCCAGTCGCGGACCGGCATTTCGATGTGGTCGAGCTTCGGCACCGCGGCGCCTATTCCGCCGCCATCCTGGCCGGCGCGGCCTGCGCCCCGCGCAGCAGGCGCCCGGGCAGGGCCTCGGTGGGCTCCCCGTCGCGATAGGTCACCTGGCCGGCCACGATGGTTGCCACATAGCCCTGCGCCCGCTGGATCAGCCGCCGCCCGCCAGTCGGCAGGTCGTGGGCGACGCTGGGCGCCATCAGCTTCAGGCGGCCGTAGTCGATGACGTTCAGGTCGGCGCGGTAGCCGGCCTGGACCAGCCCACGGTCGAACAGACCCACCGTCTCAGCGGTGTCGCGGCACTGGGCCTTGACCATGTGCTCAAGCGAGAGCTTCGGGCCACGGGTGCGGTCGCGGGTCCAGTGGACGATGTTGGTCGTCGGGAAGCTGCCGTCGCAGATCATCCCCACATGCGCGCCGCCATCCGACAGCCCCGGAACCACGCAGTCGTGCTGCAGCATCTGATAGGCGGGATCGAGGCTGTCCTGGGCGTAGTTCAGCAGCGGTAGGTAGAGCATGCCGCGCCCACCGCCCGCGCCGCCGTCCAGCATGTGGTCCAGCGCCGCCGCGCGGGGATCGGCGTCCCGAGCCTGCGCGATCGCGGCGATGGAGGTGGCCGGCGTCGGCTCGTAGTCGGGACTGTCCAGGCCCATCGGATAGATGCGCTCCCAGGCCCGGGCCGGCGACAGGCCTGGCGCGCGACCGCTGTCCGGCTCGTCGGCCAGCAGGCGGGCGCGGAACTCCGGGTCGCGCAGGCGCGCGATGCGCTCGCCAAACGTCAGATTCGAGATCTCGCGATAGGTCGGATAGGTGCTGAACGGGTTGGCGGTCAGCTCGAAGCCGAACAGCACGCCCACGGGCCGGGTCGCCACCTGGGCGCGGATCTGCAGGCCCGCGGCCTTGGCCGCCGACATCTGCTCCAGCATGAAGCGCCACTGTTCGGGGTCGCGCGGGCTCTGCAGCAGCGAGAACGACAGCGGCCGCCCCGACGCCTCGACGATCCGCCGCAGCATGGCGAATTCCTCGGTCGGGTCGTTGAAGTCGGAGACCACCTGCAGCACGCCCCTTCCCGCTGCCGCCATGCCCATGGCGATGCCGGTCAGCTCGTCCTCACCCGCGGTCAGGGTGGCGATCGGCGAGCCGTCGGAGGAGCGGTGGTTCAGGGTGCGCGAGGTGCCGAAGCCGATCGCGCCGGCCTCCATCGCGCGCCTGGCGATTGCGGCCATGGCGTGGATGTCGGCCTCGGTCGCCGGCTCGCGGTTCACGCCGCGCTCGCCCATCACGAAGACCCGTAGGGCGGCGTGCGGAAGCTGGCTGCCGATGTCGACGTCGAAGCGGCGCTTCGACAGGCTATCGAGATAGTCGGAATAGCTCTCCCAGTTCCAGGGCAGGCCCTCGCTCAGCACCGGGAACGGGATGTCCTCGACGCCTTCCATCAACCGGATCAGCCGGTCGTGGTCGGAGGGTTTGCAGGGCGCGAAGCCGACGCCGCAGTTGCCCATCACTACTGTGGTCACCCCGTGCCAGGACGATGGCTGCATCCGCTCGTCCCAGGTGGCCTGGCCGTCATAGTGGGTGTGGATGTCGACGAAGCCGGGCGTCACCACCTGGCCGCGCGCGTCGATCTCCTCGGCTCCGGCGCCGGCGACACGGCCGACCGCAGCGATGGCGCCGTCCTTGACCGCGACGTCGGCCTCGAACGCCGCCGCGCCGGTCCCATCGACCACGCTGCCGCCCCGGATCACCAGGTCGTAGGCTTTTTCCATCGTCCGCTCCCTGGAGCTTTGCAGTCTGGGCTGCCTGTCGATCCAGTTTGCCGCCTGCCGCGGGGTGATGGTCAAGCGCCTTCGCGAGGCGCGGCCCGTGGACTTACGAAGGATTCAGCACCTTTGTTCCGGGCCCATTAAGCTGAACAAGCTAAACCATAGGCCTCGCGCAAGATTGGTTGAGGGGCCCATCGTGACGCTGAAAACGACCCTGGCTGTCGCCGCCGCGGCGTTTGTCGCGGTGAGCGTGCTCATCATTGTCAGCCACGTGGGCCATACAGAGCCCAAGTCGCAGATCGACCAGATCGAGGTCGGACGCAGCTAGCGCTTGGCCTGGACCTGCGCTCGCGCCTTCGGGCCAGCCAGCGCCGCGCAGCCCGCGAGCAGCGACCCGTCCGGCAGGATCACCTCGGCGGAATAGCTGTAGCGCGCCTCGCTTGTCCCATCGGAACAGGCGCTCGAATAGAGGTTCACCTTCAGGGTGCGGCCGTCGCCCGTCGCGGCGGTCCAGGACACCTTGCCCGGCTGGATGACCGCGCCTGGCGCGGTCGCCACGATCTGCGGTTCGCTGGGACGATCGAGCGTGAACTGCAGGCCACGGATCTTCAGGGCCCAGGCCGGATCGAGGCCGCTCGCGTCCATCGGGCGGCGCACGTCGATCACGGCGTCGGCCGGCGGGGCAGGCGGCATCGGCGCCTCAGCCTTGCCGCAGGCGGCGAGCCCCAAGGCGGCCAGTCCGAGGGCGGCAAGCAGGATCAACCGGCGCATACGTTCGGTCCTTCAGGATCGGGCGATGCAGGTTAGACTCCTTTGCGATGAATCGGGTGCCCTTCTCGTTCTACGAATTCTTCGCCGGCGGCGGCATGGCGCGCGTGGGCCTGGGCGAGGCGTGGTCCTGCGCCTTCGCCAACGACTTCGATCCCGCGAAGGCCGCCACCTACCGCGTGAACTTCCCCGACGCCGTGGCGCACTTCCACGATGGCGATGTCTGGAAGCTGGGCCCCGCCGACTTGCCGGGCGCGGTAGATCTGGCCTGGGCGTCGAGCCCTTGCCAGGACTTCAGCCTGGCCGGCCCGCGCGCGGGCCTGGCCGGCCGCCGCTCGTCAGCCTTCTTCGGCTTCTGGCGGCTGATCGAAGGCCTGGCGGCTGAGCAACGCGCGCCCCGCGCTATCGTCATCGAGAACGTATCGGGGCTGCTCACAACGCACGGGGGCCGCGACTTCGCCGCCCTGGGCGAGGCCTTGGCGGCCCAGGGCTATTGCTTCGGCGCGCTTGAGATCGACGCGGCGGCCTTCCTGCCGCAGTCGCGGCCACGGGTGTTCGTCATCGCCACACGCGCGCCGCCGCCCGCGCGCCTCACCGGCGCCAGCCCGTTCCATACCCGCGCCGTCCGCGCCGCCGCCGCGGCGTTGCCGCGAGCCCTGGCCGAGCGATGGATATGGTGGGGAACGTCGAAACCCCCGCGCCGCAACACCGACCTCGCGGCCATTCTTGAACCCGATGGCGCCGTCGCCTGGCATGATGCGGCGCGCACCCGGCGTTGGCTGGATTTGATGGCGCCCCTGCATCGGGCGCGCCTCGAGGCGCTGAAAGCCAACAGCGACCGTGCGGTCGGCGCGGTCTTCCGGCGCATGCGCGTCGAGCAGGGCGCGCGCGTGCAACGGGCGGAGGCGCGCTTCGACGGCTTGGCTGGCTGCCTGCGCACCCCGCGCGGCGGCTCCTCGCGACAGGCGATCGTCGTGGTCGAGGATGGCCAAGTGCGCACGCGTCTGCTGACGTCGCGCGAAGCGGCGCGCCTGATGGGGCTACCGGAAGGCTACCGCCTGCCGTCCGTGGCCACCTCGGCCCTGCACGTGGCGGGCGATGGGGTGGCGGTCCCGGTCGTGCGCTGGCTGGCGGAGCAGATCCTGGAACCGCTGCTCACGGACGTTACAGCCGAGTCCCCGCCGTCCCGGGCCGCAGCTAGCAGTCGATGATCATCGCCCTGCCGCCGCCATGCCCAGCGCGGCGGTCGAGCGGCCCCCTTTCAATCTGGATGGGAAGCCTTAGGTTCGGCTCCACGAAGGGCTGCTATTCCCCAAAGGGTTCTCAGACATGGCCGACGCCACCCCCGACAAGGTCTATGACGCCGCGCGCTACGAGCGCGCCGGCCGGGGCAAGATCTTCGACTCGATCCTCGACACCATCGGCGACACGCCGCTGGTCCGCCTGCCGCGCCTGACGGCGGCCCTGAAGCCCAAGGGCGAGGTGGTCGCCAAGCTGGAGTTCTTCAATCCGATCGCCTCGGTGAAGGACCGCATCGGCGTGGCGATGGTGGAATACCTGGAAGCCAAGGGCGCGCTGAAGCCGGGGGGCACCATCGTAGAGCCGACCAGCGGCAACACCGGCATTGCGCTGGCCTTCGTGGCGGCGGCCAAGGGCTACAAGCTGACCCTGGTCATGCCCGAGAGCATGTCCATGGAGCGGCGCAAGATGCTGCTGATCCTGGGCGCCAAGCTGGAGCTCACGCCCGCCGAGCGGGGCATGGCCGGCGCCGTGGCCCGCGCCAAGGAGATCGTCGAGGCCACGCCCGGCGCGGTGATGCCGCAACAGTTCGACAACGTCGCCAACCCCTTGATCCATCGCGTCTCCACCGCCGAAGAGATCTGGAACGATACCGACGGCCGCGTCGACGCGGTGATCTCGGGCGTCGGCACCGGCGGCACCATCACCGGCGTCGGCCAGGTGCTGAAGGCCCGCAAACCGTCCGTGCGGATGATCGCCGTGGAGCCTGAGACCTCGGCCATTCTGTCCGGCGGCCCGCCCGGCCCGCACAAGATCCAGGGCATCGGCGCGGGCTTCGTGCCCTCGATCCTCGACCGCGGCGTCATCGACGAAGTGGTCCAGGTCTCCGGCGACGACAGCTTCACCATGGCCCGGCGCGTCGCCGCCGAGGAAGGCATCCCGGTGGGAATCTCCTCGGGCGCAGCGCTGACGGCCGCCTTCGACGTCGCCAGCCGCGACGACATGGCCGGCAAGCTGATCGTCGCCATCATCCCGAGCTTCGCCGAACGCTACGTCTCGACGGCGCTGTTCGAGGGGCTTTGACCGACGTCTACCCGCCGGAGAAGCGCTCGGCGGTCATGCGCCGGGTCAAGGGAAAGGACACCTCGCCTGAACTGAAGGTGCGCAAGGCGCTGACGGCGATGGGCGCGCGCTACCGACTGCATCGCAAGGACCTGCCGGGGAAGCCGGACATCGTCATGCCCGTGCGCAAGCTGGCGATCTTCGTCCACGGCTGCTTCTGGCACGGCCATGACTGTGCGCGGGGCGCTCGCGTGCCTAAGCAGAACCGCGAATATTGGCTGGGCAAGGTCGCCCGCAACCGCGCCCGCGACCGGAAGAACCGTGAGGCCTTGGCCGCGCTCGGCTGGCGGGTCGAGACGATCTGGGAGTGCGAGATGAAGGACGCCGGCGCCTTGGGAGAGCGACTGCAAACTCTCCTGCTGTGTCATCCCGGAAAGGCGCGCCAGCGACTTATCCGGGACCCCTAGACGCGGCCTCGGAGGTTCACCGCAGAGCATCGGCGCTTATGGGTCCCGGTCTTCGCGTGCCGCGAAACCGGGATGACAGCCGCTGGCGATCAGGCCGTCACCACCTCTTCCACCACGATCTCGGTCTTCACCGAATTGGCGATGAAGCAGATGTGGTGGGCGGCGTGGTGCATCTGGTCGCGCTCGGCTTCCGTGGGCCGGCGGCCCTGGTAGGTGATCCGCGGGTGCAGGGTGACCTGGCTCACCCACATCTCGCCGTCGTCGCGCTTCTCCATCACGCCCTCGGCTTCGTCGCGGTAGCGGGTGACCACGAACCCAGCCTCGCGGGCGATGTGCAGGAAGCTCAGCATGTGGCAGGTGTTGATCGCGCCGACCAGCATCTCCTCCGGATCGACCGCGCCGGCCACCGACCACTTGTTTCCGACCACGTGCGGCGAGGCGGTGCCGGGCGCTTCGAAGCCCGAGCCGAAGGTGACGGAGTGGCCGCGGCTGTAGCGGCCGCTCGGAAAGTCGCCGCCCTCTTCCAGGCTCCAGTCGGACGTGGCGCGGTAGGTCGCCATCGGGATATCTCCCTCAGAATGCGTCGGCAGGGAGCGCCATCAGCGTCTCGGCGCCGGTCTTCAGCTTGGCCAGCCGCCCGGCCGTTTCCGGCAGGACGCGGGCGATGTAATAGCGACCCACCGCCAGCTTTTCCTGATAGATCGGATCGGTCGCGCCGCCGGCGATCTTGCCGAGCGATGTCTTGGCCATCAGGCACCACATGTAGGCAAGCGCGGTCAGGCCGAAAAGGTGCAGGTAGTCGGTCGACGCCGCGCCGGCGTTGTCCGGGTTGGCCAGGCCGTTCTGCATCAGCCACATGGTGGCGTCCTGAAGCCGCCCCTTGGCCTCGGCCAGGCCCGCCGTGAACGGCTTCATGTCCGCCTCGCCCTCGTTGGCCTCCACGAAGGCGTCGAGTTCGGCGAAGAAGCTCATCACCCCGCGCCCGCCGTCGGCGGCCAGCTTGCGGCCGACCAGATCCAGCGCCTGGATGCCGTTGGTGCCTTCGTAGATCAGCGCGATCCGGCAATCGCGCAGGTACTGGCTGACCGGGAAATGCTCGGTGAAGCCGGCGCCGCCGTGGACCTGCATGGCGTCGGAGCAAACCTGGAAGCCGCGGTCGGTCAGGAAGCCCTTCAGCACCGGCGTCATGACCGCCATGTAGTCGTGGCCCTTCTGGCGCACGGCTTCATCCGGGCTCGCCTCGGCCAGGTCGCCATGCAGCGCGGTCCAGAACAGGAAGGCCCGGCCACCCTCGACGATGGCCTTGGCGTCCATCAGCATCCGGCGGATGTCCGGGTGGACGATGATCGGGTCGGCGGGGCCGTCCGGGTTCTTGGGCCCGGTCAGCGAGCGGCCCTGCAACCGCTCCTTGGCGAAGGCGGCGGCGGCCTGATAGGCGGCTTCGGCCTGGGCCACGCCCTGCATGCCAACGCCGAGGCGGGCCTCATTCATCATCACGAACATGATGGAAAGGCCGCGGTTCTCCTCGCCGATCAGCCAGCCGGTCGCCTCCTCGTGGCTGATCACGCAAGTGGCGTTGCCGTGGATACCCATCTTCTCTTCGAGGCCCACGCACTTGACCGAGTTGCGCGCGCCCGGGTTGCCGTCCTTGTCGGGGATGAACTTCGGCACGATGAACAGGCTGATGCCGCGCGTGCCGGCCGGCGCGCCCTCGATCCGGGCCAGGACCAGGTGGACGATGTTTTCGGTCAGGTCGTGCTCACCGCCGGAAATCCATATTTTCTCACCGGAGATCCTGTAGCTCCCGTCGCCCTGCGGGACCGCCTTGGTGCGCAGCAGGCCCAGGTCCGTCCCGCAGTGCGGCTCGGTCAGATTCATGGTCCCGCCCCACTGGAACGAGGCGAGCTTCGGCAGGTAGAGGTCCTTCTGTTCCTGTGTCCCGCCGACCTTGATCGCCGAATAGGCGCCGTGCGTCAGGCCCGGGTACATCGAAAACGCCATGTTGGCGGCCGAGCTCATCTCGGAGAAGGCCAGGTTGACCACATGCGGCAGGCCCTGGCCGCCGTAGGCCGGGTCGGCGCCCAGCGCTGGCCAGCCGCCGTCGACCAGTTGCCGGTAGGCCTCCTTGAACCCCTTCGGCGTCTTGACCGTGAAGTCCGCCGACCAATGGCAGCCTTCCTTGTCGCCGACGCTGTTCAGCGGCGCCAGCACCTCACCGGTGAAGCGCGCCGCCTCCCCCAGGATCTGGTCGACGGTGTCCATCGAGGCGTCGGCGAAGGCCGGCAGGTTGGCGTAGCGCTCAAGCTCGAGGACATCGCGCAACAGGAAGGCATAGTCGCGCACGGGCGGCTGGTAGGGCATGGCTTCACTCCGGTCGCGAGGTCAGGCGAGTCGGTCGGCCAGGCAGCTACTTCGCTTCGCTGTGTTCCATGCCGTCGAGCCTGCGACGCAGCATCTGATCGTAGTCAGCCGCGCGCGGCAAGAGGTCGGGGCGGGTCTCGGCCAGGCGCTTCTCCATCGCCTGGCAGCCGGCTTTCAGCTGCTCGATGGCGCCGTCGATGTCGACCTTCTGCTGCTCCAGGACGACGATGCGCTCCTGGAACTTGCGCAGCGACTTGGCCGCCTGCTGGGCGCCGGTGTCGTCGGCCTCGTAGAGGTCGAGGATCTCACCGATCTCGGCCAGGGCCAGGCCCACGCGCTTGCCCTGCAGGATGAGCTGAAGGCGGGCGCGGTCCTTGTAGGAATAGACCCGGTTGAGGCCGTCGCGGGCTGGGGCCAGAAGGCCCTTGTCTTCATAGAAGCGCAGCGCCCGCGGCGTGCATTTGAATTCCAGGCAAAGCTGCCGGATCGTGAAGGTGCGGTGCGGGCGGCGTAGGTCCGTGGGCATGGGGGAGCTCCTCCCTGGACGCGATCGATGCTGACAGCCTAGGGCCACGTTTCCGTTTACGTCAAGGTGATCGTCGATCACTTTACGTAACCCGTGGGGCGCTACGCGGCGACGAGCTCTCCGGCCAACGCCTTCTCGATCAGGGCGATGGTGCGCTCGACGCCGAAGATCTCCACGAAGGAGCCGAAGCGCGGCCCCTGGCTCTGGCCCAGCAGCACCTCGTAGAGCGCGCTGAACCAGGCGCGCAGCGGTTCGAACCCGGCCGCCTTGCCCACCTCGAAAACCTCGTTCTGGATCGCCTCGGCGTCCGCGCCGGCGGGCAGCGCCTTCAGCTTGCCGACTAGGCCCTCCATCGCGCCACGCTCGCGCGCGTCCGGCGCCCGGAAGGTCTTCGCGGGCTTCACGAAGTCCTCGTAGTAGTTGATCGCATAGCCGGCGAGCTGGTCGAGCACCGGCTCGGTCTGCGGCGTGGCGCCGGGGATGTAGCGCTCAAGGAACCCCCACAGGATGTCCTTGGTCGAGGCGTCGGCGGCCGAAACTAGGTTCAGCAGCAGCGAGAAGCTGACCGGCGACCCGCGCTCCGGCGGCGCGCCGCGATGGACATGCCAGGCGGGATTGTCGATCGCCGGCCCGTTGGCCCCCTCGGACCGCGCGCGGTTGTAGGCATCGAGCTGCTGCAGGTACTCGTCTGTCGCCTTGGGGATGACGTCGAAGTAGAGCCGCTTCGCCGACTTCGGCGACTGGTACATGTAGTAGGCCAGGCTCTCCGGCGTGCCGTAGCGCAGCCATTCCTCCATGGTCAGGCCGTTGCCCTTGGACTTGGAGATCTTCTGGTTGTTCTCGTCCATGAAGAGCTCGAAGTGGAAAGCCTCCGGCGGCTCGCCGCCCAGCGCCTTGACGATGCGGTTGGAGACGCGGACCGAGTCCACCAGGTCCTTGCCGCTCATCTCGTAGTCGACGGAAAGCGCCGTCCAGCGCGCCGCCCAGTCGGGGCGCCATTGCAGCTTCACGTGGCCGCCGGTCACCGGGACCTCGGTCAGCGTCCCGTCTTCGTCGGGGAAGACGATCGTGCCCTTTTCGACGTTGCACTCCAGCGTCGGAGCCTGCAGCACGCGGCCTGACTTCGGGCTGATCGGCAGGAAGGGCGAATAGGTGGCGCGGCGCTCGTCGCCGAGGGTCGGCAGCATGATCGCCTGCACCGCGTCGAACCGCCGAAGGATGCGCAACAGGACCTCGTCCAGGCGGCCGGACTTGTAGGTCTCTGTCGACGACATGAAGGTGTAGTCGAAGCCGAAGCCGTCGAGGAAGGCGCGCAGGCGGGCGTTGTTGTGCGCGCCGAAGCTCTCGTGCTCGCCGAACGGGTCGCGCACCGAGGTGACCGGCTTGTCGCGATCCTCCTCCAGCATCTCGCGGTTGGGCACGTTGTCCGGGATCTTCCGGAAACCGTCCATGTCGTCGGAGAAGACGATGAGCTGGCTGGGGATCGCGTCCTCGGTCAGGGCGCGGAAGGCGGTGCGCACCATGGTCGGCCGCGCGGCCTCGCCGAAGGTGCCCATGTGCGGCAGGCCGGATGCCCCATAGCCGCACTGGAAGATCACGGGCTTCGCCAGCGCCGGCAGGGTTCGCACCGCCTCGTCGAACTTGCCCTGCGCGAACAGCGCCGCGGCCAGGTCCCGCTCGGCCTCGGACAGCCGCAGGCGCAGGATGCGCTCCAGCAACAGCCGCGCCTGTTCGAAGGGCCAGCTCTTGGCGTCTCGCGCCCGGGCCGAAAGGCCCTGCAGGTTGGGTTGGGAAGACATGGCGTTGCGGGTAGCGCTCGAAAACAGCGGGCTCAAGGAATTTCGGCCCCACCGACGGACCGCCTTGCTGGGCTCACGCCTCATGCTTGAGTGTCATCCCGGTTTCGGCGCAGCCGAAGACCGGGACCCATAGACGCCGAGCTTGGAGACATCGCGCTCGGCGCCGCGGCCCGCCTGCAAGCTCGGCGCTTATGGGTCCCGGACAAACGCTGCGCGCTTTCCGGGATGACAGTGGAGGCTTGCCCACCTGTCACGAAAGCTGCGCTATGGTCGACGTATGAAACGCCTCATCCCGCTGTTCGCCGTCCTCGCGCTTGCCGCCTGCGGCAAGCCCGCGCCCAAGGGCGACACGCCCAGGACGCTGACCTTCTCCATCGTCTCCACCGAGGCGACCCAGACCCAGATGCAGGAGTGGGGGCCGTTCCTCAAGGACATGCAGGCGGCCACCGGCATGACGGTGAAACCCTTCTTCGGCTCCAACTATTCCGCGCTGGTCGAGGCCATGCGCTTCAAGCAGTCGGACCTCGGCTGGTTCACCAACCAGTCGGGCCTGGAGGCGGTGCGCCGCGCCGGCGGCGAGGTCTTCGCGCGCACGACCCATCCGACCGGACCCGACGGCTACCAGGGGGTGATCATCGTCAAGAAGGGCTCCGGCATCACCCTGGACCGGCTGCTGAAGTGCGACCGCACTCTCGACTTCGGCATGGGCGACGCCAAGTCGACCTCCGGCACGCTCGCGCCCAACACCTACCTCTTCGGCCCGCGCGGCATCGATCCGGTGAAGTGCTTCAAGACGGTCCGCTCGGCCAGCGCCGAGGCCAACCTCTTTTCGGTGGGGACCGGCACGATTCCCGCGGCCACGGACAATACCCGCTCAATGGACCGGCTGGCGGTGATCGACACACCCCAGGCTCGGAAGGTGATGGATAGCCTGCAGGTGATCTGGACCTCTCCCACCATCCCGGAAGACCCGATGATCTGGCGCGCCGACCTTGATCCGGCCATCAAGGCCAAGGTCGCCAAGTTCATCTTCGCCTACGGGGTCGGCGACACGGCCGAGGCCAAGCGCCAGCGCGCGATCCTGGAGCGCATCCAGACCGGCCCCTTCAAGCACGCCGACAATTCCCACCTCCTGCCGGTGCGCGAGATGGAAGCGACCGGCGAACTGGTCGACGCCAAGGCCAAGGGCGATCGAGTGGCCATGGCCGCCGCCCAGGCCAAGCTCGATGCAGTGAAGACGGAAATGGCGGCACACCCGCCGGGGTGAATTCGGTCCGCCGGTCTGGACACCACTTTCACCGTCTTGGCCCGGCTCGTCCGGGCCATCCAGCCCGACATGCAAGCCTCCTCAAATGAGGAGCGGTGTGGGGCTGGGTCACCCGGACAAGCCGGGTGATGACGGGAGCTATTGCGCGTCGCTCAGCAGGAAATGGCCGCGGAGCGCCGCGAAGGGTTGGCTGCGGTCCTCCTGCCAGGCCTCCACGTGGACGTTGGCGATACGCCGGCCGACCTTGCGCAAGTCGGCGCGGGCGTAGGACGTCAGCGCCCGTCCAGGCCGAAGGTACTCGATGGTGATGTCGATGGTCTTGTGGACGCGGGCCGAGGGCTGCGCGACGGACAGCTGCGCCAGCGCCGTCATCTCCAGGAACGCCCCGATCACCCCGCCGTGCAGGGCGGGCAGGAAGGTGTTGCCCACCAGGTGCTTGGAGAACGGCAGGATGGCGGTCATCTCGTCGCCCGCCAGCTCGGCGCGCATGCCGAGGAAGCGCACATAGGGCACGCGTTGCAGGAAGGTTTCGAGTTGGTCGGCGGGCAGGCTCATGTGCGCGGCCGGTTCAGCACGAAGGCTGCCTGGGCGGTCGCCACCAAGTCGCTGCGGTCGATGTCCCAGGCCTCGGCGCGGACGAAGCCGATGGTGCGGGTGAGTTTGTAGCAGTGGGCCTCAGCGACGACGCCAGTGCGCGGCGCCGCGGGCCGCATGTAGTCGATGCGCAGGTCCAGGGTGGCGGTGGAGAAGGCCTCGGTCCCCGCCGCTGCGGCCATCGCCAGGCCGCAGGTGTGGTCGAGCAAGCTGGTCACAACGCCGCCGGCGACCACCTGTGTGTCAGGGTCGCCGACCAGGTCTTCGCGCCAGGGAACCTCGATGGAGCCGCGGGCGACGTCGACGGAGACCAGGCGAAAGCCGAGCGAAGCGGCTTGGGGAACTGTGGCGGCCATGTGCTCGGCCATCTGGCGGACGGCTTTGGGGACTTCGCTCATCTGAGCGGGGTAGGGCGGAACCCGCCTCGCGGTCAATCGCCGCCAGCACAGCATGGGTGTCGGCGCAGGCGGCGTGGAGCGGTTCTAGCGGGCGAAGGTTGAAACGTAGGCGATGACGACGGCCGCCAGCGGCGTCGCGGCCATGGCGAAGTTGGCGAAACCCAGGAAGGGGAAAGCGGTTCTGGTCATGGTGTTCCTCGTTAGGTCGTTCGGTGGCGGGCGCCGGCTGGCGTCCTGACGAGGATCGATATATGCAACGAGCGGAACGAATACTTGTTAAGTCTTGGTCATGACGTCGATTTAACATGATGACGACTTGGTAAGGTTGCGCCTCGACGTATCCAGCCTAGATGCGAGACCATGATCCGACCGCAGGACCTGCTCTGCCCGAAGCCCGAAGGGCTCTACTGCGCGCCCGGCGATTTCTACATCGACCCGGTGCGCCCGGTGGCCCGCGCGGTGATCACCCATGGCCATTCCGACCACGCCCGTTCGGGCCACGGCGCGGTGCTGGCGACGGCGGAAACCCTGGACATCATGGCCGAGCGCTACGGCGCGGACTTCGCAACCTCGCGCCAGGCGGCGGTCTACGGCGAGGTCGTGCCGCGCGACGACGTGGACGTGACCCTGGTCCCGGCCGGCCACGTGCTCGGCTCGGCCCAGGCGGTTGTGCGCTGGAAGGGCCTGACCATGGTCGTCTCCGGCGACTACAAGCGCCGGCGCGACCCGACCTGCCTGGCGTTCGAACCTGTCCCCTGCGACGTCTTCATCTCGGAAGCGACCTTCGGGCTTCCGGTCTTCCGCCATCCGGACGACCGCGAGGAGATCGCGCGCCTGCTGCGCTCGGTCGCCCAGTTCCCGGAGCGCAGCCACCTGATCGGCGCCTATGCGCTCGGCAAGGCCCAGCGGATCATCCGCCTGCTGCGCGAGGCCGGCTGGGCCAAGACGATCTATGTGCATGGAGCGCTGGAGCGGCTGAACGCCCTCTATGAGCGGCATGGCGTCGACCTCGGGCCGCTTGCGCCCGCCACCACCGGCAAGAAGCAGGACTTCGAAGGCCAGATCATCGTCGCCCCGCCGTCGGCCACCCAGGACCGCTGGAGCCGCCGCTTCCCCGATCCGGTCACCGCCTTTGCCTCAGGTTGGATGCAGGTGCGCGCCCGAGCCCGCCAGCGCGGCGTCGAGCTGCCGCTGGTGATCAGCGACCACGCCGACTGGGACGAGCTCACCGCGACGGTCGACGAGTTGCGCCCCGGTGAGCTCTGGATCACCCACGGCCGCGAGGAGGCCCTGGCGCGCTGGGCGGAGATGCACGGCGTCCCGGCCCGCGCCCTGGCGCTGGTCGGCTACGAGGAAGAGGACGATGACTGAACCTCTTCCGCTCAGCCCCGCGAAGGCGGGGACCCATGCCGCCCCTCAACGGCGCGAGCTTCGACTCAGCATGGGCTCCCGCCTGCGCGGGAATGAGCGGGGTTCGAGTTGAGAGCCTTCGCAGAACTCCTCGACCGGTTGTCGTTGACCGGCTCGCGCAACGCCAAGCTGACCCTGGTGCGCGACTACCTGCGCGAGACGCCGGACCCGGATCGCGGCTGGGCGTTGGCGGCGCTCACCGGTGACCTCTCATTCGACGCGGCCAAGCCCGCCTTCATCCGCAAGGCGGTGGAAGAGCGGATGGATCCGCAGCTCTTCTGGTGGTCCTACGACTATGTGGGCGACCTGGCCGAGACGGTGGCCCTGGTCTGGCCGGCGCGGCCTGGCGCCAACCGTGAGCCGGAACTTACCGAGGTGGTCGACGCGCTGCGCGGCGCGACGCGGGCCGAGGTGCAGCGGCTCATCGAGGGCTGGCTGGACGCGCTGCAGCCCACCGGCCGCTGGGCGCTGCTGAAGCTGATGACTGGAGCCCTGCGCGTCGGCCTGACAGCGCGGCTGGCCAAGCGCGCAGCCGCGGAGATTGGCCCCGAGCCCGTGTCGGTCGCCGAGGTCGAGGAGATCTGGCACGCACTGCACCCGCCCTACGAGGACCTGTTCGCCTGGCTGGAGGGCCGCTCGGCGCGACCCTCGTCGGAGAACCCCGGCCGTTTCCGCCCCGCCATGCTGGCCCAGGCGATCGACGAGGCGGTGGACTTCGCCAGGCTCGACCCTGCCGACTACGCCGCCGAATGGAAGTGGGACGGCATCCGCGTGCAGGCGGTGAACGAGGGCGGGGCGCGCCGGCTCTACACGCGCACCGGCGACGACATCTCCCGCACTTTCCCGGACATCGTGGACGCGCTCAGCGCGGAGGGCGTGATCGACGGCGAGTTGCTGGTCATGCGCGAGGGCAAGGTCGCGAGCTTCGCCGACCTGCAGCAGCGGCTGAACCGCAAGGCGGTGGATGCCAAGCTGCTGGCGAACTTCCCCGCCGCGATCCGCGCCTACGATATCCTGGCCGAAGGCGCCGACGATACCCGCCCCCTGAGTTTCGCCGAGCGCCGCAAGCGGCTGGAGGCCTTCGTGGCCCGGGAGAAGAGCCCGCGGATCGACCTGTCGCCGATGCAGCCCTTCGCGAGCTGGGCGGAGCTTGCCGCCCTGCGCGCCGACCCGCCGCCCGGCGATCCGCAGATCGCCGAGGGCCTGATGCTCAAGCGCTGGGATTCGATCTACGAAGCGGGCCGCCCGAAGGGGCCGTGGTTCAAGTGGAAGCGCGACCCGTTCCTCATCGACGCAGTGTTGATGTACGCCCAGCGCGGCCACGGCAAGCGCTCGAGCTTCTATTCCGACTACACCTTCGGCGTCTGGGCGCAGGACGATGCGGGCAAGCGCGTCCTGACCCCGGTCGGCAAGGCCTATTTCGGCTTCACCGACGAGGAGCTGAAGCAGATCGACAAGTTTGTGCGGGACCACACGATCGAGCGTTTCGGGCCGGTGCGCTCGGTAACGGCGGAGCCGCACGCAGGCCTGGTCTTCGAAGTGGCCTTCGAGGGGCTGCAGCGATCGACGCGCCACAAGTCGGGCGTCGCCATGCGCTTCCCGCGCATCAGCCGCATCCGCTGGGACAAACCGCCCGGCGAAGCCGACGAACTGGTCACCCTGGAACGGATGCTGGAGCAGATGGAGGGGCGCTAAAATGCGGAAGCCCCGGCCGAGGTGTGACGACTCGGGCCGGGGCTATCTCTCGGGTCAGCGACTGGAAGGCCGGCCGTCGAGGTAATCGCAGGTACGCGCCGTGCGGGCCCGGGGCGGCCATGCACGGCAAGGCGACCCTAGCATTGCGACCAGGCTGAGACAAATGGCATGCATGCGGACACGGCGCGGCCCTTGACGCTCTCCTCGTCAGGGCCGCGCTCGGCCGGAAGCCGCGCGCCATTTGGGCTCTGGAAACGCGCCGCTTCGCCGATGACCTGTTGAGCTCGTGTAAGCCCTCGGGTCACGGCAATGACGTTGCAGGTTGGCTCAGTCCCTAGGTCGCCGCGAAAAAAAGGCTCAATAGGCGGCGTAGAGGGTCAAACCCAGCGTCGTAGGACGCTGCGGCGTGATCTGGCGCGCCTGGCTCGGATTGAACTGGTTGCCGAAGGCGAAGGTGTCGCTGAAGGCGTTGGTCGGGTTGGTCAGGAACACCTGGACGCCTTTCGAGCCGTGACGCAGCTCGACCAGCAGCTTGGTGCGCACATAGCCACCCATCTCCGGGAAGCCGGTCGAGAAGACCACGTGCGAGCGGCCGACATAGGCGGTCTCGCCGGCAAGTCGGAGCTGCCAGCCGTCGGCGAACGCCCGCTCGTAGCTGGCGAAAGCCCCGCCGGAGAAGGGCGGCGCGTTGGGCAGGCCCTCGATCAGCACGGAGAGGAAATTGGTGTTGGGGTTCGAGGTCTTGGTCTCGGTGTAGCGGCCGTTCACCTCGAACGAGAAGCCGTTGTCGGCCCGGTAAGCGATCTCCGCTTCGACGCCGCGTACGTCCGCATCCCCCGCGTTGGTCGTGTAGGGAATGCCGGATTCTCGGTACTGGTCGGTCTGGATGTCGGTCCAGCGGTCGTAATAGATCGCCGAATTGAGCGTCAGCCGCTTGTTGAAGCCCTGCAGCTTCAGCCCGATCTCGTAGTTGCGCAGCCGGTCCGGCAGATAGACCGCCTGGACCGGCGGCAGGGGCTGCGGGCCGCCCGAATTGAAGCCGCCGGCGCGGTAGCCTTCCGAATAGACCGCATAGACCAGGTTTCCGCCAGGAAACTCGTGCTGCAGCGAGATCTTCGGCGCGAAGCTGCTGAAGCGTTCGGACCGGTCGAGCTCGCGCGGCTGGAAGCTCTCGATCTCCGATTCGACGTGAGAGCGCGTGCGGGTCGAGATGGTGAAGACCCGGCCGCCGACCGCCAGGGTCCAGTCGTGCGGAAAGGCGTAGGAGGCCTCGCCATAGGCGGCGACCTCGTCGATCTTGTCATGCCGGTTGTCGCTGTAGGCTGTTTCGTCCGGCCCCGTCGCGGGATGTGCCAGGAAGACGGCCGGCGAATGCTCGCGGGTGCTGGCTCCATAGAGGCCGACGAGCCACTGGAAGGGGCTGGTGCCGCGCGAGGTCAGGTAGAGGTCCTCCACCAGCATCGTGGTCCGGGTGCGCTCGAAATAGCTGGAGGTGACCGCGTTCTCCGTGAATTCGTCCTGGGAGGCGGTGGCGTCGTAGAGGCTGCCATAGGCATGTTCCACGACCCCGGTCGAGGAGGTGAGCTCGCCCCAGTTCCACGAGCGTCGGACCTGCGCCGTCCAAAGCGAGATGTCGTTGGTGTGCGGCTCACGTATCCGGTTGTCCCGCGTCAGCCCCAGTCCTTCCGCCGTGTATTGGGTGTCATTCGAACGCAGGTGCTGGTCCGCGCCGGTCAGCAGGATCGTCCAGTCGTCATGCGGCTCGATCAGCAGGGAGACCCGACCGCCGTTGCGCTCGGTCCGGTTGGCGTCGCGCTTGCCCAGCCGCACGTCGTCCAGATAGCCGCCGTCAATCTGCTCATAGGCGGTGACGCGCAGGGCCAGCCGGTCCTCCCGGATCGGCAGGTTGAGATAGGCCTCCATCGCGCCGCTCGGCGCGCCACGGTCGGTCAGGGCCCCGGTCAGGCTCGCCTCGGCCGACATCTCGTGAAGGTTCGGCTTGTTGGAGATGATCCGGTAGATGCCGCTCAGGAACCCCGCGCCGTAGAGTGCGCCTTGCGGCCCACGCGCGATCTCCACCCGCTGCACGTCGGCGAGCCGCAGGTCGGGGTCGGGCGCGTTGTAGTTGAGGGGGATGTCGTCGAGGTAGGTCGCCACGGTGGAGCGGGCGCGGCCGGTGTAGGCGCCGTCCGACAGGCCCCGCAGCAGCAGCTTGTCGCGCGCCGGTCCCAGGTTGGTGGACAGCATGCTGAGCCGCGCCGCGCCCTCGGCGGCGTCGCTCGCTCCGCTGGGATAGAGTTCCGAGCCGCTGACGGCGGTGATCGCCACGGCGAGCTGGCGCGGGTTGCGCACCCGCTTGGTCGCCGTGACCAGCAGTTCGGACACGGCGGGCGCAATCGCCACGGGCCTGGCTTCCGTGTGCGACACCGCCGAGACCTGGATGGTATTCGGCGCGATTTCCTTCCAGGTGCAGGACGCGCCTGCCAACAGCCGGCTCAGCGCCTGCTCCACCGTCAGCGAGGCCGAAACCCCGCTGCGCGAATAGCCGGCGCAGGCCGAGGCGCCGACCAGGGTGATATTGGCCTGCTGCGCAAGATCGAGAAGGGCTTCGGCATAGGGCTTGGGCTCGATGCGAAAATGCACAAGCACGGGCGCGGCCTCAGCCGATCCCGCCCAGCCCGTCGCCATCGCGGCAAGCGCGGCCCAGGCCGCGAGTTCCCGACGCCCCAGAATTGGATTCCCGCCTTACTTGCGAAGCAGCAAAAGCCCCTGGGCGGAAGTTACCGTTCTAATGGGCAGCATCAAGGACAGTCGTGTCATCACCGAGCGTGGATCGTCCAGAACGATCACGCCGGTGATCGGGATGGCGCCGAGTTCGGGGTCGCCGATCTCGATCTGCTCGGGGAATTGCCGGTTGAGGTCGGCGACGACGTCGCTCAGTGGCTCGTCGCGATAGACCAGACGGCCCGCCCGCCAACTGAAGGCCTCCGCCGGATCGACAAACCGTGCCTGTTCCACACCGGCGGCGCTGACGTCCAGCCGCTGCCCCGGCGTGAGCGCGTAAATGCGGTCGGCCGACGCCGATGGCCGCACCTCGACCTTGCCGCGCGCCACGGTGACCGAAAGCGCGCCCTTGCGGTTTCGCACGTCGAACTGGGTGCCGACCACGCGCACCGTCCGGCCGCCGGCGGCGACGGTGAAGGGACGCGACCTGTCGGAGACCACGTCGAAGATCGCCTCGCCCTCGTCCAGCGCCACGCGCCGCTCGCCGCGTTCGAACATCACCCGAAGGCGCGTCTCGGCATTGAGGTCGACGACGGAGCCGTCCGCCAGGGTGAACCGCTGGCGCTGGCCGCGCTTGGTCACCAGCGCCTGGACAACCGGCGCGCTGGTCATCAGCGTCGGCAGGACCACGGCCGTCAGTCCGGCGGCGATGCCGACGCCGCCTGCGCCCACCAGCCATCGGCGCGACGGCCCGCGCGCCGCCGCGCGGCGCCTCGCGGGTGACGCCAGCTCCGCGCGCACCTGCGCCGAGGCGACGTCGAACTCGTGCCAGACGGAGAGGGCGGCCTGATAGGCGGGCCGGTTTTGCGGCGAGGCCTCTAGCCAGTCGTCGAACGCCAGCCCGTCGCCTTCGGTCACGTCGTCGCGCGAAAGCCGCGCCAGCCAGGCGGCGGCTTCGTCGATCGCGCGGTCCGAGGGGTTCGAAATACTGGTCATCGGTTCAAAGGCCCGGTCTGCGCCGACTGCGACAGACACCCCTTGAGACGGCGCCGCAGGCCTGTCTCCCTAGGTCGGACCTGAAATTCCGACCCCTTCACGACGCCAACCTGCGCTGCAGCGCCTTCATGGCGGCCTGTATGTGTTGTTCGACCATCTTGCGCGAGACGCCCATGGCCTGGGCGGTCTCGGCCTGGGTCAGCCCCTCCAGCTTGTTGAGCCGGAACGCGCGGCCCATCTGCGGCGGCAGCGCCGCGACGGCGTCGGCGAGCTGGCGTGTGCGCTCGCGGCTGACCATCGCCTGGTCGGCCGCCGGCTCGTCGACGATATCCTCTCCACCCAGCGTCGGGCGGGTGTCGGTGCGCCACTCGTTCTCGCGATGCAGGCTCCGCTGGCGCGACCGCGCCTGGTCGATCATCAGGTTGGCGGCCATGCGATAGAGCAGGGGCCCCGGCGCGCGGACCTCGGTCCCCGGCTCCATCGCGGCGATCTTGACATAGAGATCCTGGACCAGGTCCTCGGCCAGGCTCATCGACCGCGTCCGCGCGGCCATGAACAGGATCAGGTTCTGGCGCTTATCGAGGAAGGCCCGTACCAGCGGGCTGTCGTCGCCGGCGCGGTTGGACGGCTCGGAGGGCGCCACGGACGGTTCCCATTTCTCAATGGCGACGCACGATTGCGAAACGCGGTATGGCGCAGAGCGCGCAATTAGCCAACTGGGTAGGCCGGTGGCGGCAGCAGGGCCTCGGCCGCGAGGAACTTCGCCAGGTCCCCGCCGGGGAACAGGACGCCGCGGATCCCCGCCCGCAGCGCCGCCTCGAGGTCCGAGGGCTTGTCGCCGACCAGCACCGAGGCCGCCCTGTCGATTGGCCACTCGCCAAGCGCGCGCAGGATCATGCCGGGGTTCGGCTTGCGGTCGGGCGGGTCCGGGTGGCGGTAGGCGTCCATCGGCGCGTCCGGGTGTTGCGGCGCGTGGTAGAAGGCGTCGATGCGCCCGCCTGCCTCGGCCAGGTCCTGCGCCATCCGCGCGTGCAGGGCGTGCATGTCGGCCTCGCTGTAATACCCCCGCCCGACACCGGACTGGTTGGTCACGACGATCACCAGCCAGCCCGCCCGGTTGAACGCCGCCACCGTCTCTCGGGCGCCCTCGATCCAGCGGAAGTCTTCCCAGCGGTGGACATAGCCCTGGTCCTCGTTCAGCACTCCGTCGCGATCGAGGAACAGCGCGGCCCTAAGCTTGGTCTTGGGCGGACGGGCTGGCGGGGTCTCAGGCACGGGCGGATTATAGCGGCCCGCGCGGCGTCGAGGCGATTTCAAAAAGCCCGGATCGCCGTCTAAGGTCGCCTGCCCCAGGTTTCGAGGTGTCCCGCTTGCCCGCGCCCCAGCCCGCCGTCCTGACCCTTGACGACCTGCAGGTGGATTTCGACACCTATGACGCCACTGTCCACGCGGTGCGTGGCGTCTCCCTGTCGATCCCGCGGGGGGAGACCTTGGGCGTGGTCGGCGAGAGCGGCTCGGGAAAGAGCCAGACCTTCATGGCGGTGATGGGCCTCCTGGCTCGCAACGGCCGCGCCTCGGGCTCAGCGAAGTTCCTCGGCGTCGAACTCCTCAAGCTCAAGCCGCGAGAGCTGAACCGCATCCGCGGCTCGAAGATGACCATGATCTTCCAGGACCCGCTGACGGCGCTGACACCCCATGTGCGCGTCGGCGAGCAGATCGCCGAGCCGCTGCGCCTGCACCAGGGCCTCTCCGACCGCGACGCCACCGCCCGCGCCAAGCTCTGGCTCGAGAAGGTGCGCATTCCCGACGCCGCCCAGCGCCTGCGGCAATATCCCCACGAGCTCTCCGGCGGCATGCGCCAGCGGGTGATGATCGCCGCGGCCATGGCCGGGGGGCCGGAGCTGCTGATCGCCGACGAACCGACCACGGCGCTCGATGTCACCGTCCAGGCCGAGATCCTCGACCTGATGGCCGAGCTGCAGCGCGAGACCGGGACGGCCATGGTGCTGATCACCCACGACATGGGGGTCATCGCGCGGCTCGCCGACCGGGTCTGCGTGATGAAGGACGGCGCCTATGTCGAGGAGGGGCCGGCGGCGCAGATCTTCGCCGCGCCCAAAACCGACTACACCCGCGCCTTGCTGGCGGCGATCCCTCGGCTCGACCGCGAAGATCGCGGCGGCCGGCCGGTGCTGGCGCCGGCCGCGGCCGACGCCCCGGTGGTGGTCGAGGGCAAGGGCGTGAAGGTCTGGTTCCCGATCCGGCAGGGCTGGTTCGGCGCGCCGAAGATGCTGCGCGCGGTCGATGGCGTGGATTTCCAGGTCCGCCAGGGCGAGACCCTCGGCGTCGTCGGCGAGAGCGGCTCGGGCAAGTCGACGCTGGCGCGCGCGGTGCTGAACCTGATCCCAGCGAGCGAGGGCGCGGTCACCCTGATGGGCCGCGACATCACCCACGCCGAGCGCGCGGCGATGCAGTCAGCCCGCAAGGATCTTCAAATTGTCTTCCAGGACCCGCTGGCGAGCCTCGACCCGCGCGTCACCATCGGCGACTCCATCGCCGAGCCATTGCAGGTCTTCCGCCGCGACCTCGGGCGCGCCGAGCGTGACGCCGAGGTGGCGGCGATCATGGCCCGGGTCGAGCTCGCCCCCTCGCTGATCAACCGCTATCCGCACGAGCTTTCCGGCGGCCAGAACCAGCGCGTGGGGATCGCCCGCGCCATGATCCTCAAGCCCCGCCTCGTCATCTGCGACGAGGCCGTCTCGGCCCTCGACGTCTCGATCCGCGCCCAGATCATCGACCTGCTGATCGCCCTGCAGAAGGAGATGGGCCTGGCGATGATCTTCATCAGCCACGACCTGGCGGTGGTGCGCGAGATCAGCCATCGGGTCCTGGTGCTCTATCTCGGCCGCGTGGTGGAAACCGCCGACCGCGAGCGGATCTACAAGGCGCCGCAGCATCCGTACACGAAGGCGCTGCTGTCCGCCGCGCCGATCCCGGACCCGGCCATCGAACGCACCCGCAAGCGCGTGAAGCTGGCCGGCGAGCCGCCCAGCCCCACCGATCCGCGCGCCGCCCTGCGGTTCCTGCCCTCGCGCCTTCCGGTCGACCCCAACGCGCCGATCCTCGCCCCGGCGTTGAAGGAGGTCGCGCCGGGTCACCTGGTCGCGGAGTTCGACCCGCCGCTGGAAGCAGCCTAGAAGCCGAGCCATGGTGAAGATCACCCCCGTCCTGATGTCCGGCGGCGCCGGCACGCGGCTCTGGCCGCTGTCGCGCCGCGCCAGGCCCAAGCAGTTCCACGCGCTCGGCGGCGCGCGGACCCTGATCCAGGAAACCGCGCTGCGCTTCATCGGCGAGCCCTTCGCGCCGCCGGTGGTGATCTGCAACGTCGCCCACGCCGAGCTGGTGCGCGGCCAACTCGCCGCCGTCGGGGTCACGCCCCGCGCCCTGGTGCTGGAGCCGGAAGGCCGCAACACCGCCGCCGCCGCTGTGGTCGCCGCCGCGACGGCCGAGAACGGCGAGCTGGTCCTGCTGCTCAGCGCCGACGCGCGCGTCAACGATCCCGCCGCCCTGCGCGGGGCGATCGCGCTCGGCGCTCCGGCCGCGGAAGCCGGCGGCCTGGTGATCTTCGGCATTACCCCGACCGCTGCGGAAACCGGCTACGGCTACATCCGCGCCGAAGCGGGCGAGGGCGCGGTTCGCAAGGTGGCGGCGTTCGTCGAGAAGCCGGACATCCCCACCGCGCAGCGCTACGTCGCCGACCCGGCCTACAGCTGGAACGCCGGCATCTTCCTCTTCCGGCCGGACGCCTTCCTGGCCGAGGCGCGGCGGGTCGCCGGGGATCTCACCGCAGCGGTCGAGGCGGCGCTGGCTGAGGCTCCGCGCACCGCCGGTGCGATCCACCTGGGCGAGGCGTTCCGGCGGGCGCCGTCCGCGCCGGTCGATGTCGCGGTCTTCGAAAAGACCGACAAGGCGCAGGTCGTCTCCGCCGACATCGGCTGGAGCGACGTCGGGACCTATGGCGCGCTGTGGGCGGACGCGGCGAAGGACGCGAGCGGCAATGTTGCGACGGGGTCGGCCATCGTCGTAGACGCCGCTGGCTGCCTGGCCATGTCCGACGGCCCGGTGGTCGTCCTTGCGGGGGTTGAAGATCTCGCGGTGGTCGTCGAGAACGGCGTCGTCCTGGTCACCCGCAAGGATGCGCCGGCGAGCGTCCGTAGCGCGGTGGAGGCGGTGCGCCGGGCCGGTCGCGACGACCTCCTCTAGGCGCTGCATTGCAGCAGAGCCTGCCCGCCGTTAGGTTGCGCCCCTTTTCCAGACCCCCAATCAAACCTCCGGGCGTTCCCATGACTCTTGCCTTCGACGACATCCTTGCGGCCCGAGACCGGTTGCAGGGTCATATCGAGCGCACGCCCTGCCGCCACTCGCGCACCCTGTCGGAGATCACCGGGGCGGAAGTCTGGGTGAAGTTCGAGAACCTGCAGTTCACCGCGGCCTATAAGGAGCGCGGCGCGCTCAACAAGCTGCTGCAGCTCACCGAGACCGAGAAGAAGCGCGGCGTGATCGCCGCCTCGGCCGGCAACCACAGCCAGGGCCTCGCCTATCACGCCGCGCGCCTCGGCATCCCGGTGACCATCGTCATGCCGCGCGGCACGCCCTTCGTGAAGGTGCAGCAGACCCGGGCCCACGGCGCCGAGGTGGTGATCGACGGCGACGGCTATGACGAGGCTTCGGCCCACGCCATGACCCTGCGCGACGAGCGCGACCTGGTCTTCGTCCACCCGTTCAACGACCTCGACGTCATGGCCGGCCAGGGCACGGTGGCGCTGGAGATGCTGGAGGACGCGCCGGACCTGGAGGTCCTGCCGGTTCCGATCGGCGGCGGCGGCCTGATCGCCGGCATGGCGACCGCCGCCAAGCACGTGAAGCCGCAGATCAAGGTCCTGGGCCTGGAGCCGGCCATGTACCCGTCCTTCACCGCCCGCATGCGCGGCGTGAACGTGGGCGCGACGTCCGGCGGCGCGACCATCGCCGAGGGCATCGCCGTCAAGCAGGTGGGCGACGTGAGCTACGGCGTGGCCCG
>Ga0070659_100000157_pt1 | contig 52408 bp, 47 predicted proteins | sample KBSC23metaG_FD_64666 | JGI IMG/M metagenome (GOLD analysis project Ga0070659, IMG submission 64666) | Corn rhizosphere microbial communities from Kellogg Biological Station, Michigan, USA - KBS C2-3 metaG | ecosystem: Host-associated > Plants > Roots > Rhizosphere > Soil ... | reverse complement strand
TTCACCACCGGCATCCTCGTCGGGATCGGCGAGAACCGCGCCGACCGCGTCGCGTCGGTCTTCGCGCTGCGCGCCCTCGCGCGGCAGTACCGCCACGTGCAGGAAGTCATCGTGCAGAACTTCCGGGCGAAGCCGGCCACGGCGATGCAGGCGGTGCCCGACTGCGACCTCGACGACTACGTCGCGACGATCGCGGTGACCCGGCTGCTGCTCGGGCCGAGCGCGCGCGTGCAGGCGCCGCCGAATCTGGTCGACCTCGACGAGTGCCGGCGGCTGCTTGCCGCGGGCGTCGACGACTGGGGCGGGGTGTCGCCGCTCACCCCGGATCACGTCAACCCGGAACGCCCCTGGCCGCATCTGGACGACCTCGCCCGGGTGACGGCCGAGTCGGGGTTCATGCTCGCCGAACGGCTCACCGCGCACCCGCCGTACCTCGGCGAGCCATGGCTGGATCCGCGGCTGCGGCCGCACGTCGCGGCGCTCGCCGACGATCGCGGCCTCGCCCGCCCGGACGCGCTTCCCGCGGGGCTGCCGTGGCAGGAACCCGACGGCGGCTGGGCCGACGCCGGCCGGATCGACCTGCACGCGAGCATCGACACCACCGGTCGATCCGGCGACCGCCGCTCCGACTTCGACACGGCGTACGGCGACTGGGAATCGCTCTCGCCGCGCAACCCGGCGATGCCGGAACGGCAGCGCACCGATCGCCTCCGACCGGAGTTCGCGACCGCGTTGCGGCACGCCGAGCGGTCGCCGGCGACGCTGCCCGACGCCGACGCCCTGACGCTGTTCGACGCCGCGCCGGGCGCCGAGATCGACGCGCTGGCCGCGCTCGCCGACGACCTGCGCCGCGACGCCGTCGGCGACGACGTGACGTTCGTGGTGAACCGCAACATCAACTTCACCAACGTCTGTTACACCGGTTGCCGGTTCTGCGCGTTCGCGCAGCGCCGTACCGACGCCGACGCCTACACGTTGTCCGTCGAGCAGGTGGGCGCGCGGGCCGACGAGGCGGCGGCCGCCGGTGCGACCGAAGTGTGCATGCAGGGCGGCATCCACCCCGACCTGCCGGGATCGGCGTACTTCGACCTCGCCGCCGAGGTGAAGCGGCGGCAGCCGCAACTGCACGTGCACGCGTTCAGCCCGATGGAGGTCGTCAACGGCGCCGCCCGCACCGGCCTGTCGATCGCCGACTGGTTGGCGCGGGCGAAGGAGTCCGGCGTCGACTCGCTGCCCGGTACGGCGGCGGAGATCCTCGACGACGACGTGCGGTGGATCCTCACGAAAGGCAAGCTGCCGGCGGCCACCTGGGTCGAGGTCGTCACCACCGCGCACCGGCTCGGCATCCCGACGACGTCGACGATGATGTACGGCCACGTCGACACGCCCGCGCACTGGGTCGCGCATCTGAAGCTGCTCGGCCGGCTGCAGGACGAGACCGGCGGGTTCACCGAGTTCGTGCCGCTGCCCTTCGTGCACCTCAACGCGCCGCTCTACCTCGCCGGCCTCGCCCGGCCCGGCCCGACGGTTCGGGAGAACCGCGCGGTGCACGCGATGGCGCGGATCCTGTTGCACGGCCGGATCGACAACATCCAGTGCAGCTGGGTGAAGCTCGGTCCCGAGGCGTGCGTGACGGTGCTGCGCGGCGGCGTCAACGACCTCGGCGGGACGTTGATGGAAGAGACGATCAGCCGGATGGCCGGCAGCGCGCACGGCTCCCGCAAGGAGGTCGCGGAGCTCGTCGCGATGGCCGCCGCGGCCGGCCGCCCGGCGCGTCAACGGACGACGACGTACGCCGTTCCGGCGTAAGGTTCCGCGCGACGACTCTTGCACGAGGAGCCAGCGTGGAGAACGAGGCGAACTCCGGGGCGTTGCTCCGCCGGATCGAACAGCTGGCCGCGCAGGCGGTCGCCGACGAACCGGGACCGCCGGAGGGGCCGGTTCTCGCCGCCGCGATGACCGGCCTGCGGGCCGAGCTCGGTGGTCTGCGGGCCGAGCTGGGCACCCTGCGGGCCGACCTGGCCGCGGTGAAGGCGAGCGTCGACGGCAGCACCGGCCGGCTCACCGGCGCGCTCACCTCGGCGCGTGCGGAGACCGAGGAGCTCGGCCGCAAGCAGCAAGATCTCGCCGAGCGGGTCGACGACGTCGCGGCGATCATGACCGACCTGCGCTCGGTGCTGCCGGACCTGCGGACCGCGCTCGACGGGCTGCCCGGCGGCGCGAACGCGAGCCAGCAGAGCTTCACCCGGCTCGAAGAGGCGCTGGCGAACCGGCTGGAGACGTCCGCCGCGGACCTTCGCCGTACCCTCTCCGCCGGCCTCACCCAGGCGTCCGCGTCGAACCGCGCCGCGGAATCGTCGTGGACCGAGGTGCGGTCGGCGGTGGAGGAGCGCCTCGCCGCGATCGAGGACACCCTCGACGGGCTGGCCGAGCGGCTCGAAGCGGTCACCCGGGACTCGGCGTCGACCGCGACGGAACGGATCGCCGCGGTCTCGCAGCGGCTCGACGAGCTCGCCTCGACGACCTTCGCGCAGCAGGCCGCCGGCCAGGAGCAGTGGGCGGCCGACATCCGGGCGGCGCTCGGCGATCTGGCCGAGGCGGTGCAACGCAGCCTCGGCTCGCTCGGCGACTCGCTCAACGACGCGGTCCGCAGCGGCCAGGCGGAGGAACACGGCCACGTCGACGCCGTCGTCGGCGAGTTGCGGACGGCGGTCGAGGACCGGCTCGCGATCATCCGCGAGTCGTCGTCGGCGGGAGTCGCCGACCTGCGTGGCTTCGTCGAGGCGTTCCAGGTGTCGACCGACGGCCGGCTCGAAGACATCCAGGCGGCGTTGCGCAGCGGGTTGGAGCAGGCCCGGTCCGGGCTCGTCGAGGAGCTGACCGGGACGCTCGAAGGCCTCGACCGGGCGAACGCGCACAGCCGGCAGCTGGTCGAGAGCGAAGTCGCGTCGCTGCGCGAGGATCTTGCCGACGCGCTCGAAGAGGTCCGCGACCGGATCGCCGCGACGGTGTCGCGGGCGCAGGAGGCGATCACCGGCTCGGTCGACGAGCAGCGCGGATCGTTCGACGAGGTCGTCCGGTCGTTGCGCTCCGACGTGCTCGACCGGGTCGAGGAGACCGGCGCGACGACGCGCACGAGCCTCGACGAGATGCGGGCCGGTGTCGTGGCCGCGACCCGGACCAGCGAAGAGTCGGCGGCGCGGCTGGCGTCGCTCGACCAGACCGTCGCCGGGCTCGACGAGGTCGTCAGCGCGCTGCGCGCCGAGTGGGACCGGCGTACCGACGCCGCGATCGACCTGGCCCGCAAGGCGGCCGAGGCGGCCGTCGCGGACTTCCGGGCGCAGATCGCCGCGACGGTGGGGGAGCTGCGGCGCTCGGTCGAGCAGAACACCGCGAAGGTCGGCGAGTCCAACGGCTACCTCGCCGGCGCGACCGGCCGGCTCGCCCAGGCCGGCGAGGCTTTGGTCGCGTATCTCGCGCAGCGCGACCAGATCCTCGAACAGGAACGCGACCGGACCCTGCACGAGGTGCTCGACGAGTTCGCGTCCGGGCTGTCGGCGAAGGAACGCCGGGGGATGGCCGCGAAGGTCGGCGACTCGCTCGACCGCCGCCGCGACGCCCGCGACGCAGAGCGGCACCGCCGGAGCAAGGCGGGCGAGCCGGCCGTCACGATCCCGCAGGTGCCCGATCCGCTGGCGGCGCTGACCGCTCCGGTCGAGCCGGCCGCGCCGATCCCCGCGCCGGCGCGGGCGGTCGCTCCGCGTCCGGTGGCGACCGCCGGTACGACGAAGAAGGCAACCCCGGCAAAGAAGACAACCGCGGCGAAGAAGGCCAGCCCGGCGAAGAAGTCAGCTCCGGCGAAGCAGGCCAGCCCGGCCGTGAAGGCGAGCACGGCGAAGAAGGCCAGCGCGGTGAAGAAGGCCGTCCCGGCCGCAACGAAGGCCAGCCCGGCCAAGAAGGCGGCGGCCCCGGCAAGGGCGAGCGCGCCGGTGGGGGAGAGCGCACCCGCCGGCGCCCGCGTCGCCGACGTCCCGCCGACGAGCGCGGCTCCGACGCCGGTGAAGAAGCCGAGCCGGGCGAAGAAGGCCGCCCCGCCGCCGCCCGCGGCCGAGCCGGCCGCCGAGCCGAGCGCTGAGAGCCCCGCGACGCCGTCGTAGCGGCTATCGAGCGCTCAGAACCCGGGTCAAAAGCCCGCTTTGGGCACCCTTGCGCCGTCTCTTCGGGGTGCAATACCACCAACCCCCTTGACGAGACCGGTACGACGCGCGTGTAATTTCACCCGTGTCCTTCCCCCTGCACCGCACGACCGTGACGGTCAGGGCACGCCGCACCACGAAGACGGCCGGCGGGCTCCGTTGCCGGACGACTGTCCGCGCGGTGCCCGCAGGCGAGGAGACGCCGTGACCGAACAGAGCTTCCTTCTCGACGAAGACACGCCGGAGACCCTGCCCTGGCAGGAGGAGGCGTTGTGCGCCCAGACCGACCCGGAGGCGTTCTTTCCGGAGAAGGGCGGCTCGACGCGGGAGGCGAAGCGGGTGTGCAGCCGGTGTGACGTGCGCGCCGACTGCCTGGAGTACGCGCTCGGCCACGACGAGCGGTTCGGCATCTGGGGCGGGCTGTCCGAGCGGGAGCGCCGCCGGCTCAAGCGCCGCGCCGGATAATCGGCTCCCCGGCTGACATTTCGGGCACTCGACCGCCTCCACTCGACCCGGCAGGTGCCGTACGCTGGCCCGCTAACCCATGCCTGCCAAAGCCTCGTCGCAGACTTCGCGTCCGGCGTTCTCCCGCCACGCGGTCACCGTCGTACTCGTCAGCCACGACGGCGCCCGCTGGCTCCCCGAGACGCTCGCCGCGCTCGCCGCCCAGACCCGGCCGCCGCAGCGGGTCGTCGCCGTCGACACCGGCAGCGCCGACTCCTCGCCGGGCCTGCTCGCCGACTCCCTCGGCGAGTCGGCGGTCATCCACCGGCCCGCCGATGCCGGGTTCGGTGCCGCGATCCAGGCCGGCCTCGACGCGTTCACCGGGGCACCGCCGCCGCCCGGCATCGACACCGACCCGGTCGAGTGGGTCTGGGTGCTGCACGACGACAGCGCGCCGGAACCGGAGGCGCTGGAACGGCTCCTCGAGCGGGTCGACGCGTCGCCGTCGATCACCGTCGCCGGGCCGAAGGTGCTCAGCTGGGACCGCCGCCGGCTGCTCGAAGTCGGTGTCACCACCGACGGATCCGGCCGCAGGGAGACGATGCTCGAACCGCGCGAGGTCGACCAGGGACAGCACGACGGGCGCGGCGACGTCCTCGCGGTCGGTACGGCGGGCATGCTCGTCCGCCGCGACGCGTGGGATCGGCTCGGCGGCCTCGACGACCATCTCGAGATCTTCGGCGACGACATCGACTTCGGCTGGCGGGTCAACGCCGACGGCGGCCGGGTCGTCGTCGCCACCGACGCGGTCGTCCGGCACGGCGCCGGCCTGAGCGTCGGCCGCCGCCGGCCGGACGCGGTCGCCGGCCGGGCCGGCGGGGTGGCCCGGGCGCACGGCATGCGGGTCGTGCTGATGAACACCGCCGGCCTGCTCGCGCCCTTCTACGTCGTGCGCTTCGTCGTCGAGTCGCTGCTGCGGTCGCTCGCCGAGCTGCTGCTGCTGCGCCGGCCGCGGCGGGCGGCGGACGAGATCGTCGGATTGCGCATGTTGTTGAGCCGGCCCGGTCTGGTGCTGTCGGGGCGGGCCCGGCGGCGCGGCCGCAGCCGGGCACACCGCGAGATCCGCCCGCTGCTCGCGCCGGCCAGCCTGCGCTGGCGCCACCTCGGCGACGCGATCGCGGGGGCGGTCGGGGGCCGGGCGGCGGCCGAGCAGCGGCGGCAGCGCCGGGCTCCCGTGGAGACCGGTCCGGTCGCCGAAGAGGCGGAGTCGTTCGACGTGGACGACCTCGGCGTGCTGCAGCGCTTCGTCCGCCGCCCTGGCGTCCTGCTCGCGATCGGCCTGACCGTCGCTGCCGTGCTGGTCGACCGGCGGCTGCTCGGCGGGTCGCTGCACGGCGGCCGGTTGCTCAGCGCGCCCGGCGGCGTGAGCGATCTCTGGCGCACCTACACCCAGGGGTGGCATCCCGTAGGCCTCGGTTCGACCACGACCGCTCCGCCCGCGCTCGCCGTACTGGCCCTGCTGTCCACCGTGCTGTTCGGCAAGGTCTGGCTCGTCGTCGACCTCCTGGTGATCGGCGCGGTGCCGCTCGCCGGCCTGTCGGCGTACCTCGCCGCCGGCGCGCTCAGCCGGCGCGCGGCGGTCCGGGTGCCGGTGGCGGTCGCCTACGCGCTGCTGCCGCCCATCGCCGGCGCGGCCGTGCAGGGCCGCATCGACGTGACCGCGGCCGCGATCCTGTTGCCGCTGACCGTCCGCGCGTGCGCCGCCGCCGTCCGGTCCGACCCGCGGCGTACCGGGTGGCATCGGGTCGCCGGCGCGGGCCTGCTGCTCGCGCTGGTCACCGCGCTGGTGCCGTTGTTGTGGCCGGTCGCGGCCGTCACCCTCGTGCTCGCCGCCCTCCCGGCGCCGGCCGCCGGTCGAACCGGCCGGGTGTTCGCGGCGCTCGCGACGGCCGCGGTCGCGCCGCTGCTGCTGCTGCCGTGGACGCCGTACGCCGTCACCCACCCGCACGCGCTCGCCCGCGGGCTCGGCCTTCCGGAGACCCTGCAGTCGCGGCTCCCCGTTCCGTACTCGCACCTGCTGCTGCTGCACCCGGGCGGCCCGGGGCAACCCCCGTGGTGGGCGTGGGCGCCGCTGCTCGTGGCGGCGGTGGTCGCGACCGGGTACGTCCGGCGGGCGGCGGCGATCCGGGTCGCGATGGCGGCGGCGGTCGTCGCGCTGGCCGGTGCGGTCGCGGTCACCCGCGAGGCGGGCGTCGCGGCCGGTGCTCCCGGTTCGCGCTACTGGGCCGGCGGGCTGCTGCTCGCGGCCGGGCTCGCGATGCTGGTCGCGGTCACGGTCGCGATCACAGAGACACCGGAGATCCTGCGCTCGTCGGCGTTCGGCTGGCGGCAGCCGGGGGCCGCGGTCCTCGCCGTCGCGATGGTCGGCGCGCTCGCCCTCGCCGGCGTGCACTGGGTGGCGCGCTCGGACGTCGCCGCCGCCGGAACGGTCCGCTCCGGCAGCGACAGCGTGCTGCCGGTGTTCGCGGTGGCCGCCGCCCAAGCGCCGACGACGCCGCGAGTGCTGTCGCTCGAAGTCGACGCCGACGCCGTGCACTACGCGCTGCTGCGCGGCGCCGACGGGCCGGTGCTCGGCGACGCCGACGTCGCGGCCCGCCCGGACGCCGCGACGGCGTCGAGCACCGGCGATCGGGCGCTCGCGAACGCCGTCCGCGATCTTGCCGCCGGCCGGGCCGGGGCGGCCGCCGAGATCGCGTCGTTCGGGGTGACCCTCGTCGTCGTACCGGCCGACGTCGGCGACGCGCTGGCGCGGATCGGGCGGGTTCCGGGGCTGGCGCGGGTGCCCGCGACCGAGACCGTCGTCTACCGCACCACCGCCGCGGCCGGCGAGCTCTCCGTCCTCGCGCCGCGCTCGCTGCCCGTGCAGTTGCCGGCGGCGAGCGGGCAGGCCGACACCGAGCTCACGGCGGGCGCGACCGGGCGGCTGCTCGTGCTGGCCGAGCCGTTCTCGTCGCACTGGCGGGCCACCCTCGACGGCGCACCGCTGCCGGCGACGCACGCGTACGGCTGGGCACAGGCGTGGACGCTGCCGCCCGGAGGCGGCCACCTGGTCGTCGAGCGGACCGGCGACAGCCGCACCGGCTGGATGGGGCTCGAGTTCGCGCTGTTCGCGCTGGCCTTGCTGCTCTGCATCCCGGCCCGGCGGTTCGGTCGTTCCAGTGGAGACGGCGACGCCGCCGGCGAGCCCGAGGTCGCGGCCGACGCAGGCGACCACGCGGCCGCGGTCGAGCCGCACAACGTCACGGTCGTCGGGCAGCCGGCGGCCGCCGACGACGGGGTGCGGCCGTGACCGCCCGGGCATTGATCGCGCCGGTGGCGTGCGTCGCGGCGCTCGCCGGTCTCGGGGTCGGCGCCGGGATGGCGCAGCCGCGGGCCGGGCACGCCGCCGCGCCGCGGTCGGGCAGCGCACCCGTCGAGTCCGTGACGCTGGTCTGCCCGTCGGTCACCGGGACGCCGGCCGGCCTCGTCACGACGATGTCGGTGGCCGACCTCGGCGCGGCCCTGCCCGGCGGCGCCACCCGCGTCTCGATCACCGGAGTGCCGCTGCCGGCCGTCGTACCGAAGGTGCGGCCGAAGCCGCTCGCGCTGACGCCGAACCCGGTCGCGACGCTGCGCCAGACGACGCCGTACGGCGCGGTCGCGCTCGTCGCGCGCGGGCCGGGCGCCGCGCACGTCGTCGCCGACCAGATCGGTTTGCAAGGACAGGGCCTGGGCCGCGGGGTCACCGACTCCGCGTGCCTGCCGCCGGCCGCGGACTGGTGGTTCGCCGGTGCCGACGGCAACGTCGGGTTCGGCGCCGCGGTGTTGCTGGCCAACCCGACCGACACGCTCGCGAACGTCGTGGTGACCGCGTGGAGCGCGTCCGGCGTGGTGAAGCTGGCCGGGCTCGACGCCCTCACCGTGCCGCCGCGGTCGGTCATGGGGCTGCGGGTCGCCGGTTTCGCGCCGAACGCGCGGGACGTGGCGGTGCACGTCCACGCGACCAGCGGGACGCTCGTCGCCGGGCTCTCGCTGCGCCGGATCTACGGCATCCTGCCCGGCGGCGCCGACTGGATCCCGCCGACGTCCTCGCCGGCCACCGACTTCGTCGTCAACGGGCTGCCGGCCGGCGGCGGGTTCCGGCACCTGCAGCTCGTCAACCCGGGCGACCGGGACGCGACCGTGGGGCTGCGGCTGCTGACCCGGACCGGGAACTTCGAGCCGGCCGGGCACCAGTCGGTCGTCGTACCCGCCGGCCACACGGTCGACGTCGACCTGTCCGCCGCGCTCGCCGAGGAGCCGGGCGCGGTCGTCGGCACCAGCGACCAGCCGGTCATCGCCGAGGGCCGGATGACCGCGCACGTCCGGGCGCAGTACGACGACCTCACGTACCTGCCGGCGGCGCCGCCGATGTCCGGACCGGCCGGGCTCGCGGCGAACACCCCGCCGTTCGACCAGGACTCCTACCTGCTGCTCGCCGCACCGCGCGCGGCGGCGCGGGTCCGGCTCGCGGCGCCCAACGGCGGCTCGGTCGTCCTCAACGTCCCCGCCGGGCGGATCGTGCAGGTCGACCTCAAGGCCGTGCTGCACGCCAAGAGCCTCGGCGCGCTGGCGCTGCTGCCGCTGGACCCGGGTCCGGTGTACGCGACCCGGGTCATGTACGCGAAGGGCGCGCACGGCCCGCTGCTCACCTCGGAGACCCCGCTGGTGATGCCGGTGCCGATCGTGTTGCCGCCGGTCGTCGACGACCCGCGCGCCGCCGTCCGCTAGCCGGTCGATGTACGGGTCGACAAACTAGGGTCCCGGCGTGGAGACGCTGTTCATCACCGGGGCGATCTTCCTCGGCATTGGGGCTGCGGCCGGGCTCGCGGCACGGGCCTGGCGGGCGGCGGCTGGGGAACCTTCCACAACTTCCGAGCCGCATTGGGTGCTGGGCCGCTGGCTTGCGCCGTTCGCCTGGTGGCTACTGGCTGCCGCTGCGATGTGCGGCCTCGCCGCGCTTCTCGGCAACCTCTAGCTCGGTACCGCGCTTCACTTCTCTCGCCGCCAGCGGCTAGTCGTCGTCCGGGCCGAAGCCGTCGGGGTCGACGACCTCGGGGGACAGCCCGAGGAAGTGCGCGACCTCCTCGACGACGATGTCGTGCACGAGATCCTCGAGGTCTTCCCGGTCGACCGCGCGCAGCTCGAGCGGCCGGCGGTAGATCACCACCCGGGCGGGCGTCGTACCGCTGGCCGGGAGCAGCCGGGCAAGCGGCACGCCGGCCGACGCGATCTCGTCGTCGACCGCCGCCGGCGGCTCGGTCGGCGGGACCTCCTCGACGGCGAACTCCAGCGACCGGAGCTGATCCAGCCAGCGTTCCTCGACGTGCTCGACCGCGTCGAGGACGACGTTGTCGAACCGCTCGGTCGGCGACTCGACGAGCGGCACGTGGGGCGGGGCGAGCGGCCCGCGCGGCCCCCGGCCGCGGCGGTCGCGGCGGCGCGAAGGCGTGGGTGCGGCCACGCCCGGAGCCTAGTTCGCCCGCCGCCGCGACGTTGGCCGGTGCCGACACGGCGCGGAGAGTGGCCTCGCGCCGTCCGGCCGGGTACGGTCCCGCCCGTGAGCCCACTGCGCCGCTGCTCGCGCACCGCCTGCGGGCGCACTGCCGTGGCCACCCTCACCTACGTCTACGCCGACAGCACCGCCGTCGTCGGCCCGCTCGCGACGTACGCCGAGCCGCACTCGTACGACCTGTGCGAGCAGCACGCGGCGAACCTCACCGCGCCGCGCGGCTGGGAGGTCGTCCGGCTCGAGATCGACGGCGCCACGCTCACGCCGAACAGCGACGACCTCGAGGCGCTCGCCAACGCGGTCCGGGAGGCGGCGCGGCCGGCCTCGATGCCACCGCCGGCGCCGGCCACCGGCGGCACCGGCCGCCGCGGGCACCTGCGGGTCCTCCGCAACGACACGTGACGCTGCCCGGTTTGGCATAGAAGCTCCCGACGCTAAAGCTTTTCGCGGCTCCGGCCGAAGAGGGTTGGGTCCCGCCGCCCACCCGGGAGTTACCGAGATGATGCAGATCCCCGCCCAGCGCACCTCCTCGCCCGCGTCGCTGACCCAGGCCGGCACCCGGCCCTCCGGCTCCTGCCCGTCGTGCGGCAGCGGCCGCCTCACCGCACTGGCGATGACGCTGACCGACGGCACCCCCGTGGTGTTCTCCTCCTGCCACGAGTGCGAGCACCGCACGTGGAGCCACGACGGCGGCGAGCTGCAGTTCGCCGACGTCCTCGCCCGGGCCACGAAGGTCAAGGTCTGACCTCATAGGGTCGGGCTCGTGCCCGACCCCGCCAGCCCAAATCTCGCCAATATCGTCAAGGCCTACGACATCCGGGGCATCGTCCCCGACGAGCTCGACGAGTCCATCGCGCGCGACATCGGCGCCGCGTTCGTCCGCGTCGTGGGCGCCGACCGGATCGTCACCGCCCACGACATGCGCGACTCGTCGCCCGGCCTGGCGCGCGCATTCGCCGACGGAGCGACGTCGCAGGGCGCCGACGTGGTGGAAGCCGGTCTCGGATCCACCGACCTGCTCTATTACGCCTCGGGTGCGCTCGGCGTGCCGGGTGCGATGTTCACCGCGAGCCACAACCCGGCGAAATACAACGGGATCAAGCTGTGCCGGGCCGGCGCGGCGCCGGTCGGGCAGGACAGCGGGCTGGCCGACATCCGCGCGTTGGTCGAGGGCGGCATCCCGCCGTACGACGGCCCGGCCGGCACGATCTCGCAGCGCGACCTGCTGAGCGACTACGCGGCCTACGTCGTGTCGCTGGTGCCCGGCGTGACGGATGTCCGCCGGCTGTCGGTCGTCGTGGACGCGGGCAACGGGATGGGCGGGCTGACCGTGCCGGTCGTGTTTCAGCACCTGCCCGCCGACCTGACGCCGATGTACTTCGAGCTCGACGGGTCGTTCCCGCACCACGAGGCGAACCCGATCGAACCGGAGAACCTGCGCGACCTGCAGGCGAAGGTCCGCGAGACCGGTGCCGACATCGGGCTCGCGTTCGACGGCGACGCCGACCGCTGCTTCGTCGTCGACGAGAAGGGCCATGTCGTGTCGCCGTCGGTGCTGACCGCGCTGATCGCCACCCGCGAGCTGGCGAAGGAACCCGGCGCGACGATCATCTACAACCTCATCACCTCGCACGCCGTACCGGAGATCGTCGCCGAGCACGGCGGGACCGCGGTGCGGACCCGGGTCGGCCACTCCTTCATCAAGGGGACGATGGCCGAGACCAACGCGATCTTCGGCGGCGAGCACTCGGGCCACTTCTACTTCCGCGACTTCTGGCGGGCCGACTCCGGGATGCTCGCGGCGTTGCACGTGCTCGCGGCGCTGGGGCAGCAGGACCGGCCGCTGTCCGCGCTGCTCGCGGAGTTCACCCGCTACGTCGCGTCCGGCGAGATCAACAGCCGGGTCGACGACCAGGTGGCGACCATGGCGGCGGTCCGGGCGGCGTATGCCGGCCGCGAGGGCGTCACCACCTACGATCTCGACGGGCTGACGGTGCAGTTGCCGGACGGCTCGTGGTTCAACCTGCGGGCGTCCAACACCGAGCCGCTGCTGCGGCTCAACGTCGAGGCCGCGGACGAGGCGGCGATGAGCAGAGTCCGCGACGAGGTGCTCGCGCTGCTTCGCGGCTGACCGCCCTCGAGTTGTCAGCAGCAGGTGTGGCTATAGCCACCTGACGTGCTGACAAGTCGGCGCGAGCGCGGAGAGATTAGGCTCCGAGCCGTGAATCTCGACCCGGCGTTGCTCGACATCCTCGCCTGTCCCAACTGTCGCGCCGAGTTGCGCGCCGACGACGCCGCGGCCGAGCTCGTGTGCACGTCGTGCGGTTACGCGTACCCGGTCCGCGACGACATTCCGGTGCTGCTGGTCGACGAGGCGCGCCGGCCCGCGGACGCCGACCCGCCGTCGTGACGGTCGAGGTCGACGAGAGCCGGCTCGACGACGCCGCGGCGATCGCGGCGATCGATCCGCAGGGGATGTTGCGCGCCGTCGCGACCTCGGCCGCGCAGGTACGGATGGGCCAGACCGCGGCTGCCGACGCGGGGTTTGCCGACATCGCTTCGCTCGGCCGGCCGCGGGCGATCGTGGTCGCCGGGATGGGCGGCTCCGGCATCGCCGGCGACGTCCTCGCCGCCGTCGCCGGGATCAGTTGCCCGGTCCCGATCATCGTCCACCGCGGCCCGGGGCTGCCCGGCTGGGCCGGGGCGGCCGACGTCGTCGTCGCCGTCAGCTGTTCGGGTACGACGGACGAGACGCTGTCGGCGGCCGACGAGGCGGTCCGGCGCGGCGCGACGCTGGTCGGTGTCGGTGCGGCCGGATCGCCGTTGGCCCGGCGCTGCGAGCAGGCCCGCGCGCCGCTCGCCCCGGTCGCGATGCAGGTCGGTCCGCGGGCGACGTTGTGGGGTCTGGCCACGCCGCTGCTCGTGCTCGGTGCGCGGCTCGGCGTGCTCGACCTCGGCCCCGGCGACGAGGCGCTCGAAGCGGCGGCACGCCGGCTCGAAGCCGTTGCCGAGACCTGCCGGCCGGACCGCGAGTCGTTCGTCAACCCCGGCAAGTCGCTCGCGCTCGAGCTGGCCGGCTCGCTGCCGATGGTGTGGGGCAGCGGCCAGGTCGGCGTCGTCGCGGCCGCCCGGACCGTCTGCCAGCTCGCCGAGAACGCGAAGTATCCGGCGGTGTTCGGCGCGCTGTCCGAGGCACATCACAACCAGGTGGTGACGTTCGACGGCGCGTTCGCGAGTGCGAGCTCGACGGACGACGACATCTTCCGCGACCGGGTCGAGGACGGCGCCGACGTACGGCTGCGGTTGGTGCTGTTGCGCGACGACGACAACGACGAGTCGACCCGGCGGTCGCGGGTCAGCTCGGACGTCGCCGCGGCCCGCTCGGTTCCGACGACGGTGCTCAGCGCCGAAGGCTCCTCGCCGGTCGAGCGGCTCGCGTCGCTGGTCTGCCTCACCGACTTCGCGACCGCCTACCTCGCGATCCTGCAGGGCATCGACCCGTCGCCGGTGCCGCCCATCGACGAGGTGAAGCGGCGGCTCGAAACCAGTGACTGAGGTCGCGGTCCCGTAGTCTGACGGCATGGACTTCTTGGTCGCCGACCTCTCGCTTGCCGACTACGGCCGCAAGGAAATTTCCCTCGCCGAGCACGAGATGCCCGGCCTGATGGCGATGCGCGCGGAGTACGGCGCGACCAAGCCGCTGCAGGGTGCGCGGATCACCGGATCGCTGCACATGACCGTGCAGACCGCGGTGCTCATCGAGACGCTGGTCGCGCTCGGCGCCGAGGTGCGCTGGGCGTCGTGCAACATCTTCTCGACGCAGGACCACGCCGCCGCCGCGGTCGTCGTCGGACCCGACGGCACGGTCGACGCACCGAGCGGCGTACCTGTCTTCGCCTGGAAGGGCGAGACGCTCGAGGAGTACTGGGACTGCACCGAGAAGGCACTCGTCTGGCCCGACGGCCGCGGCCCCAACATGCTGCTCGACGACGGCGGCGACGCGACGTTGCTCGTGCACAAGGGCGTCGAGTTCGAGAAGGCCGGCGCGGTGCCCGACCCGTCGTCGACCGACAACGAGGAGTTCGCGGTCATCCTCCGCGTGCTCGCGCGATCGCTGGCGGCCGACCCGCGCCGCTGGACCGAGATCGCCAACTCGATCAAGGGCGTCACCGAAGAGACGACGACCGGCGTGCACCGGCTCTACCAGATGCACGAGCGTGGTGAGCTGCTGTTCCCGGCGATCAACGTCAACGACTCGGTGACCAAGTCGAAGTTCGACAACAAGTACGGCTGCCGGCACTCGCTCATCGACGGCATCAACCGCGCGACCGACGTCCTGATCGGCGGCAAGGTCGCCGTGGTCTGTGGTTACGGCGACGTGGGCAAGGGCTGCGCGGAGTCGTTGCGCGGGCAGGGCGCGCGGGTCATCGTCACCGAGATCGATCCGATCTGCGCGCTGCAGGCCGCGATGGACGGCTACCAGGTGCTGACTCTCGACGACGTCGTCGAGACCGCCGACATCTTCGTCACCGCGACCGGCAACCTCGGTGTCATCACGGCCGCGCAGATGGCCCGGATGAAGCAGGGCGCGATCGTCGGCAACATCGGCCACTTCGACAACGAGATCGACATGGCCGGCCTGGCGAAGATCCCCGGCGTCGTACGGCGCAACATCAAGCCGCAGGTCGACGAGTGGGTCTTCGCCGACGGGCACTCGATCCTGGTGCTGTCCGAGGGGCGGTTGCTCAACCTCGGCAACGCCACCGGCCATCCGTCGTTCGTGATGTCCAACAGCTTCACCAACCAGACCATCGCGCAGGTCGAGCTGTTCACCCGCACCGCGGAGTACCCGGTCGGCGTGCACGTGCTGCCGAAGCACCTCGACGAGAAGGTGGCCCGGCTGCACCTCGACGCGCTCGGCGTGAAGCTGACGACGCTGCGTGCGGAGCAGGCCGACTACATCGGCGTACCGGTCGACGGCCCCTTCAAGTCCGACGCCTACCGCTACTAGTTCGACTGGGTCTTGGTATCTAATTTGATAGCTGACTATCATATTAGATATGGATCTCTCTGATCCCACCGGCGCGGTAACACCAACTCTCGACGGTCCGGTGCTCGCGGTCCTCGCGGTCGCCGGCAGGCCCTTGACGGTCGGAGACGTGGCGCGCATCGCCGCTCGCGGCTCGGAGATCGGCATCCGCCGCTGCCTGGCCCGCCTCGTCGAACAGGGAATCGTCCGCGCGACTCTCGTAGGCCGCAACCAGGTACACGAGCTGAACCGCGAGCATGTCGCCGCGGAGGTCGCGGTAGCCCTCGCCGGGCTTCGCACCGAACTGTGGCGTCGGATGCGGGACGACCTCCAATCGTGGCGGGTCAAGCCGCTCTATGCCTGCGTCTTCGGCTCGGCGGCACGCGGCGATGGTGACGAGGCGAGTGACATCGACGTGCTCCTGGTGCGCCCGCCGTTCCCTGGCGAAAAGCCGCCGTCCGATCTGAGCCGTGGTGTTCGCGCTCAGCTAGCCGATTCCGCGGCCCGATTCGTTCTCGGAAGCGCAGAGTTGGAGCCGGAGGCGAAGTGGGAGACGCGCGTCGACGCATTGCGTGATCGAGTCAAGGCGTGGACCGGGAACGAGCTTCAGGTCGTTGATCTGTCCTTCTTCGAGTGGCGGCACCCGCCGAAGCAGCATCAGCGACTGTTCGCCGAGATCCGGCGAGAGCGCATCGATCTGACGAAGGCGCGCGGCGTTTCGGTGTGGCCGGCGACGGAGACCGCGCATGGCTAGGGTGCAGCGGACGCGAGCCGCGACGGCGGAGGACGGCCGCATCCGTCTTCAGGTCGCGTCGGCGTACCTCGAGGTTGCCGAGCTGGTCCTCGACGACCGGGACCGCGCCGAGATGCCAGGGGTCGCGGCCGGCCTCGCCGTGCTGGCCGGGATTGCGGCGTCGGACGCGATCTGCGCGCGCCGCCTCGCGCGGATACACCGGGGCGACAGCCATCGCGCGGCCGCCGACTTGCTCGTCACGGCGACGCCCGACGGCAGGAAGCTGTCCTCGACGTTCCTGCGCCTGATGGACATGAAGGACGAGGCGCACTACGGCCTCACGATCGTCTCCACGCAACGCGCGCGCAGCGCGGTCCGCTGGGCGACGCAGTTGGTGAGCAGAGCACAAGAGGAGTTGGAGCGCTAACCCGGAGGGGCGAAGCCGTCCCGACGCGGTTCGTGCGGTGGGGTCGGTGGCGTCGATGACGACAATGGCGCCGGGTTAACCGGCGCCGCCAGTGGTGGCGGGACGGCCCGGGACATCTCGCGGTTGCGCCGTTCCGCGAGCACCGCCGCAAGGTAGGCCCAGCCCGGCGCGCCCGGCGGAACCGGCGCCGACGTACGGCTCGCGACCTCGGCGACCAGCCCGGCGCCGATGCTCTCGCGCGCGGCGCCGTCGAGCTCGTGCGCGCGGGCGAGGAACTGCCGGACCCGCAACGCGAGCTCGTCGCTCACCCCGGAAAGGTCGAGGCCGCGTGCCCAGCCGGCGAGGGCCGGCGGCATGTCCGGCGGCGCCGCGAAGCGCACCGGAACGCGCTCCTGCAGTACGACGGTGCCGGCGGCCATGTCACCGACGCGCTTGCCGGACCGGCTGGTCAGCATCGTGATCAGTGCGACGGCGCCGAACGAGAGGCCGGGCTTCTCCAGGACCACTCCGACCAGGCCGCGGACCAGTGCGTGCCGGAACCGGATCGGTCCGCCGTCGTCGCGGACGACCCGCAACCCGAGCGCCATCTTGCCGAGCGTCCGGCCGCGAGTCAGGGTCTCGAACAGCACCGGATAACCGAGCAACACCAACACGTAGACGGTCACCGCGATCGCCGCGTCCGCCGCCGTGTCGGCGTTGAGCGCGAACCGGACGAGCGCCATGGCGAGAACGAGCAGCAGCGTGACCTGTGCGGCGTAGTCGATGAGCGCGGCCAGCGAGCGGGTGGCGACGCCCGCCTGACGCAGATCGAGCGCGACGGCCTCGCCGGTGACGATCGGCGCGCCGAGGTATCCGCCGGATGCGCTCACGCCGTTAGTCTGCCCCGTGGACATCGATGCGTTCGTCGCGGCACATCGCGGCGAATGGGCGCGTCTCGAGGAGCTGGTCCGGCGCGCCGGCCGGCCGGCGCGGCTGGCCGATGCCGAGGTCGCCGAGGTCGTCGCGCTCTACCAGCGGGCCGCGACCCACCTGTCGATCGTGCAGACCCGCTCACCCGATCCACAGCTCGTCGGCCGGTTGTCCCGGCTGGTCGCACAGTCCCGTTCGGTCGTCGCCGGCAGTCACGCCCCGGCGTGGCGACAGGTGCTGACGTTCTTCACCGCGACGTTCCCCGCCGTCGTCTACCGCACCCGCGGTTGGTGGATCGGCGCCGCCGCCGCGTCGCTGCTGGTGGCGCTCGGGCTCGGGCTCTGGATCGACATGCATCCGGGGGTGCAGCGCTCGCTGCTGCCCCCGGAGGAGGTCCGGCAACTGGTCAACTCGAGGTTCGCGGACTACTACCGCGAGCACCCGGCGCACGACTTCGCCGCGCAGGTGTGGACGAACAACGTGTGGGTCAGCGCGCAGGTACTCGTGGGTGGGCTGGCACTCGGCACGTTCACGATCTACGCGTTGTTCGTCAACGCCGCCAACCTCGGAGTGGCCGGCGGCTACATGGTGGCCGCCGGCCGGACGAGCGAGTTCTTCGGTCTGATCACGCCGCACGGTCTGCTCGAGCTGACCGCCGTGTTCATCGCCGCCGGCGCCGGCCTGCGACTCGGCTGGACGATCGTCGACCCCGGCCCGCGACCGCGGCCGCAGGCGCTCGCCGAAGAGGGCCGCTCGTCGGTGACGATCGCGCTCGGTCTCGTCGTCGTACTCGCCGTGTCCGGCGTGGTCGAAGCGTTCGTGACGCCGTCGTCGTTGCCGACGTGGGCGCGGGTCGGCATCGGTGTCGCGGTCGAGGTCGCGTTCCTGAGCTACGTCGTAGTGCTCGGCCGGCGCGCCGTTCGCGCCGGTGAGACGGGCGACCTCGATGCCGGCCTGCGCGGCGACGTCGCGCCGGTCGCAGGCTGACCCCCTCACTTCGGAGAGCTGGTGACCAACTTTGTCGACTCTTGACGGCGTGTCGTGGTCACCAGGTCTCCGAAGTGGGGCTCGGGCGACTAGAGGCGCCCGGATGCTTTGAGCTCGAGGTAGGCGTCGGCGAGCTTCGACGCGAACGTCGCCGGCGGTGCTTCCAGTACGTCGACGCCGCGCCGGCGCAGCGCCGCAGCGACGTCCGCGCGTTCGGATCGCGTCGCCTCCGCGGCCGCGGCCGCATAGACCGCCTCGGCGTCGCCGCGACCGGCCGCCATCGCGTCGACGGCGGGGTCGGCGATCGACGCGACGAGGACGGTGTGCCGCCGTACCAGGCTCCCGATCGCCGGCAGCAACCCTTCTTCGACGGGCGCCGGATCCATTGCGGTGAGCAGTACGACGAGGGACCGCTGCCGCACTCGTCGCAGCACCTGCGTCACCACCGCGGTCATGTCGGTCTCGACGAGGGCGGGCTGCAGGCCGGCGGTGGCGCCGACGACCGCGGCGAGCGCAGCCGCGCCGCGGCCCCCGTCGACGGCGGCCCGCAACCGCACGTCGTGCGCCAGCAACGTGACCCGGTCGCCGGCATGCCGGGCGAGGGCCGTCATCAGCAGCGCGGCGTCGAGGGCGGTCTCCAGCCGGGGCGCGCCGGCGACCCGCGCCGCCGACGTACGCCCGGTGTCGAGCACCAGCACGACGTGCCGGTCGCGTTCCGGGCGCCAGGTGCGGACGACGACGTCGGCGCGCCGGGCGGTGGCCCGCCAGTCGATCGAGCGCGGGTCGTCGCCGACGACGTACTCGCGCAACGAGTCGAACTCGGTGCCCTGGCCGCGCACCGGCGCGACGACCTCGCCGTCGAGCTGGCGGAGCCGGTTGAGCTTCTCCGGCAGCAGCCGGCGGCTGGTGAACGCCGGCAGCACCCGGATGCCGGCCGGGCAGTCCCGGGAGCGTTGCCGGGCGGCCAGGCCGAGCGGCCCGACCAGCCGCAACGTCACCTTGCGGCTCACGGTCTCGCCGCGCCGTTGCGGGGACAGCCGGACGACGACGCGCTGGCGCTCGAACGGGCGGACGTCGATCGCGGCGGCCCGCGGCCGGGGGTCCGCGCTCGGCGGCCAACCGTCGCGCAGCTTGCCGCGGGCCCGGCGCCGGCCGCGGTTGTGTACGACGATCACCGCGTCGATCGTCTCGCCGAGCCGCGTAGTCTGCTCCCCGGCGCGCTGCAGGCTCAGCCGCCCGGGCGACCCCGCCAGCACCAGGTCGGCCACCACGCCCACCGCGAGTGCGGCGGCGACCCAGCCGACGGTGCGGCCCCCGGCCGGCTCGATCCAGACGAGCACGGCCGCGGCGAGCGCGAGCAGCCCGACCCGGCCGGTGATCGCCACGTCAGCGCGGCACCGGCACCGCGGCGAGCACGCCGTCGAGCACGCCGTCGGTCGTCGCGCCTTCGAGCTCGGCCTCCGGTCGCAACTGCACACGGTGCCGCAACACGGGGCGGGCGAGGGCTTTGACGTCGTCGGGGGTGAGGAAGTCGCGCCCGGACAGCCACGCCCACGCCTTCGACGCGGCGAGCAGGTAGGTGGCGCCGCGCGGGGACACGCCGAGCGAGAGCGACGGTGCGGTTCGCGTCGCCCGGCAGATGTCGACGACGTAGGCGAGGACGTCGGGGGTGACGGTGACGGCGTTGGCCGCCGCGCGCCCGGCGTCGAGCTCGGCCGCGCCGGCGACGACCTGCACTCCGGCGCCGGCGAGGTCGCGCGGATCGAAGCCGCCGTGGTGGCGGGCGACGATGTCGATCTCGCTGTCGCGGTCGGGGAGCGGTACGACGAGCTTCATCAGGAAGCGGTCGAGCTGTGCCTCCGGCAGCCGGTAGGTGCCCTCGTACTCGACCGGATTCTGTGTCGCGGCAACGAGAAACGGCTCCGGCAGTGGACGCGGCGAGCCCTCGACGGTGACCTGGCGTTCCTCCATCGCCTCGAGCAGCGCGGCCTGCGTCTTCGGCGGTGTGCGGTTGATCTCGTCGGCCAGCAACAGGTTGGTGAACACCGGGCCGTCGTGGAACTCGAAGCGCGCGGTGCGGGCGTCGTACACCAGCGATCCGGTCACGTCGCCGGGCATCAGGTCGGGCGTGAACTGCACGCGTTTGTGATCGAGCGCGAGTGCCGACGACAGCGTGCGGATCAGCAATGTCTTCGCAACACCGGGCACGCCTTCGAGCAGCACGTGACCGCGGCACAGCAACGCGATGACAAGACCGGTGACCACGGGGTCCTGGCCGACGACGGCCTTGGCCACCTCGGCCCGCACCGCGGTCAACGCGGCACGGGCGTCGTCCGCGGACACCCGGCGGGTACTCGTCGTCACGATCGGCGCATCTCCTCTTCCAGGCGGTCCAAGCGGCCGGCGAGCGCGACCAGGCCGCGGTCGTCGGCCGGGGCCGAACCGTACAGCAGGTCGACGACCTCCTCCGCGCCGCGACCGGTGCGCGCGACGAGCCGGTCGACGAGCGCGGTCTGCGTCGGAGCGGCGCCGAGGCCGAGGCGGGCGGCGAGCCGCCGGCGGGTCGCGGATCGCAACGCGTCGGCGGCGGCGCTACGGGCCCGCGCGCCGCGCAACAACCGGGCGCGTCCCTCGACGGTCTCGGTCGCGCGTACGACGACCGGCAACGGCTCGATAACGAGCGGTCCGAGCCGCCGGCCGCGACTGAGCGCGAACAGCACGAGCGCGAGGACGACCTCGAGCACCGTCCACCACAACCGGCCGGGCAACAGGTCGACCAAGCCGTGCCGCTCGGTGCCCTGCGCGGCGGTCGGCGCGACGGGGATCAGCCAGTCGACGCGCGGATGATCCGTGAGCAGCCCGAGCGCGAGCGCGGCGTTGCCGTCCTTGTCGAGGGAGCGGTTGGCGAACACCGCGCGCGACCCGACGACGATGACCGTGCGCCCGTCGGCTGTGGTGACGGCGACGACGGCGTGCCCGCCGCCGACCGGATAGCAGCGCCGGGCGCTGCCGTCCGCGGTGTAGACCGAGCCGTCGACCGTGACGGTGCCGGCCGCCGTCGCGGCGGCGAGATTGCACCGCGGCGCGACCTCGTCCGCCGAGACGTCGTCCTCCTGCTCCGCCGGGATTGCCAGCAACGACAACACGTGGTCGTCCGGAGCGATGAGGACGACGTCGCTGCGACTCTCAGAGAGCAGCGCGAGCTCGTCGGGACCGAGAACGCCCGGGCTCGGGATGACGACCGTGGTGTCGGGCGCCGACCGCAGCCGGTCGACAGCCGTCACCGCCTCGGCGTCGATGCCCTGTTGCCGCAACAGCGCGACGACCGCGCGGGCGCCCGAGGGCGACGCGTCCGTCGGGTCGAGCGGCCGCGTGTCGGGCGCGGACCCGACGATCGCGAGACCGACCGTGGTCGCGATGACCAGTGCCGCGACGAAGAGCGGCAGCCGCGCCCGCCGCAACCGGGCGAGCAGGTCCGGACGATCCGGTTCGACATGGGCTGGCGGCTCCTCGGTGCCGGCGACGACCGGCCGGTCGTCAACCTGGGTGCTCACAGCGTCGCCAGCTCGACCGGGCGGGCGGCCGCCGCGGCGTCGTCGGCCCGGCGGATCGCGTCGTAGGCGTCCTTGGTCGCCACGCGGTCGCCGTACGCGACGGCGTCGAACGTCGCGGCCGCGGTGCCGAGCTGGTCGCGCGCGGCCGGCAGGATCCGTCCGGCTTCCGCGGCGAGCTCGTCGGCGGTCCGGCCCGGTCGCGGGTCGAGCAGCGCCCGCTCCTCGAGGCCGCGGGCGAGCGCCCGCATCCGCTCGACGAGTGCGGTTCGCCACTCGCCGGCGCCGGCGGCGCTCGTCGCGCGGCGCCGATGTTCGGCGGCGGTCATCGTCGTGTCCGCGAGGACGTCGGCGGAGACGTGCGCCGACCGCGCCATCGGCCCGAGCCGCCAACGGGCGACGGCGACGACTGCGATCAGCAGCACCACCAGGCCGATCGCCCCGGCGCCACCGCCGGGTGCGTGCGTGGCCGCCTTGTCGAACGCGTGGCCGATGCCGCGCTCGATCTCCTTGACGACGCGCACCGGCCACGGGTCGTCGTAGCGGTGATAGATCGCGTGCGAGAGCTCCGCGTGCGCGCGCCGGCGTGCGTCGTCGCGGTTGATCGGCTCCGCACCGAGCCGGCCGAGGACGCCCGCGACCGCGAGGTATGCCGTCACGTGGCGACGGTGGTCGCGTTCGACGAGTCGGCGGCGGCTGCCTGGTGCAGCGCCATGTCGAGACCCTCGGCGCGCATCCTGCGGTCGACGTAGAGCAGTGCCGACACGCCGCCCTGGAACGGGCGGGTCAACGTCCCGGCGACGAACCCGCCGGTCGCGCTCATCAGCAGCGCGTAGAACGACAGCTTGTTCCCGTGCCCGCCGAGGATGTCGCTCAGGCCGCCGCCGAGGACGAGGAACGGCAACGAAAGCACGGCGCTGACTACCCAGGAGATGACCCACGCAAGGGCGCTGATCCCGAACACCCGCCACCATGCGCCGTGCACGAGCCGCCGCGACCGCGACAGTGCCGCCCGGGCGCCTTGCCGTTCGAGAACGACCGCGGCCGGGGCGAGCGAGAGCGTGGTCCACGCGTAGAGCACCGGTACGGCGATCAGCAGGAACCCGACGGCGATGAGTGCGGCGCCGCCGGTGTTCGCGCCGGCGGCGGCGACCGCGATGCCCGGCCCGACCGCGACGGCGACCGTGCCCCCGATGAGCAGGGTGATCACTGCAACCACGCGCACCAGCGGCCACGCCACCGGTCGCAGCCGCGACCAGGCATCGCTCCACGTGACCCGGCGTCCGATGACGCGCTCGCCGACGATCGCCGCCATGACGCCGGTGAGCAGCAACAACTCGATCGACGTGAGCACGGTCGTGGCGATGTAGGTCACGCCGGCGCGCGCGATGGCGTCGGAGGTGTCGGCGATCGTCGTACCGTCGGCGCTCGTCGCGTCCGCCGCGGGCCGCAGCACCGTGTAGTCGATGAGCAGGAAGATCGCCTGGTTGACCAGCATCACGATCGCCGCGATGCCGAGCGACGCGATCGGCGCGGTGCGGATCGCGGTGAACGATCCGTCGAGGATCTCGCCGAGCCCGAGCGGCCGCAGCGGGATGATTCCCGGTCGCGGCGCGGCGGGTGCCGGCGGCGGCCAGCCGTACCCGTAGCCGCCGTACGACGTGCCCGGCCCGGCGGGATACGGCGGGACTCCGGTGGCGGTGCCGGGCGTCGTGGAGACGGGAGGGGTGGGCACGGTCGGTCCGGCGCCTTCCGGCGGCGTCCACCCAGTCACCGGGCACCTCCTCTCGCGCGGGACATCCTGGCAGACGACCGGCCGAAACGCGCGCCGGATGCGACCATGGACGCGTGGGCAAAGGACGCGTGCTCGTCGTCGACGACGACCCGGCTCTCGCCGAGATGCTGGGCATCGTCCTGCGCACCGAAGGCTTCGAGCCGTCGTTCGTCGCGGACGGCGACCGCGCGCTGGCCGCGTTCCGCGCGACCAAGCCGGATCTCGTGCTGCTCGACCTGATGCTGCCGGGCACCGACGGCATCGACGTCTGCCGGCAGATCCGCGCCGAGAGCGGCACTCCGATCGTCATGCTGACCGCGCGCGGCGACACCGTCGACGTCGTGCTCGGCCTCGAGTCGGGCGCCGACGACTACATCGTGAAACCGTTCAAACCCAAGGAACTCGTGGCCCGGATGCGGGCCCGCTTGCGGCGCAACGAAGTTCCGACCAACGACGTCGTCGAGATCGCCGACCTCGTCATCGACACGGCCGGACACGTCGTGTCGCGCGACGGCAAGGCGATCGGCTTGACCCCGCTGGAGTTCGACCTGCTCACCGCGCTGGCGCGCAAGCCAGGCCACGTCTTCACCCGCGAGCAACTGCTCGAACAGGTGTGGGGTTACCGGCACGCCGCCGACACCCGGCTGGTCAACGTGCACGTGCAGCGGCTGCGGGCGAAGATCGAACGCGACCCGGAGCGCCCCGAGATCGTCCTCACCGTGCGGGGGGTCGGCTACAAAGCCGGACCGCCATGATCCCGGATCTGGCCACCCGCCTCCTGCACCGGTGGCGGGGCTCGTTGCAGACTCGCGTCGCGGTGACGACCTTCTTACTGTCGGGTCTCGTCGTCGTGCTGCTCGGCATCCTGCTGCTGCATCAGATCCGCAGCGGCATCCTCGACGCGAAGCAGCGGTCGTCGCTCTCGCAACTCGACTTCGGTCTCCAGCGCGCGACCGATCAGCTGTCCGCGATCGAGACCGCCGACTCCGCCAGCGTGAGCCGCACCGCGAGCGCCATCATCAGCGAGCTGCGCGACCGCAGCAGCTCGTCGGACTCCTATGAAGTGCTGCTGCTGTCGACACTGCCGAACGGCGAGTCGGAGACGACGACGAGCGAGTTCAAGACCGCGCCGGGGGCGCTCCGCCAGGTCGTGACGCGGTCGAACCACGAGGCGTGGTCGTACACCAGCATCGGGCCGGGCCACCGGCCGGCGCTCATCGTCGGCGGCACGGTGCCCACCACGACCGCGGGCTACCAGCTCTACTACCTGTTCCCGCTGACGCAGGAGCGGCAGACCCTCTACCTCGTCGAACGCACGATGTTGCTGTCCGGCCTGCTGATCGTGTTGCTGCTGGTCGCGATCGCCGCTGTCGTGACCCGGCAGGTCGTGCGGCCGGTGCGGCATGCGGCCGCGACGGCCGAACGCCTCGCGGCCGGGCGGCTGCGCGACCGGATGTCGGTGCGCGGCGAGGACGACCTCGCGAGCCTCGCGTCGTCGTTCAACCGGATGGCCGAGACGGTGGAGAAACAGATCTCGCAGCTGCGCGAGCTGTCCCGCGTGCAACGCCGGTTCGTCGCCGACGTCTCGCACGAGTTGCGTACGCCGATCACCACGATCCGGATGGCCGCGGACGTGCTGCACGAGTCCCGGACGGCGATGACCCCGGAGCTCGCGCGTTCGGCCGAGCTGCTGCAGATCGAGCTGGATCGATTCGAGGCCTTGCTGGCCGACCTGCTCGAGATCAGCCGGCACGACGCGGGAGCCGTCGTCCTCGACGCCGAGCCGGTCGACCTCCGCTCGCTGGTCAGGCGCGCGGTCGAGGTCGCCGAGCCGCTCGCGTCGCGCCGCGGGTGCGCGATCGCGATGGAGCTACCGGCCGAGCCCGTCGTCGTCGAGGTCGACGCCCGGCGCATCGACCGGGTGCTGCGCAACCTCGTCGTCAACGCGGTCGAGCACAGCGACGGACAGCCGGTCGACGTGTGCCTGCTCGGCGGCGACGGCGGCGTCTGCGTGACGGTGCGGGACCGCGGTCGCGGGCTCCGACCCGGCGAGACTTCGTTGGTATTCGGTCGTTTCTGGCGGGCCGACCCGGCCCGCGCCCGGACGTCCGGCGGGACCGGCCTCGGGTTGTCGATCGCGTTGGAGGACGCGCGGCTGCACGGCGGCTGGCTGCAGGCGTGGGGCGAGATCGGGAAGGGTTCGGTGTTCCGGCTGACGTTGCCGTGGCGTCCCGGGCAGGACATCGGCGAGCCTCCGCTGCCCCTCGATCCCGCGGAGCGGGTCGACGTACCGGAGCCGCGGCCGGAGACGACCGGTGTCTAGACGGATCCTCTGCGCGCTCGCGGTCGCGGTGTTGACGGCGACCGGATGCGGCGGCGTGCCGGACAGCGGCGACGTGCACGTCGGGCGCGCGTTGCCCGCCGTCGGCGGCGCGGACGACGCGTTCGACTTCGACGTGAAGGCGCTGCCACCGCCCTGGCGATCCGGGATGACGCCCGAGGAGGTCGTCGCGGGTTTCCTGCGCGCGGTCGTGAACGGCGACGGTGACTACGCGATCGCGCGGTCGTACCTGTCGACGTCGGCCGCGCGCAACTGGGACCCGGTCCGTTCGATCACGATGTACGACGAGCTGCGGGTCGCGTTCACCGGGATTGGCTCCACGCGCTCGGTCCGGCTCCGCGCGGTCCGGACGGGCGCGGTCGACGAGCGCGGCGACTTCGACCCGACCCGCGGCCCGATCGACGAGACCGTCGGCCTCGTGCGCATCGACGGGCAGTGGCGCATCGACCGGGTGCCGCCGGGCGTGTTGCTGTCGACGCTCGACGCGCAACGTTTCGTCCGGCTGGCCCGCGTCTACTACCCGAACCGCGCCGGGTCGGCGCTGGTGCCGGAGCAGACGTTCGTCCGGACGACGAGCGCCGGTTTCGCGACCGCGCTCATCCGCACGTTGCTGGCCGGGCCGGGTCGGTGGCTGGCGCCGGCGGTCAATCGCGCGGCCCAACCCGGTACGACGCTGATCGGCAACGTGCCGGTCGTCGGCGGCGTGGCCGACGTCAACCTGAGCCCGTCGGCTCGGCAGGCGACCGGAAAGCAACTGGAGCTGTTGTCGGCCGCCGTCGTGTGGACGCTGCGCCAGGTGCCCGACATCGCCGCGGTGCGGTTGCTCATCGACGGCAGCCCGCTGTCGCTGCCCGGCATCGGCACGACGCAACCGAAGACCGCCTGGCCGGCGTACGACCCGGCCGGCGTGGTGTCCGGGCCGACGCTGTTCGTCGCGGACGGCCGGATCAACGCGATCAACGGATCGCCCGGCACTCTCGCCGGCGTGCGCGACGTCAGCGCGGTCGCCGAGTCGACGACGGCGGACGTCGTCGCGGTGGTGCGCAACGTGCGGACCGGGATGGTGCTGGCGACCGGTCCGATCGGCGGCACGCTGGTGGCCCGGTTGACCGCCCGGGCGATGATCGCGCCGACGGTCGATGCCGACGGAGACACGCTGACGGCGACGACGGCCCCCGCCGGGCAGCGGGTGATGGAGGTGACCCGGTCCGGATTGGTACGCCGGGTGGGCCTCGACCCGCAGCTGTCCCGCCGCGGGGTCACCTCGCTCCGGTTCTCGCGGGACGGGGCGCGGGTCGCCGCGGTCATCGGCGGCCGGCTCATGATCGGCCGGTTGCAGCAGGGCCCCGCCGGCCCGGTGCTGACCGGGTTCCGCGACGTACTGCCGACGGTGATCGAGGTGACCGGCGTGGCGTGGACCGACGCGGGCGACGTCGTCGCGGCGGTGCGTTCCGGCCGGACGGCACGCGGGCTGGTCGCGACCGATGTCGACGGCTACGCGTCCCGGTCGGTGAGCGTCGAGGGCCTCGGCGCCGGGCCGGTGGACGTCGCGGCCGCGCCCGGCCGGGCGTTGCTGGTCACCGTCACCGGCGGCACGCTCTGGTCGGACAGCGGCGGCTGGCACGAACTCGGGCAGGGAGCGGGCGCCGCCTACCCGGACTGATCCACGTCGCCCTCGTCAACATCGCCCGGCCCGCGCGCGGCCGTGCACAGATCGAGCGGCGACCGGCGCGCGGGGGCGCCGGGCGCGGCATCGTCTCGGGCATGCGTGCGCTGCTCGACCTCGTGCTCCCGGTCCGCTGTGCCGGGTGCGGTGCGCCGGGCGGCCCTGCCTGCCCGCGCTGCCTGACCGCGCTCGCCGAGCCGGCGCGCTGGACTCGCCCCGACCCCGCGCCGCCGGGGTTGCCGCCGCTCACCACGACGGCGGGCTACGACGGCCCGGTCCGCGACCTGCTCGCCGCCTACAAGGAGCACGGCGCCGTCGGGCTTCGTCGGCCGCTCGGCGCCGCACTCGGGCGGGCGCTCGCGCTGGCGATGTCACTGCCGGCCGCCGCGTGCCGCGCCGGTCCGGTCGTGGTGGTGCCGATCCCGTCGTCCGGTCCGCAGTGCCGGCGCCGCGGCGCGGACGTCGTCGCGGAGTTGGCCGCGCGGGCGGCGAGTGAAGTCCGGTCGTCCGGGCGGCCGGTGCGGGTGGTGCGGGCGCTGCGGCACGTCCGGCCGGTCGCCGACTCCGCCGGCCTCGATGCCGCGGCGCGCGCGGCCAACGCGGGCGGCGCGCTCGGGCTGCGCCGCGGCGCCGCCGCGGTCGTGGCCGGCCAGACCGTCGTTCTCGCCGACGACCTGGTCACGACCGGGGCCAGCCTGGCCGAAGCGACGCGGGTGCTGCGCGCGGCTTCCGCCGCCGTCGTCGCCGGCGCGACGGTCGCCGCGACCGGCCGGCGGCAGCCGCCGCGGCGACCCGGAGCACGGGGGATACGGAGTCCGGCTGCACAACTGTCGTCGCGGGGATTACCGTGCTGAGGAGGACAGCCGCCGTCTCGAGGAGGCACCCGAGTGGACATCGTCGTAAAGGGCCGGCACACCGAGGTAGCGGAGCGATTCCGCGGGCACGCGGAGGAGAAGCTCGCGAAGATCGGAAAGCTCGACGCCAAGGTCAGCCGAATCGACGTCGAGGTCTGCGAAGAGCACAACCCACGCCTCGCCGACCAGCGTTCCCGCGTCGAGCTCACCTGCCGCACCCGCGGGCCGCTCGTCCGCGCCGAGGCGGCGGCCGGCGATCCCTATGCCGCGCTCGACCTCGCGGTGACCCGGCTGGAGGCCCGGCTGCGCAAAGCGGCCGACCGGCGTCGCATCCACCACGGCATCCGCACCCCGGTGTCCGTGGCGGCCGCGACCGCGACGCTGTCCGCCAACAACGCGTCGCCCTCGGTCAACGGAGCCGGCCCGGCAGACGCCGCGACGGCCGACGAGGACGAGCCCGCACTGCTCGTCCGCGAGAAGCTGCACACCGCTCCGCCCATCACGCTGGATCAGGCGCTGCTCGAAATGGAGCTGGTCGGGCACGACTTCTACCTGTTCGTCGATGCCGGATCGGGGCTGCCCAGCGTCGTCTACCGCCGCCGGGGCTACGACTATGGAGTCATCCGGCTGGTCACGACGGACCTGGATGCGGTCGTCGGCGAATAGCGCGTCTGGCCCGTGTGAAGGGGCGGATCGTGCCATCATGAGCGCGGCAGGCCCCCGACCGTGGGAGTACGAGTGACCGAGACGCCCGAAGGCGCTGCGCCCAGCGCTGCGGTGGGCGGCGAGCCCATCCGCGTGCTCGTCGTCGATGACCACGCCCTGTTCCGGCGCGGGCTGGAGATGGTGCTCGAGCAGGAGCCCGACATCGACGTCGTCGGGGAGGCCGAGGACGGCGCCGAGGCGGTCCAGAAGACCGTCGAGACGACCCCCGACATCGTGCTGATGGACGTCCGGATGCCCAAGCGCGGCGGTATCGACGCGTGCACGGCCATCAAGGACGCGGTTCCGAGCGTCAAGATCATCATGTTGACGATCAGCGACGAAGAGGCGGACCTCTACGACGCGATCAAGGCCGGCGCCATGGGTTACCTGCTCAAGGAGATCCCGGTCGAGGAGGTCGCCGCCGCGATCCGCGCCGTGCACGGCGGCCAGTCCCTCATCTCGCCGTCGATGGCGTCCAAGCTGCTCAACGAGTTCGCCACCATGATCAAGCGCGGCGACGAGCGCCAGCAGGTGCCCGCGCCGCGGCTCACCGACCGCGAGATGGAGGTCCTGCGGCTCGTCGCCAAGGGCCTCAACAACCGCGACATCGCCAAGCAGCTGTTCATCAGCGAGAACACCGTCAAGAACCACATCCGCAACATCCTCGAGAAGCTGCAGCTGCACTCCCGGATGGAGGCCGTGGTCTACGCCGTACGCGAGAAGCTGCTAGAGATCACCTAGCCCGCACGCTCAGCGTACGGCTGGCGGCGTTCTCGTCGCCTTGCGGGCGTCAGCCCGCGGCGGCTCCTGCGGCCTTGCCACCCGCACGCTGACCGCGCGGGGCCGCAACCGTTAACAGCCGCATCGCGGTGGTGACGGCGTACCCGATCGTCACGGCGAACGCCGCGGTTCCCACGCCGACCCGGCCGCCGAGCAGCCAACCGGCGACCATCACGGAGATCTCCAGCCCCAGCCGCACCCACGCCAGCGGCAGCCCGAAGCGGCGAGCGATGCCGGTCATCCAGCCGTCGCGCGGGCCCGGGCCGAGCGCGGCGGTGAGGTACAGCGCGCTGCCGATCCCGATCGCGGCGATGCCGGCGAGAACGAACCCGGCCTGCCCGGCCGCCTCGTGCGGTCGCGGGAGCACGTCGAGAACCACGTCGATCGCGACGGCGATCACGATCGCGTTCAACACGGTCCCGAGCCCGGGCCGCTCGCGCAGCGGGATCCAGCCGAGCAGCACGACGCCGCTGATGAGAAGCGTCGCGGCGCCGATCGACAACGGGCTGTGCCGGCTCACCCCCTCGGCGAGCACGGTCCACGGCGTGTTGCCCCAGCGCGACGCGACCAGCAGCGCCTCGCCGCTGCCGAAGATCCACAGCCCCACGAGCAGCACCGGCAACGTCGCCGGCCGCGGCCGCCAGCGGCCGGGCGCCGACCACGGCAGCGTCGGGACGACCCGGACCGGGCCGCGCGGGGACGTCACGCCGGTGCCAACCCGGCCGTCGCCGCCGCAATTCCGGGACCTGGCAGCATCGTCCGCGTGCCGACCGTCCTGACACGTTCCGATCGACGGGTGTTCGCCGCCGCGGCGGTGCTCGTCGTCCTCGCCGGCCTGACCCGGTACGCCGACCTCGGCTCGGTGACCGCGTTCGCCGCCGCCGGTCTGGCGATCGCGATCCTCGCGGTGCTCGTCGGCCGCAGCGTCGACCAGCTCGGCGACCGGCTCGGCGCGGGGGCGACCGGCGTGCTGCAGAGCGCGCTCGGCAACCTGCCCGAGTTGTTCGTCTGCATCTTCGCGCTGCGCGCCGGGCTCACCAAGGTCGTCGAGGCCGCGATCGTCGGCTCGGTGCTCGGCAACATCCTGCTCGTCCTCGGCGCGGCGTTCCTGGTCGGCGGGCTACGCAACGGCACCCAGCGCTTCGACGGCGAGCGGGCGCGGACGATCGCCGCGATGATGCTGCTCGCCGTCATCGCCATGCTCGTCCCGTCGCTCACCGCGCAACTGCACACTCCGGCGGCCGGCCACGAGCGGACGCTCTCCGTGGTCGTCGCGGTCGTCCTGCTGGCGGTGTTCGTCGCCTCGGTCCCGCAGTCGCTTCGCCGTACCGAGACCGAGCAGGCCGCCGAACCCGCCGGCGGGGGCGGCTGGCCGATCTGGCTCGCGGTCACCGTTCTCGCGGTGACCGGCGTGCTCGCCGCCGTCGTGTCCGACTGGTTCGTGCACGCGTTGACGCCGGCGATCGAGCAGTTGCACATCAGCCAGGCGTTCGCCGGTCTCGTCATCGTCGCGGTCGCCGGCAACGCCGTGGAGAACGTCGTCGGCATCCAGCTGGCCGCCCGCAACCAGGCCGACTACGCGCTGTCCGTGATCCTCAACAGCCCGTTGCAGATCGCGCTCGTCCTCGCGCCGGCACTCGTCCTGCTGTCGTACGTCGTCGGCGGCGCCGTCTTCACACTGGCGTTCCCGCCGTTGCTCGCGGCGACGATGGTCCTCTCGGTCGTCGCGGTCAGCTTCATCGTCGTCGACGGCGAGTCGGTGTGGCTCGAAGGCGCGGCACTGCTGGGGCTGTACGGCGTCATCGCCGCCGCGTTCTGGTGGGGCTGACGCGCCGCGGCAATGCGGCCAGCCGGCCGTCGCGGGCCACCGCGCGCAACCGTTGCTCGACCGCGGCGCGGTCCGCCCGGCCGGTCACGACGAGCAGGTCGTCACCGTGCCGCAGCGTCGTACGCCGGTCCGGCACGAAACCTTCGCCGGCCCGTACGACGAACGCGACCGCCGCGGTCGGCGGCAGCCGCAGCTCCCACACCTCCACGCCGTGCAGCTTCGACCGCGGGCCGATCGCGACCGTGACGAGGTCGGCGAGCATCCGGTCGAGCGGCGCCGCCTCCACCTCGAGGTCGCGGCCGCCGCCGTCGTCGACCAGCCGGAGCCGGCGGGCGGCCGGCGCGAGCAGCGGCGACTGCAACAGCGTGAGCACGGCGACGAGCACGAACACCACGTCGAAGAGCCGCCGCGCGCCGGGGACGTGCGCCGACAGCGGGATGGTTGCGAGCACGATCGGCGCGGCGCCGCGCAGCCCCGCCAGCGCGACGAGCGTGCGCTCGGCCCAGGTGTAGCGCCGGCCGGCGGTGCTGACCGCGACCGAGAGCGGCCGCGCGACGGCGAGCAGCGCGGCGGCGATCGCGAGCGCCGGCAGCACCGCCGATCCCAGCTCGCTCGGGGTCACCAGCAGGCCCAGCATCACGAACAGCCCGATCTGCGCGAGCCAGGCGACGCCGTCCGCGAAGCCGAGGGTCGCGCGCCGGTGCGGCAGCGAGGCGTTGCCGAGCATGAGCGCGGTCACGTACACCGCGAGGAAACCGCTCGCCTCGGCCGTCGCGGCCGCCGCGTACGACGCGATCGCGACGCCGAGCGTCGCGATCGGGTACAGGCCGACGGCGGGCAGCGCGGCGCGCCGCAGCCCGGCGACGCCGAGCACGCCGAAGGCGCCGCCGATCGCGCCGCCGGCGGCCAGCTCGTAGGCGACGCGGGCCGCGATGCTGCCGGCGCCGGAATGCCCGGTCGACAGCAGGGTGGCGAGAATGACGACCGGCGCGTCGTTCAGTCCGGACTCGGCTTCGAGGATGCCGACCAGCCGGCGCGGCAGCCGCAGCGACCGCAGCGTCGCGAACACCGCGGCGGCGTCCGTCGAGGACACGACCGCGCCCGCGACGATCGCCGTCCGCCACTGCACGTCGAGGACCAGATGCGTGATGGCGGCCATGACCGCGACGCTCGCCGCGACGCCGACCGTCGACAGCGCGACCGCGGCCGGCAGCACCGGCCGGATGGTCGGCCAGCCGGTGGTGAGCCCGCCCTCGGCGACGATGAGCGCGAGCGCGACCAGGCCCATGTTGCGGGCGAGCGCGGCGTCGTCGAACCGGACGCCGATGACGTCCTCGCCGAGGAGCATGCCGAGCCCGAGGTAGAGCAGCAGGCTGGGTACCCCGAGCCGCGAGGACAGCCGGACCCCGGCGACGGCGGCGAGCAGCACCCCGGCCCCGGCGAGCAGGGCGACGTCGAGGTGCCCCCCGTCCAGGTGCACTGCCGACATCGGACGATCATGGCCTGCGGTCGGCGTACCGGGGTCAATCCGGGCCGGGCACGCCTACGATGGGTGCCCGGCGGCGGACGGCCGCCGACCGACGCGACAGACGCAGGGAGCCTTCAGTGGGAGTTCTCGACCGGGTCCTTCGGGCCGGTGAGGGACGCATCCTCCGCCGGCTTTCCGGCATCGCCGACCAGGTCAACCTCATCGAGGAGGACTTCATCGGTCTGAGCGACGCCGAGTTGCGCGCGTTCACCGACGAGCTCAAGGAGCGCTACGCCGACGGCGAGACGCTCGACGACCTCATGCCGGAGGCGTTCGCAGCGGTCCGCGAGGCGGCGAAGCGGACGCTCGGGCAGCGGCACTTCGACGTCCAGATCATGGGCGGCGCGGCGCTCCACATGGGCAACATCGCCGAGATGAAGACCGGCGAGGGCAAGACGCTCACCGGCGTGCTGCCGGCCTACCTCAACGCGATCTCCGGCGACGGCGTGCACGTCATCACCGTCAACGACTACCTCGCGAAACGCGACGCCGAATGGATGGGCCGGGTGCACCGGTTCCTCGGTCTGTCGGTCGGTGTGATCCTCTCGGCGATGACGCCGGTCGAGCGGCGCGCGGCTTACGGCTGCGACATCACCTACGGCACCAACAACGAGTTCGGCTTCGACTACCTGCGCGACAACATGGCGTGGAGTGCCGACGAACTGGTGCAGCGCGGGCACAACTTCGGCGTCGTCGACGAGATCGACTCGATCCTCATCGACGAGGCGCGGACGCCGCTCATCATCAGCGGCCCGTCGGATCTGTCGGTGAAGTGGTACGTCGAGTTCGCGCGCATCGCGCAGCGTTTGCAACGCGATGTCGACTACGAGTGCGACGAGGGCAAGCGCACGATGTCGGTCGGCGAGTCGGCGATCGAGCGCGTCGAAGACGTCCTCGGCATCGAGAACCTCTACGAGGCCATCAACACCCCGCTCGTCGGCTATCTCAACAACGCGTTGAAGGCCAAGGAATTGTTCAAGCGCGACAAGGACTACATCGTGCAGAACGGTGAGGTTCTGATCGTCGACGAGTTCACCGGTCGCATCCTGCACGGCCGCCGTTACAACGAAGGCATGCACCAGGCGATCGAGGCCAAGGAAGGCGTCGAGATCAAGCAGGAGAATCAAACTCTTGCGACGATCACGCTGCAGAACTACTTCCGCCTCTACGACAAGCTCGGCGGGATGACCGGCACCGCGGCGACGGAGGCCGCGGAGTTCGACCAGGTCTACAAGCTCGGCGTCGTACCGATCCCGACGAACCGGCCGATGGTCCGCTCGGATCAGCCGGACGTCGTCTACAAGACCGAAGACGCGAAGTGGGCCGCGGTCGTCGACGACATCGTCGAGCGGCACGAGAAGGGCCAGCCGGTCCTCGTCGGTACGACGAGCGTCGAGAAGAGCGAGCTGCTGTCCGGGCTGTTGCTGCGCCGCGGCGTCCCGCATGAGGTGCTCAACGCGAAGTATCACGAGCGCGAGGCGCAGATCGTCGCGCAGGCCGGCCGCAAGGGCGCGGTCACCGTCGCGACCAACATGGCCGGCCGCGGCACCGACATCATGCTCGGCGGCAACCCGGAGTTCATGGCGGCGGCGGAGCTCGCCGGCCGCGGGCTGTCGCCGGTCGAGACGCCGGACGACTACGAGGCGGCGTGGCCGGACGCGATCGCGAAGGCGAAGGCGTCGGTCGAGGCGGAGCACAACGAGGTCGTCGGGCTCGGCGGGCTCTACGTGCTCGGCACCGAGCGGCACGAGTCGCGGCGGATCGACAACCAGCTCCGCGGCCGCTCCGGCCGGCAGGGCGACCCGGGCGAGTCGCGGTTCTACCTGTCGCTCGGCGACGACCTGATGCGGTTGTTCAACGCGCACATGGTCGAAGCGATCATGGACCGGCTGAACCTGCCCGAGGACGTGCCGATCGAGTCGAAGATGGTGTCGCGCTCGATCCGGTCCGCGCAGACGCAGATCGAGCAGCAGAACTTCGAGATCCGCAAGAACGTCCTGAAGTACGACGAGGTGCTGAACAAGCAGCGCACGGTCATCTACGACGAGCGCCGGCGGGTGCTGCTCGGTGAGGACATCCACGAGCAGGTCGTGCACATGATCGAGGACACGATCGGCGGCTACGTGCAGGTCGCGACCAGCGAGGGGTACCCGGAGGACTGGGACCTCGACACGCTCTGGACGTCGCTCAAGCAGCTGTATCCGGTGAGCGTCACCGCCGACGAGCTCGACGAGCGGTCCGGCGGCGGGCTGTCGTCGGAGTTCCTGCAGGAGGAGCTCGTCGCCGACGCGCTCGCCGCCTACCGGCGGCGCGAGGAGGAGCTCGGCGAGCAGGTGCTGCGCGAGCTGGAGCGCCGGGTCATCCTGTCGGTGCTCGACCGCCGGTGGCGCGAGCACCTCTACGAGATGGACTACCTGCAGGAAGGCATCGGCTTGCGCGGCTACGGCCAGCGCGACCCGCTGGTCGAGTACCAGCGCGAGGCGTACGACATGTTCGGCGGGATGATGGACGGCATCAAGGAGGAGTCGGTCGGCTTCCTGTTCAACCTCGAGGTACAGCTCGAGCAGGAGCAGCCGCCGGCCTCCGAGGCCGCGCCTCCCGCGGTCGGCACGGGCGCGCCGCCTGCGTTCGGCGACCAGGGCCAGCCGCCCGCACCGTTCGGTGCGCCGGCGGGTGCCGGTGTGTCCGGTGCGCCCGCGGGTGAACCGAACGGGCAGCCCGGGGCTCCCGCTCCCGCTGCCGGTGCCGGCGTGCCCGGCGGCGACAGCGTGTCTGGCGGTGGCAGCGTGTCCGGCGGTGCAGTGCCGAACGGCGGTGCGCCGGGCGACGCGGCGGCGGGCGGCCAAGCGCCGGTCGGGCAGCCGCCGGGCGGGCAGCCGCCGATCGGCGTGCCTGGGACGCCGGTGCCCTCGGGCGCTCCGGCCGCGTTCACCCCGGACGTGGAGAGCCAGCAGGCGGCGACACCGCCGGCGGCCCCGCCGGCGGACGAGCGCCAGCGGGTCTCGGACGTCCTCGGCCAGGTCCTCGGCCAGCCGAACCGGCCCACCGGCCTGCAGTACTCCGCGCCGAGCGTCGACGGCGAGGGCGGCGTGACGAGGTCGGTCGAGTCCGGCGGTGGCGGCGGGCGGGCCAGCGGCCAGTACGGCAACGTCTCCCGCAACGCGCCCTGCCCGTGCGGATCCGGCCGCAAGTTCAAGCGTTGTCATGGCGCCCCCGACGCCCGCTGACCCTGACGCGCGCTGACGCCGCCGCTGGCTGCGTTCTCGTCGCCTTGCGGGCGTAGCCCGCGGCGGCTCCTGCGGCCTTGCCCGCGACGCCGTCAACGCGCGTCGGTGCTGTCGGTCGGCGACGACCTCAGCCGAGGCGCAGCGCGGTGCATTGCCAGCGGCCGTCGAGCCCTTCGAGACGGAACGCCAGTGCGCGGCGGCGGGCGCCGGTGCTGATGACCGCGGACGCTTCGACAGCGCCGTCGGCCGGTTCGCTGACCCGTACCGACGTCACGCGTGGCCTGGCCGCGGGTCCGCCGGGCGTGCTCCGCTCCTGCCGGGCCATCACCGCGCCCCGGCGCCGTACGGTCCGGTCGAGCTGGTCGAGTACGGCGAGGGTGGCGTAGCGGCTGAGCTGGGTCGCCGGCCGATCGCCTGCGACGATCTCGACGACCGCCTGGGCGAATCGATGTGCCAGCGGCGCGGGGTCGGGCAGCAGCGCCCGCGGGGTGGCGCGTTCCTCGAACTCCTCCTGGATCGCCGGCGGCGCCAGCCGTAGCGGCACCGCCGGCGCCGCCGCCGGAAAGGACAGCGCCAGCGCGCCGTCGACGGCATGCGCGGCCGCCGGGCCGAGTTCGTCGTCGTACGGCGGGTCGGTCGGAGGAGCCGGCAGCAGGCGGAGCGGACGGTCCTTCGATCGGTTGGTGGTCATGGATGCCTCCCGGTGGTGCGGTTCGACGGATTGGGTGCCGGGATCGGAGCCGGCACGCGCAACACCTCGCCCGGCCGGAGCAGTCGCGGATCGGGCCCGATGACCGCGCGGTTGGCTGCGTACCAGCGGCGCCAGGCGGCGTCGACGTCGACCGGACGCGAGCCGACGTGTCGAGCCGCGAGGTCACGGGCGGCGAGTGACCACAGGCAGTCGCCCGGAACCACCCGCACCGTGCGCGCGACCATCCGGCCGGGCGGCGCCCGGCGCGGGGCGGAGCGGTCCACCGCGGGCGCCGATGAGTCGGTGGCGCGTGCGACGACCGTCGCCAGGTGATCGGGAGCGTCAGCCGGCGCGGTCCAGTCGAACGGATCGACGACCGCACGGTCGTGCCCGGCGACGACCGACGCCGCGACCGTGGGGACAGGAGGCGGTGACGCGGCGGCTGCTGGACCCGCCGTGGCCGTGACGCCGAGCAGCGCCAGGATCGCCGGGCTTCCAACTCGCGGAACGGTGCGCAGCAGCGCACGCGCGCCATCCGGGCGGCCGCAGAGGACGAGGGCGGACGCGATCCCGGCCACTGCCACGACGTAACCGCCGACCAGCCACAGCGCCCACTGCGCGGCGGCGACCGGCGCGGCCCCGGCCGGCGTCATGCCCCCCGGGGCGCCGAGATCGCGCCGCACGCGGGCGAGGGCCAGCCCGCCGGCGACGGCGGCGAGCAGCGCGACCAACGCGCGGGCTTGCCGGTGGAGCGACATCCGATGATTCCTTCTTCTTCGTATGTTGGCGCAAGCACGGTTGTACCGTTCTCGCGGTTTGTGGTCAATTACTTCTGTTTGCTTGTGGATGCGTGCGGTCGAGTGAGGAGCTGGGTATGCATTGGGAGCGGCTGATCGACGAACTCGGGGCGGCGGTCGACGCGGAAGACCGGCGGGAGCTGGTCGCCGAGGTCGCCGACCGCACCAGGCACGAGACGGCACGGCTGCACGTTGTCGACCGGCTCCGCGCGGCCGCCGAGACCCAGGTCACGATCGGCGTCGACGGCTGGGACCCCGTGCGCGGCCGGGCCTGCCGGGTCGGGCCGGACTGGTTGCTCGTCGAGGCTGCCGCCGGACCTGACGTACTGCTCGCGACGCCGGCGATCCTGTGGATCGAGGCACTACCGCCTCGCGCTGTGGACCCGGCGGCGGTGCCCGCCGTCGATCAGCGTCTCGGGTTCCGGTCCGTCCTGCGCGCGGTCGCCCGCGACCGCCGGGTCGTGCTGGTGCGATTGCGGAACGGCACCGAGTGCCGGGGTGTGGTCGCGCGGGTGGGAGCGGATTTCGTCGACGTCGGGGCCGCGCCGCGCGCCGGCGCCGCCGAGCGCTGCGTGCCGTTCACCGCGATCGCGGCCGTGTTGCTGACCTGACCTCGCGGCCGGTCAGTCCAGATCCCCGGCGCCGACCTCGGCCTCGCTCCGCCCGAACGGATGGCTCTCGACGAACCGCTTGGTCTCGGCGTATGCCCGGGCGATGTACTGCTCGAGCTGTTCGTGTTCGACTCGCCACTGCCCGCGGCCGCCCACTTTGATGGCCGGCAGCTCACCGCTGCGGACGAGCGCGTACGCCTGCGCCGCGGAGATGTTGAGGATCTCCGCGACGTCGGCCAGTTGGAGAAAGCGCGGTCGGTCCATCGGTCCCGAGTCTGGCAGGTCGGAGCGGTCCGGGGCGCGGTCGTCCACAGCGACGTCCCGGATGCGGCGCCGTCCCCAGCGATCGCTGTCCGAATTGCTCGGCGTACCTACCCAATGGTAGGCAGTCGTGCTCGGACGGATGAGACAGAGGGAGCACGACGATGAACGACGGACCGCCCGCCGAAGCGCTCGGGTCGCCGCCGGCGCAGCGGCTGGTGCCCCGGCGCTGGCTCGACGTCCGCGCAGTGCTCGGCATCGTGCTGCTGCTCGGCTCGATGGTCGGCGGTGCCCGGTTGTTCGCGGCCGCCGGCCACGAGACGGCGGTGTGGGCGGCCGCGCACGACCTCGCGCCCGGCGAACGGCTGTCCAGCGGCGACCTTCGGCAGGTGCGGGTCCGGCTGAACGCTGCCGCCGCCGGTTACGTCACCGGCACCGCGCCGGACGGGTACGTCGTCGTCCGCTTCGTCGCCGCGCGTGAGCTGCTGCCCGCCGCCGCGCTCGCCGCATCCGGTCACGGCGACTCGTCGCGGTTGGTGACCGTGCCGGTGCAACCGGGCCACCTGCCGCCCGATCTCGCGCCGGGCGACCGCGTCGACGTCTACCTGACGGCGCGGCCGGCGGGCGGGCCGGGCGCCGCCGGCGGTCCGGCTGCTCCCACGCTGGTCCTTCCGGCCGCCGTCGTGCAATCGCGGCCGAGCGGCGGCCGCACGTTCGGCGCCGACGCGGCGTTCTCGGTCGTGCTCGTCGTACCGGTGGACCGGGTGGCCGAGGTGGTGCGCGCCGCGGAATCGGGTGCGGTCGATCTCGTCGCCGTACCGGCCGGTGGCGGCGGAGGCGGGACATGACGCTCTCCGTCATCACCGCGATCGCGGACCCGCGGTGGGAAGCCGATCTGGTCGCGGGGCTGGCCGTTGCCGACGGCGTCACGGTCGTCCGGCGCTGCGTCGACGTGGCCGACCTGCTGGCAACGGCGAGCGCCGGCATCGCGGGCGGCGTCATCGTCTCGGCCGACCTGCGCCGGCTCGACCGCGACGTGGTGACCCGCCTCGATCTCCTCGGCATCGCGGTGGTCGGGATGTCGCCACCCGGCGACGCCGTTGCCGAGCAGACGTTGCGCCGCCTGGGCGTCGCGCACGTCGTGGGCGCCGACGCGCCGCTCGACGAGGTGATCGAGCGGCTGCGCGGCGCCGTCGACGGCATCGGTACGACGCAACCCGCACCGGCCCGGCCGGCCGAGCCCGCCGCGACCAGCGACGGCGACGGCGACGGCGACGAAGGCCGGGTGATCGCGGTCTGGGGCCCGACCGGAGCGCCCGGTCGCACCACGATCGCGATCGGGTTGGCCGCCGAGTTGGCGGCCGCAGGCCACGACGTCGTCCTCGTCGACGCCGACGTGTACGGCGGGACGATCGCGCCCGCGCTCGGCATCGTCGACGACGGCGCCGGCTTCGCCTCCGCCTGCCGGCTCGCCAACGCGGGACGGCTCGACGGACCGGCCCTCGGGGCGCTCGCCAGGGCGCTCAACACGAGGCTTCGGGTGCTCACCGGGATCGCCCGCGCCGACCGGTGGGACGAGGTGCGGCCGAGCGCCGCGGCCGCCGTGCTCGCGCTCGCCCGGACGATCGCGGCCTACGTCGTCGTCGACTGCGGGTTCTGCCTCGAAGAAGACGAGGAGCTCTCCTACGACACGGTCGCGCCGCGGCGCAACGGCGCCACCGTGACGGCGCTGCGGGGCGCCGACACCGTCGTCGCCGTGGGCAGCGCGGATCCGGTCGGATTGCAGCGGTTCGTGCGCGGCCTCGCCGAGCTCGGCGAGACCGTGCCGGACGTCGAGCCGACCGTCGTCGTCAACCGGGTGCGCCCGAGAGTCGCCGGGCCCGGTGACCCGGTCCGGCAGATCACCGAAGCACTGCGGGAGTTCGCGGAGGTGACCCCGCACGCGTTCGTCCCGCTCGACCAGCCAGCCGCGGACAAGGCCCTCATGCTCGGCGCCACGATGCCCGAAGTCGCCCCGGCGAGCCCGGCGCGGTTGGCGATCGCCGAGCTGGCGGAGCGGCTGCGCGGCACGTCGGGTCGAGACGTGCCCTCGATGGCCGCGCCCCGGCGAGGATGGCGCCGCCGCGTCCGAGGCGCGGCAGTGCGGCCGCCATGACCCGCCGCGGGCGAGGCGCCCTCAGCGGTCGACGTACTTGCCCAGCTCCTGGCGGGCGACCGAGCGCACGTGCACCTCGTCCGGGCCGTCCGCGATCCGCAGCGTGCGGGCGTGTGCCCACATGCTCGCGAGCGGGAAGTCGTCGGAGACGCCACCGGCGCCGTGCACCTGGATCGCCCGGTCGAGCACCTCCAGGCACACCCGCGGCGCGATCACCTTGATCGCGGCGATCTCCGAACGGGCACCCTTCGCGCCGACGCTGTCGATCAGCCACGCGGTGTAGAGCGTGTAGAGCCGGGCCTGGTCGATCGCCATCCGCGACTCGGCGATCTGCTGGCGGACGACGCCCTGCTCGGCGAGCGTGCGGCCGAAGGCGGTGCGCGACAAGCTGCGCCGGCACATCAGCTCGAGTGCCCGCTCGGCCACCCCGATCGCGCGCATGCAGTGGTGGATGCGGCCCGGGCCGAGACGTGCCTGCGCGATCGCGAACCCGCCGCCCTCCTCGCCGATCAGGTTCGTCACCGGCACCCGCACGTTCTCGAACGTGATCTCGCAGTGGCCGTGCTGGTCGACGTAGCCGAACACCGGCAGGTTGCGCAGCACCGTCACGCCGGGGGTGTCGATCGGCACGAGGATCTGCGACTGCTGGCGGTGCGCGGGCGCCGACGCGTCGGTCTTGCCCATCAGGATGAAGAACGCGCAACGCGGATCCGCCGCCCCGCTGATCCACCACTTGCGGCCGTTGATCACGTAGTGGTCGCCGTCCCGGGCGATCTCCGTCGAGATGTTCGTCGCGTCCGACGACGCCACCGCCGGCTCGGTCATCGCGAACGCCGAGCGGATCTCCCCGTCCATCAGCGGCCGCAGCCAGCGCTCCTTCTGCTCCGGCGTGCCGAACATGTGCAGCACTTCCATGTTCCCGGTGTCCGGCGCGGCGCAGTTCGTCGCCTCGGGCGCCAGATGCGCGGAGCGGCCCATGATCTCGGCCAGATGCGCGTAGTCGACGTTGGACAGTCCCGAGACGTCCGGCAGGAACAGGTTCCACAGCCCGCGGCTCTTCGCCTCGACCTTGAGGTCCTCGACGACCGCCGGGACCGTGTGCGGCTGGCCGCCGGCGAACAGCTCGCGGCGCTGCTCCTCGTAGACCTGCTCCGCCGGATAGACATGGCTGTCCATGAAGTCTTCGAGCCGCTTGGCGTAGTCCTGCGCGGCGGGGGACAGGGCGAAATCCACGGACGGCCTCCTGTGGTGCAGCGTCCCCGGACAGTATCGTCGCCGCCCGTGACCACCCGACGCTGCCCGACGATCACCCCGGGTCGCGGATGACGATCCTCGGCCGCGGCGACCTCGCCCCGCGACGGCGCAGCCGCCGACGTACGCCGTACGTCGTCGCGGTGCTGCTCGTCGCGCTCGCCGGTGCCGGCGGCTGGTACGGCTGGCAGGCGTGGCGCGACAGCGGCAGCCCGAGCGCGAAGCCGCAGGTCGTCTGCGTGACGCCGACCCCGTCGGCGTCGCCGGCGCCGGTCAAGGCGGTGAAGGTCGCCGTCCTCAACAGCACCAAGACCGTCGGCCTCGCCCACACCGTCGCGGGCGCGCTCACCATCCGCGGGTTCGCGATCGTCAAGGTCGGCAACGGCGCCCCGGTCAGCGGCGCCCCGCGGATCACCTACGCCCCCGGCGACGTCGCCCTCGCGCTCGCGCTGGCCGAGCAGGTGCCCGGCGCGACGTTCTACGAGCTGTCCACCCAGCCGCCCGGCCAGGTGAAGCTCAACCTGAGCGCCGGATTCCGCGGCCTGGCCACCAAGGCCGTGGCCGCTGCCGCCCGGGCCCGCGACGGCGCGGCGGCCGCCCCGTCGCCCGCGGCCTGCTCGACCCCGCGCGGCTAACATCCAATGCAATGACCGAATCGCGCTCGGACGACACCGGCGCCGGCCGTCGGCGCGCGCTCGTCGTCGACTACGGCGGCGTCCTCACCACGCCGCTCGACGAGGCGATGCGCGCCTGGTGCGACGGCGACGGCGTCGACAACGAGCACTTCCGCGAGCTCATGGCGACCTGGTTGCGCGAGGCCGGCGCCGGCACCAACCCCGCCTACCGGCTCGAGCGCGGCGAGCTCACCGCCGCCGAGTTCGAGCGGCTGCTCGCCAGCGAGCTGCGCAGCGTGGACGGCCGGCCGCTGACCGCCGATGGAATGCTGACGAGGATGTTCGTCGGCTTCCGCGCCGTCCCCGCGATGCTCGACGTCGTACGGCGGGTACGCGCTGCCGGCTACCCGACCGCGCTGCTGTCCAACTCGTGGGGCCTCGACTACGACCGGACCGACTGGGCGGAGCTGTTCGACGTCACCGTCATCTCCGGCGAGGTCGGGCTGCGCAAGCCCGAGCCGGAGATCTATCACCTGACCGCCGAGCGCCTCGGTGTCGGCACCGGCGACTGCGTGTTCGTTGACGACCTCGGCCCCAACGTCCGGGCCGCCGAGCAGGTGGGCATGACCGGCATCCGGCACGTCGACCCGGACCGGACGATCGCCGCGATCGAGACCCACTTCCGGCTCGACCTGGCGGTCGCGTGACCGACCGGCTGTCCGCGCTGGACGTCTCGTTCCTGTACCTCGAGACGCCGACCACTCCCATGCACGTCGGCGGCGTGGCGATCTTCAACCCGCCGGCGAGCGACGAGCCGTTCGACTACGACGCGCTGTGCGACCTCGTGTCCCGCCGGATCGCCGCCGTCCCGCGCTACCGCCAGGTGGTCAAGTGGGTGCCCGGCCACCTCGCCAACCCGGTCTGGGTGGACGACGCGGACTTCGACATCTCCTACCACGTACGGCGCAGCGCGCTGCCCCGCCCGGGCAGCCCGGACCAGCTGCGCGAGCTCGTCGGCCGGGTGCAGTCCCGCCAGCTCGACCGGAACCGGCCACTTTGGGAGATCTACCTCGTCGAGGGCCTGGCCGACGGCCACTTCGCGATCATCACCAAGACCCACCACGCGATGGTCGACGGCGTGAGCGCGATCGACGTCGGCGCGCTGATCCTCGACGACACCCCGACCCCGCGCGACGACCTGCCGTCCGAGGCCTGGATGCCGGGACCGGCGCCGAGCGGGCTGTCGCTCGTGGCCGGCGCCCTCGCCGACAACCTGCGGCGGCCCAGCCAGGTCGTCGAGACGCTGCGCAGCGGCGCGACCGACGCCCGGACGACGGCCGAGCGGGCGCTGGGTACGGCGGCCGGCGTGCTCGCGACCGTCCGGACGTCGCTGCGGCCCGCCCCCGCCTCGCCGCTGAACGCGACCATCGGCGAGCAGCGCCGCTACGGGATGGCCGCCACCGTGCTCGACGACTACAAGCGGGTCCGCAAGGCGCACGGCGGGACGGTTAACGACGTCGTCCTCGCCACCGTCTCGGGGGCGCTGCGCACCTGGCTGCTCACCCGCGGCGAGTCGGTGACGCCGGCCACGACCGTGCGGGCGATGGTGCCGGTGAGCGTGCGCACCGGCGACCAGGCCGGGACGCTGGGCAACCGCGTCTCCGCGATCTTCGTCGACCTGCCGGTCGGCGAGGCCAGCCCGCTGGTCCGGCTGCACCGGGTGTCCTACGCGATGAAGGCACACAAGGAGTCCGGCCAGTCCGTCGGCGCGGACGCTTTGATCTCGTTGTCCGGATTTGCCCCGCCGACGATTCACGCCGCCGCGGCCCGGTTGGGCGCCCGGATGACCCGGCGGCTGTTCAATGTCGTGGTGACCAATGTGCCTGGCCCCCAGTTCGCCCTGTACGCGGCCGGGGCACAGATGGTGGAGTGCTACCCCGTCGTACCGCTGGCGAAGGAGCAGGCTGTGACCGTGGGGCTGACGTCGTACGACGGCGGGGTTTATTACGGGCTGAACGCCGACCGGGACGCGATGCCGGATGTCGACGTGCTGGCGCTGTGCATCGAGGAGTCGCTCGCCGAGCTCGTGGAGACGGTCAAGTGACCGCCCCGGCCCGCCGCGGCCTGGTCCTCGGCGGCGGCGGCGTGCTCGGCGCGAGCTGGATGATCGGCGCGCTCGCCGCCCTGCAGGACGCCTACGGCTGGGACCCGCGCGAGGCCGAGGTGCTCGTCGGCACGTCCGCCGGCTCGGTGCTGTCCGGGCTGCTCGGCTGCGGCATCACCGTCGAGACGCTCGTCAACCACCAGCGCGGCATCCCGGCACCGGGCGACCCGGCGGTCGACTTCGACCCCGACCACGCCAGCGGCGGCCCGCTGCCGCCGCGGCCGAAGATGGGCATCGGCTCGACCGCGCTGCTCGCCAAGGCGGTGCGGCACCCGCGCCGGCTGCCCCCGCTGGCCATCCTGTCCGGCCTGGCGCCGCAGGGGCGCGGGCAGCTCGACGCCGTCGGCGCGCTGATCGACGCGGCGGTCGAAGCCGCGGGCGAGGCCGCCGGCGTGGCCGCGGGCGACGGCGACGGATGGGCGCCGCACGACGCGACCTGGATCGTGACGATGGATTACGACACGGGGCGGCGGGTGCCGTTCGGCCGGCCCGGCGCGCCGCCCGCCCGGCTGCGCGACGCGGTCATGGCGTCGTGCGCTATCCCCGGGTGGTACGCGCCGGTCACGATCGACGGGCGCCGCTACGTCGACGGCGGCACCTGCTCGCCGACCTCGCTCGACCTGCTCGCGGGGCGCGGCCTCGACGAGGTCGTGGTCCTCGCGCCGATGGTCTCCTTCGAGATGGACGAGCCCCCGTCGCTAGTCGGCCGGGTCGAGCGGCGGTTCCGCCGGGCGATGACGAAGCGGGTGTTGCGCGAAGCGGCGAAGGTACGCCGGCACGGCACCGCGGTCACCATCCTCGGCCCGGGCCGCGAGGACCTCGAGGCGATCGGCGTGAACCTGATGGATCCCCGCCGCCGGCTGCGCGTCCTCGACACGTCGTTGCGGACCTCGGCGGCCGCGCTGAAGACCGGCGCCGCCACGCTCCCTGCCGCCTAGCCGGTGCGCGTCTACCTCCCGGCGACGCTGCCGCTGCTGCGCGCCTGGCTCGACGCCGGGCGCGCGCCGGGCGGCCCGGCGTACGCCGTCACCCCCGCGCTGCGCGAGTGGTACCGCGAGGGCGACGAGGAGGAGATGGAGTACGTCGCGGCCCAGGCGGCCGGGCGCGGATCGCTGGCGCTGCTGGCCGCGGAGCCGATGGTGCCCCGGCGGCGGGTAGTGCTCGCCGCGGACGTGGTCGACGCCGACGTAGCGCTGCTCGGGGAGCCCCGGGCCGCGGTCGCGGTGGGCGTACCGGTCGAGCTCTCGCGGTGGGCGTCCGCGCTGGTCGACGACGAGGACGCCGACGGCGTGGTCTCGGTCGCGGCGTCCGCGCTGGCCCGCGCCGAGCTCGGGGACGAGGACGCGAAGTTCGCGGTCGACGAGGCGGAGGCCTACGAGCTGGCCTGGTACGCCGTGCAGGAAATCCCCAACCTGTTCGACTGAGTCGCGCTGTCCACAAGCTGCCGCGGGTGTGGTCTCGCCGCGGCGGGTTTTCGACAAAGTGGTCGGCATGCGAAGCGGGCGGATCCGAGCACGATGGAGGCGTGCCGACCTTCGCCGTGTCGCTGCACTTCGTTGTCGAGGGTCCCGACGGGGTGCGTCGCGAGCATGCCGATCGGGTCTTCGACGGCTACGCGGCGGTTCAGGACGCGGCCGCTCACCTGCTCGGCTCCTCGTGGAGCTATGCCGAGCGCCCCGGGCACGCCCAGGTCGAGGTCGAGCTGACCGTCGAGGCCCCCGACAAGGCCCTCGCGTTCGAGCGCGGCTGCGCCGGCGTCTGGTGGGCGATCCAGGACGCCGGTGGCCTCACCCCGGGTACGGCGGAACCGGCGCGCGGTCCGGCGGCGGTCGTCTACCGGGTGGCCGGCGAGAGCGTGCAGCTCGTCCGCGCCTGACCCGCGGCTGGTTCCGCCACGGCCGGTTCGGTCACCGCCGGATCAGGTGGCACGATGGACCCGTGCTCGACGCCGTGACCACCGTCCCGGCACCGGTCAACGAACCGGTGCGCTCCTACGCTCCCGGAAGCAAGGAGCGGGCCAGCCTCGAGCAGCGGTTGAAGGAGCTGGGCACCGAGGCCATCGACCTGCCGCTGACCATCGGCGGCGAGCGGCGCGCGGGTGGCGGCGAGCAGATCGCGGTCGTCCAGCCGCACCGGCACGCGGCCGTCCTCGGCTACACCTGGAACGCCTCGGCGAACGACGTCCAGGCCGCCGTCGACGCGGCCCTCGCGGTCGGCCCGGCGTGGCGGGCGCTGCCGTTCGACGAGCGGGCGGCCGTGTTCCTGCGCGCCGCCGACCTGCTCGCCGGGCCGTGGCGCGACACGATCAACGCCTCGACGATGCTCGGCCAGTCGAAGACCTGCTACCAAGCCGAGATCGACGCGGCCTGCGAGCTGGCCGACTTCTGGCGGTTCAACGTCGCGTTCGCGCGCGGCATCCTCGCCGAGCAGCCGCCGGTCAGCTCGCCGACGACCTGGAACCGGCTCGACCACCGGCCGCTCGAAGGCTTCGTGCTCGCGATCACCCCGTTCAACTTCACCTCGATCGCCGGCAACCTGCCGACGGCCCCGGCGCTCATGGGCTGCACGGTGGTCTGGAAGCCGAGCCCGACGCAGCAGTTCTCCGCGCACTTCCTGATGCAGCTGCTCGAGGCGGCCGGGCTGCCGCCGGGCGTGATCAACATGGTCACCGGCGACGGCCACGCGGTCTCCGAGGTCGCGCTCACCCATCGCGATCTGGCCGGCGTGCACTTCACCGGCTCGACCGCGACCTTCCAGCACCTGTGGCGCACCGTCGGGGACAACATCACCGGCTACCGCGGCTACCCCCGCCTGGTCGGGGAGACCGGCGGCAAGGACTTCGTGATCGCCCACCCGTCGGCGGAGATCGACCCGCTGCGGATCGCGCTGATCCGCGGCGCCTTCGAGTTCCAGGGGCAGAAGTGCTCGGCGGCCTCGCGGGCCTACCTGCCGCGGTCGATCTGGACGAAACTGCGCGACGACCTGATCAGCGAGACCCGGGCGCTGCCGATGGGGGATATCGCCGACTTCGCGAACTTCATGGGCGCGGTGATCGACCGGCGGGCGTTCGACCGGCTCTCCGGCGTGCTCGACCGGGCCCGCGACGACCGCGGGTTGGAGGTCATCGCCGGCGGCACCGCCGACGACAGCGAAGGCTTCTTCGTCTCGCCGACGATCCTCGTCGGCGACGACCCCGAGCACGAGATCTTCACCACCGAGTACTTCGGCCCGGTCCTCGGGGTGTTCGTGTACGACGACGCCGACTACGACGCGGTCGTCCGGCAGGCCGCCGACGCGGCGCCGTACGCGCTGACCGGGGCGGTCTTCGCGCAGGATCGGACCGCGATCGTCGAGGCGCAGGAGACCCTGCGGTACTCCGCCGGCAACTTCTACGTCAACGACAAGCCGACCGGGGCGGTCGTCGGGCAGCAGCCGTTCGGCGGCGCGCGGGCCTCCGGGACGAACGACAAGGCCGGCTCGGCGCTCAACCTGCTGCGCTGGACGAGCCCCCGCGCGCTCAAGGAGAACTTCGTCCCGCCGACCGACTGGCGCTACCCGCACATGGGCTGACAGGCGCCGCTCGGTTGCCAAGTGTCGCTCGTTCGGCCGCTGTCGTCATGGCTCGTAAGTTCCGAAAATCCGACAGTCCATCTTTCTGTAATTCCGGAAGTGCTAACTTCGGAACCGGAATCCGCGCGCATATTTCGGAGGTGCGGCCGTGGCCAGGAGCAAGCTGCGCGACAAGGGCCAGCTCACGGTGCCCGCGGAAGTGCGCGAAGCGCTCCGCGTCGAGGAGGGCGACGAGGTCGAATTCACCATCACCCCGGATGGCGTGCTGCTCCGCGGCCTGAAGACCATCCCGGCCGATCAGGCCTGGTTCTGGACCGCGAGCTGGCAGCGCGGCGAGGTCGAGGCCTCGCAGGACATCCAGCACGGGCGGCTCACTACCACCGACAGCCCCGAGCAGTTCCTCAAGGAGCTCGGGAGTTGACGGATGCCCCATTTCTCCGTGACCGAGCGCTTCCGTAAGGACTTCGACGATCTCGACCACGACGACAGGGAGCGGTTCAAGACGACCGTCGCGGAAGCCTTCGTCCCCGATCTCGTCGCCGGGAAGTTCCGGGCCGGACTGCGAGTGAAGGGCGTCCACGGAGCGCCGGGCATCTACGAGATGACGTGGGCCCCCGACGGCCGGGCCACCTGGCAGTACGGGGAGCCGATCGCCGACGGCGAGCCGCACGTCATCTGGCGCCGGATCGGCACCCACGACGTCTTCCGGACGCTCTAGCGCTGACCGCCGCGGTCAGCCGGAGCCGGCGCGGTCGAGGGCTTGCTGCACGTACGGCGCGAATCGCTGCTGCGCGGCCTGCTTCGTCACCCCCAACGCCTCGCCGATCGCCTTCCACGTGACGCCCTGACAGCGCGCCTCGCCGATCAGCGAGAGCATCGCCCACTCGACCCGCTCGCCGATGTCGGCGAGGTGACCCAGCGCGTGCAGCAGCGCCGGCGGGTCGCTGCCCTCCGGGCCGTCGCCGTCGCGGACCAGCTCGCGGACGCCGCGGACCACCGTCGCCAGTGCCGGGTCCTCGCCCCGGTCGCCGCCGAGCCAGCGCCGGTCGGCGTACGACGGGTAGGGCCACACCCCCGGATCGGTCATGTCAAGAGATCCTGATGGGCGATCCGAGCACCGTCAAGATCTCTTGCCGCGTGTCGCCGGACGGTTGGCGATCATCGCGCCCCGAAAGACCTATCAAGAAGCCGGCCGAACCTGCCGATACGCGTAGGCGGTGGTGGGCTTCTCGGCAGATGCCGGGCACGGGGCTTCAAAGGTACGTCTCGTGTCCCGATGGATGCTGCCCACCGCCGGCGCCGTGGCCTTCGTGCTGGCCGGCGCCGCCCAGGCCCACGCGGCCGGGATCCAGGTCACGTCCACCACCCCGGCGGGAACCACCACCACTGGCCCGCTGACCTGGGACGTCACCGTCACGGACCCGGCCGCGGCGGCCTGCCAACTCACCGTCGACACGGGGTCAGGGCCCGTCCCCGTCGGCACCCTCGCGGCCTGCCCGTTCACCGGCAACGCCGCCGATCCGCTGGAGGTCAGCTATGCCGTCCCCAACGCTCAGCCAGGCAGCTACACGCTCACCGCGTACGACGCCGACCCCAGCTCCGTCGACCTCGCGACCACACCGTCGGCGACCAGCGGACCGGTCGACGTCCACCCGCTCGCGCCGAGCCTCGACGGCCCCAGCGGGCCGAGCAACGAGCGCCAGCCCGCCTGGACGGTCGGCGGCGTCGTCGCCGGCGCCACGCTCGACTGCACCGCCACCGGCTCGGTCAGCGGCACCCTGCCGGCCAGCTGCGGGCCGGTCGACGGAGCTACCGGAACGGCCACCGCCACGGTCGACCTGAGCGGGTCGACCGGCGACGAAACGGTCACCCTCTCGGTCACGCAGACCGCCGCCGGCGAGGCCAGCCAGGCCGCGACGGCGTCGTACGCGCTCGACGTCACCGCACCTGCCGCGCTCGACCCGAGCCCGGCGGCGTCGTCCGGCACCAGCCGGACGCCGGCGTTCAGCCTCAGCGGCGGCCCGCTCGACCCGACCGACACGGTCGGGTGCGCGGTCAGCGGCGGCGGCCTCGTCACCACCTGCACCTCGAGCACGGTCAAGCTCGACCTGACCGGGCTCGCCGACGGCCCGTACACGCTCACCGTCACGGTGACCGACGCCGCGGGCAACACCGCGACCGGCACCGCGACGTACACGCTGCTGCCGCCGCGCCCGGTCGTCACCCCGGCCGCCGCGAACGGCAACGGCAACACCGTCGGCGTCACGATCACCGAGCCGGCGGCCGGCGTCACGCTCACCTGCACCGTCACCGGCCCGTCCGCCGGTGCCACGCTCACCCCGTGCCAGCCCGGCGCGAACACCCTCGACCTGACCGGCCTCGCGGACGGCACCTACACGATCACCGTCACGGCGACCGACTCGCTCGGCCTGACCAGCACCGGTACGGCGACCTACCACGTCGACCGCGCCGTCACCGCCCCCACCGTCACCGCCGCCGCCTCCTCCGGCTCCGGCCACACCGTCGGCGTCACCGTCACCGAGCCGGACACCGACGGCGTCACCCTCAGCTGCTCGGTCAGCGGCCCGGGCGCCGCCACGCTGACCGGCTGCGGCTCGTCAATGACCCTTGACATCGCCGCCGGTGCGGCGGACGGCGACTACGTCGTCACCGTCACCGCGACCGACGCGCTCGGCAACACCAGCACGGGCACGGCGACCTACACGCTGGTCCCCCCGGCGCCGACCACCGCGACCCCGGACAAGACGTCGTCGGCCGGCTCGGCGTCGTGGACGATGACCGACGCGGTCCCGGGTGTGACCTACACCTGCTCCGTCACCGGCGGCGCGACCGTGACCTGCACCGGCAGCACCGTGACGCTGACCGGCACCTCGGCCGACGGCACCTACACGGTGACGGTAAGAGCCGTTGACAGCCTCGGGCACGCAGGCGACCCGGCGACGCTGGCCTACACCCTGATCCCGCCGGCGCCGACCACGCCCAGCGCCAACCAGACCGCGTCGGCCGCGACGGTCTCCTGGAGCCTCAGCGATTCGGTCGCCGGGGTCACCTACCAGTGCACGTTCGTCAGCGGCCCGGCCACGGTCGTCCCGACCTGCGGCGCGACCGTCTCGCTCGACCTGACCGGCAAGCCGCTCGGCACCTACACCGTCGTCGTCCGGGCCGTCGACTCGTTCGGCCGCGCCGGCGACCCGCTGACCCTCACCTACGCCCGGGTCGCGACCGCGCCGACGACCGCCACCCCGACGGCCAGCGGCTCCGGCCGGACCCCGTCGTGGACCCTCACCGACGCCTACCCCGTCACCTACCAATGCACCGTCGTCAGCGGACCGGCCGCGTTCACCCCGACCTGCGGCTCGACCGTCTCGCTCAACCTGACCGGCAAGCCGGACGGCGCGTACGTCGTACGAGTCGTCCCGATCGACGCGAACGGGAACCCGGGCGACCCGTTGACGTTGTCGTACACGTTGGTGCCGCCGGCGCCCACGACGGCATCGCCGACCCTGAGCGGGTCGGGTCGGTCGCCGTCGTGGTCGTTGTCGGATGCGGTGAGCGGCGTCACCTACCAGTGTTCGGGTGCGTCGGTGCCGGTGTCGTGCGGGTCGACGGTGTCGCTGGATCTGACGGGTGCGGCGGACGGCACGTACTCGGTGACGGTGACGCCGGTCGATTCGTTGGGTAATGCGGGGGATCCGCTGACGTTG
>Ga0070659_100000155_pt1 | contig 52525 bp, 76 predicted proteins | sample KBSC23metaG_FD_64666 | JGI IMG/M metagenome (GOLD analysis project Ga0070659, IMG submission 64666) | Corn rhizosphere microbial communities from Kellogg Biological Station, Michigan, USA - KBS C2-3 metaG | ecosystem: Host-associated > Plants > Roots > Rhizosphere > Soil ... | reverse complement strand
CGATCGCGAACGCGGTCTGTCCGTGGCGTAGCTTCAGTTGGAAGGCGCCATTGTTGCCGTCGGCTGCGGTGCTGGACATGCGACCAGCGGCAATGCGGAATTTTTCAGGTACTTGAAAGCTCATGTCTCAGTCTCTCCCGTGTCGTTGTTGGTAAGGTGCTATTGCTGCCACTGAGGCTTGACGCGCAATGCGCTGTCGACCCGGTATGGCAGATCTGGCAATGCCTCGCGGACGCATTGGATTGCCTGCGCTTCGTCGTCCGCCTCAACGTCGAGAAGTACCTCGCAATTGCCGCTGTCGAAGCTGACCTCGAACATCATTGCGAGCCCTCCCGTTGGTCAAACCTCATCCGCACGCCCAGGCGGAGCATCAGCCGAACGAATTCAAGGGCGGCGCTGTTCTCGAGGTGGTATTGCTGTTTTGTCATGATGTCTCCTGTGGTTTCCTGCGTTTCGCTTCGTCATAGCAATCGATCAGAATCGTGTGCCAGTCGTCCCGAGCGCTCCAGTACGAAGATCGGCAGTGGTTCACGTCACCTCGGTCGAACTCGCCCATCTGGACCAGTTCAGCGAGGCGCTTTTCGATCTTTGGCGGCAGCGGTTTAGTCACGTTTCTTCCGTCCATACTCGTCATTTAGAGGGGTTGGTTGGACCCCTCAGCCTGTGGTGGTGCATGTAAGGGGTGTTACTGCGGCCCCTGAGCAAAATCAGCGCAAACTGCTATCGCAAGTGACGTATTCACGGGTGGTCAATCCCGCTGCGGCACGCCCAGACCGCCCCCTTCTGCCCATCTGGGCGATGCACTCGTTTGAATGCGCCGCCCACATAAGCCAAGCCTTCCAACTCTGAACCTCTGTTCGGTCCGGCCTGTGCTCTCAGGCCTCGCCAGGGCCCCCTCTGCGCCCTGTTCTCGCTGTGTCCTGGGGTTCGTCAGTGACGGCCGGTCTTTTCGCGGTGTGGGCCGATTTCAAGCCCCTGCACGTTTTTTCGGGTGTCGTCCGCTCCACCCTTGATGTCTTATCTCGGACGCAGTAGACAGGCCTCCCGCATTACCTTGAGCTTCACATCGGCGAACACGCTTGCTTGAATCTGCAGGACCGTACGCTTGCGGCTGAAGCTGAATTGCTGGCCGCTGTAGGCGACTTCCATCTGTTCCATCATGTAGTCGTTCCAATCGGTCCCTTCGCACGTAGGGAACGCCACGCCGACGCCAAGCACTTCTGCGGCGGCGCGCGCAGCGTCTAGGCCCGGGTTACGACCGATACGCTTCTCTGTCTCGTGGTCGTTGTCAGCACACACGACGCCCATGCCGAAGCGCTCCATACGCTCTGCGACGATGGGCAGATTTCCGGCGTTGAAACCGACGATGACGCGGCAGGTAGGAATGGCCTGGAAGATCGTCAGGCCCGTTGCGAAGCCTTCGACAAGCGCCGTCAGCGTGGCGTTTGGACGTTCGATGGCGTAGTAGGCGTATTTGGTCGTGGCGCCGGCGTAGAACTTCTTCTCGCCCTCTGGCGAGATGCGCTGAATGCTTAGCACCTTGCCGTTGTAGAGCATGGGGATGACGAGCCAGCCGTCGGCGTCGATCCTCAGGCCCACGCATCCAGCCACACCCAATCCTTTGTGCGAAAGGTAGGGATGACTGTCGCGCAGTGGTGCGCAGTTGGCGTAGTAGGCGCGGGCGCCGAGTGTGGCCTCAACGAGTGCGGCGCGGCGTGCAGCCTGGCGGCGGGCGATTTCGGCCCGGTCGATTGGTGCGGCAAGTGCATCTTCGCCAGCACGCCACATAAGCGGCTCAGTGTGTACTGCGTAATCCTGGCACCAACCAACTTGCCCATCGTCGGCAAGCTTGATGCTGCCGTTTTTCTTGCGCGGGTGGTTGGTGGTCCTGCAGCGGATCCAACGGCCAGCGGAGAACGTGTCAGGCACGATGATGCCATTGGCTTGAACGAAGTTGAGAAAGCCCGTCATGGCCGACCCGCCTTAGCATAAGCGATGGCGCGTGAGCGGACCCAATTCAACACCTTCAGGCTGGGCTCCATCGGTTCAACGTCGCGATCTTCGGGCCAATCGCCGAACTTCTCCTTGTATTTGTACGCGGCCCATCCAGGCTTGTGCCCGCGATCTGCTGCGATGTGACGCAGCTGGGCATGGAAGGCGCGTTTTTCTTCCGGAGACGCCCCGGCTTTCTTCTTCTTGCCGGTCAATTCAGTCAGCACGCCGTCAACGTGTTCGACCATGCCGGCGCGTTTGTAGGTGTGGCCGCACGACGGGCAGGCAGGCATGGGCTTATGAACGTGTGCGCAGTTCGGGCACTTGACCGGCTCACGCTCACGCTTGACGGCCTTCTTCTGCTCTTTCTTCTTGCCGTCGTCTAGTTCAGTAACACCAGCTTCAAGAAAGTCGTGCATCTCGTTCCAGAACCGGATGCAATTCCCCGAGTGGTCGAGCACGATGCATTCGGTCTTGCCCGGATGGATGCGCAGACCTCGCCCTAGGATCTGGATATGCTCGGCCAAGCTTTTCTTGAGCGGCCGGGCCATGATGATCACTTCCACGTCGGTGACGTCGAAACCCTTGCTCAAGGCGCTGACGCTGATCAGCCCACGAATGGAACTATCTGTCTTGCGGAATTCTTCGACCAGGGCCGTGCGCGCGTCGTCGTCGGTGCGATACGTGTACAACTCGCACATGACGCCAGCCGCGGCGAACTGGCGCTGCATTTCTTCGCAGTGGGTGACGTTGCAACCGAATGCGATGAACTTCTTACCCTGGCCGTGGCGGAGGTATTCCTCAACGCAGTCACCGACGATTGGCATGGAACGCTCAGCGGCTTCGGTATCGGTCCATTCGCCTGCTACGACCTTGGCGCCGGTCATGTCCGGTTCGCTCGCAGCAAAGATGCGGAAAGGGACGAGGAAACCATCGGCGGTCAGCTTGTTCGTCGTGGTAACGGTCACGATGCCGTCGTACAGCTTCCCGAGCCCCTTGGTCATGGGCGTTGCGGTGAGACCGACGACGATGGTGTTGCGGTCCTGAATGCGCTTGGCAACGGTGTCCTGTACTGCGTGGCATTCGTCCACGATGATCAGGTCTGCGTCAGGCCAGCCGCGTTTTGCGAGCGTCTGAGCGCTTGCGACCTGAATACGCTCCCATGGCTTGCAACGCCAGTGGTTGCCCTGCATGACGCCGTGCGGGATGCCGTAGCGGTCAAAAGTCGCACTTGTCTGGTCAATCAGGGCGATCCGGTCGCAGACGAACACGGCGCGCTTCCCCGACTTGCCGTAGCACTCGGCCATCAGGTGCGAGGCAACCACAGTCTTACCGCCGCCAGTCGGTATCGACAGGATCATGTTGCGAACGCCCTGGCGGATCAGGTTACGCAGGCCGTCGATGCTGCCGAGCTGGTAATCGCGCAGTTCCAACAGCTTGCTCATGCCATCCTCCGCGCCATGAGGGCAGGAATGATGTCGGCATTGGCGAGCACGCCCAGCGCCTTGCGGATCTTTGCCAGCATGTCGTTGGCGTAGCGCGCCTGCTTTTGCGCTTCGTTCAGGGTACGCACCAGCTGCGCATTTCGGCCTGACAGTTGGTCGAACTTCATGGACCATTCGGCTGCGATCTTGGCGTGATCCGAATCTCCCGTAAGCTGCTCGATCAGGCTCGACAGGCGGCGGAGTTCCTTGTCGGCAGCTTCCAGTTCGGACACGAGGTCAGGTGCGTGTTCGTCTTCCCGTTCGACTGGCACCAGTTCAGGCTTGGCGGTAGTTGGCGTTGCGCTCGTGTCGGCGGGTTGAGTGGAATCGGATTCCACTTTGTGATCTTTTTTTGCTACGTGATTTAACAATGTGGAGCCGGGCTCCACTTGCTGCACCCGTTTCGCAACACTTTTCTCGCGATTCTCTTGACGCTGTTGTGCGACTTCAGGGCTACGAATCGTTGCCACGAAGGTATGAGAAACGCCGCATACCTTCGCAATTTCGCGGTCCGTCCAGTTCGACCACTCTGGATCGTTCAGCAGCGTCATCACAGCACGACGCTTGTCGTCGTTTGTACGGCGCAGCCCATGCGATGCATTAGCGCCTACTGAGAAAAGGATGGCGTCACGTTGCGTACCAGTGTGAATCTCGGCTGCTATTTCCATCGCCCCGGCCTGGCGGTGGGCGTGATAGCGGTGGAAGCCGTCAGCAAGCCAGAAATTAGCGCCGTCGAAGAACATCACGACAGGCGGCAGATCAGTACCCAGGCGGATTGTCTCGGCGTATTCAGCGATGACAGCCTGATTCAGTTCGACGCGGGATTGCGTGCCGCCGTTGATGCGGACGTTTTCGAGTGGAACAGTATCGACTTCGTTCATGGTCACGCCTCCTTCAACTTAAAGCGCTTGAACAGGCTGCGCGTGGTGGTGAAGCTGATCCACTCGTGGCAGTACAGGCTGATGACGATGCATTTGATGAGGGATTTCATGCAGCCCCCTTGCGAGCAGGCCCGAAGAATGCCTCGACGAGCCAGTCGCGGCGCGCAGGCCGAGCGGCCGATGCGGCTTTTCCGGCACCGGCATGGAACGTGTGGAAAGCCGTCGGCGGGCACCAACGGTTCTTGGCCTTGGTATGCTTGACGCGGTGGATACGGCCCGCTTCCTCAAGGATCTTGATCTGATTGCGGGCGGCAGTACGGCCGATTTTGAAGCCGCTCATGATCGCATCGACGGTGAGTCCTTTGTCGGCGGATTTGATGATGCGGTTCTCGATGGCCTCGGCGAGGCCATCCGGCGAGATTATGCGCGCGGTCACGGTGGGCACCCCTGCAGTTGACGGCCTTCGACGACGACCTCGTAATGTCGTGCCAGCCAACCCGACTTCCAGTCAGCGATAGCCGCGGCGCCAGGGTTCATGCCGTGATCGTCTAGAGTCAGGCCACGGTCGAAAGCATCGGCGCCGCGTTTGCGCATCAATGCAGGCGTGATTGGTTGGATGGCGCAGTCCATTACCGCTCCTCCTGCATGAAGGCTTTGCGCAACTTGTTCGCCTCCTTCGCAAGCTCGCAGATGCTCTTGTGGAGCTTTCCATACGCCCGGTTCTCTGCACGCGTTTTGCGGGCATCCCCGTACGCGGTATCGCAGATCACCACGTTTTCGGTAATTGATAAAAGCTTCGTCATGTCTGGTTCTTCGGTATGAGTTGTCAAGGCTCGTTCCTCTTTTCCCGGCTTGTGGCCAGGCTATTTTTGGGTTGTCTCCTGCCCTCGTAAACGGAAGCCATTAAAGATGGCTCCGGCCGTTTCGCGCGCCACATGCTCGGCTAGCCATGCGGCCTGGGCCCGGACATTTACGGGATTCCTTCAGCCGTCCCTGCGGCATAGCATGGGCATGTGCCGCCTTGTGCATCAGATCGCGAAGGAACGGGCTTCTACCCAAACCTCCCCGGATCTGATCGAGAAGGCTGATTTCAGCGTCGTTCAGCTTCACTTCGACGGTTCCAATACGTGCTGCGTGGTTCATAGTGTTGCTCCTTGGTGTTGCGGGTTTACTAGGAGGGGACTTCTGGTGTTTCTGCTGCGGGAGGGTTACTGCGGTTGGGGTGATGTAGCTGGCGGGCTGACAGTCTTGCGACGGCGACGAGCAAGCTCCGGCCAGATGCTTTCCCATTCGTCTGGGAACATCTCTTGGCGGGTTACTTGGCCAGACGTGTGGCGCTCGATCTGGGCACCGTACTTGCTGGGGATAGGGCGCTTGCCCTTGGCCCAGTCTGTGACGTTGGGGGGGTAAGTGCCAAGAGCCTTTGCCATTGCGGCAGCTCGGCCACGTCCTTGCGAAAGGTAGTCAGAGAGTTTCATAACCACCATATTAGCCCAAGGCTAATGCTAACGCAAGCACGTTATTAGCCTGTGGCGAATTCAACATTTAGCCAACATGACGTCTAATACAACGATGAAGAAAATAGAGGACGTACGCCGCGACAACTTACGTCGCCTGCGTGACGAATTAGGTGGGGTTCAGGAGCTAGCGGATCGACTTGGGAAAAGTCAATCGCAGATCAGTCAATGGTTGAACGCATCTGTCCATTCCGCAACAGGGAAGCCGCGAACCATAAGCAGCGGGTCATGCAGAGAGCTGGAGCGGATTCTCCAAAAGCCAGAGGGCTGGATGGATGTTGAGCACGTTGCCTTAACTACAGTCCAGTCTAATGAGGCGACCGCCTTACGCAAGATTCTGGCCGACACGTCAGCCGATGTCCGGCTTTTGTCCGTTTACAACCTTGCCAATGCAGACCAGCGGGAACTCATAGACAGCGCAGTGCGCCTGGTCATCGAGAAGCTCGACATTGTCACGGCCCTCCAGGGCAGGAAGTGAAACAGGAAACGCCTGTTTCGCGTAGCAACGCAGAAGCTGCCGAGCCATACCGACAAGATACTCTCGGCCCGTGTCGTTCATCAATGAATACATCGCCGCGAGCTCAGGCATATGGTTCATATACACCTCGAAAGAAGGGACGTGTCAACGAGCCCGTTCAGTAGTTGATAGTTTCCTGTATTGCAAGCATGGAGCGAGGTTAGGGCTCCGCACCCTAGGAATTCCCTTAGGAGTTCTGTAGGGATTGTCTTAAAACATAGCACGGTTTCATATTGACTGGAAGCAATTTTAAACACTGTTACGTTTCAACCGCAATTAACTAAGTGAACATTTCTGGGAAGTTACTGTACACCTATACAGTTGTTTTCGCTAGATCCTCTTTGTGTCTTCTGCGCCATATTAATTGACAACTACACCTAACCGTAAATCGCTATCTCATAACTGATATGTCTAGGTATTCCCTATCAGAACTGCCTTTTATAAATACAGTAGTCCGTCGCCAACAGACCCGTGCTGCATATATAGCATTGCTGGCAAGTGTGGCGTTGACTGCCGTGACCGGACTACTCTCTTATCACTTAGCCAATGAGCTAAGTGGCTCGGTGCGATCGCCTACTCTTGTAATGTTTTTGGCATCATTCATCTTCATTGCACTCACAATCTTTTACTTCCGAAAGATTTCACCTTTAGTTGGCATGTGGTACTTACGACAGGTTTGTGCCAAACATGGCCACGTCACTTTTGAGCCAGTGGATCGACAGTTCCGCTGTGTCCGCTGCGGCGCTCCAGACGTCAACTAAGCCTAGCTGGTCTCCTAGCGCCATCCGCCAGCGCTAAACTCCCCCCGTCATCCCCTCTGTTCACCAAGGCCCGCCATGAGCGGGCTAATTTTTTTGCTCATTCTATCCGACTTCGCGGATGGTAATTAGCCTTTGGCGAAAATAGTTCTTGCACGCGCATTAGCCTTGGGCTAATATAACTCCATCGCAACCGAGCCCGCAGGGCGAACCGAAGGAGAGCACATGAAGATCGAAATCCGCAATCGCTGGTCTGACGCAGTCATCTTTATCCACGAAGCCGAAGGCGCCACGATGCGCGATGCTGTGCTGGCTGCGGTTCGTCAGGGCGTGAGCCTGCGCGCCGCCGACCTGCGCGCCGCCAACCTGCGCGCCGCCGACCTGAGCGACGCCGACCTGCGCGCCGCCAACCTGCGCGCCGCCGACCTGAGCGCCGCCAACCTGCGCGCCGCCGACCTGAGCGACGCCAACCTGCGCGACGCCGACCTGCGCGACGCCGACCTGCGCGCCGCCAACCTGCGCGCCGCCGACCTGAGCGACGCCAACCTGAGCGACGCCGACCTGAGCGACGCCAACCTGAGCGACGCCGACCTGAGCGCCGCCAACCTGCGCGCCGCCGACCTGAGCGCCGCCAACCTGCGCGACGCCGACCTGAGCGCCGCCAACCTGCGCGCCGCCGACCTGAGCGCCGCCAACCTGCGCGCCGCCGACCTGCGCGCCGCCGACCTGCGCGCCGCCAACCTGCGCGCCGCCGACCTGACTCCGATCCGCGATGACATCTGGGCCGTGCTGTCGTCCGCTCCGCGCGAAGTGCCGGCCGTGATCGAAGCGCTGAAGGCTGGCCGCGTTGACGGCTCGACCTACCACGGGCCGTGCACGTGCCTGGTCGGCACCATCGCGATCAAGCGCGAGGTCAACGTTGATGATCTGGAAGGTCTGCGCCCGAATAGCTCGCGTCCGGCCGAACGCTTCTTCATGGGTATCCGCAAGGGCGACACGCCTGAAACGAATCAGTTCTCGGCGCTGGCCTTGGAATGGGTCCAGCAGTGGCACGACAACATGGTTGCCGCGTTCGGGCCGAAGGATTCAGCGGAGGCCGCATGAACGCCGAGAAACCCTACGACGAACCAGCGTTCCCGATCATCGGGGCGCGTGCTGATCACCAGTTCAACGGAATGACGATGCGCGACTACTTCGCAGCGAAGGCGCTGCAGGGTCTGTGCAGTCACCACGACACGTGGGGCCTCTGCACGGAGGAAAAGATCGCAGAGACTGCTTACGCGTTGGCCGACGCCATGCTTGCTGCCCGAGGTGCCGCATGAACGCCCGCATGTCCGAAGAGGAAGCTAGGGAAGCCAAGATCGGCGAGCTTCTCGAAAAGCATGCTGCCTACACGAAGGCCCTGATCGCTGCTGGCGACGCCAAGACGATCCACGAAGTTGGCAATGCCGTCGGCGACTACCTCGCGTTTGCCCAAGACGACCTGAACAAGCTCGTGACCGGCGAGATCACGTTCGAGCAGGTCCGCGACAAGGTGATCAACGACGACGCCGAGGTTCAGGCGATCTCGCAGGTCGAGAAAATGGAGAAGGACCGCGAAGAAGAGGCGCGCTGGGCTCGCATCGAGCGCATGGCATTTAACCGTGAGATTGGGGTGCAGCTATGGCCGCACTGAATACGACGGGCCGTCTGGAGGCCCTGAAACGCGAAATCGAGGCAGCACGCGATACGAAGCATACCTACCCGGGCACCTTCACCAAGGGCATTACGGCGGGCCTGCAGATCGCGCTGGACGCCATCGAAAACCATCTGCTGTTCGCTCGCGCTCTCGATGCGGCGCAAGCACAACACCAATAAACCAACCGCCGGCGTCGCCGGCCAGATAGGAGAAACAAAATGAGCTTGTACAACATGCTTTTTGGGGTTAACAGTGCTGCGCCGGTTTTGCTCGCTACCTTGGGGCTTACTGCCGGCGATGTCCCGTGCTTCCGCGACTGCTACATCGATGGCGACAACATCGTTATCCACACGCGGACCGGTGGCGGTAACCGCGAAGACTATGAGGTTGAAAACGAAGAGTTGCAGAGCAATCCGTTTTACGTACGCGACGAAGATGATGATTTCGACTGCACGTACGCCAATTTCTACTACCGCTTCCCTGAAGAGTATGCCGACGAATTGAAGGCAATGGCAGCAAATGCTGACTCGATCAAGCCTAGCGAAAAATGGGAGGCACTTCTCGAGTCACTGCGCACGACGGGCAATTCCCAATGATCGCCTCCCACATCTCCCGCCACCAGGAGCGCACATCCGAGCGCCGCGACTTGATCGGAGAGGCGCTGTTCTGGGAATTGGACTGGTGGGAAGCGAACCCTCTGATCTGCTTCGCTGGGCTGGTCATGACGATTTTGTTGTCGGCAGCGTTGGAGCAATTACCGTGACACGCCACACCGCCTACGCCCTGCTGATCCTGATAGCCATCCTCTCGTCGATGGCGATTCTGCAGCAGTTGGATGACCGAAGCGAAGTTGCTTACTGGAGCCCTAAGTGAAGCGCAAGTATCGAGAAGCCATGCGCGGCAAGGATAAAGAACGCGACATGTGGATAGATGCAGCCGACACGCTCAAACAATACGAAGAGGCTGCGCGACGCCAAACTCGCTGGCCGCCTAAGCCTGTCGAGCCAGCCGGTGGCGAACCCTGGCGCCCGGTGATGACCGAGCAGGAGCGCAGGGAGCACGAGCAGTACGTGAAAGAGCAAAACTTACCATTCTGAGGCAACCATGGAACAGAAAAACATCGCCGAGCGCTTGAAGATGCTGCGCAAGCCCTTTGAGCCGCACCAAATCTCGAAACTCCCGAAGCCGACGAAGGCGCAGACGGAAGAGGTTCGCAACAACTACAAGGCCGGTGAGCGCTGCAATATCTGCGGAGCGTGGCACCACCCGAAGGTCGTGCACCTGGACTATGTTGGCCACGCAGCGCTGACCGATCGTCTGCTGGACGTTGACCCGATGTGGTCCTGGGAGCCTCTGGCAACTGACGAGAAGGGCTTGCCGGCGATCGACAGGGACGGCGGCTTGTGGATCAAGCTGACTGTGTGCGGTGTGACTCGCCTCGGATACGGCGACGCCCAGGGCAAGACCGGCGGCGATGCCATGAAAGAGCGTATCGGCGACGCACTGCGTAATGCTGCCATGCGCTTCGGTGCCGCGCTAGACCTGTGGCACAAGGGCATCCTTCATCTAGAAACCGATGCTGACGACGAACCTGCAGTGCCAGACAGCGTGGGCCTTGCGAATGCCGTGAATGCGATCAGGGGTGCAGGGACCGTGAAGGAAATCGGTGAGCACCTGAAAGCAGGCGTTGCCATGTACCCTAACAGCAAAGAAGCGCTCCAGAAGCACGCCAGCGAGCGCAAAGCATACCTGACCACTGAACTGGCGGGGCAAGCATGAAGCGAATCGCGGCCCACGTGAACACCTATTGCACGTTTTGTCGCTTGGCAGGAACGGAAAAGGTGAAGGCAATTTGGCGCATCAGCTATGACCATGCCAATCGGGCTTGCGAGGCGCACAAGGCAGACCTGCAAGCGATTGAAGATGAGCAACGGCACGCAAATGGACACTACTCTGAGGCCGACTACCAAACCTGGATGAGACTGTGACAAAGCCATGATCGACCTGACCAAGTACAGCCAAGACGAAGTGATCGCCAAAGGTCATTACTCTATCGTGCGCGCCGCCCACGAGGACGCGAAGAAGCGCCTGGCCGTGATGTGCGGCGCCTTTGCGGCGATCGCCCCTCAGGTGCTTCGCTTGGCCCAGCCGGACGGTGATGCTGTTCCTGACGGCGCCGCCATCGGCAAGCTGCTGGCGGACGGTGGAGAACTGCTGAGCAAAATCAGCTTCCAGATCGCCGAGATCGAAGGTTTGGCCCAGCAGCGGGCGATGCTGAAACAGCAAGCTTGGGGCCATTGACGATGGCGGACAAGCTCGTCCTTCGTATCACGTCGACGAACCGGCGCCACGTAGCTGAGCAGGTCGCGAACCTGCCTGATGGCTGGATGATCAAGGCCGGGCCCCCGACACGTAGCCTTGAGCAAAATTCGTTGATGTGGCCGCTTCTTCAGAAGCTCTCAAAGCAAGTGGTATGGCATGGCGAGAAGCTATCCGACGAGGACTGGAAAGACATGCTAACCGCCTCGCTCCGAAAACAGCGCGTCGCACCTGGGATTGATGGCGGGTTCGTCGTGTTCGGTGAGCGAACCAAGACGTACAGCAAGGCTGAGTTTTCAGAACTAATCGAACTAATTTACGCATTCGGCGCGCAGCACGGCGTCAACTTCGACAAATAACGAAAGCGACACATGGACTTTGAATTCGAAACCGCACGCACTGGCCTTGCGAATGCGTTTGCAGCAGCGGGCGCGGAACTGCTGGCCTATCAGCCCCTCGTCAGCACCGCAGTTGCAGCGATCCCTGACACGCAGCCGCAGAAATACGCCATCGCCGGTACGCTCCCTGGCATCCTGCAGATGGCCGGCAAGATCATGGGCGAGGAAGGCGATCTAACTGCAGGAGGCGCGGCATGGAAGCCGCTGACTGACGTTCAGTGGATGAACATCGTGAACCACGATAACGCCTACTACGGCTATACCAAAGACGAGGCAGTTCACCACGCCGTAAACCTCACAGAAGCGCGGCTCAAAGTGAACAACGCTACTCCCGTCACCCCCGCCGCAGCAGAGAAGCCGACCGGCGATCTGACGGAGAAGGTACGCAAAGCAATGATTCGCGCCTATGGCCTCGGTCAGACGTGGTGGCAGCAAGCGGACAGCGAGTACGCCAGCGAAAACAAGAAAGCCGACGTCACCGCCGAGCGGTTCATCAAACTGAACGACGAACTGTGCGCTGCGATTGCCGCTCACCTCGCTCGACTTGAGCAGCAAGCAGTGAAAGCTGTGCCCTCGGAGAAAGAGCCAAAGCCGTCGTTCTTTGTGATTGTCGATAAAGAAGGCGACCCCGAATTCGTGACAAAGGAGCGCTACGCTGCGCAAGAGCACATCAACGATGCCTGCATGACCGGCATAGATGGTGCGGGCAAGTGGAAGGCTGTCCCGGTCTTTGAAATGCGCCCGACCGACGACCACCTGTGGAACGAGACAATCCGCGACCGCGATACCTACCACGACTGGGCCGACAAGCTGGCGGAGGCCATCGCTACGCACTTCGGCGCCGAGATTGGCGAGCACAGCAACATGAACTGCCCGTGGGCTGAGGCACTGGAAGTGATTGAGTGCGCTGAGCCCGCATCGCAGGAGGGCGCCCATGCAGCGCTGGAGGAGGTGCGCCCGCAGTGGACCAGCGTCGCCGACAGCCTGCCTGAAAAATACTGCCTGGCGGTCTACGAGACGCCGAGCGGCAAGCAGCGCATCATCCGCGCCATGTACGTGGCGAAATTCACGGTCGAGGCGCAGGGCGATGACTGCTACAGCGAAATCAACGACGAAAACGACATCGAGTATCTGCGTGAAGGCTGGTACGAACTAATCGACAACTGGGGCGAGTATTCCAGCGTCAACGTGTGCGAAGGCGTCGTGACGCACTGGCAGCCGCTGCCCCCGCTGCCCAGCCTTCAGACCCCGGCCTGCGCAGAGAGGAGCGGCGATCATGCGTAAGCGCCAATACCCGCGACAAGCATGGGTGCTGCTGCCGTCATTCAAGCCAAAGGAAGTCACGATCACGCAGCGATCCCATCCGCACAGCACCATGTTCGAGGACTGGGATCTGGCTTCGGATGGCAAGTCATATCACTTTGAAAAGCTGCATCTGAGTAAAGGCGCCGCCATCGCGGCAGGCCGCGAACTTATCGAGAAGGCTCGCGCCGATATCGCCAAACGCCAGGACACGATGAACAAGCGCATTGTCGCACTCGACAAAGCCGAGAAGGAATCGAAATGAACCAGACAACGAACGCAGGCATCGACTTGGACCGCGACCAAGTACTAGAACTGATGGTCAAGCACGACATGCTGTCGCAGATCGGCTACCGCGCGCTGCTGGATGGCGACAGCCTGGATGCGAACTTGAACTATCTGACGCAGCTCGTCAATCTCGCCCGCCGCGCAGAGCCGAGCGTTGCGGCAGATGAGCGGGCGCCTTTCCCTACGTACAAGCCGAGTGGTGAGCGAGTCTTGCAATTGATTGACGAGGCGCGCCAGATTACTGACATCTCAAGCAGCGGCCCGATTTCCCTGACCTTGATTCAGATCGGCTACATCGTCGGCCACGTAGCGGCCGAAGCAGCCCGCGCCGCCCTCGCATCGCCCGCAGTCAGCCAGAAGGACGAGGACGCATTGTTTGATGAAATGCAGCGCCTTGAGCCGAACTGGAATGCCAATGGAGCCAGTAGGGAATCAGCAGTACGGCTTGCATGGAAAGCCTTGCACAACCTTAGCCAGAAGGACGGGGCGGCTGATTGCACCGAACCGAATCGAGAGGCATGCCCAAGGTTGTGTGGTGACTTCTGCAATGCTATCGAAGAAGCGCGTGCGGCCACCACGGCAAGCGCGAGCAGCGGTCCGTGCGCCGACTGTGGCAGCCAGCGCCCGCTACACGACCTCGATTGCCCTGTTGCCCGCCGCGCCACAGCACCCAGCCGGGATTCTGCGCTGTTGCCGAAACCATGGCGCGAGGCATTTCGGGTCACGTATCCGAACTTGCCGCTGAACGACGTCAAGCCCATCGACGCACTCACATGGGCGGAAAAAGAAATCGACGACCTCCGAGCAGCCCTCGCCCGCGCACCGCTGCCCGCTCAAGGGGATGTTCCGTCGATGGATTCGCGCCGCGCGATGTTCCAGGCATTCAGCGAATGCCTCGTGAACGGTAACAACATGACTCCGACCGAGATTGCGGATCGCTTACTTCTCGCCGCTCCAGCGCAAGTAGGCGACGCGCACCATGCTTCGCTGATGCGTGAAGCGGCCGACACTCTTGCAGAACAAAACTGGCGCGGCGACTTGGTCGAGCAATTGCGGGATGCCGCCATGTCCGCATCCCAAGACCAGACACCTGAGGCGGAATGAGCGTGATCTGCTACACCATCGACTATGACCCCGACGAGCGTGGCGTGTACGCCGTGCGCGTTCCTCACGACATCGCGCCCGGTCTCCACGAGGACAAATTTTTGCTCTGGGATGGCGACTGGTTCCACTTGGGCAGCGACATGAGATATCGGGGCGAGGTGACAGGCTGGATCGGCCCATTACAGCGACGCATGCCACTGGCTGCATCTCACGACACGCAAGGCACGCAAGGAGAGAAGAATTGAAGATCAAGGCATCAATCACGATTTCGCGCGACAGCAATGACATTATCAACGTTCGCATTGAGGACAGAGCCAGCCACATCGAATTCGCACGCATGGAGTTCACTCCGCACGATTTCATGATGGCGCTGATCGGACTTTCAAGCGTGGATGCGCAGAGCGCGGAAGTCATTGGTCTGGACGCAGTTGGCAAGCGGAAAGTGACGGAGACCCGCTCCATCGTCTACCCCGGCAAATCCTACGACGACCGCGACAAAATGCGCGCATGGCTGATCGAGAACGGCAAAGAAGAAGGTTGGATTGTGCATCCATACCTCGGGAGTCAGCGCAGTATCTCGACCGTCACCGGAAAAACCACATTGAATTACAGCGTCTACCGTTACGAGGAAATCAGCGACACGCAAGGAGAGAAGAATGTCTGAACTGAACATGGACGACGACCGCGCCGCTGCGCTCTGGAATGCACAAGCCGACCAGCACAACCAGTGGAGCGAGTTGGATGCCGACGAGAAGGCTGCATGGATTGCCAAGTGCGCCGCTCCTGTGGGAGAGGTGGAGTTGCCGGCGCTGCCTGAGCCGGATGTGATCGCATATACCTGCATCGGTGACAACGACGCATACAGCCCGCAACTGGTCAAGCAGATCGTTGCCAAGCGGGATGAGCGTATCCGCGTGCTGGAGCGCGAACTGGCCGAGCGAAAGCAGCCGGCAGCATGGGGCCGCGTTGAAACGGTCGGCGACATGGTGCGCAACCTGCTCACGCTCGACCAGTCCACCCCAATCCATGCCGCGTTCCACATCGACTACGAAGGCGAACGCCGCTGCCGCACCCGCCCCGTTTCGATCAGCCGCGAGCGCGTCATCGATGGCAAGTGGGTGGACATGAGCCGCAAGGACGTGCCCTACGCCGTCATCGTGTGGGCCAAGCAGGACGAGCGCGCCCAGCAGCCGGCGCAGAGCATCGATACGCCCGAGTTCCGCAGATTGATGTATTGCTGGGATGGAGTCATGCCGCCATTGCGCAGCCAAGATAACTCATGGGCCACCCTCATCGCCTACATCGACGGTCGCGCCGCTGGGGCAGCGCCGGTATGGCAGCCGATTGAAACAGCGCCGGCAAATATGGCGTCGCGCCTGTACCTGGTCGGCGGATTTTGTGTGCAGGGCTTTGTAGATGCAGCTGGCGAGCTGATGGTTCAAAGCGAAGTGTCGCCACATTGGCGGAAGATGCGCGGGAAACCGACGCACTGGAGTCACCTTCCTGCCGCCCCTTCCCATCAACCTGGAAAGGAGGGAGGACATGACTGATCGCGAGTTGCTGGAACTGGCGGCGAAAGCGGCAGGGATTGAGCTTTGTCCTGGCGATGCCTGGCGGATGATCACGCCGCGCTTCAGCGGCCTGCTGCTGAAGGACGGAGCCACCATCTGGAACCCGCTGACCGACGATGGCGACGCGCTGCGGCTGGCTGTGAAGCTTGGCATAGACATCTTGCAACGCACCATATGGGAAGAGGCCATCGCAGTAGGTGCGCTGACAGAGGTATGTTCGCAGTTATGGGGAGACAACCCATTAGCCGCGACCCGCCGCGCCATCGTACGCGCTGCGGCTGAAATCGCCCGCAAGCGCGCCACCAAGGAGATAGCCAAATGAAAAAGACATATCTAGCGGAATTCAGCGGCCTTTCAGTGGTGGCAATTGCACTTCTTGCTTGCGCATCGTTCACCAGCCACCCGCTTGCTTGCGCCGGTATTGGAATGCTCCTTCTAGGTCACGACTTGGATGTAAGTTTTAAAGACGAGGAGGCGTAAATGGATACCGAAAAGCTGAAGACGTTAGCACTGGCGTACTTAGATGCAAACAGAGGCTATTGGTACGGCGCGCATGAACTTGCTGACGGCACCACCTACGAGCCTGGCGTCGACTTCATCGTGGAGTGCAACCCCGCTACTGTGCTAGCCCTGATCGCAGACGTCGAACGTCTGAGGAACGAGCGGGACACGAAGATAACTGAGCACGTCAAGGATTTGCACAAGCTGATTTGCGTGCAGGCGGAGCGTGACGAACTCCGCGCCGAAGTCGAGCGGCTGCGAGCGGATGCGGAGCGATACGTATTCATTCGCTCTGGCGGGATCTACATCGAGCCGGGAGACGGCGAAATCTACGTCGCCACCGATTCTGGCGCCTACTGCAAGACCGATGAAGAATTCGACGGCCAGATCGACGCAGCTATCGAGAAGGAGAAGGCGTGAGCACCGAAGATCTTAAATGCTGCCCTTTCTGCGGCGGCGAAGCAGACCCGCAACGGTTCGGGAATCGCGACGGAGGCGCATCGTACGCAGTGTGGTGCTATTCATGCCTCATCAGTACACCTTGGATGCACGGCGACGATGGTAAGCAACGAGCAATCGAAGCCTGGAATCGGCGCGCGGCTCCCGCAGCTGGAACGGGGAAGGATGCGGCGCGGCTGGCTGACGGTTACGAAAGCGGCTTCTTTGTCAGTGACCCGAGGGATGGCTATGCGCAGTTCACGCTTCACTACAAGACCGCCGCTCAGGCCGAAGCAGCATACATGCTGGTTACGAGCATCATCGATTCGGCTATTGGGACGCGCGCCAAGGTCAGAAGCGATACCGCGCGCCTCGACTTCATGATCGAGCAGGAATGCCAGATCGAGCACATCGACAGGATCAGCGCCGCGCCACTGTACCGCGTGCGCTGGCCATGGGAGGAGCGGGAGATGCGAACCTGGAGCGCAACGCCGCGTGAGGCCATTGATGCCGCCATCGCAGCCAAGGAGCCGCCATGTGGATCATGACCGTCTACCGCCTGATGTGGGCGATGTGGACGACAGAGTGCACGAGGTGCGGCGGCAACCACGCGTTGAGCAAGTGCACCTGGCCGCTAGTGCAGCGGTCGAAATCGGAAACGGAATAGGGGGGAGCAATGCAGACGAATAATCTTGGGAATGATTCGACTTCAGCAGAGTGGATGCTAATCCCTGTATTCTGCAATAGGACAGGATATACAGAAAAGGCAGTGCGCCGGAAGATCCAGGATGGTGTCTGGCTTCGCGGGAAGCACTACAAGAAAGCCCCAGATGGGCACGTTACGATGAACATTCAGGAGTACTACAGGTGGGTGGAGCAGGCGGAATAGAACTGCGCGAGAAGAGCATAAGGGTTCGGTTCGAATGGCGGGGGAAGCAGCGGAAGGAAACGCTGTACATCGGTGACGAGCCGATGCCTCCGACGCCAGCGAACGCCAAGTATGCAAAGCGCCTAGTTGCGGAGATCAGGCAGAAGATCGGTAATGGGACATTCAACTATGCCGAGTACTTCCCAAACTCCCAGCACGCGGAAGAGCCGGAAGAGGGCGCTTCGATGCTGCACGATGTCATGGACAAGTTCATCGAAACGTTCGACGGGAAGGCGTCGACTAAGGGCCAGTACGAAACGCGCATCAACAGTTTCTGGAAGAAGACCCTGAAGAACCGACCGATTGCCGAGGTGGGATATTCGGACATCTTGACGGCCCTGAATAGCGGTACATGGAAGAGCGGGAAGAGCCGCAACAACGAACTGTCCCTGATTAACGGCGTGTTTGAGTTTGCTCGCCTGGACAAGCTGATCAAGGATAATCCGTGCGCTGAAGTGAAGCGCGCCGGCTACCAGAAACCCGCACCAGATCCGTTTGACCTGAACGAGGTGCATGCTATCTTGGCGCACCTTCGAAAGCATCGTCCGGAGCAAATAGCGAACTTCGTCCAGGTCATGTTCTTCACCGGCCTGCGCACATCGGAAGGGATCGCGCTGCGCTGGGGCGACATCGACTTCCGAAAGCGCGAGGCCCTGATCGACGGCGCCAACGTGTACGACGAGGAATCGGACACCACGAAGACCTACGAGCCGCGCATCGTGAAGCTGAACGGCATGGCCTTTGAGGCATTACAACGTCAGAAGGCACATACCTTCCTGGCTGGCGATTACGTGTTTCACGACCCGAAGACCAGAGAGCCATGGTCCTACGCCAAGATAACAGACGTGCGGTCGTTCTGGAAGTCAGCTTTGACCAAGCAGGGCATCAGGTATCGGCGCCCGTATAATATGCGTCATACCTACGCGACCATTGGCCTGATGAGCGGGGTCAAACCCGGGTTCATGGCCAGTCAGATGGGGCACAGTCTACGAATGTTCTTCACCGTCTACGCGAAGTGGATCAGTGGCGCCGACGACGATCGAGAGATGGCGAAGCTTGAACAGGCGATATCGAAAGCCGGGGAATTTTCCGGGGAATTGGAAGGTTAACGGAGGGCTACTGTCGGGCTCGCCTTCCTATGACGAAGGGCCCGGCGTTTACCCTCAATTGCCTTCGTTAGAGGTTCATAGCCTATCGGGGGTTCGAATCCCCCTCTCTCCGCCAGAATACATAAGCCCTTGATCTTCGAGGGCTTTTTCTTTTCCGGCGCCATGAATTGATGAGCGACCTAAAGTGCCGGGGAATTTTCGGGGAATTTTGGCTACTTCGCGTTCACCGCGCGGCATTCGTCGAAGTGCTGGACGACCTCGGCGTATCGTGACACGAGGCTTGCAATTGCTGCTCCGTCGCCGAGAATCTCTGCAGCAACCTCCGGCACAAGGTCCGGTCCTGCTCCGTCAATTGCAGGCGTGCTGGAAGCGGGTCGATCACCGGGCGCGGCGGCGGGCTGTACGGGGTTGGCTGGGCAGCGCAGCCGGTCAGTGCCAGCGCGCACACGGCGTTGAGCATCAGCGAGAGCTTGGGCATGTTCTTGCTCCTTTTGTTGGGCTTCGGTGTCGCGTTCGGCCAGCTTGGCGTGCAGGTCGGACTCGATCTTGCGGTTGTTCTCGGCGTCGCGATCATGCTGGGCCTTCCCAGCATCGACGGCAGCGTTGTAGCCCGCCTGATACCGCTCGGCGCCGTAGTGGTGCAGGCCGAACCAGCCAGCCACAACCAGCACCGCAGCGATCACCAAGCCAGTTAGAAAGCGGTCGAGCGTGTCGATGCCAATCATGGCTTGGCCTCGTGCGGTAGGCTATCGAAGCGCGCCAGGTCGCGGCCCCTGATGATGGCGATCAGCTTGTCGGCATAGGCGGGGTCCGTGGCATAGCCGGCAGCGGCAGCAGCGCGGGCCCAGCCTTCGCCGGTCTTCTCGAGGAAGCAGGGTTTATAGCGTGGGTTCTGCAGGAAGAACTGCGCATGATCCTTCATGCAGTGCAGCCAGCTTCCATATGCTCGGAACGCACATTTGACTGGCACTCGGACGCCTTTGACGTATTCGTGAGTATCGACCTGCACGACTGGCCCTTTCCAGGCTGGCCCGGGCTTTACGCCGAACAGATTGAACGCGGGCGCACGTGCCCCCCATGATGATTCGAGAGCGGCCTGTGCCAGCGTGAACGATGCCGGGATACCACTCGTATGCTGGCAGGTCAGGGCGGCCGGCAGTAATTGGTCGAGGAATTCAGCTGGTGTCATTGCGCCGCCTTAGCCGCTTTCGCTGCGATGCGAGACGCGTGCACGATGTTGTAGATGACGAGCGCGAGACCCATGGCCTTGAACACGTTCGCCGGAAGGTACGGCTCCAGAGACGGCAGGTTGTCGTGCACCGCGGCGATGATCGAATCAGCAAACGGGTACGCTGCCAGGAGCAGGGCGTTGAGCCAAACGGTGAACGATTTTCGTGCGGCGCGGATATGATCGAGGATTGTCATGGGTATTCCTTTTTGTCTCTGGCACGCTCACGCAAAGTCATCTCAAAGCGAATAATCTGAATGCCAAGGACGACGACTGCGGTAAGCAGGCCCACTATCAAGGCACAGCGCGAAAGCCAGCCGTCAATGATGCCGAACTGCGTGGCGGCTCCAATACTCGATGTACTTGCCGCGACGAGAGTAGCCACCTTAGGGTTACTCGCCGCCGCCTCGATCGCTGAGCGTACGTTTTCTGGTTCGTTCATGGTTTTGTCTTTCAAGGATTGCGTTCGCCGCCGAGACAATCAGGATGGCGAACCAGAGTGCACCCAGCAGGATCAGCATGGCGGTCGGGGAAAAATAGTCGAAGTAATTGCGCATACGTCACCCCCACCATGAAAACGTTGTAGAAAATGGGTGAGACGTATGCCATGTACAGCAACCAGCCCGTGGCGTTCCCGACAATCGACACGAGCAAGAGCTTTTGTGAGTCCACGCACAGCCGACCACTCAGGACGGCTGGCGCGGCGTACAACATGAAGAGATCGACGAGCGCACCGCTGCCGTGGTACAGCAGCATGTCTATCGGTGTATTCGGCAACTGGTGAGTTGCCCACCCATGGCCGTAGATCGCCAGCAGCATCAGGGAAGCAGCCAGGGCGCGCGATCTCCACGAGTTCATTTCGTTTTCTTCGTCGGCGCGGTTTTCTTCGGCGTGGATTTCTGCTGCTCGGTCGGGCGTTGTTTTCCGTCGCCGCCGGTTGCCATGTTCAGTTGTTTCATGCGATTCCTTTCAGGTTGAGTTATGCGCTATGCGCGTTGGGGAATTTTGCGGTTGAAGGGAAATCAATATCACGCGCACAGGTAGCTGCCCGAGATCGTCAAGATGTTCCCCGGGTTGGTGGTGGCCAGGTCGGTCGCGTTGATGAAGGCAGTGTCGCCATTCGACGTGGCGCGGCTGTAAAGGGCTATCTTTGCTGCGCCGCTAACAATACTTAGACCGCCAGCACTTGGCCCTTTTCCAGCACTCCAAGAGCGAACGTCACTAACAGTGAAGGCGGCAATGCTGCCAGTACGGGGAGCGAACGGTAGACCACTGATATAGAGCAGTCCGCCTGCGGTGCCTAATGACGCTGCCGTCGTGTAGATCGACACATGAAAGTGGCATACGTTACCAAGCCGCTCGAAGTACCCCGTGTTGGTGCCATACGTGATGGAACCGAACGCTCCGCTGGCTGAGGTGAACGTTGCAGTGAACGTACCAGAGTACGGAACGAATGTATTGCCCGTCGTGTTTTGATCGACGATGATCTTACCATTCGTGACATCGGCCGAAGTGTCGTAAGAGATCGCACCGTAGCACCAATTTTTAGATAGGTACACAGGTGCCTTGGAAACTGTCCCGACAAGAATGCTGGTAGTTAGGACCGACATGCAACGGTTGTTCTCTACCAGAGTTTCACCGGGCAAGTTGAGCCGGATATCGTACAAGGTCATGCTGCTGAAGACGTTGCCAACAACACGGACGTGCCACTGGTAAGTATCAACAGTGGTGTTCATAATGATGCCACTGGCATTCGGAGAGGCCCCGTTAAGTACAGTGAATGCATTCCCCTCGATGTTTATCTGTGAGAGGTATTCTCCAGAGCCCAAGGGAGCACCGAAGATGCCCGCTACTGCGTTAGTTCCAAGTAATTCAATGAAGTTATTTTTGATATTGAAGTCATGCTGAACCGCCGTAAAGTAAATCCCATACAGCATGCAGGCGTCAATCCCGTTGCCAGTGATATTCAGGTCGGTAGTTGTGGCAATCTTGATACCATAATCAAACCCGTAGATAAAATTATCTACAATCTTGACCGCTTCGCAGTTGGACCCACCCAGTACGTTAATACCAATTTTGGCGGCTGTACCCCCATGCGTCGTGCCTCCAGAGCAAATGATGGTGTTATTGAAGATGTGTGTCAGGGTTGACGTATCACCCAGAGTTATCGGGTTGTTGACATACTCAATATGACAGCGACTGACAGTGCAATACAGGTTGTTATTAAAGACAATGCCTTGGTTAAAATCGCTGATTACTATCTTATCGAAGTGCAGGCCATACTTGGTACCACTACCCGTTGGACAGTTAATCGCTGTGTAATTGGCTCCAGCCATGCCGAAGAAGCCAAGTCCATAAAAATAGCTGTTGTCCTGTGCAAAGCCAGTATCAGAAAATGTCAGGCCGTCACAGTTGTAGCATTTGATAGTTGATGCCATACCTCCGTCGCCTTTGAGTGAAACGCGCAGCGGCATCAGGATTGTGGATGTAATTTTGTAGGCGCCCTTAGGGAAGTACACCAGACCAGCACCGCTATTGACGGCTTTCTGGATGGCAGTGGTGACGTCGAGCGTCAGCCCACCAGATTGCACGTCCGCGACCTGTGCGGCGGTCATAAAGTCGAACACGCTGACGCTTTCACGCAGCTTGTCCAAGATAGGACGCGCAATAGCCCCGCTGCCTGATTGAGTGAAAACATATGGAGGAACACCAACCACAAAGCTAATTGCTGTAGTGCCAGGTCGGATCGTCCCGCTGGTTGTAATCATCCAGAACTGATCCTGATATGACCCTTCCATGATCACGCCGATAGTGCCCTTTGAGACATCACGGCTATCGTTGAAGTCTGTGTCGCGCTGCCAAGCACCAGTATCAGCCACGTAGATACCGTTCTGGATGCTGTTGGTCTGTCCCGCAACGAGCACACGGTCACCCGCTGATAGACTGACTCCGTCAACGGTTTGTAGACCACTCAGGGTCAGGTTGGCAGTAGCCGCAACGCGGCATGGTGCCTTGATCGCAGTCGAGGAATTCAGGCCGAAGCGGCGATCAACGGATGGCGAGGTCATCGGAAACTCCATGTAGAATCGGTTTCATGAAACGAGTGCTTATATTTCTTGCAATCAATGGGGCGTTTGTCGCCGCAAATGCGATAGGTGCGCTGGTGATGTATGCGCTTATCGTGGCGTGGCGCATGTACGCGCCGGATGATCCGTTGGCACTGCTGGCGATCGGCATACTTGGCATTGCAGCCGCCTTTGCCTTCCTGTGGGCGGTCATCGCGTTGCCTCCTCGATGGCTGGCGCGCGCTCGGGCAAGGTCTCGCCAGGCTGCCACCACCAGTCCTGTCGGTAATCGTGCAGGGACCGAGACCTGATCGACGACAGATATCCCGGGGATACCATCTCCATCACCCGCTGCCAGATAAGGTGGTCAATGGCAGCTTTGGCGTACCAGATGTTGTTACCAGGGATGAAGCCCTTGAGACTCTGGATTGACTGAGCACCAAGGTGTGTCTCTTTCCCCTCGGCCTTGGCTTTCAACGCGTTCAGCGGATGAACTAATCCGAGTTCAAGCAGCGGGCCAATCGTCGGGCCGGCGAATGTTTCAAGCGGTCCGGAGCCCATGCGGGTCTCATTGATCCCATTGAGGAAGTCGCCGTAGATCCCGAGGGCGCCACCTTGCATGAAGGCCGCGCCCCAGAACTTGTACCAGTCGTCTCCACCCATGTGGCGCGGGTCTTTACCGCTAAGCATGTCCCGCACTTGGATGATCATCGCGCCGGCCAGGGTCGTCGATGCCAGCAGGTAGGAGGTCATCGCCGCTTTACCGACAGCGGTATCGGCATTGGCCACCAGATCGAGCGAGCGCTGGAACGTAGCCCATGGGAAGGACTTGAACTGCAGGAACGAACGCCAAATCTCGCCCTTGAATGTGCCGCGTTGTGCTCCGGCGTAGAACTGAGCTCGCTCGCGCCACCCGGGCGAGACGATGGCGAAGTCAGATTCGGTGTTCACTGCGCCTAGTAGCTTAACGATGGCAGCGCGCCGGGCAGCTTGCGCAGCATCTGCCCCATCGTTCGCACCAATCACACCTGCCGCGCGCAGCTTGTCGTCTGGGATACGAGAGATCGACTCAGGGGTGAGCACCGTCTTGTTGCCGGAGATTTCATCCAGGTCGGCCAGTTGCCATGTCTTCCAGTCTGCCTCCGTCACGCCCATGTGCCGCAGCGTGCGTACGTCTGATTGATCCAGATCTGCGAACCCACGGCCGGCGCTGATCTCGTGGCCGATCGAGTCCATCAGCGACAGACCGAACGCGCCCTTGCGTAGTTCGTTGATGGCGTTCATGCCGGTCAGGCGCAGCACAGCATTGGCGAACTTTCCGCTCGTCGTCTTGAAGCCTCCAGACCAGCCTCCGCTTGCACCCGGGCCCATGTCATCGTAGAAGCGATTGAGGCCGTTGCGCACGTATTCAGCCATCAGACCTTGGCGCATCAGCTGCCTGCGATCCTCTGCATTGGCTGGGTTGAGCAGCTTCAGTTCATTCTGCCACCGCTGCATCATCGGAATATCGTTAAGGTGAGACACTGCCTCGTAGGTCACCTTGTCACCGAACAGCGATGCCCAGAATGCACCGCCAAGCTTGCCCGCGCTATTCATTGCGGTAATGCCGTCCATGACATTGGACAAGGTCTGGTTGGCTGTCGGTTTGATGCGACCGGCCGCGTACTCATACAGCGAGTCGCTTTTGAGCGCGCGGCTTTTCATCTTTTCCGTCTGCGTCGGGTCGGCCGTCACCGTTTCCTGAAGCGCGCGATCGCGCAGCGTCTGATAGGTGAGGTCCGGATTTGGCCCGAACTTCTCGATGAAAGCGGTGTCTTTGGCTATACGGTCAAGATGATGGTCGAGAATTTCCACCAGCGAGCGGTCGCCAAAGGTCTCCCAATAGCGCAGTACTGAATCCGCATCTTTGAAGTGGATCTGGCGTGACTCTGCGTTGCGGTTGGCGCGCTTTCCCACACCCTGTGACGTGCCCGGATTCAGGTTAGTGATGCCGTTGGTGGCGATCGTGTCCCACGCTTTGCCGAGGAACACGCGCATTTCGTCGTCAGTCCAGCCGCGGCCGAGGTCATCGACGTAGCGCGAGCGGTCCAGCATTGGCAGTACCTGATCGATCCACGTATCGCGGCCAGCAGCAGCCACACGCTCCTGGCTGTGATGCTGTGGCATACCCCAATCGTCCAGTTTGCCGACGTCGCCGCCGGCCGCATTGAATGCTTGGCGGGCTTCTTCTGCTGCTTCGTGGTACGCGCGTGCGCCCTTGGCAGCAACTGCATCGCCAGTATTCTCGCCGCGCAATTCGCGAACAAGCGTGATCTGCTTTTCCCGATCCTGGAAGAAGCCGAGCCAGTCGTTGCCGAGTGCGTCCCATGTCGCGGCTACGCGGCGCTTGAGATCGGCCTTCACTCCACTTGTGCGTTGCTCGACGCTCTCGATATTCATCTGTCCGGAGTAATCCCGAGCCAGCAGTCCGTCGATTGCGTCGAACGGCTTTATGCCGGCGGTGCGCATCTGCTGCACGTCGGCTTCTCGAGTACCCATCTTCGTGATTTGCAGGTAGGCCTGACGCTCGCGCACCGCAGCCTGATGTAGCAGTTCGTCTGCGGCGCGCTTGGCCACAGCTTGAATCATCTGGTCCTGCGACATGCCGACGCCAAGGTCTTTGCCGAGCTTGTTCCCAAGGCCGACGTCATCCGGTTGCGCGCGGCCAGCCTTGATGTCGAGAGCGGCCTTGTGGATGCGCTCGAAGATGGCCGTAACTTCGTCATCCGAAAGAGCGCGGCCAGCAGCTTGAGCAAGGCGGGCAATACAATCGGTCCATGCCATCGTGTGTTCTCCTATGTCGATCCGATGCCGCAGTTAATCAGTGCCGTCTGAAGTGCGGCAATCTTGGTATCCGTGGACAGGGCGCCCAAGCTGTACTTCGTCTGCGGAGTAGCTCCGTTACAGCCAAACCCGCTGGACACGGCGACGCTCACACCCTGATAGGTCTTGTTGGTCAGCGTGTCGGTCGTTGCACGCCCAACGAGCGTGTCGGTAGCATCCGGCAGTGTCAGCGTGCGTGCGGCAGTGGGAGTCCACTGAAGCTGGCCAGTGTTCGCATTGACGAATGCCAGCGTCTTTGCGCCAGCCGTACCATCGCCAATGTTGAAGGTGTTCTGGTTCGTTCCAAGGTCGATGCCATGCAGATCGATACCGGGCAGGATGAACAACGTGCCACTAGTCGACGCGGTCAGAACGATGGCCACGAGTTGGCTCAGGTTGGGATGCGCCGGCTGGGTCGAGGTCAGTGCACCAGCCGTGGCCGCGCTGACGTAAAGCTTGGCTCCCGCCGAAAAGGCACTCGTATCTACGTTCGACAACTCGCCTACAAACTTGGCTGTTCCGAGTTGGTTGTTCGCTATGCTGGTCGTAAGAATGCCAATTGCCGGCATAGTACCAGCGGCATTGGCACGCGCCTTGGCAACAGACGGAACGCCGGACACGATGCCCAACACGTACACTGCCGTGCCAGCATTGAGCGTTGAACCAGTGGCGTTCAGCACCGTTATCGAGGTCGTGTCACCGGACTGCGTGTTGATCAGCCGGAGCAGACCACGGTAGCCGGCCGTGTTTAGGATGGATGCAGGATTGCTCATCACATCTTCCCGATCATGCAGGTAGCAGCCACCTCGAACAGACGTGACTGTTCGCGTGCAAGTGCGACGTCGGCCAAAGTGTCATGCAGATACTGGCTAACAGTGGTGGAGATCGGCGTGCCATCCGGATTGCGGCCGGTGGTGATCATGGCATCCGGCCTAGTGGCGACGATCCGCTGCGCTTCCTGCGCCAGCAGATCGGGTTGGGCCGAAGCACCAGCCGGCTTGGCTTCGCCGGGAGGAGGGGGGAGCGGCGCAGCTTCCGCCGGCTGGGCTTCGGTTCGTGCGCCCGCGCGTGATGCGGACGGCTGTTCTTTGCTGCCCATGTCTGCCAAGGCGTTCTTGACGATCTCACTGATCGGGGACGGCCTGAAGCTGCGCTGGGTAGTGCCGAGGATTTCATCGAATGCAGCTTGCAGGCGAGGGGGCACTTTGCCCTTGGCCAGCGCGTCAAGGTCTTGGCGTGCGAGTTCCGCGCGCCCAGCGGACTCCAACTGCGCGGACTGTCGTTCGTGCATGGCTCGCAAGTCCGTCAACTGGTTATCCAGTTCCTTCGTCGCACGATCACGCGCGGCCTTGAACTTCATGCCAGTGTCTTGAAACTGCCTGGTGAGGTCTTGCAGCGATGCGTCCCTGTTCTGGGTGACGTCGGCGATGCGCTGTTCGAGATCCGCCACCGAGGATTTCAGGCTGCTGATCTGCTCAGTGTCGCCGGCGCCCGCTTGCGCGATCAGATCGGGCTTGACGTTCGATACCAAACGATCGCGCGCCAGGGTCATAAGTTCCGCCTCGGTCGGGGCGATCCTTGGCAGGCCAAGCGAACTTGCGTAATCGTTGCCTTCTCTGCGCAGCGCCTCCGCGCGCGTGAACATATCGGCCACGCGCGTCTCGTCGGGCGTGGTGCGTGGGAAGGGCAGGTTGGACAACTCAACCGGCTCATCCCGTAGTATCTGATCGAGTGCCGTGCGCATGCGCGTGACGTGTGCGTCAATCGCCTGCGGCGTCTCAAGTTTGCCGGGCGCCGAATCCACGTTGATGTGCTGGCCAAGCCGCAATGTGGCTATCGCGTCTCGGTCTGACGCGCGCAGACCCTGCGCCCATTCGCCGATCTCTCGCCATGCCTGCGCCCCTTGTGCGCGCTGGGCAGGGTTCAGGTGAGCCATGGTGCCGAATGCCGCACCCATCAGGGTGTCGAGCGTCAGCGAGGTAGGGTCGAATGCCTTGAACTGTTCGGCTGCGGGCGTGCCATCGAGGATTGCCCCAGTTGCCCCACGCGAAGCTGCACCTAGCACTGTGTTACCGAGGGCGCCGCCTACTGCAACCCGCTGCCAGCCAGTCTGGCCAAGGATCGGTAGCCACATGCCAAGACCAGCAGTCGCACCTTGTACCATGCCGGCGCCTACCGCTTGATCGGCAGAAGCTCCATTCTTGACCGTATCCTCGGCTGTACCGAACCCCGCGCCCAGCACGGCTAATTCTGGTGAAGCAAACGCGACCGGCAGTGTGCCAAGCAACTGTCCCACCACCTGACCGGCCGATCCGACGTCAGAAGGGCGCGGAGTCCAGAAGTCCACCGCACTGTTAAAGAAGTCGTCATGCTCTTTGAAGTAGCGGTCCTGCGCTACCGTCCCGCCTGTGAAAGCATCCTGAATGATCGGGCCGACTGCACCGGCCATGTCGACAGCACGTCCAACACTGGCAAGACTGCGCATTGCATATGCGCCGGTTCCATATGCGAAGCCTTGGAACGTGGACGGCGCCGGGACTTTCACCGGCGGCAGATTGGAGAGACGGTTGACCGCCTCATTCTGGAAGAGGTCTAGGCTCATTCGTGTCCGGGCCTGATGTTCATCAGGGCTTTGAAGTTGGCAGGCGGTTTCCCGGCGATTGGTGGAAGCGGCTTGTTGAAGTCGATCGTCACTGGCTGGTTGTTCTTGTCGACCATCACACCATCGCCCGCCTTGAGCAGGTATCGACCATCACCGATCGGCAGCAGCGGCATGTCGCCCAACTGGCCGGCAGTCACACCATCAGCCAAGGCGCCACTGCTGGCTACCTGCTGCAGGCGCGTGTCGAGTTGGTTGCGGAAATCGCTGTATGGCATACCCCACGGCAGCACAACCGAATGACCGTTGTGGCGTTCCACTCCACCAGTGGCGAGCTTGATTGCACTCTTCCAGGCATCGGCATTCAGGATCCCTGAGTTGTCGCCCTTGTCCGAAACTTTGGCGGCGTAGATCGCCTGCGCCGTCTGGAATGCGGCATTCTGCGCAGCCGGCATACCAGCAAAGGCATCACCGACTGTGCTTGTAAATAGCGTGCCCATCGTCTTTTCATCGCTACCCTTCGGCATCGGCCACAGCTTCCCACCCTCCTTCCCATCAGCAGACTGTGGGTGCAGGATGGATTGGCCGCGCAGGATCAAGTCAGCGACGTTCGATTGCGGGCCACTGGTCGGATCCGTGTAGCCGCGGCCGGCGAACACACCTGCTGTCGCTGTCACAGGATCGCCCGGGGCAAGCTGGGCCATCATCGCCTTGTAGCCGTCGAAGTCCTGTCCGGATGCCTTGGACAGGGTGGCGAACACTTGGCGCTTGGCCTGTGGGCTTGCATTTGCAAGTGCGCTGGAGAGGGATGCCGTTTCCTCAGTCGTAAGCGGCTTGGTTGGCGTACCGTACTTGCTGGTCATCGTGCGCGCCAAGCCGAAGCGCGCGGCCAATTGCGGGGCCAACTGCGACGGGTCGGAGAAGTTCAGCGGCTGCACGGCAGGATCTTTCGGGTCCACGAATCCCTGACGTACAGCAAACGTGGTCGGGTCTGCGTAGGCGTCTTCCTTCTGGTGATCGTGTATCTGCTTCAGCTTAGATACCAGCGTCACGTCGTACTTGCTCGGATCCGTGCGTACTAGGGCATCCATCTTGCTCAGATAAGCTTCCTGCCCACGGAAATCCATATTGCGGAACTCCCGCGTTGCGCTTGACGTCTGGAGCAGTTGGCTTACAGCTGATGCCATTGGCGTGCCACGGGTAGCGTTGACAAGCGGCTCCAGTTGATCCGGCGACAGGTCGTAACCCTTCTCGACCATCGCGGTTGCCACTCCGATCTGCTGACCAATAATGTGATCACGCCGATCCTGCGCGCGTGCGGCACGGTTTTCCAGAACGTCCGAACGGTTCTGGATGCGGCCGACAAGGATGTTCCTGCGGTCCTCGTCCAGCGTCTTGTCGGCGCTTACCTGCTTCAGTAATCCGTTGAGCGCCTGCGGGCTGTCCATGCCCTGCAAATAGGCAGCTTGGTACCCGTCGAATAGTTGCTTTTGCGCGGCGTCGCCCACTTCCCGCTCAAGTACCTTGGCGGTCTTGGTATCAACCTGGTCACGGTTGGCATCGAACCATGCCTTGGCGTAGTCATACTGCTTGCTGGCCAGCGCCTGCCCGATCACTGCCGCATGTACCTTCGACATCTCCTGCAGCATCAGTTCGTTCTTTGCCTCGTCAGGAAGCCCAAGACGGGTCGCTTGCTCGTCGACGGCCGCGCGAATGCGCTCCTGCGATGCCTGCACCTCAGGGGGCGAATCCCACTTGGCCGAAGCGGCGCGCAACTCAGTGTTGACGGTCCCTTCGTAGACCTGCCCCTGGTAGATACCGTTTTCCTTGTACAGGTGCTGCAGCAAGTCTTGCGTGAACTGGCCCTGTGCAACGTTGGCGCGGGCCTTGAACATTTCCCGCTGCTGATCGTTGTCGAGCGAGTCGGAGAGTTGCTTTTGCAGGGCGGTGAAGCTGTTCGTGTAGTTCTTCAGCAGTGGCTGTTTGACGGCGTCCGCACCGTGCACATTCTGAAAGCCGTTGTCCTGCCCGATGGTCAGGTCGATCTGTCCATTGCGCAATTGGTTGAAGGCGTCTTCTACCTTCGCAGTATTGATGCGCGCATGCTCTTTCAGGATTTCCTGCTGCAGCATGTCGCCGGCATTTGCAAATGCCTGGCTGAGATTTTCCATGCCCGCATTGCTGGGTTGATAGGTTGCTACCGAGGTCTGAGCGGTCGGTACTGGCTCGGCGCCGAGGGTGTCAGGGATGCGTGCCATAATCAGAAGAGAGCGTTCTGGACTGAGTTGCTCGAACCGGAGCCGCCAGATCCGAAACTGTTGGACCCACTATCGCTACCTGCCAGGGACGGCCGATGGTCAGCGGCATACTTCGAGTACATCGAGCTCGCTCCAGACACCAGCGTGGCGGCCGATGAGTAATTCGAATTGCTGGAAGCGATACCGCCCTGAAGGCGAGCCGCATTGGCCTGATCCTCCAGTTGACGCGCCTTTTCGCGACCCTGATACAGGTCGACCATGCTGCGATAGGTGCCTTCACCGGCGAGTCTGGACATGATGCTCATGACGGTAGGATCGGAAACTCCACCGCCAGACGCCGCAGCGACGGCGAGTGCACGAGACTGTGCCAACCGCGCCTGCTGCTCGTCCGACATGCTGGCACGCTGGGCCGATGCAAACTGCTGGCCGGCGCTCTGATCAAGCTGATTGGCCTGATAGTTGGCAATGGCCTGCGCTTGCTCTCCTTGCTGCTTCTTCGCGCTCATGGACATAACGGTCGAAGCGGCCGTCATGATGTATGGCAGGTAGGCTACCGCTTGGCCCATCGATATACCTCCCCTTGGACTTGTTCAAATCCCATGTGCTCGAGAAAATCCCGGGCTTTGGGGATGGATGTATCGCACAATGCAAATGCCTCCTCGCGCAGCCAGCCCATTATTTTGCGGCTGGCCAATATCAAAATGCGCTTCTGTTGCCGCAAGTCGTCGGTCATCTTCGAGAAAATGACAGTGCGACCATCGTCGTGATAAATGCCTCCGACACCAAGCACACGTTCTCCTTCGACAACCGCCAGCGCGCGCACCGTGCGCCCAAGCGTATGGCCGTAGAGCGCCGCAATGTGGCCTGGCGTGGCTGGAACGATCGCGCTCAATTGTGGATCTCCAGGTCGACGGCGACGCCCAGTATCGTGACCGGGCGAGGTGCAACCGCCTGCAGGCACAAGCGAAGGTCAGTCACCCAGGTGGTTGGGAATTCGATTTCCTGCTCGTCGTAGGTATCGCGTACCGTAGTGCTGTCCACGGTCGTTCCCTGCTCTATCTCAGGCAGGTCATCGAGGTTGTCGAAATCGGCCCCAAAGCGGACACCCTTTGCATGCACCCAGGCCATCACAAGACCAAGGTGACTCAGGCGCTTTTGCTGGGTCAGAACGGTTTGTATCGATCCATCTTGCGCCCCCAGCTTGGCACTTTTCCACTGCGCGCTGTACGGTAGGCCAACAACGACGTTTGATGCCGAAGCGGCTAGCGTGATCGCGCCAGCTGAAACGGTGTAGCGCTGCGTCCACGTAGTCGCGCTGTCGTCGGTTCCGACGTCGACACCATCGGCCCATACAACGACTTCCTCACCTTCGAGGTGACTCAGTCCGCTGATGGTAGACGTCGCGGCTCCGGAATAGGTGATGAAGGCATCGGCCTGCTTGTTCAGTGACCCGCCTCGGCACTCAGTCTCAAACGCCCACTTTTCCAGATAGCGCACCGTACTGCCATTGATCGTGCGGCGCACCACGTAATACACGCGATCCTCCGTGCTGCCTGCCAGCCCCGGGAGCACGAGCACATCCTCGATCGATCCCAGCGTCTCGATATCGACCCACGCCAGTACATCCTCGGTCTTGTCGTAGACGCCTAGCATCACCGTGCCATCGCTGCGCACAGCATGGATACGGGTATCCGGCTGCCGCTGCACACCGATGCGAACGATCCCAGGCGAGCCCATCTCAGGCACCAATTCGGTCAATTGGTTCGACGTGTAGTCGTACGAGTTACCATCGAACGCCATCTCGTAGACCTTGATACCACCACGCTGCACGTAGATGCCGCGCTGGTCGACCTTCACAGGAGGAACCGCACCAGAGCCCTGAGTGGAGGCGGTCTTGATGTTGAAGTTGGTCGGGGTCAGAGGTTCATCCAGCGAAGACGAGCGCAACGAATACTCAGTGCCCTGGCCACCGATGATTAGTCGCTGTAGCGACATCGCCCAGTTGATTGTATCGACTGGCCCCGAACCAATCGAGCGGTTGAGCGGGCCGGCATCTCCCTCGAAGTTCGGGTCGAAGCTGTCATAGGCGTCCGAGATAGAACCCAAAATCTTGCCCTTACCGAACCACCAAAGCCGCCCCTCATGAAGTGCGACTGCTGTTGGCCAGCCGCGGTAATCCGACCATTCACCTTCTGACCAGATGTCCGTAGCTACAGTACCACCCAGGTCAACCAACACTTCGGCTGAAACAGACGTTGTGCTGGTGTAGCCGGTAACGCGCACGATTCCGGTAATGCTGCCGATCTGCACGTTCAATGAGATATCGACCTGGCCAGAAGTGAATCCGCCCGTCTTCACACCAACACGGTAATACGCGATCTGATTGTCGAGGCCATCGGTATAAACTTCGGTCGTAGGGGCCGTCCAGCTTTCCCCGCCCACGTCTTCCCATGGCCCAGCATCAGATTCTAGGGAGCGTTGCAGTACCACTGTGGCGACGAAGGTATTGGTGAGGACGATCGTGAAACCGCGGTCAGTGCCCACGCCGGTGATACGCACTGGGTTACTAAAGGTGTTCTCTGCTGTCACGCTCTTCGCTACTTGCTGGCCATCGGACGTGATCGAAAACAGAGCGCCAACGTGGCCGCTTCGAAACAGGTTGGCCGAGGCGGATAGTGTTATGTTCCCGCTGATGCCGCTGGCGGTGAGCGTGATCGGGCCGGTGTTCTCAATCCTAAATGGGCCATCCTCCGCAAGGTATGGCACGATTGACCATGAACGAGTCGCGCGCCGTTCAATACGACGCTGTTGCAGGCCGGTACATGCCACGAAAATCACATCAGCCGACTGGTCTGGGCGGATGTTGGTCAGATTGCTTGCGGTCCACGGCGTGGGTAGTACCATCGCGCCGGCGCTCTCAATCGTGCACGAATCCACAAGTACAAGCCGGTTGACGCGGCTGGACAGTCGAATGTTGAAATTGCCTGTTGGCGTGAATGCCAGCGAGTGAACGCCAGTGGTCAAAGTCGTCTCGCTGACGTAGTTATCCGTGCCCGCAGTCGATCCAACCTGCAGCGTGACAGGCCCGCGGTTGATAACAATTCGTAGAGCGTGCTCGATGTTCGCATTTGTTCCTACGGTCACCGACTGGTCGCGGATCGCGGCAGCGGTACCATTCCCGGTCAGACCCATGTATCCGCCGGTCACCCATGCGGACGTGGCGCCAGATTCGTCGTTGTCGGTCCATCCGGTCAGGTTGGTGTCGAACGTGCCATTGGTAACCGTCGTCGTAACCGCTGGCCGTACGATCGGCGATTCATTCACAAATACACGCATTGCACTGTCGGTCAGTTCCAGGATCGCGGTATCAGTGGTCGAAAACACGAAGTCGAGTAGACGCACAGTGGCGTTGTTGTAGATCCCGGCAAGGTACTGCAGGCCAGGCCGAAGTGACATTGGCCCAAGCACGCGCGGGATCCAGTTCGTCATCGTCTCGGCCGACAGCGCAACACGCTTCTGGTCGACGCGTCCCAGCGCAAGCGGAGATACACGCCCACGATTGAATGCGAAGATGGCCGGGATCTGACGCATCAGGTCACCCGATCAAGTTGCCGTTGTTGCCGTTGCCGCCATCGTTGCGGCCCATCCAGCGGGTGCGCGATCGTGACCAGGTGCCCTGGGCCGGAAATGCCGTCGGCTCGGCCATCGCGCATTTGTTCTTGGCCATGTCGAGTGCCTTCTGGCGCAAGGCCAATGCCTTCTGCAGGCGCTGCTCATCGTTGGTGATCTTCAGAACCACCTTCATGGCAAAGTGCGCAGCCACGAATTCGGTGAACGAGCGCGGCCACTTGCCAAGGTCTAGCCCATAATCTGGGTCGCTGGAGACGTACTTGATGTACAGCGTATCGACGTCGGCATACCAGTAACCCGCCTCATCGGAATAGCGGGTGACTGGAACGCGAAAGAACTCGTCGGAACAGACGGCCGACGTCACAACCCAATCATCCGGCTTGTTAAACGCACGGTTGAAGCCGAATGGCTGGCCAAAATCTGGATCGTAGTCGATCTGAATAGTGCGCATCGCGAAGAACCACTGTCCTTCTTCGAGGCAGGCCAGCACACCATCGTTATTCCACACCTGGTCGAGCAGGTACCGCGGCTCACGATTTTCAGTGAGCGACGCGAGAGCTCGCTCACCGGCGATCAGGAGCGCGTCGTTGTAGATCGAGAGTCGCGAGGCGGACATTACATAGCCTTACGCTGGTTGGCCAACCAGTCGTTTGCGGCAACCTTGGTGTCGCAACCGGTCTTGATCAACTCGTCATCGGCCAGACGCTTGACGCACCATTTCTTCTGCGGACCTTTCCATTCGACCTCGTACTCGCTGTCCTTTGCGGCTTCGGTCGCGTCGAGCTTGTACACGTTCAGCACCTGCACATGCGCATAGTTGCGGTCAGCCTGCTTGACGATCAACTCGGCCAGCCAGCTGCCATCGTCGGCACGCACGTCGATGCGGTCGAACGGCTTGAACTGGGACGACATCAGAGCCCAGAATGCCGGGTTCTTCAGATCGTCCGGCGTAACGCCTTCCGGCGCGTTTGCCACCCAGTCCTGCCGCTCGTACTCGGCCAACTGCATATGGCTCGGCTGGATCATGATGGTTCGCTTGATCTCTGCGACCTTGCTTGCTGCTTCGCTCATACTTCCCTCTCCTCACATGAAAAAATGGCGGGGACCAGCCCCGCCTTGCGTGGCACGTGCTCGATTAGCTGAACGTCGAGGTCATCGTGCCGCCGGTCGACAGTGCTGCTCCGGATGTGGTGACCGCACCGAGAACGCCCTGGAACGAGATCGTGCTCGAACCGGCCGACGTGTACTGCGTACCGATCACCAGGTCGCCTTGCTTCATGCCGATGTAGTATGCATCGGAGAAGAAGTTGGATGCGGTCAGGTCGGTGGTCAGGTTGGTCGAGCTGTAGAACCACAGGCCGGTGCCGCCGCCAGTGGTGGTGCTGCCGAGGATCGTCCCGCCCAGACCGCGTGCGATCTGGATCGGGGGATTGGCAACCGAGGATGCTGCTGTTGCGCCGCTATAAGACATGGTCAGTTCTCCCTTTAAGCGTACGCCGAACCGTCTGCGGTCAAAACGACGACGCCGGTGTTTTGCAGAAGCTTCGCGCCCATGAAGGCCGAGGCGCGTGCCCACGAATAGTCCTGCTCCTGGTCATAGCCGACCGGGCTTTGCAGGCCGGCGGTGTCCATGGCATGGCCGATGGCCGACTTGTGGAACAGGAACGACTTCTCGCTGGAAGTACCCTTGCCCGGAAGGTTCGGGTGCTCCATGATCAGGCAGTTGCGCCAGCGGTAGGCCATCGGCTTGTCTTTCCACGATGCCGTTTCGCCGGCGTACGGGCGCATGTCGACGTACTGCGCATTCGCGAATTCCGGCGCCTGCTCGAGGTAGGCGATGAACGAAGGCTGGCAGAGCAGGGTGACGTTGGAGTCCCACGGCACCGAGGCATTGGACAGCTTGACGCGGCCGTTCTGGAACAGCGACACGCTCGGGAGCGTGCTGGACGAGCCGATGGTGACGCTGCCGGTGTTGAGTTCGTTGATGATCAGCTCATCGATCTTGCGATTCAGGACCGCCATCGTGGTCATCTGCATGATCGAGCGCTGATTGCCCTGGCTGGCGAACACGTTAAAGCCAGTCTTGCGTACCAAGTCGTGCCACTCTTGCAGGGTGGCCGTGTTCTGGGTCATGCTGTCGGAGCGCGCCGGGATGCGGCCATTCGTGCCACGGGTGACGGCAGATGCCGAGCCGGAACCAGCGACCAGGAACACGGCCTGTTGGCCCTTAATCACGGCTTCGGTGGTGACGGTCTCGCGCAGCAGGGATTGGTGTTGCTCGAACGCCTGGATGAACTCCTGGCGGTACTGAATCTGAAAGGCTGTATCAGCCATGTTGGTCTCTCCTATACGATGTCAAGTTGCCCATCGCTTCGGGGTATCCGTCATGCTGATTCCGGGGTGGCCCTTTCGGGAGCCGTCGTCAGCCCTTTTCGGGGCCGAGCTATTGGTCTGATGTGGATGGACCGGCTGGCCCATCCGCTGTTACTCAGACGCATTCTAGAAAAATGCCTAGGAAAAATCTTGCCTCTCAGTCTTGAGTCACGCCGCAGTACGCTCTTTCAATTTCTCGCGTGCGCCAAGCAGTTCGCGGTATTCCGCCTGAAGCTTTTCATCCTTGTTGTACGCGACGCGATCCTTGCGCATCTGTGTCTCGATCTCGCCGATGCGAGTTTCCACCGACTTCATCGGATCAGACGTGCCGTTCGGGACCAGCGTGCCGGCCGGATTGACCTCCAGCGCGATCGACGCAAGTGCACGGACCACTTGCGGATGATTCAGGATCGCGGTTCCATCAGCCAGCCTGCCACCTTTGAACAGGTCGCGCACATCCTCCGGGAAGCGGGTCAGCAGGCCATCGACCATGTTGATGTTGCGGCGGAAGTTACCTCCCCATTCGGCGTTCAGGGCATCGAGCGCCGTTTGCCGCTGCTGCTCGTCGCGGCTTGCACGCTCATCGGATAGGCGCTTTTGCTCTTCGTAGTACCAGCCGATCGCGCCCTTGGCCTGCTCGGGCGTCATGTTGCGCTCGTGAGCAGCCTTGAGAAAGCCGTCGATGATCGGCTTGTCGTCGTCGCCGATAACCAGGCCGTCATCGAACTTGAGGTCGTACTTGTCCGGCGTCTCAGGGATACCGTTCTCTTTACGCCATGCTGCCAGCTCATCGGGCTTAGGATCCTTCGGTAGCGCCGTTTTCAATTCGCCGGAACTGATGCGGTTCTGGGCGGCGATAAGCGCTTCAGCCATCGCCTCGGGGGAGGCATAGCGCTGGAACCGTGCTGCCAGTTTGCTGTCGCCCTTGGCAAGGCGCGACTGCCAGTCATCTGGCCATGTCGACTTGCCTGGCTCGCTATTGCCGACCGGCGCGGGGGCAGGCGCTGGCGCAGATGTCGGAGCCGGATCGTTGCCTGTCGGCGTCGGAACTGGTGCCGGATCAGCGGTTGCTACCGGAGTTGCCGGCGCCGGATTTCCGCCACCGCCACCGCCACCATCATCGCCATTCGCCTGCTCACGCAGCACAAACCTCAACCATTTCTTATGCATTCCCATTCCTCCCTATCAGCGACGAAACGCTCAGCTTCGTCAGTTTCACAATCTGATTGCCGACGAATCGGCGCCCCTCTGCAAAATCAGTGTTCCTGCGCCCATCCTCGCCACCAGGCCAAAAGCTTTGGTCATAGGTGCCGGCCGCCTGCTCAATGATCCAGCGCAGCGCGCGCTGTTGCTGGTCCGCTGTGGCATCACCGCGCACAAGCGCCTGGATAGCCTGCACGTCGACGACGTCGTAGCCAGGTGGCGTCCATGGCCCGGCAGGCTTTTTGTCTGCGCTCATGCTGCCATTCCAATCGGCGAGAACGAATCACGTGCAGCTGTATTGCCCTGTGCCTCGGCGACGTCCTTGGAGGCACCTGCGAAGTTGGCAGCGGCGTTCGAACCTTGCTCGAGCGCTGCAAGCATTTGCTGCTGTTGCTGTTGCTGTTCGCGCTGTTGTGCCATCGCCTGCACTTGATCCTCATCGCGCAGCCACAGTGCAGGTACACCCACACCAGCCAGAGCATCGCGCAGTGCTGTCTTGGCATCGAGGATGAATCCGGTGTCCTGATCGATGGCGAGCGCACTGGAGAGTAGCCCTTGGGCCTCCTGCCATTTCTGGCCCTTTTGCTGCTCGATCGCGTCGTGCAAGGGTGACTCGAAGCGGAAATCGATCTCTACACCGCGGAGCTTTTTTGGCCAGTCGAGCGGGCTGCCGAACGCGCCGTTACGCTGCATCAGGTGGAACGTCTCCTCACACAGCGCAGCGTTGTATTCGTGCTCCATCGGCTCGAAGATGGGCAGGGCGTTGCGGATGTACTCTTGCACCCGCTGACCAACCTCATAGGCGGTCATCTCGGGCGCGCGCTCTGGAAGCGTCAACGCATCCAGATAGAACGCCTTGTGCAGCATCGAGCGCGTGTCGGCCGCCATCTGCACGCCGAAGTTGAAGCCTCGGAAATCCTGATTGAGTGGGCGAATTGCCTCGCCCAGCTTCTCATCGTATTCCTTGTCTACCCAGGTTATCCCGCCGGCGAATACGGCTACATCCGAACGTACAGCATCCTTCGTTACGATTAGCGGAGGGTTGGCGGCTTTCTCTCCCACCTCCAACAAGGTGAACGTCATCGCCTGGATCAGGCGTGCATCCGGAAGAGCTGCGATCACAGCCGGAGAATACGAATACTGGGATCCGAAGATGGCAGAAGAGACCGTCTGCCAGCGCGGAATCACGTAATGCTTGCCCCAGATCGGTTTAGCTTCGATCATGCGGGCATTGTCCACATCCCACCAGATCGACCAGCGCGGCCGACCCTTAGCGTTGTCATCGTACATCTCATCTTCGACGACCATGTGCATCAAGTTCACGTCGGAAAACGGTGCAGTAGCAAGCAGCTTCTGCTGCTTCTCGTCCAGCATGTCCTTGCCGAAGGTCGATGCCATCACCTGAACCGAGGTTTTCCACTTCCGGGCGATGAAGCCCAGATCTCCCTCGGCGTTCTCCTGCCATGCCATATCGCGGATGTGCCAGCAGCGATACAGCAGGCCGTCCGCTTTACGGTTCAGTTCCACGGAAATGCAGGTCTGGCCGAAGGCCGCGAAGTCGTGATCGCCTTCCTTGGTAGCCCGGGTGAATTTAGAGCCGCGGTCGTACATCGCACGCCTCATCGTGGTCTCGAACCATTCGAGGTATTGGCGCACCGTATTATCGGTCTCGTCGCGTTCTGAGAACTTGCGCGCGCAGTGGAACCACGGACGTGCGGTAGGACGCAGCATCGTACCGAACTGGTCGCCAAGGTCACGCCGGCAGGTTACCGGATAGGACGTCATCAGGTTCGCAGCAAAGTCCGTCCCGAGTGGGCGCTTTGCAGTGAAGTCGGCGCGCTCCGGATAGAAGTTCTCCGCGATCTCCTGGTGCAGGGAGTTCAACGGCGACTTCTTCCCAAACAGATCTTCTGCCAGTTCGGCCAGTTCTTTGGCTTGCATGTTAGCCTCCCAGCGTTTCGCCGGACGACTGGCTGTCGGTCAGGATCGTCGATGCCCGGCCGCGGCGTGCCATCTGCGCGGCGATCGATCGACGCTGCGCCTGCTGCACAGCTTGGCCATCTGGCGTAGGCATGACTGTTGGACCAGTAGTTGCGCCGAGCGTACCTTGCATTTTTGGCTGAACCATTGAGCCCAATATTCCAGCACCTGCGGCGCCGGCCAGCGCAGCTTGGGTTGCCGTCAGACCTCCTGCTGCTGCAGCGCCAGCAGTACCTGCGGCGCCAGCGGTCCCAGCCGCAGCAGCACCTGCCGCGCCTGCCGCTGCCCCTGTTCCCCATAGCCCAAGTCCAGCTGGGCCAGTTAGCAAGGTCGCGCCAGCCCCAAGTAAGACTTTCCCAATATTGCTACTCATGATCTTCTCCTTGCGGTTAGTGGGGCTCTGCCTCCAGCAGCGATACTGGGCATGCCGTGGCGTTCGCGGGTATTGATCCATTCGAGGGCGTGCGTTGTCTCACGCGGGCCGTGGAACCAACTCATAACGACGGCATCGGCCTCGTCCGGTGAAAAGCCGAGCTTGGCCTTGACGCCACCATTGACCTTGCCCTTGTCGTCGTACTTCACCTTCGGCTCGACCTTTATTCCTGCTGGCGTGACCTCGAACGAGGGAGCAGTCAGGCCTGCCAGAAGACGCTGGTCTGGAGGGATCGCAACCTTTGACCCGCCTGGCTGGCTTGGATCGAGCGCCTCGCGGAACTGCCAATACGCAGCACTTCGGGTGTTTGTGAACTTCAGACCGCCTTCACACGATTTGCGGGTCGTGCCCTCTGCGCCCTTGTAACCGATAGCCTCGATCTCGTTGGCGTGCAAATGCTCGTACAGTGGACCGCCATAGCCACCGCCCATGTCGACCACGACCACAGCACCATCACGGCGCTCAGCCAGGACCATGCCGGCGCAGTACGCCCCAGAGCGCTCCTGCGGGATCGTCTTACCCGGCACCTTGACCAGCTTGGCGAACCAGCCGTCATAGCGCGGAGCCATCACCATCGGATCCTCGCCGCCACCGGAACAGTCCACGCCGATCGCGCACATCGGCACGTCATCCGGGCGCTGCTCGGTCCAACGGCGCTGCGCGGCACGGACCCATTCGGTCGGTATGCACTGATTGGCTGCATCCTTCAGGCCCGCGGTGAACTTGCCGTACAGGAGTTGTGAGCGGAGAGGCTCGGGCAGCGACTGGAGTTGAGCCCGGTATTCCGGCGTATTGCGGAATGGGTTGTCGACCAAACTGGCCGGCACAAACGTGTAAGACTTGGCCGTGTATTCCTCGCCATCGACTGTGTAGACGCCCGGTCCATCGGTCCATACCATCTGGCCTTCACCGTCGCGGGTGACGTACACAGCCCAGCGCAGTTCACCCGGTGTTGCGGGATCAGGGAATTTATCGTCCAACCAGGGCGCGAACCACTTGATCAGCCACAGGCCGTCAGTCGTGCGCGGCGGGTTCGACCCGATGACGACCCGGGTACGCTTGCCCGGCGCCGCACGCAGCCATGCGATGATCGATGCCACCTGCACTTCAAGGAACTCGCCGCCCTCGTCAAATGCCATGTAGTCGCGTTCACGGCCGGCGTGATCCTGCCAACTGTCTGGGAGATTCATGCCGCCCAGCTTGAGCGTCTTCCCATTCGGCCATGTCCATTCGAGGTCCGAGCCGTTAAACCTGGCCGCATCACCGATGATCTTCTTGCCTTCTTTCTCAAGGCCGTCTGTCTGGGTGCGCTCGCGACGGAAGATGATCCCGCTGTCGGCCTCGTTAACTGCCCAGCCAAGCTCAAGGTGTGACTTACCGCCGCCTGCCTGACCGCCATACAGCAGCACGTCGGCTTGCGACAGATAGGCATCAGTCTGCGGGCCCGGGTTCGGCAACCAGCGCATGGTGGCAGTCAGAGAGACAGCCTGCGCAACCGTTGCCTGCCGCGCATCAGCGGGCAGGGCATCGAGTTTGGCAAGGATCTCGTCTAACGCGCCCATGCAGGTTTAGCCTTCGGTCTGCAGTTGAATCGGCTCGGGCGTCCGAATGCCGGCGCGCGACTCGTTCCCGGTCGGGAGTTGCGCCGGATTGATGAACGACTGGTAGGTAACCCAGGTCTTCATCATGTAATCGATGTCGTCCAGGGCGCCGGAGAGGAAGATCGATTCGTCCGCCGATGCACGCGCGCGCTGGTCCGCCGCCTGCTTGCGGGCCATCAGCTCATTCCGGCGTGCGGTCAGCTTGATCATCATCGGATGCGTTTCTGTGATGCCGTAGAAGTACGACGGCTGCAGCAGATCCGACTCAGGCGGGATGATGATGTTGATACCGCGCTGAACGGCCAGCGTGATGAAGTACTGGCAGCCAGGCCGCTGTGATGCATATTCCTCGTTAGCCGCCATGTCCACGCCGTACAGGGCGATGTCGGTCACGCCCGGCGTCTCCAGTGCCAGTGCCAGCATCCACGAGAGGCTCGACGTCATGAAGAATGGGCCGTACTTGTCGATCATTTCCTGATATGGATAGACCTTCGCGGTAGGCAGTTCAGGTGGTGCCGGATCGGCGACGTAGACCGGGCCCTTGAAGCGCGTCAGGAACTCGCAGTACTCGGGCGTGAACCATGCCTGGCCAGTGCCAGCGTGCCCGGGGACTTGTGGCTCCCAGCGGTGCATCTCAAACCAGACGTCAGCGTGCGGTCCGACGACACCGTATGCCCCAGGCGAACAGCCCCAAATCTGCCAGTCCGGATCGTTGATCGGGGCCAGTCGGATCGAGCTTGGCGCGGAGCCTACGAGTGCAATTTTGGTCATGAATTTCCCTCCTCCAGGGTAGTTCGATTAAGTGGACGTGGTCAGCGAAAAACCGCTTGCCTGCGACGACGTGCCGCTGGTCAGGTCCATGGACAGCCATTGAGCAGTAGTCAATCCGATCAGTTCGAAGCCGCCACCCAGGCTGGAGATCTTCACGGTGGTGAAGCTGCTGCCGATGGTCGAGACGATGGTTTCGCTGTTGGCAGTCTTGATGTAGACGGGGCCGTTGGATACGCCGCCCATGATCGTCTTGCGTACGCCGGGGATCGGCGGGTCAAGGGTGTATACAGCACTGGATGCGGCGCTGGTGCCGGGGCAGACGCTGACACCGTCAGCGGCCAGATTGGTGGCCGTGCTTTCTGCGGTGCTGACGCTGGAACGCATGCATTCCGGGCCTACAAGATATTCGCGTACGCCGCGCGTTCCGCCCGTCTGGGCTGTGGTCATTGCCTGTAGGCCGATTCGGCGGCCGTACAGGCTGGTCATGATATTGCTGTTGTATGGCATGGTGCTCTCCTTTATCGTTGCTCGCCGAAGCTGCTACGGAGTGTTCCGGTGTGCCGCACCGGTACGGCCCTCTTCCTGTTTGGCTTACCGTCGCCAGCACTCCGCGAACACGTAACCGCTCGAGAGCGCGGCGACAGAGAATCCAGTTGATCCGCCTGGAACCTGAAACATGAGGGTGCCGTTGACTGGATGATTAGCAGCGATAGACGTGCTGCTAGTGGAGAGTCCGCTGGACGGCGCCGCGGCTGCGGTACTGAAAAGGTTGGCCATGAAGTTCAACGCAGCACCAGCGGTCGTCACGCCGGATAGGCGTACGATCTGGGTATTAGCTGGCCAATCGACGGCCTGCCCCGAACTGCCTGCGATGAGCAGGGTATAGACAGTGTCGGGCGGCAGCGGGACGCCTTCCGTTGGGTGCAGGGTTCCGATTGGTCTCATGTCATGCTCCAGGTTCGTTCATGTAAGGCATCAATGTTTGGTCCCCATCTCGTGCACGCCGGCCGATAGCAGGAATGCGATGCGGCGTGCGGCCTCGATCGAAGAGACGTCTTCGACTTTGATGGCCTCGCCATCGGCGCCGGTGTGTTCAACGCGGTCCTTGAGCATGCTGAAGTGGCGCATGGCAAGCGAGATTGCATCGAGCTTGCTGGCCAGTCGGTATTTTTTCGTGTAGCCGACCAGCGTGCGCTCTTGGCCGCTGCCTTGGAATTCCTCAAGCACGTCAAGGCCGGCCAGCGCGGCGACGGTGTCGTCATCCAGTTCATGGATCGGGATCGGCTTGCCCTCACTGTCGAACAGCTTGCGCGGGTCGAACGTGACGATCCGCTGTAGCTCGAGGAAGACGCGATCCGCATTCATCTTCGTGCGCTCGATCTTTTCCCTGAGTCCCTTCTCAATAGCGTCCGCAATCTCAGGCTTTTTACGCAGTTGGTACGCTCCAACCCTGGCCGCGTTGTCCGTCTTGCAGGTATAGCCTGCGCGTCGATAAGCTTCTCCCCCGTTGCAGTCAACGAGGAATTCAGCTACGAATCGTTCCTCTTTTGGAGTGAGTGCCATTGGCAGAACCTAAAAAAAATGGCCGCGCCTCGCGGTCACGGCCAGGGAACACAGGGATTTAGAAACCTGAGGAGACAGGCGAATTTTCCAACATGGAATAGGAAAAATCTTGCCTCTCGCGATCAGGTGGAGCGGATCACACTGCGGTGTACCTCCAGCAGGGCGGCTCCGCGCGAGTAAGGCGGCTCGCATATGCTGTTTCGCCAGTTAGTAATCGTGCGGCGCGTGACACCGACTTCTTTCGCCTGTTGCCCATGTGTCATCCCGGCCTGCTGCAGGTCGGTAATGATGCGGAACCAGTCGATGCGCACGGTACTCATTGCAGCGCAGCCTGAGTTACAGGGGAGTTCGCACGCACAGAAACGCTGGTATGTCTCCCAAGGACCTGGCCAAGCTGGTGTGGCGGCAGGCCAAGTGCCGGGCGTGCGGTGCACACATCATCAGCCGTGATGATCTGGCCGGCAGCGACGTCACGCTTGAACCAGAGGGAGCGGCGCAGGGCTGGTGATTCGCCCATCACTGGCCCGCTGTGCATTGGCTGAACTGCAGCGGCAGCGCGCCGGCATTCCGTGACCATCTGCTTGAATTCAGTCGGTTCCATACTGAATCCGGCGTCTGGGCCGCCATCGTGACGACTAAGTGTCAGGTGCTTCTCGATGACCTTGGCGCCCAGAGCAGCAGCGGCCACGGCAACGCCGATCCCCGGAGAATGGTCCGATAGCCCAGGGAAGACGTCGTATCTCTTGGCGTTGGCAAGCATCGCCGGCAGATTTGCTGTTTCAGGGTCGGCAGGGTAGGCGCTCGTGCACTTCAGAAGGGTGATGTCCCGCGCCGGGCGCGCAGCCCATACGGCCCGCTCGATATCCTTGTCGTTCGCCATGCCGGTAGCCATGAACACCGGCTTGCCCTTGCTGGCGGCGTATTCGATCAGGCCCAGGTCGACAAGTTCGAAGGATGCTATCTTGTAGATAGGGCAGCGCAGCGTCTCGAGGAAGTCGACCGATGCCTTGTCGAACGGCGAGGCGAACGGTGTCAGGCCAAGATGGCGCGCATACTCGAACAGATCCGGCAACCACTCCCACGGCGTGTAAGCCTCGCGGTACAGATCAACCAGCGTGCGGCCGGTCCACGGTCCATGGTTCAGCGTGTAGGATGGATCGATGCACATGGTGTCCTGCTGCCACACCTGGAACTTGATGCCATCGGCGCCTGTGTTGGCTGCAGCCTGGACGATGCGTTTCGCACGATCGAATGATCCGAGATGGTTACAGCTCATTTCAGCAATGATGAATGGACTTGTCATAGGGCGTAGGTGTTTTGCAGGTGAGTGAAGCCGAAGCCGGCGAACAGGTCGATGCTTTTCTGGTTGGCTGGATTGACGTTGGCGAGGAACCGGCCCGGGTGGAGCGTCATCAGCATCCGGATCGCGGCCTTGGCATAGCCCTTGCCGCGGTGCTCACGCAAGATGCTTATCCCGATCTCGCGCTGATGCGACAGGTAAGTGGCGCCGACGATCTTCCAATCAACCTCGATCAGGTACCATGCCAGATAGGGCTGCGCACGTACGAATTTGCAATGCTCGTCAAAGGTCGGCATGCCACGGTGGCTGATCGACTCGAATGGCTCACGCTCGGCCAGCAGCCGGAACAGGATGTCGTTTGCTTCCGGCTCGCAGGAATAGACGTCGATCAGGTTCATAGGCGGGCCTCCACGCCATTCTCTCGAAGGTATTGGGCGGCACCCTTTGGAGTCGCATCGGTGAACAGGAACAGGGCGCCGGCAGCGACGCCAGATGCGCCCGCACGGACTGCGGCGAGCATGTCGGCATAGCCTGAGCAACCGCCCGAGGCGATGACCGGGACACCGACTGCGCGCGACACCGCGCCAATCAGGTCGATGGGATAGCCCTTCATAGTCCCGTCCCGTTCGACGTGCGAGATGATGATTTCGCCGGCGCCCAGCTTTGCGAAGCGCACCGCGTCAGACACGATGTCACGCGGGTTATCGCGGTCTCGACACTCGATCACAACGCAAATCGCCTGGCTGCCAAACTTCTTCGCTGCCTGCTGGATGAACTTGGGGTCGTTCCGCGCTGCCGTGCAGATCGCCACCTTGTCTGCACCGGCACGTAGCAGTTCCTTGATGTCGTCCAGCGTGCGCACGCCACCGCCTACCGTGATCGGCGTGTAGAAGTTGGCCGTCAGGCGCTCAACCATCGCGAAGTCGGGGCCGCGTCCTTCTGGCGTTGCGGCGATATCCAGATAGATCAGCTCATCGACGCCGCGAGCCGCGTGAATGCGCATGGCCTGTTGCGCTGCGCCGACCGATCGCCAGCTGTCGTAGCCGACGCCCTTGACTAGCGTATTGCCCCGCTGGAGCAGGGTTGGAATCACACGTTTAGCCAGCATGCGCCCTCCATACCGGCTTGCTCCAGTCGCCATCAACGAAGAGTTCATGACTGACGAACTGGCTCGCAGCCTCGAAAAGCTCGGCGCACGTCATGCCGATGTTCGCGAGCACTGCGTCCAACTGCACGCCTGCATATTCGTCAGGGAAGGTGCCATCATGGTTATTGACCCATTCCAGCGCCTGGTCACGCGGAATGCGGCCAGCACGCACATCAACGCTGATCTGCGCGCAGCCACGACCATATGAGTACTTGAGCCAGCCGAACCAGTCATGGATCCCCGTCTGTGCGTTATCAAGGTTCTCTTCAACCCACCAGTTAGCCTCGCTTGGGACGCGAGCTTTCATGCCATGCTTACATGCGACATCGGCGTTGCGCAGAGAGTCCCACTCGTAGAACGAGCCAAGGAAGTAGGCCGATACGCCAGCGCGTGCCATCGCCTCGTCGGACGGCGGCAAGTACTCCTGCATGTCGCGCTCGGTGATCCCCAGTAGGCCGACGACATCCATCGGCCGCAGCCCGAGGAAACCGCCAAACTCGGACACCCAGCGCCGTGTCATCTCGCGCGCTTGCTCAGTACCCGGTGGCCCCCCATACTCAGCCTGGGGATTTTCGCCGTAAAAGATCAATGGGATGCCCATCTGGCACGCGACCTTGAACGGCGTCGTGAAGATGCTGACGTGCTCCGGCCAAGAAATGTCACCGACCATCTCAAGGCCCAGCTTGTTCAGCCTGGCGCGCACGGATCGATTCGGCGTGATCTCGATGGTGGTGGCGTAACGGGCCAGGTTGTCGATGTTGCGGCGCCCGATCGGCGTCAGGTGGCAGGTTGTGGCGGTCACGACCAGCGGCTTGGCGCCCAACTCCAGCAGCTTGAGTACTTGCCACGTGCTGTCCTTGCCGCCTGAACTGGGCACGATGCAATCGAACTCTGCACCCGGACGAGCGCGTCGATTCTGCTCGAGCAAGCGCACCAGTTCTTGTTCTCGTCCAGCCCAATCGATTGCAGGCCGTTTCTTGTAGGTGACGCAGGCGGCACACTCGCCGTCGATGAATGGCGTGTCAGGCCGCGTATTGGGCATGCAGCAGGTTTTGCAGCGCACGAAGTCCATGATCATTTCTCCAGCAGCCATGCGGCGCACGAGTCAAAACCAGGCGCATCCTTGAACCTGTCAACAAGCTTGAGCCCGAGGTCTTGATACAGCTTTCCGAACGGCCGGCGCCACAGTTTGCTGGTATGGCCGCGATACTCGATTTCCTCTTCCTGCTCGCTCTCGTACTCAATGGCCAGTACGTAGCGATACGAGTGTTCTACGATACGGCGCATCAACGGCCTCAGATCGGCCGGAGCGACGTGGATCAGGACGCCAGCCGTGAACACCAGTTCGGCACGGCGAAACGCGCCAGCGCCCTCTTCGACCGACAGGTTGGCGGCCAGCGCTTGCTCTATGGCGCTACGGTTGATGTCGTGGCCGGAGAGTGCAACATCGGGTGCGGTACGCTGAATCGCGGACAAGTTCCAGCCGCAATTGCATCCGACTTCATGCACGGAACGCACGCCGGTAGCTTCGATCAAAACATGCCAGAACGGCACACGCGCCCGCCAGTCGACCTGATTCCTGCGTACATACTCGTTACCGAACTCACCAGCCCAAAATTGTTGTTGTTCGTTCATGGTCATCCTTTCAGTTTTTTGTAGAGTTCTTCGGCGCGGCTCCAGTCGTCGAAGGTATTGATGTCACACACGCGCGCGGCCGGAATCGGCACTATGGCTGTTTGCGTAGCGATCAACGGTAGGCCTGTGACGAAACTGGAAACCCATCCCCAGTACCACTGGCCGGCATCAGCCAGCGGCGCATCGCCAACGGACATGGCGTAGCGATGAGTGTGGTACTCACCAACCAAGCGGTAGCCAGTCAGCAGATCCTCCTCCAACATCAGCGGAGCGGTCGGGTAGATGCAACAGGCCAGGCCATGCCTAAGTCCAAGCTGCTCGTCCAGCACGTAGCGCAGGATGGCCTGAGTGCCGATGTCGTTGTGCGCCATGTCAGCGGAGCGCGTCAGTACTTCGGCGCCGTACTGCCATGCGACCCGTTCGATCTCTTCGCTGTCGGTGCTGACGATGATCCGATCGAACAGGCCGGATTTCTGTGCCGTCTCGATGGAATAGGCAATGATTGGCTTGCCGTGGAAGTCACGAATGTTCTTCTTCGGGATCCGCGTACTGCCGCCACGAGCCGGAATGATTGCAATCGCACCCATCAGAACACCTCCGCCAGGCAGGTATCGACCAGGCTCTTTGCCAGTTGGCCGTTGCTGATGCGGACATCGGTGCGCGTGGAGTTGAGCATCAGTGCAAGACGTTGGGTCAGCGTCAGGCGATGCCGTTCGATCAGTTCGGCCTTAAGTGCTGGCCCCGCGGGCTTGACGCCGTCGCGGCATTCGAATGCAGCCGTGCACATGGCCTCGGCGATGTCGAATGCGTTTGTCGGTTCCATCTCGAGATAGTTGACGTCGCGGTCAAACTTCAGAACGACCCGGCCGTCTTCGCCTTTCACGGCGACTTGTACGTTTTCTTGCTTGCTCATTTAAAGCTCTCCAGTGTCGATAAGTCCGGATAGTCGGAGCGAGGAAGATCAGCGTTACACAAGGGCAGGCCCTGCAACTTCCACAGCAAACGCGCGGCAACGTCTGGGCTGATATAGGCATGCCAACTCGGCCATGTAACCTGATCGTGCTTTGCGTCTATTCCCTCTGTGCGGCCATCGAAGCGCGCGCGGCGAAGCCAAGCATCGGCGTCATCGTTGTCGTGCAGGATGGCGCCGCCCTGACTGTCGGCCAGGATCTTGGTGGCGTGGAAGCTCACACACTGCATGGCTCCGGGCCGGAACATTCCACTGGTGAAGCGGCGGGCCGAGTCCCAAATGCCGGCGCCATCCTCCCCAAATTCGTATTCACCCTGCCAAGATTCATCCCTGAAACCGACTTGGAAGTTGGCATTACGGATCGCTGCAGGCACGCCGACGTAGGACAACTTGGGCATCGTGGCACGCACATGAGGCACTTCTCTGAATTCGTTGTAACGCTTCCATGCCAACGCGATCTGAATCGCCATCGTGCAGCTGGTAGTGGAGACGGCGTATTTGGCCCCGGTATAAGCGCACAATGCGGACTCGAACTCCCTTGTCATTTGGTGCGGGTTACGCGACATGCTCAAGCTCCTTTCTCAGTTCATCGATAGACATCCGGCGTGCGTGCTCGCTCGTCTCGCCAGGTCGCATGCTCTCGTGCAGCTTCTCGCCGGCGCCGAGTCCTGCAATGCGCGGCGAAGCGCCCATCGCCCTGGCCAGATCGCCAAGCCTGTAGGCCGGAAGTGCGGGAATCGCAAGTTCGCCACCCTGCATCGTCTCGGCCGTGTACAACACAAGCTGAATCGCTTCATCGAGGCGCATCCAGAATCGCGTTGCCTCGGGATCCGTCATCGAGACAGCTTGGCCTGCCTGGATCAGCCGGCGCCAGGTCGGAATCACGCTGCCCGTCGAGCCGGCGACGTTCCCATACCGGCAGACAGCGAAGCGCGGACCATGCGCACCACGCGAGTTATTTGCAGCCAGGAACAGCTTTTCAGCCAGCAGTTTGGAGGCGCCGTAGGCATTCACAGGCTCACAAGCCTTGTCGGTCGACAGCGCAACCACCTTCGCCACATGCGCATCCGTCGCGGACTGAATCACGTTCATCGAGCCCACAACGTTGGTCTTGGCGAGCTCGTCGGAGCAGTACTCGCCAACCTCCACGCGCTTGAGAGCAGCCGCGTGCACAACCAATTCGACGCCTTCCATCGAACGACGCAGTCGGTCGCAGTCACGCACATCACCGATAAACCAGCGCAGGCGCGGGTCGTTCCCGAACTCCGCTCGCATCAGCGCTTGCTTGTACTCGTCACGCGAAAGCACGCACACGCGCTCGGAAAGTTGTCGATCAAGCACCGTGCGAACGAAGCCACGCCCGAAGTATCCAGTGCCGCCAGTGATCAAAATGCCTTGAAATTCCATCTATGCCCATCCTCACAAAAACGCGACACCAAACCGCATGTTGTTGCGGTCAAGTGCTGCATTCACTACATTCAACACTTGCCATATTCCCCATCCCGCAGGAATTCTTATCGCCATAACATTAATTGGCGCGAATCCTCCAAGTGCTATTGGAGTCTGCTTATCCGATTGGAACGTTCGATAAAGAGGAAAGCATTTCGTTTTCGATGTGAAATCAGTTGGCGCAGTCTCAGCAGCAACAACCAGTGATTGAGCCAAATTCCCAGGCATCCCGGATTGGATAACTTGGGTGTAAAAACTTAGCAGGATCATTCCTCTTGCATTCTGCGTAGGCGGAATTACCTGCGTTACCTGATTCGATCCAATTACTGTTGGTCCGCTTACCTCGATCATTTGGCATGACGGCGGGATGGCGATTATGTTCGTTGCAATACCGTAGCTGGATGACATACCTAGCCCCTTTTATGCGGTTCATTAGGTTTCGTGTTATCAGTTTTATCAAACTCTGACGATGAATCATCCTTCTCCTTGATCTCCCTCGCGCCCTGGTCGAATGTGACAGCGAGCCAGATAGCAGCAGCAAAGCCGGCGAAAAAGCTGAGGATGGTTAGGGCGAGGGAGGGGAAATCGGGGGAGTTCATTGTTGCTCCTTCAATTCAGTGATCACGACGCGGACCATGCCGCCCTTGACGACCTCTCTGCGCACCAGATGCAAGTCGTCGATCTGTTCGTCATCGAGCCATACGCCGGCGTGGGTCAGCGCGTCCTGCAGGCTCTTGGCGCGGTTGTCCAGATCCTGGCTGCGGCGGTCTGCTGGGTGGATTGCCACGAACAGGGATACGCGCCCGTTCAGTGTTGGATTGCCAGCCGCGGCGACGATCTCGGCAACCTTCTTGCGGAACGCGAGGCCAGCCGGCTTGACGAAGCGTCCACCACGAGGGCGCATCCCGTAATAGGTGTTGATGGTCGGCGGAAGCGGCAGGGTCAGGGCGATCATGCCGGCTCCCCGATCAGTTCATTGCACTTGGCCAGCAGTTCCATCTCCGTGCCGTAGCGCGCTGTGAACGTCGCCTTACGACCGTGGACGCTCGGGCGCTGTAGCGGATCAGTGTCGTCCTGCTGGTGGTGCGGAGCGCACAGCGGCAAGACCATCAGGTGCGCGCCCGGCTTCGTACGGCCGTCGATGTGGTGCAGGCTGATATGTGGGTTGTCGATGCCGTCGTGCTTGCAGGCGATGCAACCGATTGCAGCGATTGCATCCATGCGCTGGCGTTCTGCGACGGTCGGCGTGCGGCCCTTGATGCTGCTCGACTTGAGGATCGGCCCGCGCTGGCCAAGCGGAGCCTTGCGCTTGAAAGGGGAGCGGGTGAGGGTCATGCCGCGTCCTTCAGGCCGACAAGCATCGAGTCCGGCATCGGCACGGCTACACCGATCGGGCGCCATAGATGCAAGCAATAGGGATGGTTGTTCACGTACTCGGACTTAGGCGGGTGGAACTGGAGCACGCAGTCGTCCTCACCCCAGAACAAGGCCTTCACCTGACACATCTCCTCCCACGTCAGGCAGCGATCCGTACGCGACACGCTTACGTGCTCCCAGCCGGCTCCGTCGCTGGCGATCGCGAACGCGGTCTGTCCGTGGCGTAGCTTCAGTTGGAAGGCGCCATTGTTGCCGTCGGCTGCGGTGCTGGACATGCGACCAGCGGCAATGCGGAA
>Ga0070659_100000154_pt1 | contig 52564 bp, 48 predicted proteins | sample KBSC23metaG_FD_64666 | JGI IMG/M metagenome (GOLD analysis project Ga0070659, IMG submission 64666) | Corn rhizosphere microbial communities from Kellogg Biological Station, Michigan, USA - KBS C2-3 metaG | ecosystem: Host-associated > Plants > Roots > Rhizosphere > Soil ... | reverse complement strand
AACCCAACTTTTTTAAAAAAAAGTTCAGATTACCCTTTAAAAAAAAACTAACAGAAAAAGAATTACATTTTTTTAGTAGTATCTTTTTTAGTAGTATCAGCTTTAACTGTATCAACTTTAACTGTAGTATCAGTTTTAACTGTAGTTGAATCAGTAGTTGAAGTTGATTTGCTACCTGAACAAGCAGCAAAAGAAACTGTAAGAGCTAAAGCTAACGCGCCTAATTTGATTGAATTTTTCATTTTTAAGTTTTTGTTAAATATTAATATTAAAACTTAATACAGCTAACTACAGAAGGTAACCCATTAAACTTAAAAAATAATCTGTTCAATTTGTATACTATTTACAAACAACTACTTAATTTTTCTTGGTTTCGGTTTTCTTTACCGTAGTAGAAGTTTTATTGGTTGTTGTATCCGCTACACCGGCGGTATCAACTTTTGTGGTTGAAGCAGAATCAACTTTTACAGTAGTGGCTGAAGAATCAATATTAGTTTTTGATTTATCGCCATCGCCGCATGCTGCAATGGTTGCAGAAAGTAACAAAGCCGCAAAGCCTGATTTGAACGCGTTTTTCATAATACTATTAAGTTAAAGGTTAAGATGGGAGAGAGAATAATAAAGCGCGGCCGCTTAGCCGCGCTTTATTAAAATTACATTTTTTTGGTTTCAGTCTTTTTAGTTTCGGTAGTAACCACAGTGTCTTTTTTAGGAGTTTCAGTTTTCACTGAAGTGTCTTTCTTTGTAGTGTCTACAACAGTTGTTGTGTTGCCTGTAGTTGTAGTGTCAGAACCGCTGTCTGATTTTTTACCTGAACAAGCAGCGAAAGATGCTGTAAGAGCTAAAGCTAACGCGCCTAATTTGATTGAATTTTTCATTTTTTAAGTTTTTGTTAAGTTAAGTATATTATAACTTAATACACATAATTCAAAAAGGTAACCCGTTAAATTAAAAAGTAATTTATTTTTTTAATAATAAATCACCTACTTAGTCTTTCTTGCTTTCGGTAGTGGTGGTTTTGGTGCTGGTTTTCTTCGTTGCAGTGTCGTTACCGGCGGTATCAACCTTTTTGGTCGAAGCGCTGTCGATCTTCACCGATGTTTTTGATGTGTCGATTTCGTTCTTTGGTTTGTCATCGCCAAAGCATGAAGCTAAACTTACTGAAATGGCCAGGGCGGCTAAACCCAATTTGATCGCGTTTTTCATTTTTTTGATTTAATTTATGGTGAATTTTCACTTGATACCCGGAAAGTGAAAAAGGTAACCTTTGCTCATTTCGGGGCCGGAGAATGCCTTATACCGCAAAGCGAATTTTGGTATTAGCGTTTTTAAATTACTTTTGCCGGCATAGGTTACCTTTTTGAAAAATATTTATAAAGCATGTTGGGTTACCATTTTAAAATAAAAGTATTAAGTAGTGAATAAGCATATAAACAGTTCATCACCAACAGATAACGAGGCTATTTTAGGCATACTTAACAATTCGGAAAGTATGCTTAAGCGTATCTACGTGGCGTACTTCCCGATGGTGCTGAAACTGGTGTTAAGTAATAGCGGCAATGACGACGATGCGAAAGACGTTTACCAGGAAGCTATCATTGTTCTTTATAATAAAGTTAGATCGGGCGATTTTGAGTTGAGCAGTAAGCTGCAAACTTATATTTATTCGATTTGCAGGCGGCTTTGGTTAAAAAGGCTGCACCAGATGAGTAAATATGGCGGCGATATTCACGATTTCCAGGAGTTTATGCCGGTTGAAGAAGATCTGGTAAGCCACGAGGAGCGGGATATACAGTTTACAAAGATGGAAGGGGCCCTGGGCGAACTGGGAGAGCCTTGTAAAACCATCATCGAAGATTATTACATACACGGCAGATCGATGCAGGAGATTTGCGAGAAGTTTGGCTATACCAATGCGGATAATGCCAAAACACAAAAATATAAATGCCTGCAAAGGCTGAAGAAATTGTTTTTTCAGCAAAAGTAAAGGAGTAAGGATATGAGCGAAATTGAATTATTAGCGGTAATAGAAAGGTACCTTGACGGCGAAATGAATGCCGAAGAGCGTGCCCGTTTTGAAATGCTGAGGCATGATAACGCAGAAGTTGATGCCCGTGTAAAAGAGCACCAGCAATTTACCGATCGTATTAAACAATACGGCGAGCGCCTGCAGTTTGAAAACCTGCTGAACGAGATACACAATGAAATTGATGTACAGGCATTAAAAGATGAGTTTGTTCATCATCCATCGGCTATTGTGCGCCTGTGGAGAAACCACCATTCTAAAATATCGGTGGCTGCTTCTATTACTATTTTCGCGGTATTGGGCACGCTGTTTTTAACCGGATACCTGAGCAATAAAAAGGATGTGGTTGACCTGACCAATAAAATTAACAGGATAGAGAAAGGGCAACATGTAGGGCTTCCTCCTGTTAAGAAAGCTGCCCCTGCTAATTACGGAGGTATAGGTACAGGTTTTGCGATTTCGTCAAACGGATATATCGTTACTAATTTTCACGTTGTGAATGGTGCTGATTCCGTATATGTACAAAATGCAGATGGCGACCCTTACCATGCAAAAATAGTAACTACAGATGCGGCAAATGACCTTGCGATCTTAAAAATTACTGATCCATCTTTCAAGTCATTGGGTGCATTACCTTATGGATTTAAAAGAGGCCAGACAGATTTAGGCGAGGAGTTATTTACGATCGGATATCCTAAAGAAGACCAGGTTTTAAGCAAAGGCTATTTAAGTTCAGAAAATGGCTTTAAAGGCGATACCGTAAACTACCAGATGGCTATGGATGTTAACTTTGGCAACAGCGGAGGCCCGGTTTTAGACAGCCATGGTAACGTTGTGGGGGTAATTAGCAGCAAGCCGGTTGGCGTTGCAGGTGCTGCTTATGCCATAAAATCAAAATATCTTATTAAATCAATACAATCTGATACTACTGTTAGTAAGCTTGCATTGAGTTCAAAAAGCAAAATGGCCGGCTTAAACAGAATGCAGCAGATAGACAAAATGCAGAATTACGTGTTTATGGTGAAGGTTTATAACCGATAGCCCCCCGACCCCCTAAAGGGGGAGGAATAAAGCATAATATATAAAGGCATCTATACTTATCGTATAGATGCCTTAGTTTTTTTAAAGATATCAAACTCTTATTCTCCCTTTAGTGGGTTAGGGGGGGCTACCGGTCCACTTCTCCCAACACAAAATCTATCGATCCCACTATCGCGATAAGATCGGCTATCATTACCCCTTTTGATATTTCGGGCAATACAGACAGGTTGCAAAAACTCGCTCCGCGAGATTTTACACGGAAAGGTATCTCGGTTTTGCCATCGGCCATAAAGTAAAAACCTAATTCGCCTCTCGGGTTTTCGGCACGCACATAAAAATCCTGGGCCTTGGGGGTAAGCTTGCGCGGAAGTTTGGCTCGTGGGTCAAACTCGGGTGTGCGTTTCAGTTCTTTAGTAAGCCTTGTAAGGCATTGCTCCATAATAATGATGGATTGTTCTATCTCATCAACACGCACTTTATAGCGGTCCCAGCAATCGCCAACAGCGCCCATTAAGCCACTGCCTACAGGTACATCAAATTCCAATTCGGGGTATGCCGAGTAACCGTCAATACGGCGCAGATCGTATTTTAAGCCAGAGCCGCGCAATACAGGGCCGCTGCAGCCGCAGTTAATGGCAACATCAAGGGGTAGTATGCCCACATTGGCGGTACGGTTAATAAATACCTGGTTATCGGTTAACAACCGGTTCAGCTCTGCCATTTTTGGTTTAAAGTAAGCAATGAACTCCAGGCAGCGCTCCTCAAAACCAACCGGCAGATCGTAATACAAACCGCCTACCCATATATAGTTATACAGCAGGCGCGAGCCCGATGCCCATTCCAGCATGCCCGTAATGTGTTCTCTATCGCGAAAGCACCATAAAAACGGCGTGAATGCGCCAATGTCAATACCATAAGTACCAATAGCGATGAGGTGGGACGCGATGCGGTTCATTTCGCAAACCAGCACGCGTATGTATTCAACCCTTTTTGGGATATCATGGTCAATACCCATCATACGCTCAACACCCATTACCCAGGCATGGCTGTTGTTCATTGATGCCAGGTAATCCATACGGTCGGTAAAAGGGATGGTTTGCTGATACGTGAGCGACTCGGCATGCTTTTCGAAACAGCGGTGCAGGTACCCCATATGAGGGATAACCTCGCGAACGATCTCGCCGTCGGTTATCAGCTCCAAACGTAATACACCATGTGTTGAGGGGTGCTGCGGGCCCATGTTCAATACCATCTCATCGGCGGTAACGCTTGCAATTTTTTCGCGGTATCGGTCTAAGCCTTCAGCGTAGTTCATTTTATGGGTATATTCCTTTTTGGTATGGGCGTAAAATTAGTGTTATACCTTAACAATGTTAAAAATTATTTAACATTGCTTTGTAAGGATTGTGCCCAAATTACGACTAAGCAACAAAAACTGTTTTATATATGCTCACAACTTATGCCGTAAGCCCGCATACCTGGGTTAAGGCTCATGCCGATTATTTGTATGCTTTCGCGATAAAGCGCATTGCCGACGAAGAGCTGGCCCGCGACCTGGTGCAGGATACCTTTTTGGCCGCCCTGCAAAAAGTAGATGTATTCGAAGGCAAAAGCAGCGAGCGCACCTGGCTAACCGCTATTTTAAAAAACAAGATAATTGATGTCTATCGCAAAAGATCATCAGTTATCGTATCGTCGGACATTACTGATGCGGAACGGCAGCAACAGGATTTTTTTCATGAAGACGGGCATTGGAACCCGAAATATAAACCCCTGGAAATGGGAGTGGAGGAGCAATATTTAGAGAATAAAGAATTTAACCAGGTACTCAAAAAATGTATGGAAAAATTGCCGGCCCTGTGGCTCTCGGTTTTTACCATGAAACATATTGATGATGAAGCGTCGGAGAAGATATGTGCTGAGTTAAAGGTATCAGCTTCTAATTTCTGGGTAATTATTCACCGCACAAAGCTAAACCTGCGTGCATGTCTGCAAAAAAACTGGATCTGATATGGAAAAGAGAAGCATGCTCAAAAAAATACAGTATAACTGTAAACAGGCCACTTTTTTATTGGAGAAAAAGGTGTACAAGCCATTAAGCTTTCGCGAAAGGATAGAGCTGAGGATCCATTTGGCCGGATGCTCTGTATGCCGCCTGTATGGCAAGCAAAGCGCCATGATCAACGATATGGTACAGCAGCTTTTTAAAGAATCAGAAAAGGGAAATTATAAATTGGATGATACCTTTAAAAAGGAACTCGAACTGCGTATAGAAGAAGAGCTGAATAAGAAATAATAACCATTAACGCGGCCATTTCATTTGTACAGCAAATACAAATGCTTTAATTTGAAGCATGAAATGGATAACCCGCGAACATCCTAAAATTGACCGCATAGCCTGCCCATGGCTCATAAAACGGTTTATTGATGTGGATGCCGAAATTATCTATGTTCCGTTTGATGAGGTACTGACGAAGGCCGCGGAACTAAACGCCATTCCGTTCGACCTGCCGGGTGTAGAATACAGCCATTATGAAGACCGCTGCACTTTTGATTATTTCCTGAAAAAGCATAACCTGAAAGACGAAGCTTTGGATAGGATGGCCGCCATCATCAGAGGGGCAGATACCGACCGGCACGATTTCGCACCGCAGGCATCAGGCTTATCTGCAATATTCCTGGGTTTATCCCAAAACATCAGAAACGACCATGAATTGCTGGAATTGGGTATGAAGGTTTATGATGGCCTGTATACCTGGGCAAAGCACCTGTATCATCAAAAACACACACAAGCTCCCGTTGAAGAACTATTGCTGGATGTTTATCATAAATATCTTAAAAAGACCACCGCTAAAAAGGCTCCCGAATGGACAAGGGAGTTGAAGGAAATGATACAGGATCAGCTGGATACCAATATGACGCTGAGCCTGCAGCAAGCGTCTGACGAGCTGGAAATTAACCCGGCCTATCTTTCGAGGGAGTTTTCCAAATACTTTGACAACCTTTCTTTCGGCGATTATATCCGCAAGCTGCGTATCGAAAAAGCCATCAGCCTGATGGATAGTACCAGCTACTCGTTAACCGAGATAGCTTATCTCACCGGCTTTTCAGATCAAAGCCATTTTAACCGGATATTTAAAAAGCAAACCGGGCAAAACCCGTCGGCTTATAAAAAAGAACTGCTAAAAGGTAAAAAGGATACAAAAAGTTAAAGCTGTACAATTTTGGGTATTTGTAAATGATTAGTATTGCGTTATCTATCGTAACACTATCATTATGGAAACAAATAAACTGACCCGCAGGCAGGCATTGCAGGCCACAGCGGTATTAGGCACAGCGTTGTTATTACCTGTTGATAAACTACAGGCTGAGCCATTACTACCCGGTAAAACCCCTGCTTTAACCGCCGAAGAAATAGCTGCCATTGATGCCGCATTAGGTAAAAAAGGCAGCTATAAAGAAGCTGAGGCCGTTTATACCGTACCCTTGCCACGCAACGATCTTAAAATGAAAATTAAGGGCGAACCCGTGCCCATACCGTTTGGTTTTGGCGGTTGGGTATCGTTCAAGAAAACAGTCGACGGTAAATCGGCCATGGTGATGAGCGACACGGTGCTGCAGATGGAAGAGGTTAACCCCCTGATATCGGCAGCGCATGCCAACGGTTTGGAGATAGCGGCAATACATAACCACTTTTTTTACGAAGAGCCACGCATATTTTATATGCACATTCACGGTATTGGTACCGTAGCCGAACTGGCAAAAAAATATGCCGATACCATTCGCGACAGTAAAATATTCCCGGCTAACCAGCCTGTACCATCGGCGCCGCCGGCAATAACCGGTAAAGAGAATTTTGATTTACCCGCTTTGGATGCTATTGTGAAATCCACCGGTACAGTTAACGGGCCAACCTATAAATATACCATTGGCAGGAGCGATTTGAAGGTAATGGCCATGGGTGTGGAGATGACCACCAATATTGGCCTGAACAGTTGGGCGTCATTTGCCGGGAAGCAGGACGACGCGCATATTGCCGGAGATATTGCCATGCTGCAAAGCGAGGTAAATAACGTGATCAAAACCTTGCGTCAGCATAACCTTGAGGTGGTTGCCGTGCATAACCACATGCTTGGCGATGAGCCGCACATGATATTCCTGCATTACTACGGCCGTGGAAATGCCTCAGTGTTAGCACAAGGTTTTAAAGCCGCTTTAGATGAGTTGGGTAAAAAAAGTATGGGCGGGATGAAAATGTAAGCAATGACGGAAGAAGAAATAAAAACAAAGCCGCAATACTCTTTAGCCGATATTACCAAATACTTTTTAAAGCTGGGTACCTGGGGTTTTGGCGGCCCCGTTGCCCTGGTAGGCTATATGCAGCGCGACCTGGTTGAAAACAAAGGCTGGCTTACCGAAGAAGAATATAAAGAAGGCCTCGCGCTGGCGCAACTGGCCCCCGGCCCTCTGGCCGCGCAACTGGGTATCTATATAGGCTTTGTGCATTATGGCTTAATTGGGGCCACGCTAACCGGACTGGCCTTTGTACTGCCATCATTCACTATGGTGGTATTGCTGGGAATGGCTTACAAACTCTATGGCGGGCTTGCCTGGATGCAGGCCGTATTTTATGGCGTTGGCGCGGCTGTTATCGGTATCATCGCGATGAGCGCTTATAAACTCACTATAAAATCTATCAGTAAGTTTGAGGTAGGGGCTGTTAAATCGAAATGGTTGTTGTGGCTGTTTTATATTGCCGGCATCGCAATAACAGTCATCACCCAAAGGGAAGAGATACTGTTGTTTTTGGCCTGCGGTATTTTATATATGCTGGTAAAAGCACCACCACAATGGTTTAAAAAACCGCAAATAATGCCGGTTCTTATATTAACAGGCACAGGTTTTTGGGCGTATGACAGTAAGAACCTGCAGCAAATGGGGTGGTTCTTTTTAAAGGCGGGGGCTTTTGTATTTGGCAGCGGCCTGGCTATTGTACCCTTTTTGCACGGCGGTATAGTAACGGAGTTTGGCTGGCTTAACGAGCACCAGTTTATTGATTCGGTAGCTGTGGCCATGATAACGCCGGGGCCGGTGGTTATTACGGTAGGTTTTATCGGTTACCTGGTGGCCGGTTTCCCTGGAGCTTGTGTAGCGGCGTTGGCTACCTTTTTACCATGCTACCTGTTTACGGTGCTGTTGGCACCTTCATTTAAAAAGATCGCGAAAAATGGCAGTATCAAAGCCTTTGTAGAAGGTATTACCGCATCGGTTATTGGCGCGCTGGTAGGCTCGGTTATTATTATCGCCCTGAGGTCGGTTATCGATATTCCTACCGCGATCATCGCCATCGCATCTATACTGTCCTTAATTTACATAAAAAAAATGCAGGAGCCATATATCATCGGCGCAGCGGCCATTATTGGCTTATTAATAAAAGCTTTTTAAAATCTATATGCATTTATATCTAAAACCGAATTTCCGCTCTTTAACTGTTCTGTCATCAATACTGCTCTTATTGTTCATCAATAAGGGCCATGCACAACAGGCTCAAATTTATCCCAAAATAACTGGCTACGTTAGTATACTCCATCCCATTGGTACCTTGACGGGCGATGGCTTTACAAGCAATTTCGCCAATGTGTATACCCTGGTATTTCCTTTCGGGATGAATATTTTAAAAAGCGATTCGTTTGGTGTTAGCTTTGAGTTAGCGCCATCCGTCCGTACCGAAAATAATAACCCTAAAGTAAGTTCAGTATTGTTTCACCCCGGCGCTATGTTTCGCTTTCAGCATGGTTTTACTTTTATCGGCCGTATGGCTTTTGAAACCAACGGCCGTTTTGGTGTAACACCTGTATTTAACAAAGTGATAAAAAAAGGCAAAGATGCCAGCTTTTTTGCATCGGTACCTTTTCCTGTTAGGTTCGGGAATAGTTTACCTGCCTCAATCGGCACCGGGTTACAGTTGGGCGTTTCCTTTTAACCGGATCAAGCCTGCTCGGCGTATGCTGCCGTCAACTTTTTATTGCTGCGGTACTTTGCCAGGCTAATTAACAGTACGCTGCCCAAAATTACGGCTAAGCCTGTAATTTGAAGCAGGGTAACATTCTCATGCGCGAAAAATATACCAAGTAGCACCGCAACAACAGGGTTTACATAAGCGTAGGTACTTACCTGTGCCGTTGGGCGAACCTGCAATAGCCAAACATAAGCGCTAAACGCGGCTATCGAACCAAACAGTACCAGGTAAGCCATACCGAGCCAGGCGGTGGTGGTAATAGCGCCCAGGTTTAGGTGCTGCGCTTCGCCGCTGATGAAGCTGGCGGGTATAAACAATATGCCCGCGGCAAGCATTTGCCATGCCGCGTTAACCGAACCTGAGCCTGATGAACCTTTATATTTTGAATAAATAGAACCCGCTGTCCATGCCATGGAGCCGGCTACCAGCATCAGCATTTCTAACAGGTGCGAGCCAATGCCTTTGTTGGCTAACACGGCTTGTACCTGTTCGGCAAATAACAGGATAACGCCGCCAAAGCCGATGATGAGGCCAAAAATGGTCCATTTGTTTTTAAAGCTTTCGCCCCATTTAGGTACATCCAGCAATACAAACCAAATGGGCGCTGCCGACACCAGTATAGCCACCATGGCGCTGGGTAAAACCTGCTCTACCCACATTACCACGCCGATAGCTATAAACAAAAGCAGTATCCCGCTAACCGAAGCATTGAGCACATTTTTTAATACGAACAACTTTTCGCCGCGGATGGCACACCATCCCAATAATAATATACCGGATAACAGGAAGCGGAAAGCGCCTAAAAGCATAGGAGGGAAGCCGCCGCCCAAAGCCAGCCTGATGGAAAAGTAGGTGGAGCCCCAAACAATATAAACTACAGCAAAAGCGATAATTACCAGTAATTGAGCAGGTTTTTTTTGAGCGATTGACATAGCAGTAGAATGTTATTAAAAAAAATGGTACAAAACAGAAGTATTAGCCCCTGTGTGCAGCATATTGATTGGCCCGGAAATTTTACTGAAGTATAGAATGCAGAAAAACATCACGACCTTGATCATGATGCATATAGGGGATCATGTATGGTCTCTAACGGTCCTTGTCGCCGTAGCTGCCGCCTTTATTATAGCCGCTGCCACCCTTGTAGCCGCCACCGCCGCCTTTGTAACCGCCGCCGTCGCCACCACTTCTAAATGGTTTGCGTGCGCCCTCGGGTTTAGGTTCGGCTTCTTTAACTACAATGTTGCGTCCGTAAATTTCGGCGGCGTTCAAATCCTCGATCGCCTTCAGTGCCGATTCATTGTCGGACATTTCGGCGAAACCAAAGCCCTTGCTTTGACCGGTTTGCCTGTCTGTGATAATTTTTAGCGAAGTAACTTCGCCGTAATCTGCAAACAGTTCCAATAATTCCGATTCCTGGATCTTATAAGGAAGGTTGCCAATAAAAATGTTCATACTATAGCTTGCTTATTTCAAAAATACTGTAATTTTTTTTGAATTGCTCAATTTATTTACAATTAACCGGCAGTTTTATTAAATAATTTGTAAGCAAAACCAATTTGCTTTCTTTGTATCACAAAAAAATAATATGATCGCATCATTTGAGGCCGTGCTTTCGGCACTTTCTATTCATCGTGTTGGTAATAAACTACTTGACGAGTTTTATGTATTATCCGACAAGCCAATTGAGGTTAAAGACGAGCTGCTGGGTAAATTATTGATGCAATATTTTTTATCGCCGTTTGAGAAAGTGAACGAAGTTTACCGGTTTATGCACTCAAGCGAGTTGACGCTGAACGAACTGTTCCACTTTTGCACCGAGGTTTTTGATAACCCCCACCGCTTTCACGAAGCGAGTGAGCAGATCACCAAATTCCTCTTCGAGCAAACCAATCATCCTAAAATAAAAGCGGGGGAGCTATATATCGCTTTGTTTAAAGATGTACAGATAGAGGGCGATATGCTCGACGCGATTGGCATATTTAAATCGGAAAATAAAGAGACTTACCTGAAGGTATACCCCGACACCGGTGGTTTTAACCTGGAGTACGAACCGGACGGCATCAACATCAATAAACTGGATAAGGGCTGCCTTATTTTTAATACTGAGAAGGAAGAAGGTTACAAGGTATTGGTGGTTGACCAAACCAACCGAAACAACGAAGCGGTGTACTGGAAGGATGATTTTTTAAAGCTGCGGATACGTAACGATAGCTTTAACCAAACCAGCAACACACTGAGCATTTATAAAAACTTTGTATCGGAAAAACTGGACGACCAGTTTGAGCTGACCAAGGCCGATAAGATAGACTTGCTGAATAAATCGATAAAGTACTTTAAGGAAAATGAAACGTTCGAGATGGATGAGTTTGGTGAGCAGGTTTTAGGCAACCCGCAGGCCATCGAATCGTTCAAAACCTATAAACAGCAATACGAAACCGACCATGAAACCGAAATTGGCGACAGTTTTGATATATCGGGCGCGGCGGTAAAAAAGCAAAGCAAGGTTTACAAAAGTGTGCTTAAACTGGATAAGAATTTCCACATTTACATTCACGGAAATAAAGACCTGATAGAAAAAGGTTTTGACGATGATAAGGTGATGAACTTCTATAAGGTTTATTTTAAGGAAGAAGCTTAACTTAATGTAAGATGGATGATGTAAAATGGACGATGTATAAAAATATTAAAATACATCTTCCATTTTACCTGTCACATTTTACATTGATTTTACACTAACGTTTTTGGCAGCATAATTAAAAAGGTGGATCCTTTGCCTGGTTTTGATGTTACTTCGATATGCCCGTGATGTTTTTCGATGATGCCGAAAACGATAGACAGGCCCAGTCCGGTTCCTTTGCCTACATCTTTGGTGGTGAAGAACGGATCGTATATTTTTTGTTTTACCTTCTCGGTCATGCCTACGCCGGTATCTGTTATTTTTATCGTGATGTTTTCGGGGTAATCCGTTGTTTCAATTAACAGACTTTCTCTATGATGCTCCTTTTTTTCGACGATGGCCTGTATCCCGTTTTGGATGATATTCATAAGCACCTGGCTTATTTTACCGGGATAGCAATTGAGCAGCGGTAGTTTGTTTAAAACAGGTGTTATCTCAATATAATACGGAATGGTGCTTCGCAGTATCACCAGGGTATTCAGTATAGCTTTGTTTATATCGGTTAGCTTCAGTTCTACTTCATCGGTACGGCTGAATGCACGCAGGCTTTGAACTATCTCGGCTGTTCGCGATGCGCCGTCTTCAATACCGTTTAGCAGCTCGGTTATTTCGCTCCTTATAAAGTCGATATCGATCTTGTTTTTATAAGCTGTTACATTTTCAACATCTTCCGCGCTGTTAGATTGTTTTTCGAGTTGGGCGTACTTATCCAGTAATACAAACAGTTCCTCAAGGTCGAGCTTTAAAGGCTTTACGTTCGATTTTACAAAGTTGATAGGGTTGTTGATCTCGTGGGCTATACCTGCGGTAAGCTGCCCCAGCGAGGCCATCTTTTCAGTTTCTACCAGTTGCGATTGTGCGCTCTGCAGGTTTTCGATCAGGCGGGTTAAATTTTGGTTGCTTTCGAGTAATTCGCGGGTACGCTCATTCACTTTCGATTCAAGCAGAATGTTTTGCTGGGTTATTAAACGCTCATTCTCCCGCGCAATGCGCAGCGCCAGGGATTGTGTGTCGTTATTTTGGTCGCGATAAAAATTGATTTTATCAGCTAAAGCTATCGAAAACAAAACCAGTTCGATGGTTGATGTGAGCAATACAATATCGGCAGTAAAATTATTGTAGGGTACATAACCCCTGCTGCGGCCCACCGATACCAAAATGGATAGTAAAAACAGGAACCAGCCAAACATAAAGAACTTTGCAGGTTTATAACCCTGCATATACATCCAGATGCCGATGCCTAATAACGATACCGTACCCAGGCTTACTAAAAAGGTGATGAGCCCGTAAGCGATACTAAAATGATTGGTAGCGATAAATAAAATAGGGGTGGTGAACAGGAACGAGAGCGATATGGTAAACCTGAATATATATTTGTTTTGATCTCTTAACTGCAAAAACTCGGTAATAAATAACAGGATGGACAGCCAAAAGAATATGCGGCTAAACGGTACCAGGTAGTTATTATATAATGTTGGCGTTACCAGGCTATAGCCATAGTTACGTGTTAAAGCCTGAACCAAACCTAAAAAAATGATATAAGCGACATAATAGAGGTAGCTTTTATCTTTAACAATAAAATAGAGCAGCAAATTATAGAGCGCCATTACCATAACCACACCCATAAATATCCCGAAAGAGATGTTTTTGAAACTGTATTTCTCGAAGTATTGGCCGGCGCTGCTAAATTCTATCGGGATTATGCTGGATACATTGCTTTCGATACGCAGATAAATGGTACGTGTCGAATCGGGTAGGATGGTGCAATTTATCATGTTGGCGACAGGCATTAAATTGCCTTTTTTGCCAGGTACGGCACGCAAATGAGCTACGTGGCCGCTGGTTATGCCGATAAAATACAGGTCGAAATGGTCAATAACGCTCGCGTTGATGCTGATGGGTATATAAGGCTGGCTCGTTTTATTGTGCAGGGTGAGTTTGAGCCATAGCACCGAATTGGTAACCCTTAAACGCGGTAATGCCGTTTGGCTTGTTTTAAACGCGGTGCTTTTAAGCACATCGTTAAAGGTTAAATGGCGCCCGGGGTCTTCTAATTGTGTAAAATATATTTTATCAATGAGCTTTGACTCATTGTCATGCAGGGTAAGGGTATCTGTAAATGCAAATAAGCACAGGCCTTTTAAAAGAAAAAGAGATAGGCAGATGTATTTTTTTATCGACAAGGCTATTATGCTTTAAATGCTATTTAATATAAATATGCACACAAAATTAAACTTTAGCTACTCTTTTTGGTTAAAGAGAATATTACGTTATACTTAATTTGTATTTTGTAACTTGCCCAACCTTAAATTTTTCGTGATGATGCAATTTGGAGTGCTGTATGTAGATGATGAAATACATAATTTAAATAGCTTTAAAGCCGCTTTCAGGCGCGATTTTAATATTTTTGTCGCACAGTCTGCCAGGGAAGGACGCAAAATACTCGACCAGAATGAAATTGCCGTAATAGTTACCGACCAGCGCATGCCGGGAATGACGGGTATAGAGTTTTTAGAGTCGGTTATTCCTATTTATCCGGATACGATACGGATATTGCTCACCGGTTTTTCTGATGTTAACGCCGTTATGGATGCTATAAACAGGGGGCAGGTTTACAAATACCTGGTGAAACCCTGGGCCGATGGAGAGCTGAAAATGTACATACAGAACGCAATGGAGATATATCACCTTCGCCGGGAAAATAAGGACCTTGCCCAAAAACTCGAAAAAGCTAACCAGCAGTTAGACGCTTTAAAAACCTCAGGTTTATAGCGTATTTTTTCATCTTATTTTCATAATTTTTTTGTAAGTTTAGCGGTTAAACCATGCCTGGGCTTTTTAGTCATAAGCATTAGTTAAACCCTGCTAATTACTATTTATTGAACTTTAAACTGTACAAGCAAATCTTTTTGTTTGCTCTTGCCCTGTTATTTGCCGGTAGCGCGCGGTCGCAATCGGGTAATTCCAACATTGGGACGGAGTTTTGGACGGCCTATATGGTGCACATTAACGGCGCTACGGGTGGGAGTGCTTCGCAAATGATCCTCTACATCGCGTCGGATGTAGCTACTACCGGCACCGTTGCCATAAGCGATAACAGCTTTACTGCTATTAATTTTACCGTTGCACCCAATGTGGCTACGCTGGTACCTATTCCGGCGGCGGCTTACCTGGGCAATACCAATGGTACGCAAACCAAAGGGCTTCATATCACCAGTAAAAACCCCATCGCGGTTTACGCTCATATTTATGCCAGTTCGGTTTCCGGGGCTACGCTATTGCTACCTGTAAACACCATGGCGAATGATTACTACTCGCTTAATTATACCCAGCTTTCAAACGCCACGCCATCGTACTCATCATTTATGGTGATCGCTACCGAAGATAATACCTCGGTCGAGATCACACCATCGGCGGCTTTAATAAACGGCGCGGCGGCTAATACCAAGTTTACCATCGCGTTAAGCAAAGGGCAGGTTTACCAGGGCCTGTCAACTACCGACCTCACAGGCAGCCACATCGCTTCGGTAAGTACAGGCTCGGGCTGTAAAAAAATAGCCGTTTTTTCGGGCAGTAATAAAATATATATCGGCAGCCCGAATAACTCATCAGATAATCTTTTCCAGCAAGTATATCCAACGGCATCCTGGGGTAAAAACTATATTACGGTGCCACTGAAAACCCGTAATTATGATGTTTTTCGCATCGTGCTAAGCGATCCCGCTACGACGGTAACCCTGAATGGCGCGGTTATTCCAGTGGCTTCGTTTACCAATAACTTATATTACCAGTTTACCAGCCAGGCAACCAATGTGATATCGGCGGATAAGCCTATCCAGGTGATACAATACGCGGTTACACAAGGGAACGGTATTACCGGAAAATCAGTAACCGGCGACATTGGCGACCCGGAAATGATATACCTCAATCCCTTAGAGCAAAATATAGACCACGTTACACTGTACTCCACCAATAAATACCTTATTCTGAATGGTTTTATTAATGTGGTGATACCTACCAGCGCTGTATCGTCCTTTTTGCTGGATGGGGTGGCGCAAACATCAAGCTTTACACCGGTGCCAGGTAATACGGCCTATTCATACGCGCAATTAACGGCAGCTGTAGGTGCAACGCATAATATAGCTGCAAGTCAGGGTTTTAACGCTATTGCCTATGGTTTTGGCTCGGCCGAATCTTACGGTTACGCGGCGGGCACCAATGTGAAAAACCTGAATGAATTTGCGCAGTTCACTACACCGGGTACAAGCACGGTAGCATCAACAGGCTGTACAGGCATAAGCTTTCAGCCGCAGGTGGTATTGCCTTATCAAACCACCAGTATTACCTGGGATTTTGGCACCGGTACAACACCGGTAGTACAAACCAATCCCACCTATACCAGCACCATTATAAAGGGAACACAAACGTTATATGTATATGAATATGGGCAAACCATAACATATCCTTCGGCGGGGACTTATGCCGTCAATGTTACCGTTGTTGACCCCATAACTACCCTTTGCGGATCGAACGAGGTAGTGAGTTTAAATTACACGGTTGCTGATCCGCCGGCGGCAAAATTTGCTTCGCGCGATACCATTTGCCTTACCGATACCATTGGGTTTAAAGATATCAGCACTGGTACCAGCGGTATAAACGGCTGGCATTGGACGTTTGGCAACGGCGATACATCGAATGTTAAAAACCCGGTGTATACTTATTTAACGCCAGGTAACTACACCGTTGGTTTATCGGTAAGCTCAGGCACTTCGTGCCCATCATCGGTTTATACAAAAAACATCCATGTGCGTGCCGCGCCTGTGGCTGCATTTGCTTTTTCGACCCCCGATTGTGAAACGCAGGGCGTTACGCTCACCGACAAATCAACCACGGCGGAAGGGAAGATAACCCAATGGATATGGGATTACGGCGATGGCAGCGCGCCTGATACCCGAACGAGCGGTGCGCAATTTACGCATGTATATGCCACAGCAGGTACCTATACCATTAAGCTACAGATAGTAACCGATAAAAATTGCAGCAGCGCTACGGTGAGCAAAAGCATTACTATACACCCGCACGCGGTGGTTGATTTTGGTTTGCCCGATGTATGCCTTGCCAACGCGATAGCGAGTTTTACCGATAAAACTACCATATCCGACAATAGCAATGCCCAGTTTAAATACCTCTGGAACTTTGGCGATGTAAACGCGACAACCGCCAACCCGAATACCAGTATCCTGCAAAACCCAACGCACCAGTTTACCGCGGGCGGTACTTATACCATCAGTTTATCGGTAACATCAAAAGATACCTGTACCACAACACTCACTAAAACATTTTTGGTTAGCGGCCAGGCTAACTTTACTGCTGTTGCCAACGCCTGTCCGGCAGACAGCGTTCAGTTTACCGATAAAACGGATGGCGCCACAAAAGCAACCTCGGCCTGGCATTGGGATTTCGGGACGGGAGATACATCAAATGTACAAAGCCCTAAGTATGCCTTTAAAACACCCGGCAATTATACGGTGAAGCTTACGGTTACGGGGCATAACGGTTGCTCAACCACATCATACAGCACACCGATACATATCTACACCAAACCTGTGGCCAATTTTGTTTTTTCGACATTGGATTGCGAAACGGGGCAGATAACGCTGACCGATAAGTCGACCACGGCAGAAGGTACGCTTAACCAATTGGTTTGGGATTATGGTGATGGCAGCGCTATTGATACCCGGGCTACAAGCACCGCGTTTACCCACGTATATGCAACAGCTGGTACCTACACCATTAAACTGTACAGCATTACCAATTTAGGCTGCGCGAGTTTAACGGTAAGCAAATCCATATTAATACACCCCAAACCTGTTGTTGATTTTGGTTTGCCCGATGTTTGCCTGGCCAACGCGGTTGCCACTTTTACCGATAAAAGCAGTATTGCCGATAGCAGCAGCGCCCAGTTTAAATACCTGTGGAACTTTGGCGACGGCTATGCAACGGTGGCTAATCCAAACACCAGCATCGTGAAAAACCCTACACACAAGTATATAAAGGCGGGTACGTATACCATCGGTTTAACCGTAACATCAAAAGATACCTGCACCACAACTACTACCAAAACATTTGTGATAAGCGGACAGGCTAATTTTACCGCGGCAGCAAACTCATGCCCGGCGGATAGCGTTCAGTTTACCGATAAAACAGATGGGGCGGTTAAAGCCTCGTCGGCATGGCATTGGGTATTTGGTTCTACCGGCGATACATCCAACGTGCAAAACCCTAAGTATGCCTTTAAAAACCCGGGCAACTATACGGTAACGTTAACAGTTACGGGTCATAACGGCTGCTCGGCTACCAGTTACAGCGCGCCGATTCACATCTATACCAAACCGGTAGCTAAATTCACTTATTCGTCAATTGACTGCGAAACCCAGGCGATTACTTTTACTGATCAGTCAACCAGCACCGAGGGGACAAACACCCAATGGATATGGGATTATGGCGATGGCAGCCTGCTGGATACCCGTACAAGCAGCGCCGCCTTTACGCATACCTATGCCCAGGCAGGTACTTATAATGTAAAACTGTACACCATCAGCAGTTTAGGCTGCGCCAGTTTAACAACTACTAACGCGGTTGTAGTTTACCCGCTGCCAACCAAAGATTTTACCATACCCGATGTTTGTTTAAATGATACCTACGCGCAATTTACCGCGGTATCAACCATTGCAGATAATACCACATCAACTTATAGCTGGGATTTTGGCGACGCGGCAAGATCTACCGTAGCCAATCCAAATACCGCCGCCGGCTTAACGGTGAAGCATAAATATACTGCTACAGGTAATTATAATGTGCATCTTACCATTACATCGGCACATGGTTGTGTTGTAGATACCATAAAGCAGTTTACCGTGAACGGCTCGTCGCCGCAATCTAAATTTGTGGTGCTGAACAGTACTACCTTATGTAGTAACCGCGAGGTGTTTTTTGTGGATAGCGCATCGGTACCGGGCTTTGGCAATGGCAGCGTTACCAGTGTAGATATGTATTATGATTATGCCAATAATCCCACCGTAAAAGTACACTATGCGCACCCTACATACGGCCAGTTATTCAGGCATACCTATCTGCAGGATTCATTACCGCATAATTACCAGGTAGTTATGGACGCTTACTCAGGCGCAAGCTGTGTTAACCGCAGCAGCCAAACCATTACCGTACTGGGCGTGCCAACCATCACCTTCCCGGCGGTAGCGCCGGTTTGCGTTAACGCGGGGCCCTTCCAACTGAAAATAACGCAGAGCGGGCCAACGGGTACACCCGGTGCTGTATTTACAGGCACGGGCGTATCTGCAACAGGTATTTTTAGTCCGGCGGTAGCCGGGGTAGGTACGCAGGTAATAAAATGCATCTATACATCGGCCAATGGCTGTGCCGATACCTTATCGCAAACGGTAACAGTTGAACCGGTAGCCACCGTTTCGGCAGGGCCGGATATGGTGGTATTAGCCGGCGGGCATGTTACCATAAAAGCTACGGCTACGGGCAGTAATCTGACTTACCTATGGTCGCCGGCTACCGGTTTAAACCGTACCGATGTGCTGCAACCCATAGCTTCGCCATCAGTAAATACAAAATATACGCTCACTGTAATATCTACAAACCAAAATACTCCTTGCGCTGTTACTTCGACCATGACATTGAACGTATTACAGGCACCAAGTGTACCTTCAGGTTTTACTCCTAATGGCGACGGGGTGAATGACAGCTGGGTAATACAAAACCTGGAAACCTACCCGGGAGCTACAGTTGATGTGTATAGCCGTAACGGCGAAAAAGTATTTTCGTCGGTGGGATACTCAACCGCATGGGATGGCCGTTATAATGGCGTTGAATTGCCTGTAGGTACCTACTATTATATTATCGACCCTAAAAACGGTCGGAGTAAAATATCAGGGTACGTAGCTATTATCAGGTAATCATTAATTTCGCATTATTAATTTCACAAAAACTCAAAATTATTGGGGAGATAATTACTTTACAGGTGAAAAAGATCAGAATTGTATTTACTGCCTTGCTGTGCCTTGCTTTTATAAGGGCATATCCACAGGTAAATACAACCAATAAGGGGACTGATTTCTGGCTGGCATATATGGAGAATATCCGCGGTATTGTAAATGCCAACGGCCCTGTGGCAATGGATGTTTATATCACCAGCGATGTAAACACTACCGGCAGCATCACCTTTGCAGACGGCAGCGCGACGCAAAACTTCACGGTTACTGCTAATCAAATAAACGATATCATCATGCCGCAAAGCTCTTTTTTGGATGCGGCGGGGCAGTTTGCCAAGGGTATTCATATCACATCAGTACTTCCCATAGTTGTTTTCGCGCATATTCATGCCAACGCGGTATCGGGTGCTACGCTGGTGTTGCCCATTAATACTTTGGGTAAAGATTATTACTCTATTAATTATACCCAGCTATCAAACGAGCAGCCTGCTTATTCGGCATTTTGTGTTGTAGCTACCGAAGATAGCACGGTGGTGAATGTAACACCCACGGCCGCCCTTATTGATGGTAAAGCAGCGGGCACAACATTTACCCTGAACATGAAAAAGGGCGATGTATACCAGGGCCTTTCGGGAACTGACCTTACCGGGACGCGTATACAATCGGTAAGTGTGGGTACAAGCAGTTGTAAAAAGATAGCTGTTTTTTCGGGCAGCAGTAAGCTTTACCTTGGTTGTGTAGACAGCAGATCAAGTGGCGGGAAAACATCAGATAACCTGTTTCAGCAGGTTTACCCGACGGCCGCATGGGGTAAAAATTACTATACTGTACCATTGAAGAGCCGTAATTATGATATTTATCGTATTCTGCTGAGCGACCCAAACACCAATGTTACGCTAAACGGACAGGCATTGAGCCAAAGCCAATTTATAAACGGGCTTTATTACGAGTTTAACAGTACTGCGCCGAATGTAATATCGGCAGATAAACCTATCCAGGTGGTTCAGTATGCTGTTACACAGGGGAATACTATTAACTGTGTGTATAGCAATAGTGATGTTGGTGATCCGGATATGATATTTTTAACGCCTATTGAGCAAACCATCACATCGGCAACATTATACTCTACCCCAAAAGAAAACATCACCAGGCATTTCATTAACGTCATCATTAAAACCTCGGCTACATCAAGCTTTACCATTGATGGCGCCGCGCAGACTGGCTTTACCACTTTCGGGCTCGACCCAACGTATTCCCTGGGGCAGTTTTCGGTAACGGCGGGTACGCATAATATTAAAGCGTCGGATGGTTTTAACGCCATAGCTTATGGTTTTGGTAATGCGGAATCATACGGGTATGCCGCGGGTACTAACCTGAAAAACCTGAACGAATACCTGCAATACGTTGACCCGGTAACCAATGCCGTTGTAACCAGTGGCTGTACAGCGCAGAATTTTACCGCCAATGTTACTTTGCCTTATCAAACCACAAAACTTACCTGGAACCTTAAAAACGGCTCTGCAATTTATACAGATAACAATCCGCAGGTGGTTAAAACTACTCAGAAAGGCACACAAACCTTATATCAGTACAATTACCCTAACCCGGTAAGTTACCCCGCTGCAGGCACTTATAATATCACGGTAACGGCATTTAACCCCATAGCTGATGTTTGCGGTACAACGGATATTGTCGACCTTGATTTCACCATTATTGATCCGCCGGTGGCAAAGTTCAGTTCGCGGGATACGGTGTGTAAGGCAGATACGATCCAGTTTCATGACCAGACCAATGGCGTTGCCAATGCGGTTATCGCCTGGCACTACGATTTTGGCAATGGGGATACATCAAACGTACAAAATCCGATATACTCATTTGTAAACCCGGGTGATTATAAGGTAACCATGTATGCTACGGGCGGTACGGGTTGTATATCCAATATCTATCAAAAGAACATACATGTGTATGCTATGCCAGTGGCTAAGTTTACCTACTCGTCGCCGGATTGTGTTACCCGGTCGGTTACATTTACCGACAAATCTACCACCACAGAGCGGCCCATTGCGCAATGGGTATATGATTTTGGCGATGGCAGCGCTTTGCAAACGCAAACCACCAACACCCCTGTTACGCATATCTTCGCTACTGCCGGAACCTTCGGCGTAAAACTGTATAACATCACCGATAAGGGCTGTGCCGGTAAAACCTTTACAGATTCGGTTAGGATACACCCCTTGCCGGTAATTAAAGTTACGCTGCCCGATGTGTGTATATCAGATGTATTGGCTCATTTTACCGATCAGAGCACTATTGCCGATAGCAGCATGGCGCAGTTTACTTACCTGTGGAACTTTGGCGATGCCAGCTCAACGCCGGCTAATCCTAACACATCAACAGCTAAAAATCCTACGCATGCTTTTACCAATGCCAACCCGGCCAATTATAATTTATCGCTCATTGTTACCTCGAAAGATGGCTGCAGCAGCAGGCTTGATACTACCTTTACGGTAAACGGCGCTAACCCCACCGCCGCCTTCGCCGTTCCGAATGCTAACCAGCTTTGCAGCGACCATGAAGTGTTTTTTGTAAATAATGCTACGGTAAGCTTTGGCTCGGTCACCAAAATTGTGATGCAGTATGATGTGAACGATCCTACAAGTATTGTAACCTATACGCACCCTACGCCTGGGCAAATATTCAGGCATACTTACCCGGTGTTTTACAGCGGTACACAAAGTTATACCGTGCGGATGATAGCCTATTCGGGTGGGGCAACCTGCGTATCGCAACCCTTTGATGTGGTGATCACTTTGCTGCCTGTGGCAAAAGTTACTTTTGCGCCGCTCGGGCAGATCTGCGCCGATGCGCCGGCTATACAGTTGAGCCCATACATTACACAAAGCGGCGCGGCCGGGCCTGCAGGTGTATTTTCGGGAGCGGGGGTGAGTGGCACTACCTTTAACCCGGCAATAGCCGGTGTTGGTACACATACTATCCGTTATATTTTTACGGCTAATAATGCTTGCGCGGATACCGTATCGCAAACCATTAAAGTAAATTCGGTACCGGTTATAACTATGGGGCCCGATACATCGATACTGTTGGGCGGGAAGATCAGGATCATAGCCAAAGCTGTAGGCGACAGCCTGAGCTATAAATGGACACCTGCAACGGGCTTAAGTTCGGATGTGGTGCTGAACCCGTTTGCCAGCCCTACGCAAACTACCAAATATACGGTTACGGTAACCGGCACAGGTTTATGCTCGGCAACAGCCAGTATCACCATTAAAGTTTTATTGCCGCCGGTTATACCAAATACCTTTACACCCAACGGCGATAACGTGAACGATACCTGGGTAATTGAGCACCTTAACGATTACAGCAATTGCACGGTGGAAGTTTACAGCCGTAACGGGCGCCTGGTTTACTCGTCGGTAGGGTATGGTACGCCCTGGGATGGCCGCTACAAGGGTTCTCCGTTACCTATAGGAACTTATTACTATGTAATTAACCCCAAACACGGACGTACAACCTTGTCGGGATATGTTACAATTGTGCGTTAACCTAAAAACAATTAAGTGGTTTAATACGTAGAAAAAGAAAAAAAACTATATTCGTATCGGCAGATATAAAATTTGCAAATTATACGTTGTACTTAAAATATGTTGCACCGGAACATGTTTTATACTGCACAGGCAGAAAGGATAAGTGAGTTTGTTAAACGGAATTAAATGAAGAGATTTTACCTGATATTATTTATTGCAGTTATAGCGCTACAGGTAAGAGCGCAACAGAAGCCACAATATACCCAATATGTTTTTGATCCGATGCTGATCAACCCGGCTGTGAGCGGTATTGAAAGCTACACTGATGCAAAAGCAGGTTATCGCAGCCAATGGACAGGCTTACAGGGTGCACCCGTTACTTCATTTTTCACTATTAACGCGCCGCTTGGCCGCGATTTTATTGAAGGCGATGCCACATCAAGTCCCGGAAACGGTGAGAACCCTATGGGACGCAACTATACTTCTACCTATATGGCTGCCGCGCCGCACCATGGCATTGGCTTAACCTTAGTGAGCGATAAAGCGGGACCCATCAGGCAAACCAATCTTAATGCTACTTATGCCTATCATATCGGGCTATCGCCAACACTGAACCTGGCTGTAGGCGTTGCCGCAGGCTTTTACAATATAACTTTAAATACCGCGGAGGTTACTACCGATATTCAGAATGACCCTGCTATAAACGGCGGTAACAATAACCAGATAAAACCCGACCTGGGTGCAGGCATCTGGGCATACTCATCCACCTATTTTGTCGGATTTTCGGTACAGCAGATATTGCCGCAAACCATCACGTTTTCTACCAACTCGGCTTATAACCAGGGGAAGGCCGTGCCGCACTATTTTTTAACGGGCGGCTTTAAAGTTTTCCTTTCGGATGATGTGACCTTGCTGCCATCTTTTTTGGTTAAAGTAGTTGACCCGGTACCTATGTCGTACGATATTAATATGAAAATGGCCTTCCGCGATCATTTCTGGATAGGGGGGGCATACCGCCAAAAAGATGCGGTTGCCGGGATGGTTGGCTTTAACTTAGGCTCTTTTATCAGCCTGGGTTACTCTTATGATTATACTACTTCTAATTTAAATTCGGTGAGCACCGGCACCCACGAAATTGTAGTGGGCGTGTTTTTAAATAACCGGTATAACGTTACCTGCCCGAGGAGAACGTTTTAAGTTCATTGGTTCAATAGTTTATTGCTACTATCTTTTCTGTCTGTTTTCCCGGTATATCAGATAAAATATTTCGTTATATTTAGCATCAATAATATGCTGCGGAACATACTTGTATTCTTATTGTTTTTTGCATTTACCGCGCAAATTGCTGCGGCGCAAAATATAATTCAGTTTAAGGTGAGCAAACCCTACTGTATTTTCAACTTTTTGGAGGCCGCCAATAATTCGAGCCGCTCGCCGCGGTTATTAAAAAAAATAATTGGAGCAGGCACAAAGGGCGACGAAAAGTTTAAAGCCATCCGCGACAGCTTTAACAACCTGCAGCTCGATTACAGCTATAAACGTGAAGAATACCCCGCAAGCAGGAGGCAGTACCGCTCCACATACGACCTGATAGATATTGCGTTGGTGAGCGCCGGTACCATCGCGGAGTTTAAGAACAGGGCTATCGGTATTTTGCCCAACGCGAGCCTGCAACAATTAGTTGAGCTTTTACAGGCCGCCGAACCATATTACGACAGGCTGATATGGAACGATAACCAGCAAAAACTAAACAACCAGGCAAAGGCGCTGGAGGCTTACGCCGACACAAGCTCCGGGTTATTTAATGCCATCAGCCATTTTTATAACTCTACCTGGACTGCCGATATTCCCTTTATTGTAGCGTTATATCCCATCCCCGGTGCACGTGGCGGTACATCGGCAACGCCGCATGCCAACAGTTTATGCGTGGGGGTGCTTACCGAAAGCACCGACCATATTGGTACCATGAGCGTTGTACTGCACGAAATGTGCCATGTACTATATGATGAGCAAACCAGCGCCTTTCAGCACCATATTGCGCATTGGTTTGATGGCAATTCTTCGGCATATAAGCAATATGCCTATAACTTTTTTGACGAGGGCCTGGCAACCGCTTTAGGCAATGGCTGGGCATATACCAACTTAAATGGTAAGCCCGACACCACCGCATGGTATAACAATGTTTATATAGACGGTTTCGGCAGGTCGCTGTATCCGCTGGTGAGCGATTATATTAATGATAAACGGCAAATGGACAGCTTGTTTGTTAATAAAGCTATCGACCTGTTTGCAAAAACGTTTCCGCGCGCGATAAACGATTATGCCATAGCGCTAAACAACGTTAATATTTATACCGATGTTGAACATGGAGGCGATACCAACGACCTGTTAAACAGCATTGGCGAGTACTTCCATCTCACCAGTACCTGGCTGATGACGCCTATTTTGGATGATGGCGTACTTAAAGCCATCGCTGCAAAGCAACAAACACAGTTGATTATCATCACCAAAAATCATGCTGCTGAGTTGGCGGCGCTAAAAAAGATATTTCCGCAGTTAGGGCCTTATCTGCATCAAAAACCAGGTTCAGTGTTCAATCTTAGCTTTATTGATGATAAAAAACGCCCCGTTATCATCCTGAATGGAAATAATAAAGCAGATATTTCAAGCCTGCTTAAGCAAATGAAAACACAACAGTATTTCGATCTGAAAAAAGTTATGCAGTAATCAGGCCAGGGCATTTGCCTTACGCTTTTGTGATCTGTCGCTTTCCGCAGGGTCCTCTGCGAGAGACCCTGCGGGGATATGAAAGAGCGTAGTTAATTGGGTTTTAATAGGTTGATAAGATCAGTGGTATCTTGTCGCTTAATCAAGAATAACATCGTTTTCTCCAAATTTTTCAAATTGTTGTTTGATGCCAATCTGCTTTAAGTACGAAGCTGTATTAAGTATTTTACCATCGGTTACACCATTCTCATCAGGTCTGAGTTCGAATAATGCTCCATTTTTATCACATACGGTTAATACATCTCCCAATAAACTGTTGTTGGAGAATATACTACGCTGGTGATATTTAGTCCACACTGTAGTTTTTCGGTATATAAAAATAATGTCATTATTGTCGTAAGTCACTTTCTGCGAAGCACCTAAATAGTTTTTTTGACAAGTAGTAACGGTGTTATCGGTAATTTCAATAGTTCTTAATCTGAATTTTAATAGCACAAACAAAAGGACTGTAATATTTACAGCAAATAAATAGATAAGGCCTGAATATTGAAAAAATATGACAGCAATAAAATTTACTGCAATAAATCTGAAAATTAAAAGCACCGTATTCGGGAACAAATCTATTTTCATAATACGTCAAAGTTAGCAGTTGAAAATTAAAGTTGATAACCGGCTAATGCATTTTATCATTACCTTTAAATTAACATGACGCGTCTATATAAAATACTGTTTATCGCTTTAATGTTTTGCCAAAATTGCTTTGCCCAGCAGTTACCTGTTTATCGGGATGCAAAACAACCTTTAGACGCCCGTGTAAACGACCTGCTCTCAAAACTTACCCTGGCCGAAAAGGCTTCGCTCCTGGGATATCAGAGTAAAGCTGTAGAGCGGCTCAATATCCCGGCTTATAATTGGTGGAACGAGGGTTTGCACGGCGTTGCCCGCGCAGGCGAGGCTACCATATTTCCGCAGGCTATTGCTATGGCCGCTACTTTTGATGATAGCTTGCTGATGCAGGTAGCTAACGTGATATCTACCGAGGCAAGGGCCAAGTATAATCTTTCGGCGGCCAAAGGGCAGCATCAGCAGTATATGGGTTTAACGTTCTGGTCGCCCAATATCAATATCTTCCGCGACCCGCGCTGGGGGCGGGGGCAGGAAACCTATGGCGAAGATCCGTTTTTAACGGCACGCATGGGCGTGGCCTATGTGCAGGGCTTGCAGGGTACGGATGCTCTGCATTTAAAAGCATCGGCAACAGCCAAACACTTCGCGGTACACAGTGGCCCTGAGGCCGAGCGCGACCGCTTTGACGCCATTGTGGATGAGAAAGACCTGCGCGAAACCTACCTCTACGCTTTCCGGGCTTTGGTTACGGGCGGTGTGGAATCGGTGATGAGCGCGTATAACCGGATAAATGGCGTGCCCAACTCCATCAATAAAAAACTACTCACCGATATTTTGCGCATCGAATGGGGCTTTAAGGGCCATGTAGTCACCGATTGTGGTGCCCTTGATGATGTATACGAAACCCATAAAGTATTACCTAACCGTACCGAAGTAGCCGTTGCCGCCATCAAAGCCGGTATTAACCTGGATTGCTCCAGCATTTTGCAAACCGATGTAGTGAAGGCTATTAACCAGGGTTTGTTGACCGAAAAGGAAGTTGACCATGCCCTGGCGGCACTGTTACGTACCCAGTTTAAACTGGGCTTTTATGATGCGCCCGCCGCATCGCCATATTATACTTATGGTGCCGATAGTGTGCATAATGCCGCGCATATCGCTTTATCCCGTAAGGTGGCCCAAAAAAGTATGGTACTGCTGAAAAATGATAACCATGTTTTGCCGCTTAAAAAAAGCAGTTATTCAAGCATTATGGTTGTTGGGCCGAATGCGGCTTCGCTGGATGCGATGGTGGGTAATTACCATGGCGTAAGCAGCAAGGTGGTTAACTTTGTGGAAGGCATTACCGGCGCGGTAGATAAAGCTACCCGTGTAGAATATGACCTGGGCGCCGACCATAACGATACGACCCATTTCGGAGGTATCTGGGCTGCAGGGAATGCCGATGTTACCATCGCGCTTATTGGCTTAAGCCCGGTACTGGAAGGCGAGGGCGGGGATGCTTTCCTGTCGCAAACAGGCGGTGATAAAAAGAATTTGAGTTTACCTGCCGGCGATATCGCCTTTATGAAAGCTTTACGTAAGGATGTTAAAAAGCCTGTTATCGCGGTGATAACCTCGGGCAGCGATGTGGATATAGCCGCCGTTGCGCCTTATGCCGATGCCGTAATACTGGCCTGGTACCCCGGCGAGCAGGGCGGCAATGCCTTGGCCGATGTGCTGTTCGGCGATGTATCGCCATCAGGGCATTTGCCGTTAACGTTTTACAGATCGGTTAACGATCTGCCTGCTTATAATAATTACAATATGCAAGGCCGCACCTATCGCTATTTTAACGGCCCGGTACAGTATCCTTTTGGTTTCGGACTAAGTTACACCACTTTTGCTTATCAATGGCAGCAGCGGCCCGCAGCACGCTATACAGCTAAGGATAGCATCAGCTTTACGGTGCAGGTGAATAATACCGGTGCAATGGATGCCGATGAAGTGCTGCAGGCCTATATACAATACCCGCGAACGGATAGGATGCCTCTGAGGGAATTGAAGGGTTTTAAACGGGTGAGCGTGGAAAAGGGTAGTTCGCAAAACGTAACCATTACCATTCCCGTAAAGGAACTGCAAAAATGGGATCTGAAAAAAAATCAATGGCAATTATATGGCGGTGAGTATAAAATACAGGTGGGCAGCAATGCCGCTGATGAAAAGCTATCGCAAACATTTACCATTATTAAATAAAACAGTACTGAGATGATTGTAAAGCTTTGTAAATTAAATAAGATATTGTTAACCAGTGTTTTGTGTTGTATACTTACACCGGCTGTGCTACAGGCACAACAAGCTAAAAGCTATGTAGCGCCCGATGATCCGATGGTGCAACAAAAGCTGGCTGCCTGGCAAAACCTTAAGTTTGGTTTGCTGATGCACTGGGGAACCTACAGCCAATGGGGCATAGTAGAAAGCTGGAGCATTTGCCCTGAAGATGAGGGTTGGACACAGCGCAAGGGCCCGTACGCGGCCACGTATAACGGTTATGTTAAAGCTTACGAAAACCTGCAGACTACATTTAATCCCACCAAATTCGACCCGGATAAGTGGGCGGCGGCGGCAAAGGCGGCGGGGATGAAATATGTGGTATTTACTACCAAGCACCACGATGGTTTTTGCATGTTTGATACCAGGCAGACGGATTATAAAATTACTGATGCCAAAACGCCTTTTCATACCAATGCCAAAGCTAATGTGGCTAAAGAAGTGTTTAAAGCTTTCCGCAAGGATGATTTTATGATAGGGGCCTACTTTTCGAAGCCTGACTGGCATTCGCCCGATTACTGGTGGCCCTATTTCCCACCAAAGGACAGGAATGTAAATTACGATCCGCTGAAATACCCTGAACGCTGGCAAAAGTTTAAGGATTATACTTATAACCAACTGGGCGAGATTTTAGGCGGCGATTACGGTAAGATAGATATTTTATGGATGGATGGCGGATGGGTGCGCCCGCGCAAAACCATCGATGCTAATGTGGACTGGCAGCGCGGCATTAAATTTGACCAGGATATTGATATGGATAAGATTGCCGCTATGGCGCGTGCAAGGCAACCGGGGCTAATTATGGTGGACCGATCGGTAACGGGAAAATACGAGAACTATACTACGCCGGAGCAGCAGATACCGGATAAACCGCTCGATTATCCCTGGGAAAGCTGTATTACCATGGGCGATTCATGGAGCTATGTGCCCGGCGATCATTATAAACCAACGCGCGATATTGTGCAATTATTGGTGAAGATAGTAAGCCGCGGCGGTAACCTATTGCTGAACATTGGTCCCGGCCCCGACGGGGAGTGGGACCCGGTTGCGTACCAAAGGTTGCAGCAAATTGGCGAATGGATGAAGATAAATGGCGAAGGTATTTATAATACCACTGCCGTGGCTCCATACTCGGAAGGAAACATTTATTATACCAAAGCCAAAAACGGCGCCGCGATGTATGCTTTTGTATTGGCTGATAAAGATGAGGCAGATCTACCCGAAACTATTAACCTTACTACGGGTACGGCTAAAGTAAAAGGCGTTACGCTGTTGGGCTCGGGCCGGCATTTGAAATGGACGAATAATGGTGATAAAATTGTAGTTACCATGCCGAAGGGTGTGGCTTTGAAATATGCAGCAGGAGTGAGGATAGACTATTAGTGAGTCTTTGCAAATGCCCCAAAAAATGCGTATATTGTAGAGACCGCTAATGGTTTATGATTGATTGATTGATTGATTGATTGATTGATTGATTGATTGCGAAATTGGCAATGGTGGGTATGAAATTTACCTGAAAATACCGATAAATGCCTACCTAAATTGGTCAAAACAGGGTTTTGTATTATGAAAATGGCAATTTTATCGGGTTCGGTTAATCGCAAAAATGGTAAAGTAAAGTATAGCTTGGTGGGTAGTTTAGAATACCGACTTTTACCTACCTGCTATAATGATTGGATAATCGATTTTTGAATGATTGAATGTGAAAATGTTAATAGCGATACGATAATTGGGCTTGTCTACACTACTACCACATCGTCAAAATACCGTTCAAAAACCTCTTTGGCCAAAGCTTTATCTTCGGCAGAGGGCACCGGGACATTTGCCAGCGGGTAAGTTAAACCCATGGCTTCCCACTTATGTATCCCTAACTGATGGTAAGGGATGATCTGTACCTTTTGCACGGTTTTATAGCCGCTAAAGTGTTGCCCCCATTGCTCCAGGTATTCGGGCTGATCGGTCCAGCCGGGCACAAGCACATAGCGCAACCACATTGGGCGACCTGTGCTTTCGCGGTAAGCGGCTACATCAAGTGTGGTTTTATTGCTCTGGCCGGTTAGTTTATGGTGCCATTCATCGTCAATATGCTTTACATCAAGCAGCAACAGATTGGTATGGCTGAGTAGTTCGTGTACATCGGGTGTGTTTAAGCGCCCGTTCGAGTCGAGACAGGTATTAATACCTTCCTGATGCAGCCGCTTAAAAAAAGTGATCAGCTTACTGCGCTGCAGCAAAGGCTCGCCGCCCGAAACAGTAACGCCGCCGGCGGTGCCAAAGTAGTTTTTTTGCCTTACCGCTCGTTTTACCAACTCGTCAATCTCTACCAGGGTACCGCCCCTGACATCCAGCGAATCGGGGTTGTGGCAATACAGGCACCTGAACTGGCAGCCCTGCACAAAAACCACCATGCGTATGCCCGGCCCGTCGTGCGTGCCAAAGGTTTCCAGCGAGTGGATGCGCAGGTGTTCAGGGTCGTTTACATTCAGCCTGGCTGCTTCAATATCCTGTAAAGGGAGGTACATATGGTATTTTGTTCAAACATAATAAAAAAAGAGCCGGGCTTGCTCAGGGCCCGACTCCATACAACCACTAGCAAAACTGACGTTACTACATACTTTCGTGGAAAGTACGGGTTATTACTTCCAGTTGGTGCTCCCTGGAAAGTCTTATAAAGTTGACCGCGTAGCCAGATACCCTGATGGTGAGCTGCGGATAAAATTCCGGGTGCTCATAGGCATCTATCAATGTTTCGCGGCTCAACACATTAACATTTAAATGGTGTGCGCCTTGTTTAAAATATCCCCCCAGGGTGTTCACCAGGTTACTTATTTGTTCGGTGCGGCTATCGCCCAAAGAGCTTGGTACCATCGAAAATGTGTTCGAAATACCATCCTGCGCATCGTTATAATTTAACTTACAAACCGAGTTAAGTGATGCGATGGCCCCACTGCAGTCGCGGCCGTGCATTGGGTTAGCACCTGGAGCAAATGGTTGGCCGGCTTTGCGCCCGTCAGGTGTCGCGCCGGTGTTAGTGCCATACATCACGTTCGAGGTTATAGTTAATAGTGATAGGGTTGGGGTAGAATTTTTGTAGGTAGCGTGTTTGCGCAGTTCGGTAATGAAAATATTGGTTATCTCTTTAGCTATGTCGTCAACGCGGTCGTCATCATTACCAAATTGAGGGTATTCGCCTTCGATCTTAAAGTCGACAGTAAGGCCGTTTTCATCCCTGACAGGGGTTACCTTAGCATATTTTATGGCTGATAGCGAGTCGGCAATAATAGATATACCAGCCGCGCCATAAGCGATATCAATACGCGGATCGGTATCTACCAGGGCCATTTGGGCACGCTCGTAATAGTATTTATCGTGCATGTAATGGATAATGAACATGGCTTTGGCATACACGCGGGCAAGCTCGCTCAGGGTACGTTTAAACACATCCATCACCATGTCGTAATCTAAAATACCTTCGGGCAGGTTAGGGATGTTCTTAATTACCTGTACGCCTTCCATTTCTTCTCTACCGCCGTTAAGCGCGATAAGCAAAGCTTTGGGCAGATTGGCACGGGCACCGAAGTGTTGTATTGATTTGCCGATCTCCTGGTAAGATACGCAGCAGGCAATACCGTAATCGTCAGATCCGCGGGTGCCGCGCATCAGTTCATCGTTTTCATATTGGAGGGATGAGGTATCGATTGATACCTGCGCGCAGAACCTTTTAAAGCCTTCGGGCAATTTGTCAGACCATAGCACGGTCAGGTTCGGCTCCGGCGATGCGCCCAGATTATATAGCGTTTGCAAAAAGCGGAACGAGGTTTTAGTTACTTTGGTACGGCCATCATGCAGAACGCCGCCTATTGATTCGGTAACCCAGGTAGGGTCGCCGCCAAATATTTCGTCGTATGATCCGGGGCGCAAATGCCTTACCAGGCGAAGCTTCATTACAAACTGATCGATCAGCTCCTGAGCACCTTCTTCATCCAGCAGGCCAGCTTCAATATCGCGTTCAATATAAATGTCGAGGAAAGAAGATACATTACCTAAGCTCATGGCAGCGCCATCTTGTTCTTTTACTGCGGCCAGGTAAGCAAAATACACCCATTGTACAGCCTCGGTAGCATTTTGTGCAGGCTGGCTGATATCGAAACCATAGAGCGATGCCATGGTTACCATATCTTTCAAGGCGTTGAGCTGGGTATTCACTTCTTCACGCAGGCGCACCTTATGTTCGGTCATTTCGCCGCTTATGTTTTGCAGGTCGGCTTTTTTAAATTTGATCAGCTGATCGATACCATACAGCGCCACACGGCGAAAATCGCCAATGATTCGGCCACGGGCATAATTATCAGGCAGGCCTGTTAATACGTGTTTTGAGCGGAATGCCCTTATCTCGGCATCGTAAGCGCTAAAAACACCTTCGTTATGGTTTTTGGCATAGTTGAAAATGTCGATCACTCGTTCAGATACTTTCAGTCCGCGTTCTTTAACAGCGCTTTCCACCAGTTTAATACCACCGAAGGGTTTAATGGCACGTTTAAGCAGCATGTCAGTTTGCAGGCCCACGATCACTTCATTTTCTTCGTTAATATAGCCAGGTTTAAAAGCTATCATGTTCGATATGGTTTCGGTATCGATAGCTAATACACCGTTGTTGGCACGTTCTTTAGCCAGTGCAACGGTACATGCTTTCCATAAGCGGTTTGTTTTTGGAGATGGCCCTGATAAAAAGGAAGCATCGCCGGTATAGGGAGCAATATTTTTTACAACAAAATCGTAAACGTTCAGGTTGGCATTCCATTCTCCGGGTTGAAAAGGAACAAGGGTTGCTGCGGTTTTCATATTATTATGTTTTTGTTACACCAAAGGTATTATGGCCCCCGCGCAATAAATATGACCATAATCATAACAAAAACTATTGTTATTATTGTTTTTTAGCTAATGTTTGATTGTGATTTTATTAATTATTAGAAATTTAAAAGCTCGTTTATTGAAGAATTATCAATTTTGATACTGTATTCCAAAAAGCCCAAAATGGAAGATTTTCAGAAAAATGATCAGCAACATGAATCAGAAATGGCAAAAATGTAGGATGCCCCGCCAATTCGTTTTGAATATCGAATATTGAACACCGAATGATGAATATTGAAGCGAGAGAGTTACCAGTCAGGATTAAATTAAACCACCGGCTCTTAGTTAAGGTTCTGTGCTACAACTTTCAAAATAGTTTTTCATTTATAAGTTTCACGTCAAGCCAAGGCCATTCAAAAAAATCCGAAATCGAAAATTCGATATCCGAAATAATTTTCAACATATCTTTTTTATATAAATAAAATTACACTATATTTGCGCCTCTTTTGAAAGGAAAGATATAAGATAATGAAGAAAGACCTGCATCCAAAAAACTATAGATTAGTTGTATTTAAAGACTTATCAAACGATTACTCTTTTATCACTAAATCTTGCATCGATACCAAAGAATCCATTAAATGGGAAGACGGTAACGAATACCCATTGATCAAATTAGAAATTTCGCATACTTCACACCCGTTCTATACAGGTAAAATGAAGTTGGTGGATACTGCCGGCCGTATCGATAAATTCAAAAATCGTTACAACCGCTAATCAGCGATGTAAAATAATATTTCAAAGTCCCGGCCTTCCAGTCGGGACTTTTTTTATTTTTGCGACATGGCAATCATCCTTTTCGACGATAACGCACACCAAACCCTACAGCCCCTGAGTTTTACACGCCCCGTTGCCGATATGCGCGTGGGTATACTCACCATTGCCGAAAAATGGGCCAAGCACATTAAGATCGACTATTCATTCCATACGCAGGCATATTTGCAGGGTAAGTTTCCTTTGGTTATCGAAGAGCGCAACCTGTTCATTAATGGTTCGGTTTGCCCGGATGAAGAATTGCTGGAAGCCATTGCAAAATTGCATGGCGACGAAGCATTGGTAAAAGATGGCCTCTTCATCGCTGTAAAACTGAACGGAACGGATGCAAAAGCCTTTAATGCAACGGATATAACCAAATACAAAACCGTAAACTACACCGGTAACTTCAACGCCATAAAATACCCCGAAGATATTTTTAAATATAACCCTGCCGAAATACGCAAGGATTTTAAGCTCATTACCAAAGGCCGCAGCAGTGCTAACATCAGCAGCACCAACACCATTATGGGCAATGATATTTTTGTAGAAGAAGGCGCAACTGCCGATTGCTCTATATTTAATACCACCATAGGCCCCATATACCTGGGCAAAAACTCGCAGGTATGGGAAGCCAGCGCCATCCGCGGCTCATTTGCCTTGTGTAATGATTCGCAGGTAAAAATGGGCTCTAAAATATATAGCGGTACTACCATTGGCCCTTTTTGCCGCGTTGGCGGCGAGGTGAACAATGCCGTGCTTTGGGGCTATTCCTCGAAAGGGCATGAGGGCTACCTGGGTAACTCGGTACTGGGCGAGTGGTGCAATATAGGTGCCGATACTAATAACTCCAACCTCAAAAACAACTATACCGAAGTAAAGCTTTGGGATTATGCCACGCACCATTTCCGTAAAACAGGATTGCAATTTTGTGGCCTTATTATGGGCGATCATGCCAAATGCGGTATCAACACCATGTTTAATACGGGTACGGTAGTAGGGGTGGGCGCCAATGTTTTTGGCGGAGGATACCCGCCAAACTTTATCCCCGATTTTGGATGGGGGGGCAAAAATCACATGGAGCTATACCACCTGGATAAAATGATGGAAACTGCCCAGCGCGTATTCGACCGCCGCGAAGGCCGTGTATTTGATGAGAATGAAAAAGCCATCCTGAAAAAAGTATTTGAATTAACTAAACCATACAGACGATTTTAACACACTAAAATGAGAACAAAAATAGTAGCCGGCAACTGGAAAATGAATATGGATTACCACGAAGGTTTAACCCTGTTTACCGAAGTGCTTGGCCTGGTAAAACAAGACATCACCGGCACACAGCAGGCAATTGTTTGCAGCCCTTTTATCCATTTATACAGTTTAACGGAGTTAGCTAAAAACCAGTCTAACGTGTCGGTAGGTGCGCAAAACGCGCACCAGGCAGAGTCTGGCGCTTATACAGGTGAAACATCGGCTAAGATGATCGCTTCGGTAGGTGCTGCTTACGTGATATTGGGTCACTCGGAACGCCGTCAGTATTTTGGTGAGACAAACGAGCTATTAGCCAAAAAAACCGATACTGTTTTAAAGAATAGCCTTACACCCATATTCTGCATTGGCGAAACACTGCAGGAGCGCGAAAGCGGTATACACTTTGATGTGATAAAACAACAATTAGTTGAAGGTGTTTTCCATTTGGAAGCTGCTGAGTTTAGCAAGCTGGTTATAGCTTATGAGCCCGTTTGGGCCATAGGTACCGGTGTAACTGCCAGTGCGGAGCAGGCGCAGGAGATACATGCCTTTATCCGTAAAGAGATAGCGGCAAAATATAGCCAGGCTGTAGCCGATGGCATTACTATTTTATACGGCGGTAGCTGCAACCCTAAAAATGCACCAGAGCTGTTCGCGAAAGAAGATATTGACGGTGGCCTGATAGGAGGAGCATCGCTTAAAGCCAGGGACTTTGTAGATATTTTGAAGGTATTTAATTGATCAGATATTGAGATGTGCGTATTGCGTAGAGCGATAGGGAATATATCCTGATACGCAATATGCACATCGAAATACAAAAGTAAATGCCCTTGTTGGTGTTGTTACTAACAAGTATTGACCGGATTATAAATGAAAACCCTGTTCATTAAATTACTGAAGATCCTATTACCCTCATTCATCCCGTTCGCGGTGTTTTCTTACATTGCGAAACATTATACGGATATGGATGGCGGTACAGGTACTACTGTAGTTGATAGCCTGGTTTACTATTACCGCCATGTATGGCCGCTCTTATTTGTGGTAGCGCTTATTATGCAGTACCTCATCATCGTCCCGCTATGGCATAAAGCGCTGGAAGGTGATTTAACAAGAAAGCTTATCCTGCTTGCCGCTCTCATTATTGTTTGCACAGGCATTGCCACGGGCATCAGTTATGTTATCTGGGATGAACCTACAGGCACCGTGTGGCTTCAAAACTCCATATTTACCATTACTGTGCTCGAATTAGCTTTCTGGTTTATTAACCTGTTGGTGCTAACTCTCGTGAGTGCTTTGCAGCGTAAACCTAAGATCGAAGCTACTTAGTCTCATATCTACATCTCAATACTCATATCCAAACATGAATTATTACGAACTCCAATTCAGCGCCGTTACCACCGAAGATTATCAGCAGGACCTGCTTATTAACGCTTTGGCCGAATTTGGTTTTGATACATTTGAAGAAATGGAGATGGGTTTTAAAGCCTACATCCCCGAAGGTGATTTTAACCGTAAAGCGCTGGATGAGGTGTTGGAACCATACCATGAATTATTCACCTTTTCGTATGAAGTAGCACTCATTCCGCAAAAAAACTGGAACGAGGTATGGGAAAGCAATTTTGAGCCCATACAGGTAAAAAACAAAATATATGTTCGCGCCACCTTCCACGAGCCCAGGCCCGGTTTCGAGTATGAGATCGTGATCGATCCTAAAATGGCTTTTGGCACCGGGCACCACCAAACCACCGCTATGGTAATGGAGTGGATGCTTGAAGCGGATTTTGTTGGGAAGAATGTATTGGATATGGGCTGCGGTACAGGCATCCTGGCTATCCTCGCATCAAAAATGGGAGCGAAGCAGGTTACCGCTATTGATTATGATATCGTTTGTTACGATAGCACCATCGAAAATTCGGAGCTTAACCATATTAAAAATATCATACCTCTTTGCGGTTCAAAAGAGGCTATTCCTAACGAAAAGTACGATATCGTACTTGCCAACATTAACCGCAATATACTTATTGAGCAGATGGGCCGTTATGCCGAAGTGTTAAAGTCCGGCGGCGAGATCTATTTCAGCGGGTTTTATGAAACGCCAGACCTTGAGATCATCAGTGCTGAGGCAGCTAAATATAGCTTAAAATACTTAGCTCATAAAAAGGATAAAGAGTGGGTGGCGGCAAAATTTATGAGTTAAGGTTATTGAGTTTAAATGAGATTTATTTTCCACATTTTTTAATGTTTTAAACAATAATTACAAGTTGTAACCTTTATTAATTCCTTTTTTGTTTATTTGCAATATCGTTTTTTGCTTAAAAGGATAATAAACTTAAATGAATTACATCCCGAAAGGATAAATTCGGTAATTCATAAAATATACTTTAATGCGTTCAGGAGGGGGAGATTATTGTCTAAAGAGGCTAAAAAGTAAAGATTATTACAAAATACTTAAAAATTTGATACTTTTAAATTAAAAAAATATCTTAACTTTATAAGTTAATGGCATGTCCCTAATCCTTAATTAATTATATACATGAAAACACTTGGTAAAAAAATCAGACTTCTCCGTCATCAACGTGGCTGGAGTCAGGAAGATGTAGCAAAACGTTTAGACATTTCTATTCCGGCTTTCTCTAAAATTGAAACCGGTATAACTGACATCAACCTGTCGCGTTTAGAGCAAATTTCAATTTTGTTCGAAATGTCTGTTGTGCAATTGTTAACCTTTAATGATCTTGAGCAGGAAAACAAATACAACTCTGAACTGGATACCATAACCAAAAAATTAAGTGACCGCGAAACCGAGGTTATTGATCTGCAAAAGAAAGTAATAGAGCTTTACGAAGAATTACGACTGAATAAAGTTACTGCATAATATACATGCCTCCCGATGATAATCGGGAGGCATTTTTGTATGCTTGTTGTAAGACTAAAATACCTTGCGCATTGTTAAATGCCGTTTGCCAAAAGTTGCCCCTGTAGCCTCATGTATGGCCAGCATTTTATCGTTAAAATCGCCCACCCATGATAGCTCCAGTTCAAAGTACCGGTTAAGCGGGTAAGTATATTCCTTCAGTTTAATAAACATTGCTGATTCCAAACCATGTTTCTGGAATTTCTCCTTCGTGCCCATTACAATGGCCCGCATGCGCGATACGCCTTTCCATCGATAGTATAAAAATTTAAGTTTACCAATAAGGTTCAGCTTGCCTTTCAGCGGTTTTATCATTTGGTTGGCATCGGGCAGAATAATAACAAATGCGGCCGGCTCCCCGTTCACATAAGCAAACCATATCAGGTTCTCATCCATAATAGTTTGCATTTGCTTAAAGCTCTGCATAATGGTGTCTTTGGTTATGGGTACAAAATTTTCAAAGTTTTTCCAGGCATCATTGTATATCTCCATGAAATCGGCCGCAAACTGCTCAATTTTCTTCACTTCCAAATGCTTAAACTCGTACCCTGGTTTTTTAGCCACCCATTCTGCTATTTTGGTAAACCTTTCGGGGAAGGGATTATATACCTGTAAATGATTAGTGATCTGCTGATACTCGGTTTTAAAGCCATAGTTTTCAAAAAAGGCCTTATAGTATGGCGGGTTATAATTCATGCCATAGCTGGGGTGAGTAAAGCCCTCTACCAGCAACCCCCAAAACTTGTCATTCTCGCCAAAGTTGATAGGGCCCTCCATGGCTGTTATGCCTTTGGCTTCCAGCCAGGTTTTAGCAGTATCAAATAGCAGGAAGGCTGCCTGCTCATTATCAATACACTCAAAAAAGCCCATGCCGCCGGTAGGTACTTCGGTTTTATAAGCTTTTTCTTCATTAATGAAAGCGGCTACCCTGCCAATCAGTTTTCCGGCATCATCGCGCAATATCCAGCGGGTAATTTGCCCGTGTTTATGAAAACTGTTCTTTTCAGGATCGAAAACGCCCTCAATATCATTATCCAGCGGGCAAACCCATACGTCATCATTTTTATAAAGCTCCCGTGCAACATCCAGGAACGCTTTTTTATCGGCTTTGCTCTTAACTTCAGTAATGGTCATGCGGTCTGTTTATGAAAAAAGCACCCGGTAAGCCGGATGCTTATATAATAACGTATTTTAAAATGTAATTGTTTAATTAGTAATCATCATCTTCTTCCAGGCCATCAAGATGGTCAAAGGCACCCAGGTCATCAATAGGGGCATCAAACTCGTCATCGTCGTCGTCATCCAAAAAATTGCTTTTGGGTTTCGCAGCTGTTGATGGAGCTGTTTTTTTAACCGCCCCCGGCTTAGCAGCCGCACTTTTCTTTTTTACCGGTTTCCTGGGAGTTTCCATCGAAAATAGATTAGCGTTATTGGTTGTGTTTCTCTAATTTAAATTTACTAAGAAATTAATAACAAAAACTTTTTTTAAGATATTTTTTTTGCGTCGTTCTTTAACCCAAAAATAACGAAAATCCGTTTTTTAAAAAAAAGGTATTTTAAAATTATTCCTGCTGCTCGCCGATCTCTGATTGGGCAGATGTAATTTCTTTTAATTGAGGTAATTGGCTGATATTGTTTATCCCAAAATAATCCATAAAAAACGGACTCGTAGCATATAGTATCGGCCTGCCAACGCTCTCGGCTTTGCCGGTAATTACAATTAATTCTTTCTCCAGCAGCTTTTGTATAGAGTAATCGCAGTTTACGCCGCGTATCTGCTCCACATCCAATTTGGTTACAGGTTGCTGGTAGGCAATTATGGCGAGGGTTTCTAAAGCCGCCTGGCTCAGCTTCTTTTTTGAGCGCTGTATTTGCAGCTGTTTGATCACTACGTGATACTCGGGCTTTGTTAAAAACTGGTAGCCGTTGCTGATGTTTACCAGGTGCATGGCAAAACCCGGTGCATCATATTTTTGTTTAATACTTTGTATGGCAGCCTTTACCTCGGCCTCCTGGAAATCACGCTCAAAGCTCAGTTGCAGGCAGTACATAATTTCTTCCAGCCTGATGCTGTTTTCTGACGCGAATATCAGGGCTTCAATATGTAGTTCGGGGCTTTCCATGTAATGGTCACAAATATAATTTTTTTAACGGGATGCCAAATGAGCGACTGTGGAATATCCGTTGGGCAATATATACCACATTGGTTTGTAAATATTTCCTCATTTATTGTGAAATAATTTAACTATTATGAAAGTGTGGCGGTTTTTAGAACATTTGAGCATTGGCATAAGGTTTGAATAACCTTACATGTCCTCACAAGGACTGTTTTTCATAGGTAGATGTAGGGTCCGGGAACTGCGAGAGTAACCGGCCCTTTTTTTATGCCTAATAATTAATAACCTGCTCTTCGATCTGTGCAGGTATCTCGCGCCACTCGTATTTCTGGTTACGCATCTGCGGTTCAAATCCTGCTTCGCGGATAGAATCCTGGATACCTTTTGCTGTAAAGCGGTGAGGTGCCCCGGCCGCCGATACTACGTTCTCTTCGATCATGATCGAACCGAAATCATTAGCGCCGGCATGTAAGCATATTTGTGCTACGGGCTTGCCCACGGTTAACCACGATGCCTGTATGTTTTTAATGTTAGGCAGCATAATGCGGCTCAGGGCTATCATGCGGATGTATTCGTCGCCGCTTACATTATTGGTAATACCCCGAACTTTACGCAGCAGCGTTCCATCATCCTGGAAGGGCCATGGTATAAAGGCCACAAAGCCATAATTGCCCTCGGGTTTTTCCGCCTGTACCTCGCGTATCCAAACTAAATGCTCAAAACGTTCGTACAGTGTTTCCACATGTCCAAACATCATAGTTGCCGATGTTGGCAGGTTAATCTTATGCGCCGCACGCATTACATCCAGCCATTCCTTGCCACCGCATTTACCTTTCGATATCAGGCGGCGTACACGGTCGTTCAATATCTCGGCACCTGCCCCGGGTAGCGAGTCTAAGCCTGCCTCTTTCAAAGTCGTTAAAACGTCTATGTGGCTCATGCCCTCCAGTTTTGCTACGTGTGCAATTTCGGGCGGGCCTAGCGAGTGTAGTTTTAGGGTAGGGTATAATTCTTTTAGCTGCTTAAACAGGTCGGCATAAAATTGTAGACCAAGGTCGGGATGATGGCCGCCCTGCAACAACAACTGGTCTCCGCCATAGCGGAAAGTTTCCTCTATCTTTTGTTTGTAGGTTTCAATATCGGTAATGTAACTATCCTCGTGGCCCGGGCGGCGAAAGAAGTTACAGAACTTGCAATTAGCAATACAAACGTTGGTGGTGTTCACATTACGGTCTATCTGCCAGGTAACTTTGCCATGCGGCACCTGTATTTTACGCAGCTCATTAGCCACATACATCAATTCAGGAGTAGAGGCATGTTCATACAAAAACAAACCTTCTTCAATACTCAAAAACTCAAAATTGAGGGCGCGCTGTAACAGGTCGGCAGTATTCATGCTGCAAAGATAAAGGTTTGTGAAGTTAAAAGTTATAAGTTAAAAGTCAAAAATGTTGAAGTCGGCAATCTGAGGTCAGATGCCGGAAAGTGAGTGACCGGCAATGAAGGAGATGTTCAGATTCCCGGCATCCTACTTCTCTTCCAATACCGACAATATATTCCCCGCCGGATCTTTAAACCAAGCGATATATGGCCCCATCGGACTGCGGGAAATACCTTTATCATCCTGGTTAAACGGCTCGCCGTAATTCTCAAATCTGATCCCTTTCAGAGCAAGCTCGTCTACAGCTTTGTCAATATCATCAACAGGGAAGTTAAGCACGGTAAATGTGGCGGGTGTATGCTGCGGTCCTTTCGGATAGATAATAACTGGGTTGGAGTTCGGGATGTTTAATACCAGTAGCCCCATTCTTTCAGATACATCCAAACCCAAAACATCACCGTAAAAGTGTTTAGCTTTTTCGATATCGTCCACTGAGTACCCGCTGAATGCTTTACTGTTTTTGAGCATGGCTATAAAATTACCGGTTTACGCCGATATTTTATAGCCGTAAACCTCTTCAAAAGCTAACAGGCAATCGGTTTTAATGTTTTCGGGAAGTTCAGAATATTTCCAGAAATTGAAACGTACCGAGTCGTCGTCCACTTCGCTGAAAGTGTGGTTTTGGATAGAATCATATTCCTGCGAATCAAATAAAGCCGGGCGCTTTTTAAACCAGTCGATATAACGCTGCTCAACTTCATTCAGTTTTTGCATAAAAAGACCTTGTTTGCCGCTGCCAATGTTGGTTGATAAAAATATGGTCATGATTGAGATATTTTAATGTTTTTCGTTGATACATGTATAAGATGCAAATGGGATGCCATCTTTCCACGAGTGTACGGCTTTACTATTGCCTGCATGTTAAAATACCGTGAAATAATTTACTTTTGGGTAACCAATTGTTTTATAAACCCTTAAATAACCCCAATATGCTTACTAAACGCGAAAGTGGCCTGGTTGCCGCAACTGTTTTACTGATGTGTATCCCGATAGTGATCATCGCGCACAGGAACGGGAACGCGCCCCAATTGCCTTCCACAGTTTTTGATTACAGTGCAATAAAATCCACACCCACCAAGGTTGGAGAGAAGCGCCAGTTTTGCGATAATCCCACCAAAACGCTGCAAAACCTCGAGATACACGAAAGCAGCCTGAACCCCGGCGAAACCGCTCACCCGCCGCACCAACATCCCGAAGAGGAACTGACCGTTGTAAGGCAAGGCACCGTTGAAGTACTTGTAAACGGCGAGCTAAAACGCGTAGGCCCGGGCTCGATTATCTTCCAATCCTCGAACGATCTGCATAATATCAAAAATGCAGGCAAGGATGTAGCAATATATGATGCTATAAAATGGAGAACCGATCTGACACCGGCTGCGGCACAAGCTAAATAAGTTATTTTTGCGATATGAAAGTACTTGGTGTTGTGAAAGAAAGGACGATTGTTTATCAACGGTACCATGAGGGTCTCGACCTCGCTGATTCGTTTCCGGATGGCAATTGGCTCTTATTAGCGATAGTATACGATGTAAGTCAAGTACTTTTAAACTTAATTAGCTCAGCAGCTATTGATAATAATATTGTTAGTGTCGCTTGTATGGGAAAACAAGGTGAGCTTCTTCATGACATAACTGATGAGGAGATAAATATCAGGGATATATTTGAGGATAAAGGAAACTTACCTCCATGGGATATTATGACCACGTGGCATCAAGACCTTGATGATGCTTTATTTTATTCAACCCATTGTTTTTTAGACAATGATCCCGCGATAAAAACAGTTTTTTGTTTAGATACCTCCGGCTTAAGCACTGAAGAAGCAATACTTGATTTGATAAATATACAATGGCCTAAGCTTTTGTAAATCAATTAAATAAAAACCACCTCATTGCGGGTGACGAGGCAACCACTGCGCGCCGCGTCTCCGATAGGCATCATCGATTAGCGCATGTAGAGATTGCTTCGCTACCGCTCGCAAGGACGTAGTTGTATTTATTTCTTCTTCTTTTTACCGCTGCCCCGGTTTCGCCATGGCAAATTCTTCAGTCAATACGTTTGCTTGTTTAGGTGTGATGGTCGTTATCCCATTCTGCACTACTACCCTGTACCTAAAAGTTACCGACTGGCCTTTAGTTAAGTGCAGGTCGGGTTTGGTTTTCTCTTTGGTAAAAGCCTTTTCGCCCATTGGGTTAGCGGCAAATAAGCCGTAACCGCGCGCGTGCCAGTAAGTAGGGTAGTTAAAGTTTTTCGGATTATCAATAATGGTGATGCTGATAGAATCCGCGCCCATTTTACCATATACCTTGCACCATTTGCCGCGGGTGCCCCAGGCATCGTTACCTTGCTTGCCCTCGCTGGTAAGGTAGGTGCCAGTTGGGATATTATCGCTGCCTCCGGCTACAATGGTTACATTGCCTTTATTGTCGGTAAACTTTTGTGTCTCTTTAGTAGGTATTTGCAGTTCATGTGCTAAACGCAGGCCCAGCAGCCCGTCTTTGGCATCGTTAAAAGTAACATCGGTATTGGCGGTAAGCGTGGTAACGCGGTCAATAATGCGTTTGTTGGCAGTGCCGCTAAAGGTGAATGTGGTTTTCTCGCTCAACAGGATATCGTTTTTCTGGTTGGTCCAGTTGGCATGGTAGGCTAATGTGCCTTTGGGGCCGCTTGTTGCGCTCAGTATCTTATCGGTTTTTATCCAGCCGTACTGGCTTTTTTTATCCGGTTTAATGGCGTAACTATTGTTCCAGAAATCAAGCCCGTTCACGTTCTCAAAATTAAACCATAAGCCGATGTGATGCGGGTGATCTGTCGGATCGCCATATTTAGGGTTTAAAGGAAAGCCACGGGTTACCACGGTGCCGTTAGCCGCATAGATAGGGTAGAGCACAGGTTTCTCTAAACTATCGGGATACATAAATGTTGTAAAGGGCTTGCCGCCGATTGATATATCAACTTTATTTTGAGTTGTCGATTTTACAACTGTTACCGGTTGTGCTTTTTGCGCTGTAGCGGATAAGGCAGTGCCTAATAACAGAATAGCGATGATTAACTTGTGTTTCATAACATTGATATGATTAATTGGCTTGCCCGAAAGTAAGTAAATTATTATCCGGGTCAAGCACCGAAAACTCCTGTTGCCCCCAAGGTTTCACCTCCAATTTGGTACAGTTAATATTTTGTGATTTTATAAATTGATATAATTCGGCTACGCCGTCGGTACGGATATATACCTGTCCGTAATTCTCTTTAGGGTCAATATCCTTAAATTCAAAAAAATGGATCTGTATGCTGTCTTTCTCCACCATCAGATAACCATCGTAATCGGCGCTGCCAAACTCTTTAAACCCGAGATTACCCAGGTAAAAAGCTCTCGTTTCGGCTTTATCCCGCATAGGGAGTTTGGGGTTAATGGCTGTAAGCATAGTTCTGTTTTAATATTTAAATGGCTTTCCGCCCGCCATTACTTCCTGTGTTGCTTCATCAAAAGTAACTTTTTGGCCGGTATGCACAGCGGCATTGGTCATAATAGTAGCTATCGAGTGGCTGTAGCCCGCCTCAACAGGCGCGTGTGGTTGTTTACGGCTGCGTACACACTCCATCCAGTTACGTATATGGTTTGACGTAAGCGTATCACCGCCCGTATTGGCCGATGCTACTACCTTTTCGGTATTGGCCAATGCTAATTCGGGTAACTGGTTAGCTTGCATGCCCATAGCCGCTGCCAGCTTTGGCGTCAATCCGCCTTTGGGCGATACCTTATTGGTTACCAAATTTAACTCGCCGCCATTGGAGTAATATATTTCCGAAGGGTTCTCATCTCCATTGTGCATCCGCGACGCGAAAACTACCTGGAAACCTTTACTCATATCATTCACTGGTCCGTAATCAAAAGCGGCGGTAATGGTATCCCAATTTTTACGGCCATCGTGCCATGCGTAAATACCGCCATTGGCTACCACACTGCGCGGGTGCTGTATGCCGCTAAACCAATGTACGGTATCAATCTGGTGGCTCATCCATTGCCCCGGCAAACCGGAAGAATAAGGCCAAAACAGGCGAAACTCCAGGTACTTCCTCGGGTCGAACGTATCATGCGGACGGTTCAGCAGGAAGCGTTTCCAATCGGTATCTTCTTCTTTTAGTTGACCAAGCAGATCTGGCCTGCGCCAGCGGCCGGGCTGGTTTACGTTCCAGGTGAGCTCCACCATAGTGATCGGCCCAAATTTGCCCGAATTAATAAAATCATAAGCCGCATGGTAATTAGCCCCGCTACGGCGCTGCGATCCTATCTGAACGATCCTGTCGGATGCCTTGATCACCTTTAAGGCCATACGGTTATCCTCCATCGTTTCGGCAAAAGGTTTTTCGCAATATACATCGCAACCGGCTTTAACCGCTTCGGTGGCATGTATGGCATGTTGAAAATCTGCTGTGCTTACAAATACGGCATCTACCAGTTTCTTATCATACATCTCTTCGTTATTGCGGCAGGCGGATACATCATGCCCCATCTTTTCTTTCCAGATGGCCGAGCCTTCTTCGCGGCGGCGTTTCCATATATCAGATACGGCAACCACATCAAAGTTGAGCTCTTTATAATGGTTCATAAAGCAGGGGATATGTGAGCTGCGATGCCTGTCGGAAAAGCCGACCACACCCACACGCACCCTGTCGTTAGCGCCGATGATGCGGCTATAACTTTTGGCGCTCCAGCTTACCTTGCTTGCTAAAACACCGGCACCTACCAATGCCGATTGCCTGATAAAAACACGACGGGAATTACTCATAGGGTTCTGTTTTATTTAAGTTCTTTAATTTTTATACTGCGGTACGATACCTGGTTGCCATGATCCTGCAAAAGGATGTGCCCTTGTTTAGCTTCGCCAAAGTTTGGCCAAACCTTAAACTTGCTTATCGCGACAGAATCGCGGAAAGCTTGTGAGCCACGCACATACTCCAACACTTTAATGCCGTTCAGGTAGTGTGTAACATGGTTATCTTTGGTCACTACCACGCGGCCCTGGTTCCAGGCACCGATAGGATGGATAAAGCGTTTTTGCTTTTGCGAGGGGATAAGGTCGTATAATGAGGATAAGGTACGGTTACCAAAGCGCCCTAATTTAGCATCAGGGTGCAGCTCATCGTCCAATACCTGGTACTCTAAACCAATGGCCGATCCTTGCGTCTTTTCATTCAGGGTAACAAAGTATTTAACCCCGCTGTTGGCACCCGGCGTGAGCTTAAACTCAAAAGAAAGATCGAAAGCACTGTACTCCTTATTAGTTACAATATCACCGCCATTTTGCGATTCTTTTCCTTCGGATGATTCAACGGTCATTGTGCCATCGTTTACCCGCCAGCCTTTTGCAGGGAAGGTTTTTGCAGCCGCGCTGCGCCAGCCTGAATTGCTTTTGCCATCAAATAGCAATTTCCAACCGTGCTGTTTCTCGTACCAGTTTAAATAATTTGGTTGATTATTCACTACGTAAATATCAGCGGGGAAGGGGATAGCGCTGATAGACCCTGTGCTTAGCTTAATATTCTTAAAATATACCTTCTTTCCTTCCTGCTCGGGTTTACTCACTGCATGCACCTGCAAACCAATAAAGCCAGCGCGGTCAACCGTATCCACCACGTAAGCTACCGGGATACCATTCACCCAGGTCTTCATTTCATCGCCTTTACATACTACTTTAATATGGTTATAAACACCAACCTTAAAAGCGGTTTTAGCTTCGGGGTGCAGATCGAGCGGGTAAAGCCACTCACGGCGGCCCTCATCATATATACCGCCGCTCCATGCCCGGTCAGATGGGTCTATTTCTACCTGCCTGCCGTAAACACGTTTCTCGTGCCCCGGTGTATTAAAATGGCTGCGGGTTTGTATGCCCGAATTGCTTAGTTTACTCTCGATCAGCACATCCAGGTCGAGCATAAAATCGCCGTATTCCTTTTCTGTTACCAGGAAACTATTGCCCGAACCGGCAACAGTGGTGCCCACAATAGCGCCATTCTCTACTTTATAACTGGCATTGCCAACCACCTGTTTCCAGCCCTTAAGTGTTTTACCGTCGAACAGGTTTTGGGTTTTGATAATTGATTGCGCCTTTGCCTTGCCGGGATAAGTAAACATCGCGACAGCAAAAACACCATAGCAAGCTATGTGCAACAGGTTTTTCATGAAAGATAGTTTTATAAGAGGTTTATGGATTTAAAGGTAGCAGAATATTTAATGAAATACAGCGTGCTATTAATTTTTTTGAAATAGCATTTTTGTTTTCGGCTTTTTAGCTTACCTTTGCCGACCAACAAAAACGCGGAAGTGGCGTAATTGGTAGCCGCACCAGACTTAGGATCTGGCGCCGCGAGGCGTGGGGGTTCGAGTCCCTTCTTCCGCACTTTTAAGCCGTTAACTGCATAAGTTAGCGGCTTTTTTGTTTATTACTTGTGGATGTTATGGTTTAGCGGCGTCTTTCCAATCATAAACATGCTTCAGGTGTTTTAAGCTTTCTAACGGTTTTAAACTGCCGTTATCAACCAGGGTACCGCTTAAGTTGAGATATTCCAAATTGCTTAATTTACAAATGGACCTTATTCCATTGTTACTAACAGCGGTATAAGCCAGGTTAAGCCGCGTAAGGTTTTTTAATTTAGCTATTTCGGCTAAACCAATATCAGTTACGCGGGTACAATTGAGTTGCAGCCAGGCAATTTGCCTGTCAAGTTTAACCAGTAATTTAACCTGTTCATCATTAAACCCTGGTGCGTTGATACAACTTACTGATAAATAATTTTTTCCTTGCGATATAGGATAAACCAATACCGATAGTTTTTTTAACGCATCTATATCTCCTTGTTCTGCAGGAGGAACATCGGCAGCAAAAATATCAGGGGTATGGGTATTTGCTCTTGAATAGGTTTGATGTGCCCGCGAAGTATTACCGATGCCCTTAACTAATAGCTGCCTTGTTAATTCATCCGTTTTTGCATCTTTCACTTTTTTGCTGAAGTCGGCTCCATTAATGATCCACCATTTGATCAGCGCAATTTCATCCGGTGTGACTTCGGTTTTGCCTTTTGGCGGCATTCGGTGCTCGTCTTCGGCGGGCAATAATAAACGTTTTACTAATTCGCTGCCACCGGCATTGTTTTTTACTACAACCATACCATGTTTACCCCCCTTCATCAGCATATCGTAGGTGTCCATCCTCAAATCGCCTTTACTTTTACTTTCGCCATGACAACTCAGGCATTTACTTTGCAAGATAGGAGAGATAATATCTGTGTAGATAATGGCTTCATTTACATCAGTTATTTTCTTCGGGGCAGTACTTGTCGGTGCCGATCCGGCACCGAGCCAACTTCGCAATGGTTCCGGCAAGTTCGAAGTTAAATAGCCATCGCCGTGGGTAAGTGTACCACCTAGATGCCCTGCTGCAGTCAACATCAACAGCATAATGAACATAACAATGCGATAGGCGTACTTAATGTTCTTGGTTTTTAAATACCAACAAGATCCGGCCAATACAGCTACACATATTCCTGCCCATTGGTGCAACAGCAAGGTATGGTCATTGTAGTCACCATCTTGCGAAAGGAGCCAACCGGCCAAAGCGGAAATAACAGCAGTTATAAAACCGCAGAATAAGATGAGCGAGATAGCTTTATCCAGTTGCGTTGTGCGCGATCGCACCGCCAACAGCTCCAGCATGGCCGCGATAATTAACATGCCGATAGGCAGATGCACCATTACGGGGTGAAAGTGCCCGAAGAAACTACTCCAACTTGCGGCGGCTAAAATATTTAACAGGTTCAAACGCGTTCTAATTTAATGGGATAGGTTTTACCAGCATTCCACTGGCATACGTACAGGTTTTTATCATCGTCAACACATACATCATGGCAGTGTTTAAAAACAGGAATTTCCTGTACCATGGTTTGTAACTCCCCGTTCTGATAGTTTGGCATCGTTCCCCCGGGATTTGAAACCACTTTGTTATCCCCGTTTAAAATGGTAACAAAACCCGAATTAAGCGCCGGCACAGGATGGTTGTGCAGTGCCGAATAACACACGCCCGAGTACAGCATATCACCATCAAAAACCGCACGGCTCATGTAGGCCCCCGGCAAATAAACCGAAGACAGATATTCACCATCTAAGCTGTATCGTTTAAAGCAATTCTTCATTCGCTCGGTGCACATCAGTATAGGATTAGCAGGGTCGCGCAGATCAAGCGTTACGCCGTGAGCCTGTTTGAATTTTTTGTCGTCAAGGTAGCCATCGCCACCAAATTTTCGGATAAACTCGCCCCTCGCGCTGTACTGTAAGATATATTGTGATCCGTAGCCATCAGCAATGTAAATATCTCCATTAGGGCCAATGCAGGTTTCGGTAGGACAAAACTTGTCGCAATTGCCATATTGCCCAATGATTTTCGGGTGTTTTATGGTCAGCAATATTTTGCCATCGATGGTGGTTTTGTAAACCTCGCCCAGAATGTAGTCGGCGATGTACAAAAACTCTTCACCATTTTCGTTATGCAGTGTAAGGCCGTGCCCGCCCGGAAACTGGTGCCCCCATGAATCCAACAACCTGCCCGATCGGTCGTAAATAATAATATTGTTCTTCGGCTCATCAGTGATCATAATCAGGCGCTTTCTGCTGTCCATCACCATTTCGTGGCAGTTGTTTACAGGATAACGCGATGCATCAAGTACTCCCCACTGGCGGTTAATCCTATACTTAAAATCGCCATGGCCAATAATGTCATCATCGGGTTTTGTTTTGCCTAAAATATTAAACGGGCTGCTGGCAGTTATTGCAGTGCCAGCAATGATGGTTTGTTTAATAAAGTTTCTTCGTTCCATCGCTTAAGCTAAAAGATCATGTATCACTTTTCCCGAAACATCAGTTAATCGGTAGCGGCGCCCTTGGCTCTTAAAGGTGAATTTTTCATGATCGATGCCCAAAGCGTATAGCATCGTCGCCTGGAAATCGTGCACGTGCACCTGGTCTTTAACAATATTGTATGAAAAATCATCCGTCTCGCCATAAACCAGTCCGCTTTTTACACCGCCGCCGGCCATCCATATGCTGTAACAGGTAGCGTGGTGGTCGCGGCCAAAATCCTCGGGGGTTAATTTCCCCTGGCAAAAACTGGTACGACCAAACTCGCCACCCCAAACCACTAACGTATCATCCAGCAAGCCGCGTTGTTTCAAGTCTTTTACTAATGCTGCCGATGCCTGGTCGGTTTGGGCGGTAGCTTTGGTAATTCCCGAAGCCAGTTTGCCATGATGGTCCCAGCCCAAATGGTATAATTGTATAAAGCGCACATCTTTTTCTGCCAGTCTGCGCGCCATCAGGCAGTTGTAGGCAAATGTACCCGGTGTTTTTACATCGGGCCCATACATATCCAATATATGCTGCGGCTCGTCGCTTAGGTCGGTTATTTCGGGCACGGCCATTTGCATGCGATAGGCCATTTCGTATTGGTTAATGCGACTGTCAATTTCTGGGTCGTGCCAGGTCTTGTTTTGCAGGATGTTGAGCTCTTTAATATGATCCAGCGCTTGCCGCCTGTCCATTTTATCGACACCATCGGGCGAGGAAAGGTAAAGCACAGGGTCTTTTCCCGACATAAATTGAACTCCCTGGTGGTACGAGGGTAAAAAGCCATTGCTCCAGGCTGCGCTGCTGATAGGTTGGTCGCCGCCACCTTTCGATATCATGACGATGAACGATGGTAGATTTTGATTGAGCGTTCCCAAACCATAGCTCAACCACGAGCCTATGCTTGGCCTGCCGCTCAGTTGGTTGCCCGTTTGTGTAAAAATAACAGCCGGTTCATGGTTGATCTGTTCGGTAAACATCGAACGGATGATGCAAATATCATCAACAATCCCGGCTGTATGGGGCATCAAGTCGCTGATGTAAGCACCGTTTGAGCCATATTGTTTAAAATCCGTCATGGCGCCGGCCAACGGGAAATGCGATTGATTGCTCACCATGCCAGAAAGCCGGTTGCCGCCTAAAACAGATGCAGGTATTTCCTGCCCGTGCATTTGCCGTAGTTTGGGTTTATAGTCAAACAACTCCATTTGCGATGGCCCTCCGCTTTGGAACAGGTAAATAACCCGTTTTGCCGTCGGTACAAAATTTGGAGTGCAAAGGCTTGTTCTCATCG
>Ga0070659_100000149_pt1 | contig 53509 bp, 51 predicted proteins | sample KBSC23metaG_FD_64666 | JGI IMG/M metagenome (GOLD analysis project Ga0070659, IMG submission 64666) | Corn rhizosphere microbial communities from Kellogg Biological Station, Michigan, USA - KBS C2-3 metaG | ecosystem: Host-associated > Plants > Roots > Rhizosphere > Soil ... | reverse complement strand
GCCGGCGCGCAGGTGGTTGCGGGCATCGCGATTGCGATCGTGGCCCTGCTCGGCACGATTGCGACGATCGTGCTCCTCGTCGTCCGGCGCCGCGCCTGGTGGGTCGCCGCCGCCACCCTGCTACTCGTCGTGATCGGCTGGATCGCGGGCTTCATCGGGTATGCCGTCGCGCTCAATGCGACGTAGCCGGTGACCGATCCGTTCGACCGGTACGGCCCCGACGTGCTCGCGGATGCCCGCGCCGCCAACGCCGCTCGCGCGATTCCCACCGTCGACGCCAGGCCGGGCGAGGTGCTCGAACTGCCGGACGGCTTCGTCGGGGCGGTGACCCGCGTCGAGCGCGGCACGGTAGAGCTCGAGGATCGCCATGGCAGCCGCCGGGTGTTCCCGCTGGGACCGGGATTCCTGGTCGACGGCAGACCGGTCGTGGTGCGCGCTCCGGCCGCCGCTGCGCCGCGCCCGGGCGAGCTGCGCACCGCGTCTGGATCGCGCGCGCCCGAGCTCCAGCGCGCCCGGGTCGCCCGTGCGCACCGCATCTTCGTCGAGGGCCGTCACGACGCCGAGCTGGTGGAGAAGGTATGGGGGTCGGATCTGCGGGTCGAAGGCATCGTGGTCGAGTACCTCGAGGGCATCGATCATCTCACCGCGGTACTGCGCGAGGTGAAGCCGGGGCCCGAGCGGCGCATCGGTGTTCTGGTCGACCACCTGGTCGCCGGGTCGAAGGAGAGCAGGATCGCCGAGCAGGTGACCAGCCCGCACGTGCTGGTGGTCGGGCATCCGTTCATCGATGTCTGGCAGGGGGTCAAGCCGGCTCGCATCGGTCTGGATGCCTGGCCGGTGATCCCGAGAACCCGCAATGGCGAGCCGGTCGACTGGAAGCACGGCATCTGCGAGGCACTGGGCTGGCCGCACGCCGACCAGGTGGATATCGCAGCGGCCTGGCAGCGCATCCTCGGCTCGGTGCGGGATTACCGCGATCTCGAGCCGGCCCTGCTGAGCCGAGTCGAGCAACTGATCGACTTCACCGCCACACCGTAAGCTTGCGGCAACGGGTAGCGAAGGAGTGTGCCGTGATCAGTGACGTTCTCGCCGAGGCGACGGAGAAGATGAACCGTGCCGTCGAGGTCGCCAAAGACGACTTCGCCACGGTTCGCACCGGTCGTGCGAATCCGGCGCTGTTCCTCAAGATCATGGTCGAGTACTACGGCACGCCGACCCCGCTGGCTCAGCTCGCCAGCCTGCAGAATCCCGAAGCCCGCACCCTGATCGTGACGCCGTACGACAAGACGGCGCTCAAAGAGATCGAGAAGGCGATCGTGGCGTTCCCGAACCTCGGGGCCACGCCGACCAACGACGGCAACATCATCCGGGTGACCATGCCCGAGCTCACCGAGGAGCGCCGCAGGGAGTACGTGAAGATCGTCCGTGCCAAGGGCGAAGACGCCAAGGTGGCCATTCGCAACGTGCGCCGCAAGGCCAAGGACGATCTCGATGCGCTGAGCAAAGAGGTCGGCGAAGACGACATCTCGCGTGCCGAGAAAGAGCTCGACGCGCTGACCAAGTCGCACGTCGACGGCATCGACGATGCGCTCAAGCGCAAAGAAGCCGAACTGCTCGAGGTCTGATGTCCACGCCGCCGCCGGAGCCGACCCAGCCGCACGCGAAGAAGCATCCCCCGACCCGCGCAGAGTTCGAGGCGCGCGCCCAGGAGGCCCGCGCCGACTTCGAGGCCCGCGCGCTGGAGGCCAGGGCGCAGTTCGATGCGACCCAGGAGAAGATCCGCGCTCGCACCGGCCGCAACCTGCTCGCCGCGATCGGGATCGGGGTCGCGCTGGGCGCCGTCTTCCTGGCCAGCCTCATCATCCCGAACCTCAAGTGGCTGTTCATCATCTTCGGCGCCGGCCTGATCGGATTCACGGTCTTCGAGCTGTCGAGCGCCCTGCGCCAGGCCGGGCGCGACATCCCGCGCGTCGCGTCGACGGTGGTCGCGGTCGCGGTGGTGCCGCTGGCGTTCTTCTTCCACGTGCAGGGGCTGTGGCTGGCCACCATCGGCGCGGTGATCCTGGTCTCGCTCTACCGCCTGATCGAGCTGGCGGTCCGCCCCAGTCACCGCACCGGAGCGCGCGCGGTCTGGCTCGATCTCGGAGCCGGCGCCTTCATCCAGATCTACGTCACCTTCATGGCCGGGTTCTACCTGGTGCTCACCGGGTCGGACGGCGGCGAGTGGTGGACGCTGGCCTCGATCATCACCGTCGTGGTCACCGACGTCGGGGCCTACGCCACCGGGCTGCGGTTCGGCCGCCACAAGCTGGCACCCAACATCAGCCCCGGCAAGACTTGGGAGGGATTCGCCGGCTCGATCGTGTTCGCCGTCGTGGCGGGCATCCTGCTGGCGATCCTGATGCTGCACCAGCCCTGGTGGGTCGGACTGGTGATGGGCGTGCTGCTGGCCCTGGTCGGCACTGCGGGCGACCTCACCGAGTCCCTGATCAAGCGGGACATCGGCGTCAAAGACATCTCGACCTGGCTGCCGGGCCACGGCGGCTTTCTCGATCGCCTGGATTCGATCCTGCCCAGCGCCGCGGTGGCGTACATCATCTTCCTGATCGTCTGGTAACGCCTGGGCCCGACCCTCAGCGGGGCTCGGGTACCATAGCCCGCGTGAGTTCGACCTTCCCGCACACCCGCCGATCGCGACTCGGTTACGACGTCGACGAGGTCGAGGACTTCCTCGAAGACGCGCGTCGCGCGTACACCGCCGAGGGAGCCGGGGCGACCCTGGTCTCGGCCGACTCCATCCGCGACACCGGATTCACCATGAGAAAGGGCGGCTACTCGCCCGAAGCTGTGGACGCGGCCCTCGAGCGCCTCGAAGACGCGTTCGCCGTCCGGGAGCGCGAGCGCGCCATCGCCCAGGCCGGCGATCAGAACTGGTACGCCCGCGCGCGCAGCAGCGCCCAAGCCATCCTGGATCGCATCGTGCGACCGCGCGGCAAGCGCTTCAGGCGGGTGTCGATCTTCACGCTCGGCTACTCAGTGCGCGAAGTGGACGCGCTCACCGACCGGGTCGCGCAGTACTTCCAGAAGGGCAGGGCCCTGAGCATCGACGAGGTGCGCACCTCGGCCTTTCACGGTCAGCGTGGCGGCTATCAGGAGGCCCAGGTCGACGTACTGCTCGACGCGGTGACGCGCGTGATGCTGGCGGTGCGCTGAGCCGCTCCCACCCGATCGGGGGATGACGGTTCCGGGGCGCGGACAGTGGGTCTGCGTAGACTGATTGCACTGTGATCGGCTACCAGCGTCGGGGGGCGCACTATCGACCAACGGTCGAAGTGGCGCACGAGGAGCGGCATGTCCGCACCCCGGGGTCGCTTCCGGTCTTCGCGGCCTTCGCCTGCCTGGCGCTCGTCGGTGTGAGCCTGGGCTCGCCGCACGTCCCGAGCCAGGCGGATCCGCTTGCGCACAGCACGCGCGTCGGCGCTCAGAGCCTCGCCATCGACGTCGACGCGGTGGACGCCGTGACGCGCGATGGATTCCGGGTCACCAAGCTGGTGATCGCCAAACCGGCGCCCGCAGCCGGCGTCCCCGATCCGGGAACGGCGCAAGCCATCGCCCTCGACATGGTGACCGCGCGTGGCTGGGGTAGCAGCGAGTTCGACTGCCTGGTCGCGCTTTGGAACCGCGAGTCGCACTGGAACGTCTACTCGCTCAACACCAGCTCGGGGGCGTACGGCATCCCGCAGGCGCTGCCCGGCAACAAGATGGCGAGCGCGGGCGCTGACTGGGCAACCAATCCCGCGACCCAGATCACCTGGGGCCTCGGCTACATCACCGCGCGCTACGGCACGCCCTGCGGCGCCTGGAACCACAGCCAGGCCAAGGGCTGGTACTGACTTGCTATGCGGCCAGCCGCGCGGCTGAGAGGCCCTCTGCGGCCTCCAGTGTCGTGGTCCCGTTGTGCTCAGCGGCGCGGAAGATCTCCGCGATCGTGTCGCCGATCGCCTCGACCCGAGCGTCGATGGCGGCCGGGTCGGCATCCGGCTCCGACGCCATCGAGAGGTAGATCACGCCCCCCGCGTTGACCACGAAGTCGGGAGCCCACAGGATGCCGCGCGCGGCCAGCGCCTCGGCACCGTCGTGCCGGGCGAGCTGGTTGTTGGCGGCCCCCACGACCCCGCGTGCGCCGAGTTCGGCGATCACCTCGGGGGTGAGCACGCCGCCGAGCCCGCAGGGCACGAACAGATCCGCCTCGATCCGATGCGCATGGTCCACCTCGACCCAGCTCGCACCCAGTTCGTCGGCGAGCGCCTTCTTGCCCGGATCGACGTCGGCCACGCTGAGTCGAGCGCCGTCGGCGGCCAGCAGGCGGGCCAGCCGGCCACCCACCTGGCCCAGGCCCGAGATCACGATGTGCCGGCCGGCGACCTCGCGACTGCCGAACAGCGCGTCCAAGGTCGCGAGGATACTGGCGTGCACGCCGGCCGCGGTCGCATCCGCCGGCTCGCCCACTCCGCCCTGTTCCGGCGGCAGCCCGCACACGTGCGCGGTGCGCTCGGCGACGATGGCCATCAGCTCGGCGCTGGTGCCGACGTCTTCCGCGGTCATGTAGGCGCCGTCGAGACTCTCGACGGCATCCCCGAGGTCGAGCATGGCGTCGCGCTTCTGCGCATCGGTGAGCACAGTGCCGGTCGGAACCTGGATCACTGACTTGCCCCCGCCGCGCGCCAGCCCGGCGGCCGAGTTCTTGAGCGTCATCGCCGCGGAGAGCCGCAGCGCGTCGGCCAGGGCATCCGTCCAGTTCTCGTACTGCCAGAGCCGGGCTCCGCCGAGAGCCTGGCCGAGCTTCGTCGAGTGGACCGCGACGATGATGGTCAACCCGGAGCGGGGACCGGTGGTGATCAGCACGCGTTCGTGCGTAAGGGGAACCGTCGAAAGGGGTTCGGGCGACGTCATTGTCTTCTCCTGGATACGGCGCCTTGTGAGCGCGCGACTGGTGGGCGCTGTTGTGGGCGCCACTGTGAAACTCTATCCGCGAACCGGCTGTTTAGACTTGCCGCTATGCCTCGCTCGAATCGTCCGCGTTCCTCGCGCGCACACGAGCAGGAGCCCGAGCCGCTCGACCTCGAGCGCGCGTTGATGGGCCGGTTGCGCACCGAGGCGAAGCGCGACGGGGTGTGGAACGTGCAGCCGCAGGCCGCGAGCTCCGCCGTCAAGAGCTACCTCTGCCCCGGATGCGGGCTCGAGATCGCACCCGGCACGGCGCATCTGGTGGCCTGGCGGGCCGACGGGATCATGGGCGCGGCCGAGGATCTGGCCGCTCGGCGGCACTGGCACACGCACTGCTGGAAGATCACCGCGTGACCGTGACCGAGATCACCGGGGGAGTCGAGCTACCGGCCCGCCGGCAGGACATCGAACTGCACACCTCCGATGGCTTGACGCTGGTGGGGGAACTGGCCCTGCCGGCCGAGAAGCCGCCGGTCGCGACCCTGGTGTGCCTGCATCCGCTTCCCACGCACGGCGGATTCATGGACTCCCACATCCTGCGCAAGGCGGCCGCTCGCCTGCCCGCCCTGGCCGATCTCGCGGTGCTGCGGTTCAACTTCCGGGGCGTCACCTCGCCGCGCGGCCGCTCGGAGGGCGAGTTCGGCAACGGGGTCGAAGAACGTCACGATCTTGCCGCCGCCATGGACTTCGTGGGACAGCTCTCGCTGCCCGACCCGTGGCTGCTCGGCTGGTCGTTCGGAACGGAGGTCGTGCTCAGGTGGGGGCTCGAGCATCCCATCGCCGGCGCGATCCTGCTCTCGCCGCCCCTGCACCGCGCCACCGAGGCCGACCTGGCCGCCTGGGCCGGGAGCGGCATCCCGCTGGTGGCGATCATCCCGGAATTCGATGACTACCTTCGCCCGGCAGAGGCCCGTGAGAAGTTCGCCGTGGTCCCGCACGCCCAACTGGTCGCCGTCGAAGGCGGCAAGCACCTGTGGGTGGGCGAGAAGCAGACCCGGCGTGTGCTGAGCGAGATCGTCGAACACGTCAATCCGGCAGCGCTCCCGCTGCCCACCGAATGGAATGGAACACTGCCATGAGAGCTGTCACCCCGACCGAGTTCGCCGCCCTGGGCGATGATCCCGTGCTGATCGACGTCCGCGAGCCGGACGAGGTCGCGGCCGCCAGCATCCCGGGTGCACTGGTGATGCCGATGAGCACGCTCACCCAGCACCTCGACGAGCTCCCCGACGGCACCCTCTACGTCATCTGCCACGCCGGCGGACGGAGCGCCCGCGTCGTCGGCGCGCTCGAGCAGCAGGGCTATGACGTCGTCAACGTGCTGGGTGGCATCACCCAATGGGAGCAGGAAGGCCTGCCGGTGCAGCGCTAGCTAGCTGGTCAGAGCTCGTTCTGCCGTGGCACGACGACCTGCTTGATGATCAGCAGCACCGCCGCGGCCACCGGGATCGCGACCAGGGCGCCGAGCACGCCGAGCAGGGTGCCACCCGCCAGGGCCGCGATCACGACCACCGCGCCCGGCACCTTCACGGCCCGGTTCATGATGTTCGGGCTGATCACGTAGGCCTCGACCTGCATGTAGACCAGGTAGTAGACGATCGGGAAGATCACGGTCGGCCAGCCGTTGAATAGCAGCACGAGCAGGCAGATGATGGTCGACCCGGTGATCGTGCCGACCAGGGGGATGAGCGAGAACAGGAAGGCGATGAACGCCAGCAGCGCGTAGTACTTCACGTTCACGCCGAAGATCAGCAGCACCGAGAAGAAGATGAAGCTCAGGATGCCGTTCGCCAGCCCCAGCGCGCCCTGACCGAGCACGAACCGGCCGACCGATTTGCTGATCTGCTCGGCGATGTCGATGAACTTCTCGCGCTTCGTGGCCGGGACCAGTTGATACAGCCCGCGCTTGATGCTCGACAGCGAGGCGACGAAGTACAGCGTCAGGATCAGCACGATCAGGATGCCGAACGCGCCGGAGGCGATCGTGAACACCGTTGAGAACACCCCGCCTGTGATGGTGGCGATGTTCTTGGTGAAGAAGCCCTGGACGTTGGTGACCACGTCGTCGAATGGCAGCCAGGGCAGGGTGTGGTTCCACCACTTCTGCACGGCGTTGTCGGTGGTGAGCGCGTTGACGATGTCAGGGATACTGGCGATCAGGGTGTTCACCTGATCGATGATGACCGGGATGACGGCCAGCACCAGTCCGGCGAACACGGCCAGGATCACGGCGAGCACGGTGAGGATCGCGGCCCACCGCGGAAAGCGGTGGCGCTGCAGGAACGAGACCGCCGGGTCGATGCCGAGCGCGAGGAACAGGGCCGCGCCGACGTAGGTGATGATCGTGGCCAGCGTCGCCAAGCCGGAGCCGATGACGATGGCGACCAGCACCCCGAGGCCTCCGAAGAGGCCGAGGCGGAACGCGTTCTGGATCTTCACCGGCTGATGCCTTTCGTCGGGGATGATCCGAGGCTAGCGGAGCCCCCGGGCCGAGTGGCCCGGCTCAGTTGGCGTGTTCGCGCTCGCGGGTCTGCTCGTCGATGCCGTCGTCAGGGCCGTCGTCGGGTCCGCCGCCGGGCGCCTCGTCCGGGCCATCAGCGGGCTGGTCGTGCGCAGCGTCGTCAGCCTCGCCCGCGGCGTCCACCACCGGGCTGGCGGCGGTGACCGGCTCCGGCGCGACCGTCGGGAAGCCGTGGTCGGCGGCGACGCGGTCGGCCGAATCCAGAACGCCGCGCAGATTCGCGATGTAGCCGGCGACCGACTCGCGTTCGACGCGGATCTGCTCCAGGCGCTGCTCGGCATCCTTCAGCAGGGCGGCCGCCTTTTTCTCGGCGTCCTTGAGCATCGCCTTGGAGCGGCTCTCGGCGTTGCTGAGGACCTCCTTGGCGTGCGCCTTGGCCTCCTCGGTGAGGGTCTTGGCCGCGGCCTTCGATTCGGTCTCGAGCTTCTCGGCCTCCGCGCGCTTCTCGGCGGCGCGAGCGCTGGCCTCGGCGAGCTGGGCATTGGCCTCGTCGAGATACTTCTGGGTGGATGCCGCGGCCTCCTGCTGCTTGGCCACGTACTCCTTCTCAGCCTCATCCCGGCGGGCGGTGAGCTCGACTTCGAGGTCGGCCCGGGCCTGGGCCGCCGAGGCGGTCAACCGGGACGCCAGGGTGTCGGTCTCGTGCGCGATCCGGGCCCGGTGGTTCTCGAGCTCGTGCGCGATCTCTTCCCGCTGACGCGCCAGCTCGCGGTCGTGGTCTGCGCGCTCCTTGTCGAGCTGCGAGCCGTGCTCCGCCTTGGCCTGCGCGAGTTCGGTGTCGTGGGCGGCGCGCTGGCCGGTGAGCTCGGCGGCCAGCGATTCGCGGGCGCCGGTCTGCTCGGCATCCCAGGATGCGCGCGCCGCGGTCAGCTCGGCGTCGTGCTCATTGCGTGCGTGGCTCAATTCGGCCTCGAGCGCGCTCCGCTTGGATTCCACCTCGGCGTCGATGGCGGCCCGCTTGGCGGCGACCTCCTGATCGACCTCGGTCCGCTTGGTCGTGATCTCGGCCTCGAGCGCTGCCCGCTGCTGGGTCATCTCGGCCGCCAGCTCCGCCTTCGCGGTCGCGGTCATGGCTTCGCGCTCGGACTTCCACTTGGCCACCTTGGCGGCGTGATCGGCGGCGGCCTGCTTGGTGCGGGCATCCAACTCGGCCCGTGCCTTGTCGGTGTCGGCGGCGAGCTCGGCGTTGGCGGCCGCCGTGTCGTTCTCGAGTTGGGTGCGGGCGTCGGCGGTCTCGCGGGCGAGGTTGGTGCGGCCCTCCTCGAGGTCGTGCTCGAGCTCCGCGCGTCGGCGCACGTTCTCGGCGTCGAACTCGGCCCGACCCCGCTCGGTGTCGCGCGCCAGCTCGGCGGCGGCTTCGCGCGCCTCGGCCACCTCGCGCTGCGCGACGATCTTGAGCTCGGCGATCTCGCGCTCGGCCTCGGCGCGCAGCGCGGCGATCTCGCGCTTGCCGGCGGCGCGGGCCTCGGCGACCTCGGTGGCGACCGATCCGCGGATGGCAGCGGCCTCGCGCAGGGCGTCGTTGGTGACCGTCTCGGCTTCGGCACGGGCACGGGAGACGACCGATTCGGCCTCGTCCCGCGCGCCGGAGGTGATCTGCTCGACCTGGGCCTGGGCATCGCCCACCAGCTTGTCGGCATACTCGTGGGCGTCCTGACGCTGCTGCTGCACCTCGGCGGCGACCGTGGCGCGCAGCTTCTCGGCGTCGATGTCGGCCTGGCTGATCAGCCGGGTCGACTGCTCCTCGGCCACCCGGAGGGTGTTCTCGAGGCGGGTTCCGAGTCCGGAATAGGTCGGGCTGCCGACCTCGTCGAGCTCGGCCTGCAGGTCTTCGGCGACAGCCTGCAGTCGCTTGAGCTCCTTCGACTGATCGGCCTTGTCGGCGTTCGCCTTGATCAGTTCGCGTCGGAGGTCGTTGACCGCCTGGTCGACCTCGTCCTTGCGATATCCGCGCAATTCGGTGCCGAAGCCCGTGTCGTCTGCCGCCACCGTTGTCACTCCTTGGGCTGGTTTTCTCGTCGTGATTCGACCCGGAAAGGGCGAGGGGAACCCTCCGAGTGTAGCCGCCGCGTGTCGAGCGGCCACCCCGGACCGCAGCACTCGATTCAGGCCACTCCCAGGTTTCTCCCAGCACTTCGCCGCGGTTGGAGGGTAGCCGTCCGATAGCCTGGTGTGTCTTTGTCTGCTGCCCCGGTCTCCTAGTCCGCGGGGGCGGCACCAAATGAGGAGTTCATTCTTTTGCGATTCGTAGTGGCGATCGTGCTGTTCCTGGTGGCATTCGTGTCGATCGGGTACGGCATCGCCCAGCGCACCATCCTGGCCGGGCCGGCCTCGGTCACCGCTGCGGTGACCATCGACTCCGCGGCGCCGATCACCGTCATCGAGGGCCCGGCGCTGCGGGCCTACGACGGTGGCCAGCGCCTCACGGTGTCGGGCAGCTCGACCGTGTTCATCGCCGACGGCCGCGCCGCCGACGTGCGGGCCTGGGTGGGCAGCACCAGCTACAACCGCGTCACCTTCAGCACGAAGACCCAGCAGCTCGCCTCGAAACTGGTCGCGGGCAAGGATTCCACGGCGCCGTCGCCGGTCGGCTCCGACCTGTGGGTCGACGAGTTCAGTGGCAAGACCCAGCTGGTGCGCACGATCAACGTGCCCGATACCGCGTCGGTCATCATCATGTCCGACGGCAAGAAGCCCGCCCCCAGCCACGTCTCGATCACCTGGCCGCTCGACAACTCGGCCCCGTGGTCCGGCCCGCTCATCCTCGGCGGCATCGCGGCGCTGCTCGCCGGTCTCATCGCCTTCCTGTGGGCGCTCGTGCATGCGCGTCGGCGCAGTGGTCCCCGGCGCAAGCAGCCGCGCAATCCGAAGCCGCCGCAGCTCAAGCGCGGTCGCACGGGCACCCAGCGCGCGATCGAGGCCCCGAACCGCGGACGGCGCCGCAAGTTCGTCGCGACCGGCGTGATCCTCGCCGGCACGATGATGCTGTCCGGATGCTCGCTGCTCGGCCCGAGCGGCGGCAGCGCAACCTCTCCGACCCCCAGTTCCACAGTGCCGGGAGCAGCGGGATTGCAGCAGGTGGCAGTCACCGAGCCGCAGATCAAGCACATCGTGGCCAACATCGTCCAGACCGTCGGCGACGCCGACGCCAAGGGCGACGCCAAGCTCGCGGCGACCCGCCTGGCCGGTCCAGCGCTCCAGCTGCGCACGGCGAACTACGCCATCCACGCGGCGAACAGTGCGATCCCGATCGTGCCGTCGATCCCGAACTGGGATGTGCGGGTCACCCTCCCGCAGCAGAGCGACAGCTGGCCGCGCGCCGTCTTCGTCGTCATCGACAAGAAGGACGACACCAAGGTCGCGCCGATCGGCATGATGCTCGTGCAGCAGTCTCCGCGCGAGAACTACAAGGTCGACTACCTGATGACCCTCGAGCTCGACATGCCGGATGTGGCTCCGGCGAGCCTGGGCGCAGCACGCCTGCCGAACGACAACAAACTGGGCATTCTGGCGCCGAGCGACCTGGCGTCAGCGTACGGCGACATCCTGATCAAGGGCGACGCCAGCAAGAAGAACGACCTGTTCTCGGCGACCGGCGACAAGTTGCGCACCGTTGTCGGCCATGACTACAAGCAGAAGACCGCGTCGCAGCTGCCCAGCACGGCGGCGATCGCCTTCTCGAACGGGCCGGGCAAGAGCGCCCCGATCGCGTTCGGCACGAACGACTCCGGGCAGATCGTCGCCGTCGATCTGGATGATGTCGAGACCGTGACGCCCACCGAGGTGGGTGCGGCGATCGACCCGTTCCCTGCGGCTCAGGCGCTCTCGGGCAAGACGCAGAGCACCAAGGGCATCATCGCGACCTATGGGCTGCAGCTGCTGTTCTACGTACCGCCGGTGACCGACTCGAACAAGAAGATCCAGCTCTTGGGCTTCGCTCAGGGGCTCATCTCGGCGACCGAAGTCCCGTGATGTCAGACTGGAACGCGTGAGCAACGTCCCTCCCGGCCCGAGCCTGCGCGGCGCGGTCGATCTGTCTGCACTGGTGCGCCGGGCCAACGCGCCACAGCCCGCGCCCGGCGAGGCGGGCGCTGCGGCTGCGGCCGGCGGCGTCGTGGTCGCCGTCACCGATGCGACCTTCGAGAGCGTCGTCGACCTGTCGTCGCGGGTCCCGGTCGTCGTCGAGTTCTACGCGCCGGGCCTCCAACCCGCTCTCGGCGCCATCGTCTCCTCCTATGGCGGGCGCCTGGTGCTCGCCACCGTGGACGGCGCGGCCAACCCGCAACTGGCTCAGGCGTTCCAGGTGCGCGAGGTGCCGGCGGTGGCCGCGATCATCGCGGGGCGCCCGGTGAACCTCTTTCTCGACATCCCGCCCGAGGCGCAGGTGCGCCAGGTCTTCGACGAGCTGCTGGCGCTGGCGGCTCAGAACGGCGTGACCGGGACCATCCCGATGAATCCGGATGACGCGGCCCGTGCCGAGACCGGCGACGGCGAGGCCGTTCCCGCCCCGGTCGAGGAACCCCTGCCCCCGCATCACCAGGAGGCCTACGACGCGATCGCCGCCGGGGACTACGCGGCTGCCGTCGCCGAGTACAAGCTCGCGATCGCGCAGAATCCGCGCGACGCGCTGGCCGTCGCCGGAATGGCTCAGGCCTCCCTGCTGCTGCGCCTGGACGGCGCCGACGCGGGCAAGCTGCGCGCCGCTGCCGCCGCAGCGCCTGCCGATGTGGACGCCGCGCTCGCCGTGGCCGACCTCGACGTCAGTGGCGGTCACCTGGATGACGCGTTCGAGCGCCTGCTCGAACTCTTCCCCACGCTCGACCAGAAGGCCAAGGACGCGGTGCGCGCCCGACTGCTCGAGTACTTCGAGATCGCCGGACCGGACGACCCGCGAGTGCTGGTCGCGCGGCGGACGCTGACCAACCTGCTGTACTAGCCAGCGAACTTCAACCACAGTGCCGCCAGCGGCGGCAGCGTCAGCTCCACCGAGGCGGGCTGGTCGCCCCAGGGCTGCGGTTCGGCCGTGACGCCGCCGAAGTTGCCGACGCCCGACCCGCCGAAGTCCGCGGCATCCGAGTTCAGGATCTCGTCCCAGCGACCCGCGAACGGCAGGCCGACGCGGTACGGCCCGACCGGGTTGCCGCCGAAGTTCACCAGGCAGGCGACGGCCTCGCCCGACGCCGACCAGCGCACGAACGCGACCACGTTGCGCTGCGGGTCGTTCGCCAGCCAGCCGAACCCGGCGGCGGCATTGTCTTGCGACCAGAGGGCCGGCTGCTCGCGGTAGACCCGGTTGAGCTGCCCGACCAGACGCTGCAGCCCCTGGTGCTCGGGGTGGTCGAGGATCCACCAGTCCAGCCCGCGCTGCTCGCTCCACTCCGACGGTTGCCCGAACTCGCTGCCCATGAAGAGCAGCTGCTTGCCGGGGTGCGCCCACATGAACGACAGGAAGGCCCGCACGTTCGCGAGTTTCTGCCACTGGTCGCCGGGCATCTTGCCGAGCAGCGATCCCTTGCCGTGCACGACCTCGTCGTGGCTGATCGGCAGCAGGAAGCTCTCGCTGAACGCGTAGAGGAAGCTGAAGGTGATGTCGTTGTGGTGATCGGCCCGCCACATCGGGTCCTCGTGCATGTACTGCAGCGAGTCGTGCATCCAGCCCATGTTCCACTTCAGGCCGAACCCGAGGCCGCCGCCATCGGTGGGATGCGTCACGCCGCCCCAGGAGGTCGACTCCTCGGCGATCATCACGATGCCCGGGTTGCGCTTGTAGGCGGTCGCATTGGCCTCCTGCAGGAACGAGATGGCCTCGAGGTTCTCGCGCCCACCGTTCTTATTGGGCACCCACTGACCCTCTTTGCGCGAGTAGTCCAGGTAGAGCATGGATGCCACGGCATCCACCCGGAGCCCGTCGATATGGAAGACCTCGAGCCAGTAGACCGCGTTGGCCACCAAGAAGTTGCGCACCTGGGAGTCGCCGAAGTTGAACACCAGCGTGCCCCAGTCCGGCTGCTCGCCCAGGCGTGGATCGCTGTGCTCGTAGAGCGGCTGCCCGTCGAAGCGGGCCAGCGCCCACTCGTCTTTGGGGAAATGCGCGGGCACCCAGTCGACGATGACGCCGATGCCGGCCTGGTGCAGCCGGTCGACCAGGTAGCGGAAGTCGTCGGGATGCCCGAAGCGCGCGGTCGGCGCGTAGTAGCCGGTCACCTGGTAGCCCCAGGAGCCGCCGAAGGGGTGCTCGGCCACCGGCAGGAACTCGACGTGCGTGTACGCCAGCTCGCGCAGGTAGTCGATCAGCTGGTCGGCGAGCTCGCGGTAGCTCAGGCCAGGCCGCCACGATCCGATGTGCATCTCGTACACGCTCATGGGGGAGTTGTGCGGATCGGTCCGCGCGCGGGTGGCCCTCCACTCGTCGTCGCCCCACTCGTAGAGGGTCTGACCGACGACGGATGCCGTGGCCGGCGGCACCTCGGTGTACCGCGCCATCGGGTCGGCGCGTTTCACCCAGTCGCCGGCCGCGGTCAGCAGCTCGAACTTGTAGGGGCTGCCGGGCGTCAGGCCCGGAACGAACAGTTCCCACACGCCGTTGTCGTCGAGCCGGCGCATCGCGTGCTGTGTGCCGTCCCAGCCGTTGAAGTCGCCGATCACCCGGGCGGCCAGCGCGTGGGGCGCCCAGACCGAGAAGCCGGTGCCCACGACATCCTCGTGCGGGCGGAAGTGCGCGCCCAGCACGTCCCACAGCTGCTCGTGGCGACCCTCGCCCCAGAGATAGAGGTCCACCTCGCCGACCGTCGGAACGAAGCGGTACGGATCATCGGCGGTCCAGCTCGGCGCGTCGGCGTATGCGGCCTCGAGGACATACGCCTGGCCGGCGCCGGGTGCGAAACCGTGCCACAGACCGTTCGCCACATGCTCCAGGGGGATGCGCGTGCCATCCTTCTGCACCGCCGTCACGGTCGCGGCCAGCGGGCGCACCGCGCGGATCACGAAGCCGTCGACCCCGCCGACGGTCGCGGCATGCTGCCCGAGCGCGTCGTGCGGACGCGGGTGGCGCCCCTCGGCGAGGGCGCTCACGTGATCGGGGTGCAGAGCGGGGATGCCGGAATCCGCGGCGGTGACCGCTTTCTTGACCGCCATCATCGGCTCCCGTGGGTGATCCACAGCACGTGCACCGGCTCGGTGAACGCGTCGAGCCGGACGAAGTTGTCTCGGCCCCATGTCCACTCCGCGCCGGTGATCAACTCCGTCACTGCGAACGTCGCGTCGGGGTCGAGGCCGAACCGGGTCAGGTCGAGGTGCACGAGCGTCTCGCGCACCGAGTGCGGGTCGACGTTCGCCACGACGAGGATGCTGTCGGGCACTCCCGACTCGGTGAACCGGCCGTCGAGGTGCTTGCCGTAGACCAGCACCGAGTCGTCGTCGCTCCAGTGGATGGTCAGGTTGCGCAGCTGAGCGAGCGACGGGTGGGCGGCGCGGATCGCGTTGAGCCGGGTGAGGTACGGCGCCAGGGTCGTGCCGGGCTTGGTCGTCTCGGCCTTGGCGATCGCCGCCCAGTCGCGCTGCTTGTACTCGTACTTCTCGTTGTCGATGTTCTCTTCGCTGCCCGGGCGGGCCACGTCCTCGTAGAGCTCATAGCCGGCATAGACCCCCCAGCTCGGTGAGGCGGTGGCGGCGAGGGCGGCCCGGATCTTGTAGGCGGGCGGCCCGCCGAACTGCAGGTATTGGGTGAGGATGTCTGGCGTGTTCACGAACAGATTGGGGTGCAGGTAGTCGGCGGACGGTCCCGAGATGTCGGTGAAGAACTCCTCGAGCTCGGCCTTGGTGTTGCGCCAGGTGAAGTAGGTGTACGACTGCTGGAATCCTGCGCCTGCCAGGGCGTGCATCATGGGCGGTCGGGTGAAGGCTTCGGCGAGGAACACCACATCAGGATGCCGCCGGCTCACCTCATCCAGCAGCCACTCCCAGAAGACCAGCGGCTTGGTGTGCGGATTGTCGACCCGGAAGATCGAGATGCCCTTGCCGATCCAGAACTCGACGATGCGCAGCACCTCGGCTCGGATGCCCTCCGGATCGTTGTCGAAGTTGAGCGGGTAGATGTCCTGGTACTTCTTGGGCGGGTTCTCGGCGTAGGCGATGCTGCCGTCCGGCCGGTGGCTGAACCATTCCGGGTGCTCGGTCACCCAGGGATGATCGGGTGAGCATTGCAGGGCCAGGTCGATCGCCACCTCGAGGCCGTTCTTGGCGGCCTGGCCGACGAAGTAGGCGAAGTCGGCGAACGATCCCAGGTCGGGGTGCAGCGCGTCGTGACCGCCCTCGGCGGAGCCGATCGCCCAGGGGCTGCCCGGGTCGGCCGGCCCCGCCTCGGCCGAGTTGTTCGGTCCCTTGCGAAAGGCGTGTCCGATCGGATGGATCGGCGGCAGGTAGAGCACGTCGAAGCCCATCGCCGCGACGCCGGGAAGGCGGCGGGCCGCGGTGCGGAAGGTGCCGCTGGTCCAGGTGCCGTCCTTGGCGCGTTTGGCGCCCTCTGAGCGTGGGAAGAACTCGTACCAGGATCCGACCGCGGCTCGGGCGCGCTCGACCCGCATGGTCAGCGTCGGCGACTCGGTGACCAGGGATTGCACCGGATGGGCGGCGATCGCGGCCGCCAGGCGCGGGTCGCGCGCGACGCGGAGGCGCGCGTCGGGGGTCAGCCGCGAGTCCACGAGGGCCGCGCGGGCCTCGTCGAAGACCCGGCCGGGTGAGTCGGCAAGCAGCTGGGCGGCCGTCGCGAAGACGAGTTCGACATCCTGGCGTGCCGGGATCTTGATCTCGGCGTCGTGCAGCCAGCTGGCCCAGTCGTCGGATGCGGCGCGAACCATCCAGCGCAGCGGACCCGGTTCGGTGAGCTGCACCTCGGCCCGCCAGCGGTCGGTTCCGGGCGCGATGAGCTCCATCGGATGCACGGTGATGCCGTCGTCGGGGTGGGACAGCACCAGCTCGACGCGCAGCAATCCGTGCCCTTCGCGGAACACGGTCGCCTCGAACGGCACGACTTCGCCGACGTAGCCGGTGGCCGGCCAGAGGTTCTCGGGCTGCTGAGGCGAGAGCGCGCGGATCGGGATGCGGCCGAGGGTCTCGGAACGCGCGGCGGTCTCGGTGGCGGGCATCACTCGACGGTAGCGCGTTCGCACGCGAGCGGACCTGAGATCCCGGTGCGAGTGGCGTGCATGTTGCCATCGGGGACAAATTCGTGTACCCCGGGGTACGGATATGTCCCCCATAGTGCGCACTAACAAAAACGCTGATCAGAGCCGATTTAGGGTCGAAATATGGAGGGGTAGACCGTGCCCTCTAGTGGGGGTATAGACCGCCTTGTCCGCGCTATGGAGGACACGTACTGTCTTCAGCGGGGGGAAATTCCCTGTGCAGTGGGTCGTGCTTCGGTCAGCTGCGCATCACAAGCAGCACACCCGCATCACCAATGCACCACCCGACAAACCCGCCGCCGGGGATCGCGTGGAGGCAATGCGCCTTCACACGCCTCGATGGCGCCTGCACCTCGACATCAGCTCGATGCCGTGAAAGGAACTGACATGAACAAGATCACCAAGGGTGCCATCGCCGCAGCGGCTGGTGTCATCCTCCTCATGGGCGGCGCGGGAACCCTCGCCTCCTGGAACAGCAGTGCCAGCGCCGGTTCGGCGCAGACGATCACCGCTGGTTCGCTTTCCGTGACCGCCGGTGCCGCCGGTGTCTGGAAGAGCGGCGCCACCACGATCACGCCCTCGAGCTTCCGGATCGTTCCGGGCGACTCGATCACCTACACGCAGACCTTCAACCTGGTCGCCTCGGGTGACAACCTGCTGTTCACGCTCGCGGCGACTCCTGGCGCGATCGCCGGTGCGACCGCGGGCGCGGCCGACGTGGCGCTTGCCTCGGCAGTGACCGGAAGCAGCACCTTCTCGGTGGCCGGCTCGAACATCGCCCCGAGCGGATCGCCGAACACCTACAAGGTCACGACGGCCGGAACCACGGTGGTCACCGTCACGATGACCGTCGCGTTCCCGTACGCCTCGGGTAACAACACGCAGACCGGTGCCGTCACCTTCGGCAACGGCGCGGTCACGGTCACTCAGACCCAGACCCCGTAACAGATTCCATCGGGGGTGCGCGCCGTCCCACGCGACGCGCGCTCCCGATGGGGTTCACACCCCGCACCACATCCATCAGCTTCACCTCCATCAGCAGGAACGGCAGAGACCATGACCGGATCGCGAGCAGCGCGCCCCGGGCGGCGTCGCCATCGCGCGGCTCAGCCCCGGTTCCGCCATCTGCTGCTGATCCTGCGGCCCACGCCGCGCGGCGCACTCGCCGCCGCCGCCCTCACCGCGGGCGTCCTGGTCGCAGCGGGACTCGCCGCCGGCAGCTATGCCTTCCTCAGCTCGCAGGCCACCGCGGCCTCCGCCACGACGATCAAGAGCGGCAACCTCGCCCTCACCGTGCAGTACGGGGCCGGCGCGGCCGGGTCGACGGCCACGATCCCGACGACCGCGTGGGCCACGATGCTCCCGGGCGATGTCGTCGGCCAGCAGTTCACCCTGGCCAGCACCGGAACCGCGGGCTCCACGTACACGGCGCGCCTCTCGGCCACCTCGGCTTGGGAGATCCGCGTGGCACCCGGCACCTGCCCGGCGACGCAGATCCCCGGTGCGGCCCTCACCACCACCGCCGTCTCCGAAGGCTCGATCCTGGGCGGCGCCAACACCCAAGTTTGCGTGCAGGCCACGCTGCCCACCACCGCGGCCGCCGCGGTCTCGGGCACCACGGCCGGCTTCACGGTCATCCTCGACTCGACGCAGGTGCCGTCATGATCGCCCGCCGCGTCAAGCTCGCCATCGCTACGGCACTGACGGGTTTCCTCGTGCTGGCCGCGACCACCGCCGGCTTCGCGTTCTGGAACGCCAGTAACTCGGTCAGCTCCACGGTGGGCGCGGCGACGCTGACGATCACCACCGCGAACTTCACCTCGGTCGGGTACACCTTCGGCAACGACACCCTGGTGACCACCGGCAGCGTCACGGTCACCAACACGACCACCACCACCAGCACGCAGAACGGCGCGGTCAGCGTGACGTTCGGCCCCGCGGCATCCGCGACCCTGGCCGGCGCGGTCACCGCGAGCATCTGGACCACCGCCTCGGCCGCCAACTGCACGGCGGGCGCGTCGGTGCCCTCGGGCGCCACCGTCGCGCTCTGGTCGACGTCGCCGGTGGTCACCGCATCGCTGGCGAAGAACGCCAGCGTCATCTACTGCGTGCGCAGCTCGATCGCGTCCCGCGACGACGTCGACTCCGCGGGCGGATCGCAGAGCTTCCAGCCCAAGATCACGGCCACTATCACGGTCGGCAACTTCACCGGCAGCGCCACGGCGACCACGACCCAGTCGACCCAGTACATCTACACCTCTACGCCGGCCGACTTGACGCACTGGAACTGGATCCGGCCGAACTTCACCTCGAGCTACAACTACTGCCTCGACGTCTCGGGCGGTGGAACCGCCTCGGGCACGATCGTGATCTCCTACGGCTGCAAGACCGCCGGTGCCGCCAACCAGAACTGGAAGTTCGTGGCCAGTGGCGCGACGGGCTACTACACGATCCAGGCCCGCGGCGCGACGGCACTCCGGGTCGACAACAACAGCTCGACCACCTCGGGCGGAAGCATCACGGTCAACACGGCGTCAGGAACCCCGGCGACTGCGACCAATCAGCAGTGGATGCTGCAGCAGGTGTCCGCCAACATCTTCGAGCTGGTGAACGCCTACTCGGGCATGTGCCTGACCTCGCCCAGCGGCACGGCCCAGAACCTCGGGAACCTGACCCAGGCGCCGTGCTCGGGGACCGTGTATCAGCAGTTCAAGATCTCGCAGGCTCTCGAGAGCTTCAGCTGCACCAACTCGGGCACCAACTGGGTCTGGTCGTGGAACTCGGTGACCACCGGTCCGTACCACGTGTGGGTGACCAACGGCACCACGAGCACCGAGGTGGCGACCACCGGCTCCACCGCCACGGGCGTGACCGTCGCGCACAGCGCCGTCACCTTCGGGCGAGGAACCTGGAACGTCACCTTCATCGACAGTCTCGACACCGTCGTCGGCACCGGGACGGTCGTGGTGCCCAACACCTTCGGCACCTACTCCTGCACGGCGAGCGACCTCCAGTGAACGGGTCGATCTCGACGCGGACCGCGGCGCTGCTCGCCGGTGTCATCCCGGCAGGCATCGCCCTGATCGTCACCGTGGTGCTGCTCGTCGCGCCGGCCGCCCATGCCGCCGCGCCCAGCCAGCCGGTCCAGTTCAGTGACGACGGCATCCACTGGTCGACCAGCTACACCGGCACTCTCTTCGGCGGCGTGCTGCTCGTGCCCGGGGCCTCGGTCGATCGTGCCTTCTACGTGCGCAACGCGGCGAGCGACCCGGCCGTGATGAGCGTCACACTCTACGACGTCGCCACGACCGATATCGCCCTGGCAACGGCCATGAGCGTGTCGACGTCGACGCCCGGACTTGCCGGCGCGGCCGTACCGGTTACCGCGGCAAGCCCGTGCGCGACGCTCAGCCGAGGTCAGATTCTCGCCGCGGGCGGCAGCATTCGACTCGACAACACCGTGGCGTTGGGCGATCTCTCCGGAACGGTCGGCCAGGCGCACAATGTCTCGTTCAAGCTGGCGGTCAGCCTGAGCAGCACGGATGTCGGAGCACCGGCCCCCGACACCTGCCCGACCGACTTCGGCGCGGTCGTCGGAAGCCCTGACCCCGGAACCGGCACCGGCTCGCACCCGGTTTACCACCACGGCGCCGCCGGCTGGACTCCCGCGCCGCCAGCGGAGTCGACGCCGACGCCGTCCGCCACGCCGACCCCTCCGGTGACACCGACCCCGCCCGACCCCGGTCTGGGCACCCTGGTCGGCAACACCGAGCGCTTCTACCAGGAGAACACCGTCGCCTTCTGGCTCGCCATGGCCGTGATCGGCGCCCTCCTGCTCGTCCTCGTTCGCCGTCGTCGCTCCGATGACGACGACTCTTCGCCGCACCACCCGTATTCCCGACAGCCCACCACACAGATCGGAACAGGACGATGACCTCCATCGCGAACCGCCCTCGCACCGCGCTCTCCGCGGCACGCACCCGCCCATCCGGCTCGAAGGCCGCCCACCGCAGGAAGGGCGTGCTGCACTACATCGGCGTCGGCCTCAGCTTCGGCCTGCTCGCGCTGATCGCGCTGATCGCCGTTCTGGTGATCGCGCTGCCGATGCTGACCAAGTCGACGCCGTACACGGTGCTCACCGGCTCCATGACGCCGAACTACCCCGCAGGCACCCTGGTGATCGTCAAGCCGACCGATGTGCAGCAGATCCGGATCGGCGACGTCGTCACGTACCAGATCGCCTCGAACCAGCCTGCCGTGGTCACGCACCGCGTCATCCAGATCATCGAGCCCACCACGTCGAGCGACACCGTCTCGTTCATCACCAAGGGCGACGCCAACTCGCTGCCCGACGCCAAGCCGGTCAAGCCCGTGCAGGTGCGCGGAGTGGTCTGGTACGCCGTTCCGTTCATCGGATGGGTCAACAACGTGGTCAACGGTGACGCGCGCAGCGTGATCGTGCCGATCGTGGCCGGCGCCCTGTTCCTCTACGCCGGATTCATGACGGCATCCACGATCGTGGACCGCCGCCGCAAGGCGAAGGCTGCGCAAGCCCTCGCCGACCAGGACCACGAGCAGAGCGGGGGGCGCGACGAGATGGACGACGCGCTCCGCGACCTGTTCGTCGCCGAGCGTCGCTGAGCAGTTCGACGCAGGCACTGCATCACAGGTAAGAACGGCCGGGGGCGGGTGGGCCGCCCCCGGCCGTAACGTGTCGGGTCCGAACGCCGCTTAGGGTGGTCGAGTGAAGGCCATCAGACGGTTCACCGTCCGCACCGTGCTCCCCGAGCAGCTCTCCGCCCTCGACGAACTCGCCGCGAACCTCCGGTGGTCGTGGCATCAGCCGACGCTCGAACTGTTCCGCGACATCGCGCCGCAGACCTGGGACGAGCAGGGCAAGGATCCGATCGGACTGCTCGGCGAGATCGCACCGAGCCGGCTGGCCGAACTCGCCGCTGACGAGGCCTTCGTCGCGCGCGCGAACGCACTGCGCGACGAACTGCGCTCCTACCTGAGCGAGCCGCGCTGGTACCAGTCGCTCTCCGAGGCGGACGGCGGACTCGTGCCGGGCACGATCGCCTACTTCTCGCCGGAATTCGGGATCGCGGCGGCCCTGCCCCAGTACTCCGGCGGCCTCGGCATCCTGGCCGGCGATCATCTCAAAAGCGCATCCGACCTCGGCGTGCCGATCGTCGGAGTCGGCCTGTTCTACCGCGCCGGCTACTTCAGGCAGACGATCTCGCGTGACGGCTGGCAGGAGGAGAGCTATCCGGTGCTCGACCCCGACGGCCTGCCGATGCGCGTGCTGCGCAATCCGGACGGGTCGGGAGCCGAGGTGGTGCTGGCCCTGCCAGAGGGCAAGGCACTGCACGCCCGCATCTGGCGGCTCGCGGTCGGGCGGGTCACCCTGCTGCTGCTCGACACCGACGTCCAGGAGAACAGCGAGGAGCTGCGCGGAGTGACCGACCGGCTCTACGGCGGCGGCGGCGAGCACCGGCTGCTGCAAGAGCTGCTGCTCGGCATCGGCGGGGCGCGAGCGGTCAAGACCTACGCGACGCTGGCCGGCATCCCGGTTCCCCAGGTGTTCCACACCAACGAGGGCCACGCCGGCTTCCTCGGGCTCGAGCGGGTCAGCGACCTGATCGGCAACGGGCTCACCTTCGACGAGGCACTGACCGCGGTTCGAGCCGGTACCGTTTTCACCACGCACACGCCGGTGCCCGCGGGGATCGACCGCTTCGAGGCGGCCCTGGTCGAGCGCTACTTCTCGACCGACCTGCTGCCCGGAGTCGATGTCGACGACGTGCTGGCGCTCGGCGCCGAGCCGGCGGCGATGAATGCCGACGCGGTGGTCGGCGCCGAACCTGTCTTCAACATGGCGGTGATGGGGTTGCGGTTGGCGCAGCGCGCCAATGGCGTCTCGAAACTGCACGGCGACGTGAGCCGTCACATGTTCGGCGCCCTCTGGCCGGGATTCGACGCGGATGACGTGCCGATCACCTCGATCACGAACGGCGTGCACGCTCCGACCTGGACCGACCCGCAGGTGTCTGCCGTGGCCGAATCCTTCCTCGGTACGTCCGACACGACGGTGGCCGACTGGGCATCCGGTCACGACGGTGATGGCGGTGTCAGCGATGCCGAGCTCTGGGCGCTCCGCGGACGGCTGCGCCAGCAGCTGGTCGCCGACGCGCGCGCCCGCACCTCGGCGGCCTGGGCCGAGCAGAATCCCGGCGTCGGAGATCCGCCGTGGTTCGCGCGGCTGCTCGACCCCGAGGTGCTGACCATCGGATTCGCCCGGCGGGTGCCGAGCTACAAGCGGCTCACCCTGATGCTGCACGACCCCGAGCGACTGCGGGCCCTGCTGACCCATCCGACTCATCCCGTGCAGATCGTGATCGCCGGCAAGTCGCACCCGGCCGACGACGAGGGCAAGCGGCTGATCCAGCAGCTGGTCGACTTCTCGCAGGGGGCCGACGTGCGCGAGCGTATCCACTTCCTGCCGAACTACGACATCGGGATGGCGCAGTTGCTCTACCCGGGAACCGACATCTGGCTGAACAACCCGCTGCGACCGCTCGAGGCCTGCGGCACGTCCGGCATGAAGGCGGCGCTCAACGGATCGCTCAACCTGTCGATCCTCGACGGCTGGTGGAACGAGTATTACGACGAGGAGGACGGCTGGGCCATCCCGTCGGCAGACAGCGCCGGAGACGCGGCCGAGCGCGATGCGCTCGAGGCGGCGTCCCTGTACGACCTGATCGAGCACCAGATCGCGCCGCGCTTCTACGACCGCGGCGCCGACGGCGTGCCGACCCGCTGGGTGGCGAACATTCGGCACACCCTGGCGACCCTGTCGCCCGAGCTGTCGGCCGACCGCATGGTGCGCGAGTACGTCGAGCGCCTCTACCTGCCCGCCGCCGCCGCCGACCGCGCGATCAGCGCGAAGTCGTACCAACCGGCCCGCGACCTGGCGTCCTGGAAGGCCACGGTCACCGCGGCCTGGCCCGATGTGCACGTGACGCACGTGGAGTCCGGGGGAGTGGATGCCTCGCCGCAGGTCGGCGAGCAGCTGCAGGTGCGCGCCTTCGTGCAGCTCGGCGCCCTGCGCCCCGACGACGTTGCGGTGGAACTGGTGCACGGCCGGGCGCGCGAGAGCGATCAGCTGGTCGATACCGGCACGGTGACGCTGGAACTCGACAGCATCGACGACTCGGGAGTCGCCAATTACGCCGGCACGGTGCCGCTCGTGCGTTCGGGCAGCTTCGGGTACACGGTGCGGGTGGTGCCGACGCATCCGCTGCTCGCGTCGCCGGCCGAACTGGGACTCATCGCGGTCGCCTGAGCCGGAATGCGGGACGCCAGTGTTTCGTTGACTCATCAACGAAGGTGGTGCGCATGACGAAGATCGCGATTCTCGGTGCCGGCAAGGTCGGCACCGCGCTGGCGCGTGTCGCCGTCGAGGCGGGGTACCAGGTGGACATCGCCGGCTCCGGGGCGCCGGACCGCATCCGGCTGATCGTCGACGTGCTCGCTCCCGGCGCGCGCGCCGTCTCGGCCGCCGACGCCGTGGTCGACGCCGACCTGGTGGTGCTCGCGCTGCCGCTTCACCGGTTCCGGCACCTCGACAGCGCGCTGCTCGACGGGCATGTCGTGCTCGACATCATGAACTACTGGACGCCGATCGATGGCGAGATCAGCGAGTTCGACGACGCACCCGAGGGAACCAGCGTGCTGGTGCAGAGCGCAGTGCCCGGCGCTCGGGTGGTCAAGACGCTCAACCACATCGGCTACCACGAGCTCGAGGAGCAGCGCCGACCGGCGGGTGCCCCTGATCGGATCGCGCTCGGCGCGGTCGGCGACGATCGCTCGGCGGTAGCGCAGGTGCTCGCCTTCCTCGAGCGGATCGGCTTCGACGCCATCGACGGCGGCGAGCTGGCCAACGGGGTGGCGTTCCAGCCCGGTTCGCCGCTGTTCGGGGCGCCGCATTCGGCCGATCGGTTCCGCCAGCTGTTGGCCGCGGAACTCGACCGAACCCGCATCGCGGCCTGACCGGGTCGGCCAAGCGAGCGACGGGCGCGCTACCCGGCGATCGCGGACACGGCAGCTGCGGTGACCCTCACCAGGTCGGCCGGAGCCAGCTCGAGGTCGAGACCCCGGCGGCCGCCGCTGACGAACACGGTGTCCCACAGTTCGGCGGTCTCGTCGAGCACCGTCTGATGCGGTGACTTCTGCCCGATCGGACTGATCCCGCCGACCACATAGCCGGTGCGCCGCTCGGCCAGCGCAGGGTCCGCCATCGCGGCCCGCTTGCCGCCGACCGCCGCCGCCAGCGCCTTCAGGTCGAGCTTGCTGGTCACCGGCACGATGCCGACCACCAGTCGGCCGTCGACCTCGGCGAGCAGCGTCTTGAACACCCGCTCCGGCTCGACCGCCAACGAGCGGGCGAGTGCTTCGGCCGCCTCGAGGCCGAAGCTCGCGGCGCCGGGGTCGTGCGAGTAGGTGTGCTCGGTGAAGGGGATCCCGGCGGCGGCGAGCGCCGACGTCGCGGGGGTGCCGCTCACCTCAGATCACCGGCGAACCGGGGAACTGCACGTTGTTGGTGACCCCCGTGATCCACACCTCGAAGAGGACGAAGGCGGCCACTCCCAACAGGCACAGGAAGCCCCAGATGAACCCGATCAGGATTCCCGCGATCGAGATCCCGCGGCCGTTCGAGAAGATCCCCGTGCCGGCCAGCTTCTTCGAGTGGCGCAGCCCGATGATCGACACGATGCCGCCGGCGAACGAGTTGATCACGAACGGAAGAATGAACCCGCTCAACGACAGGAAGAACCCGATGACGGCCAGGTTGTTGCGAACGACCGGCGGCGCCACGTAGGCGGGTGCGGGTTGCAGAACGGTCTCGCCGGGGATGTACAGCCCGGGCCCGCGCGGGGCGCGGGGCATGGTGGCGGCGTATCCGACCGGAGGCGAGACCGGTGCCGGGCTCGCTGCGGCGCCGTCACTGGACACCCGGCGCGACTCGGTCCAGGTCGTGCCGTCCCACCAGCGGTCGTGTCCGGCGAGCTCGGGGTCGGGATACCAGCCGGCGATGGGCAGGGGCTGTGCCATGAGGGGAGTGTAGAGCAGGGCGGCGGCCGCGCTCGGCGCGCGAGGGGCTCAGTGCGCGCGGAACAGCCGCATCGAGGTCGGTCCGAGCTCGAGTGATTCGCCGGGTGCGTGCTGCAGCGGTTCGTCCTGTGGCAGCACGTCGTGCGACGAGTCCCAGAGCAGCGTGTATCCCGCGACGCCCTCGTGCGCCGGGAGCGTGACCGTCACCGTGGTCTCCAGGCCGTGGACGACGAGCAGGATGCGGTTGAACTCCTCGAACTCGGGCGTCGACGCCGCCAAGAACTGCAGGGTGCGCTCGGCGGGGGAGTCCCAGTCATCAGCCGACATCGACAGCCCCTGCTTGTTGTACCAATCCATCTGGCTGGCACTGGGCGTGGTCTCGCCGAACCGGCCGTACCGAACCGGGCGCAGGGCCGGGTTCTCGCGACGCAACCGGGTGAGCTGCGTGACGACATCCAGCAGCTCCTGCTGCCAGGGTTCGCGCTCCCAACTCAGCCAGGTCAGCTCGTCGTCGTGACAGTAGGCGTTGTTGTTGCCGCGCTGGGTGCGCCCGAACTCGTCGCCCGCCGTCAGCATCGGGATGCCGGCACTCAGCAGCAGCGTGCCGAGCAGGTTGCGCACGGCTTTCCGTCGGGCCGCGAGCACGCCGGGGTCGTCGGTCTCGCCCTCGACGCCGTGGTTGAACGACTTGTTGTCGTTGGAGCCGTCCTGGTTGTTCTCGCCGTTGCCGACGTTGTGCTTGTTGTCGTAGGCGACCAGATCCGCCGCCGTGAACCCGTCGTGCGCCGTGATGAAGTTGACGCTGGCGAGCGGACCGCGCTCCACCGAGAACACGTGGTTCGAGCCGGCGAGCCGGCGGGCGAGCGAGCCGATCCCCTCGCTGGGGATGCCGCCCTGGGCACGCGCCGCCGCGACATCGCGCAGCCAGAAGTTGCGCATCCGATCGCGATAGCCGTCGTTCCACTCCGACCACGGGGACCCGAAGTTGCCGACCTGCCATCCGCCGGCCCCGACATCCCACGGCTCGGCGATCAGCTTCACGCCCTCGAGCTCAGGATCGGTGGCGATCGCCGTCAGCAGGGGATGCTCGGGCGTGAAATGCGCATCGGCATCCCGGCCCAGCGTGGCAGCCAGGTCGAAGCGGAATCCGTCGATCTGCACCTCGTTCGCCCAATAGCGCAACGAGTCGAGAACGAGGCGCTGGGCGGCGGGAGTCGAGTAGTCGACGGTGTTGCCGCATCCGGTGGTGTCGAGGTAGCTGCCGTCCGGCAGATGCCGGTAGTAGTGCGCGTCGTCGAGCCCGCGCAGCGAGCTGGTCGGACCGCCGCGGCCCTCTTCTGCGGTGTGGTTGTAGACGACGTCGAGCACCACCTCGAGGCCGGCCTCATGCAGCAGCCGCACCATCCCCTTGAACTCGCGCAGCACGGCTCCCGTGCCGCCGAACTGCGCAGCCTGGCTGGCGTAGGCCGAGTGCGGCGTGAAGAAGTTGAGGGTGTTGTAGCCCCAGTAGTTGACCAGGCCCATCTTCTGCAGGCGCTGCTCGCTGACGTGCTGGTGCACCGGAAGCAGCTCGATCGTGGTGACGCCGAGATCCTTCAGGTAGGCGATGGTCGACTCGTGCGCCAACCCGGCGTAGGTGCCGCGCAATTCGGCGGGCACATCGGGGTTCAGCCGCGTCAGCCCCTTGACGTGCGCCTCGTAGACCACGGTGTGATCCATCGGGATGCGCGGCTTGCCGACGCCGCCCCAGTCGAACCAGCCGTCTTGCACATATCCGCGCCACTTGCCATCGGGCGTTCGCGCCAGGCCGCGCGCGTAGGGGTCGAGCAGCGGGCGATCCGGTTCGAAGGCGTGCTGCGGGCCGCTCGGCCCACTGGCGCGGAGCGCGTAGTAGGTGCCGGGGGAGAGCGAGCGGGTGGTGGCGCTCCAGACGTCGTGGGCATCCCGGCTCAGCGGGATGGTCTTCGACACCCAGCCCGGATCTTTCCCATCGAAGATGCACAGCTCGATCGCGGTGGCGCTCGCGCTCCACACCCGGATCTCACCACCGCGCGACCCCAGGTGCACCCCGAGATTTCGCAACGGGTCGACGGGGGCCATGCGCTCTAGGGTATGACGCGCGAATGTCGGGCAGATTTCGCGCGCGGGGTTGGCGAGCAGAATGGATGCCATGCCCGTCTACCTGGATCACGCCGCCACTTCGCCCCTGCGGCCGGCCGTGCTCGAGGCGTACACGGCGGCGCTCCCGCTGGTGGGCAACCCGTCATCGATCCACGGACCGGGCCAGGCTGCGCGCGAACTGCTGGAGCGGGGGCGCGACCGGGTCGCCGCCTCGCTCGGCGCCGATCCGGTCGAGGTGGTGCTGACCGGGGGCGGCACCGAGGCGGTGAATCTGGGGATCAAGGGCCTGTTCTGGCACAGGAAGCGCGCGCGCATCATCGTCCCGCTCGCCGAGCACCACGCCACCATCGACTCGGTCGAGTGGTTGGCCGCCCATGAGGGCGCCGTGCTCGACTGGATCGAGGTCGACGAGCTCGGCCGCATCCGGCTCGACGCGCTCGAGGCCGCGTTGGCGGTGGGCGGCGACGAGGTCGCGCTCGTCACCGCGCTGTGGGCGAACAACGAAGTGGGCACGATCCAGCCGGTGGCCGAGATCGTGGCCGTGGCGGCACGCTACGGGGTGCCCGTGCACCTCGACGCGATCGCCGCCTATGGTTCGGTGCCGATCGATTTCCACGCGGTGGGTGCCGCGGCGCTCAGCGTCTCTGCCCACAAGATCGGCGGTCCGGTCGGCGTCGGAGCACTACTGCTGGCGCGCTCGGCTTCGGTCGAGTCGCTGCTGCACGGGGGCAACCAGCAGCGCGCGCGGTCCGGCACGCAGGACGCGGCCGGCGCCTCCGCATTCGGCGTCGCGGCCGAGCTCGCCACCGCCGACCTGGCCGAGCATGCCGCGCGGCTCGCAACGCTGCGCGATCGGCTGGTGCGCGGCATCCAGAGCACGGTGCCCGGCGCGGTGCTGCGGGGCGATCCCGACCCGGCCGGCCGACTGCCGGGCAACGCGCATGTCACCTTCACCGGATGCGAGGGCGACTCGCTGCTCTTCCTGCTGGATGTCGCGGGCTTCTCGGTCTCGACCGGCTCGGCCTGCCAGGCCGGGGTGCCCGAGGCCTCGCACGTGCTGCTCGCCATGGGCCTCAGCGAGGCGGATGCTCGCGGCGCCCTGCGCTTCACCCTCGGCCCCGACACCACGGCCGACGAGATCGACGCGCTGCTGGCCGTCCTTCCGGGAGTCGTCGAGCAGGCGCGCGCCGCCGGCCTCGCCGCCCGGCAGCCCGCGCTGGGGCGCACCTGATGCCGACGCCGGTCTTGGTCGTTCTGGTCTCGATGGGACCGCTCGCGCTGGTGTTCTGCGCGGTCGGTGCGTTCTTCCGACTGAGACCGCGGTTCGAGCCCTTCGTCCGCACCGAGGGCATGGTCGTTCAGTCGCCGGCCCCTCACCTCGGGCGGGTGATCCGGTTCACCGATTCGGCGGGCAGAGAGACGGAGGGTCTCCTGATCGGGTGGCGCCCGCCCCCTGCACGGGGAACGCGCCTTCCCATTGTCTACGACCGGCGGAATCCATCCGTGGTGTCGCGCGAAGGGCCACTAACCGATGGAACGATCTTCTTCGTGCTGGCCGCGGTGATTCTGCTCGCGGGCCTGGTGATCGCCGGTGCGGCGGTTCTGACCGAGAGTCGATAGCCCGCTACTCCAGATCCACCTGGATCATCCGCGGCGAGGGGTGGATGCAGAACATGCGGAGCGTTCCCGGTCCGATCGCCGTGAACTTGTGCGGCGTCTCGGGTGGAACCGTCGCCAATGCGTCGGTCGTCGCCTCGAACTCGTCACCGTCGACGACGAACAGCACGCGTCCGCCGAGCACGACCCAGGTCTCCGGATAGGGATGCAGGTGGAGCCCGGGGCCCTGGCCGGGTTCGGTATCCACCAGGAAGAACGAGGTGTTCGAGCCATACGGCTCACCCTCGTACTTCGCCGTGCGGTTGACCGGGGTGGCCCGGATGAAGTCGTTGATGTTCAGCAACTCGATCATCGTTCCAGCATGCCTCGCGTACCCTGAAACCGTGAAGGTTCTCGCGGCGATGAGCGGCGGCGTCGACAGCGCCGTGGCTGCCGCACGCGCGGTCGACGCCGGGCACGACGTGGTCGGCGTGCACCTGGCACTGAACCGCAATCCGGGCACGCTGCGCACCGGATCGCGCGGCTGCTGCACGATCGAGGACTCGATGGATGCGCGCCGCGCCGCCACGCTGCTCGGCATCCCGTTCTACGTCTGGGACTTCAGCGAGCGCTTCCAGGCCGACGTGATGGACGACTTCGTCGCGGAGTACGCGGCCGGTCGCACGCCGAATCCCTGCATGCGCTGCAACGAGAAGATCAAGTTCGCTGCGCTGCTCGAGAAGGCGCTGGCGCTCGGCTTCGATGCGGTGGCGACCGGGCACTACGCGAACATCGTCACCGTGACCGGCGACGACGGCGCCAGTCATCGCGAACTGCACCGCGCGGCCGACTGGGCCAAAGACCAGAGTTACGTGCTCGGCGTGCTCACCACCGAGCAACTGGCGCACGCGATGTTCCCGCTCGGCGCGACGCCGTCAAAGGCGGAGGTGCGCGCCGAGGCCGCCGCGCGCGGGCTCACCGTGGCTGCGAAGCCCGACAGTCACGACATCTGCTTCATCCCGGATGGCGACACCCGCGGTTTCCTCGCCGGTCGCGTCGGTGCGGAAGACGGCCCGATCCTCGACCGGTCCGGCCGTGTTCTCGGCACCCACAGCGGAGCCGCGGCCTTCACGGTCGGCCAGCGCAAGGGCCTGAACGTCGGCTTTCCGACCGACGACGGACGACCGCGGTTCGTGCTCGAGGTGCGTCCGGTGTCGAACGAGGTGATCGTCGGCCCGCGCGAGGCGCTCGCCGTCGCCGCCGTGGCCGGATCCCGGTTCAGTTGGGCAGGAGAGCCGCCGACTGATGCCGTAACGCCGTTCGCGTGCGAGGTGCAGGTGCGCGCCCACGCCGACCCGGTGGCGGCGATGGCGGTCGTGCGCGATGGCGAACTCGTCATCACCCTCGACGAGCCGATCCTGGGCGTCGCGCCGGGGCAGACCGCGGTGGTCTATGTCGGCACGCGGGTGCTCGGCCAGTGCACGATCGATCGAACCGTCAGCGCGGTGCCGGTTCATCCCTAGACTGCTCGCATGAAGCGACCGGTCGCCCGAACCGTCCTCGTCGTCGCCGCGTTTCTGGCCGCGTCGGCCACCCTGACCGGCTGCACCAACGATCCGGCCAGCGCGGTGAAATGGCTGACGGGGCAACCCGGCATCACGGGCGCCGAGGTCGTGCAGAGCACGAACGAAGAGCTCCTGATCAGTGGAACGACCCGTGGCGAGCTGAAGCCGGGTCTCAGTGACGCTCAGATCGGCAAGCTGGTGGATGCGGCGCAGGACTTCACCAAGCATCACCCGAACGTCACCATCGAGCTCGGCCGCGGCGACCTCGCCTTCGTCGTCGGATCCGATGCCGACACCACGCGGGCGATCACGCTCTGGCATGCCGCCGAGAAGATCCCGAAGCTGCTGAGCGCGGTCAGCGCCGGGAACGCGATCAACGCGGGCGTGCTGCGCGCCGACGTGGCGCCTGCGCTCGAGAAGATGCTGGCGCTCAGCGCGCAGATCGAGCTGGACGCCTATCCGGATGTCGCCATCGCGAACTCGTCGACGGCCGCCTCGGCTAGTCTCAGCTATCGGGCGAAGCCCGACTGTCATCCCGATCGCGCGGTGCTGGCATACACCGTCGCCGTCGCCGAGCGCCCCGACATCGGCAGCGGCCAGCTCGAACTCTGCGACGACCTCTCGCTCACCCTCACGCCCGGAACGTCGCTCGCCGCAACCGCACCCGGATTGCGCGCCGAGTTGGATCGGGCCGGGCTGTCGGCCTTCCCGGTCAATTTGAATGACCAGCCGAACGACGACTCGTCGCCCGACACGGCCGACCTGACTCCCGGCGATCCGGCACGCCTGGCCGTGCTCGCCGGCCTCGAAGGTCCGAACACCCTCCAGCTCGGATACCGGCTCGAGTCGAACGGCACCCTGACGCTGACCGACTTCAGCGTGCCGGCAGCCGGCCTGCTGGCTATCGTCTCGGGCGCACCGGGAGCGGAGGCGCTGCCTGCTGTCGTGCTCAAGGCGCAGGACGTCGCCATCGGCGGCACCTTGGCCGAACTGCCCGGCCTGCTCACCCAGGCGACGGCGCTGGCGGCGGCCAGCCCGGCGCTCGGCAACGTCTCCCTGACCCCGACGACCGGCACGATCGAACTCAATGCGGCCGCCGGTGCAGAGCCGGATGTCGTGGCCGCGGCCGCCGCGCTGAAGGCGAGCGGCGCGGTTTCGTCCCGCACCTTCACCGTGACCTACGCCGCCTACGAGGCGGACATCGTGGGCGGAGTCGCCACGGTTCCGAGCGGATACACCGGCGGCGAGATCATGGATCGGTTCGCCCAGGCCTGGAACGGGTAGCTCCGGCGATCAGTCCGCCCCGTCGGCAGCCGCGTCGATCGCTTCGAGGCATTCCTCGATCGCCTCGCGCGCCCAGCCCTGCTGCTCCTCGGTGCCGTACCGCTCCGCATCTCGCAGCGCCTGTTCGAACTCCTGCAGTGCAGCCGTGAGCTCGCCGGAACCGAACAACGCCCAGCCGCGATTGTTGTGCAGCGCGACACGCCAGCGCTGGGTGCGCGGCCCGGGCGCCGGCTCCGCGTCGAGCACCGCGAGGGCGGCCGCGACATGGACCTCGCCCCGCTCGGGTTGCACGATGCCGAGCATGTGCAGGGCATCCACCAGCAGGAAGTGCTCGCCCGCCGCCTCGGCGATGGACGCGGCATTCTCGAAGAAGCCCACGGCATCGTCGGGGTGCCCGCCCGAGTTCCGCAGGCGGCCGCGCTCCAGCGCCACCCGGGCCCGAATCGCGGGCACCGGCGCGTCGACCCCCTCGAGCACGCGATCGGCCTCGTCGAACCGGCCCTGGAGTCCGAGCGCGCGAGCCAGCTGGGTGCCCAGCACGGCACGCGCCAGTGGCTCGTCGGTGGACGAGATGGCACCGCGAAAAGCCGCTTCGCTTGCGATGGGATCGGAGAAATCCCAGAGTGCGTCGAGGTCGTCTTGGCCGATGTTCACGACTCGATCCTGCCCCCTCAGCCGTCGGTGGTCGAACGTAAACTCGAGCCATGGCTCGCGGCGCGAAGGCAGATCCGATCGATCAGGTACCGACCACGACCGGGGCCGAGTTGACACGTGCGAAGGCCGAAGCCGACGCGCTGACCACCAGGATTCTCGAGCTCCGCGACGCCTACTACGAACGGGATGCGCTGCTCGCCAGCGACGCCGAGTACGACCAGATGATGCGCCGGCTCGAAGAGCTCGAGCGGCTGTTCCCCGAGTTGCAGAGCCAAGACAGCCCGACGCAGACGGTCGGGGGCCGGGCCGACTCGACACTCTTCGCCCCGGTCCGTCACGCCGAGCCGATGCTCAGCCTCGACAACGTCTTCAGTCGCGATGAGTTCCTGGCCTGGGCCGCCAAGGTCGAGCGGGATTCCGGCCGCCGGGTCGACTACCTGTGCGAGCTCAAGATCGACGGCCTCGCGATGAACCTGCGCTACGAGAACGGCGTGCTGGTCAGCGCGGCCACCCGCGGAGACGGGGTGGTCGGCGAAGACGTGACCGAGAACGTGCGGCTGATCAGCGCGATCCCGCGCCGGCTCGACACCGACGCACCGCCGCCGTTGGTCGAGGTGCGTGGTGAGGTGTTCTTCCCGGTCTCGGCCTTCGACGAGCTCAACGCCGCGCAGGCGGCGGCGGGCGATCGCATCTTCGCGAACGCGCGGAACGCGGCATCCGGATCGCTCCGCCAGAAAGAGGAGGGCAAGAGCGCCGACGCCCTGGCCCGCATGCGCAATCGCATCAGCCGCCTGCAGCTGCTGGTGCACGGGATCGGCGCCTGGCGCGATCCGCGCGACGACGCGGGCAAGCCGGTGACCAGCCAGTCGGCCGTCTACGAATTGCTCAAGAGTTGGGGGCTGCCGACCAGCCCGTACTACAAGGTCGTGAAGACCGCCGCCGAGGCCGCCGAGTTCATCGAGTACTACGGGGCGCACCGCTCGCCGGAGCAGGGCGGACCCTCGCACGAGATCGACGGCATCGTGGTCAAGGTCGACGAGCTGGCGCTGCACGACGAGCTCGGCGCCACCAGCCGGGCGCCGCGCTGGGCGATCGCCTACAAGTACCCGCCCGAGCAGGTGAACACCAAGCTGCTCGACATCGTCGTCTCGATCGGCCGCACCGGGCGCGCGACGCCGTTCGCGGTGATGCAGAAGGTGCGGGTCGCGGGCAGCGAGGTGCGTCAGGCCACCCTGCATAACCAGGACGTGGTCAAGGCCAAGGGCGTGCTGATCGGCGACACGGTCGTGCTGCGCAAGGCGGGCGACGTGATCCCCGAAGTGCTCGGCCCGGTGGTCGAGCTGCGCGACGGCACCGAGCGGGAGTTCGTGATGCCGACGCACTGCCCCGAGTGCGGCACCAGGCTGGCGCCGGCCAAAGAGGGCGATGTCGACCTGCGATGCCCGAACGCGCGGGCCTGCCCCGCGCAGGTCCGCGGCCGGGTCGAGCACATCGCCGGTCGCGGCGCCCTCGACATCGAGGCGATCGGCGAGGTGGCGGCGGCCGCGCTCACCCAGCCGCTGCATCCTTCGACGCCCCCGCTGGTCACCGAGGCCGGGCTGTTCGAGTTGACCCTGCGCGACCTGTTCCCGATCGAGGTGGTCGTGCGCGATCAGGAGACCGGACTGGTCAAGGTGGTCGACGAAACCGATCCCGGCTGGCCGGGCCGCCCGTACACCACCCGCGACGGGGTCGAGCTGCGGGTCAAGGTGGATGCCCCGTTCCGCCGGCAGCGCAAGAAGACCGGCAAGGACGCCGACCCGCCCTTCGATCCCGAGGCGGGCACCCCCGGCCACCCCGAGTGGGACGGCGATGCCGACTACGTGCTGTCCAAGGTCGCCTACGACGTGATCGCCAACATCGATGCAGCCAAGAAGCAGGAGCTGTGGCGCTTCCTGGTGGCACTCAGCATCCGGCATGTCGGCCCGGTCGCGGCTCGCGCGCTGGCCAACTACTTCGGCTCGCTCGACGCGATTCGCGCGGCAACGCCGGCCGAGCTCGCCGCGGTCGACGGGGTGGGCGGCATCATCGCGGATGCCGTGACCGAGTGGTTCACGGTCGACTGGCACGTCGAGATCGTCGACCGGTGGCGGGCGGCGGGCGTTCCCTGGACCGTGCCCGATCACCCCGGCCCCGGCAACGCGGCGGCGGCCGACGGACCGCTCGCCGGGCTCACGGTGGTGGCGACCGGGTCGCTCGAGGGCTTCACACGCGAGGGGGCGCTCGAGGCGATCATCCGCGCGGGAGGCAAGGCGGCATCCAGCGTCTCGAAGAAGACCGATTTCGTCGCCGCCGGTCCGGGGGCCGGGTCGAAGCTCGGCAAGGCCGAAGAGCTGGGGGTGCGCATCATCGACGCCGGCCAGTTCGCGCGCCTGCTCGAGGGCGGGCCGGCCGCCCTCGACGAGTAGCGGCGCCGTCCCCCGAACGTCACCCACCAGACCGGCAAGCGCGCTCCCGCGTGTGCCCAGCGCGGCCTCCGCGCCCCGTCGAAGCTTCTCCGCCCGTCCCCGGCGAACGTCACCCATTGTGCTGCCGCCGGGGTACAGCCGTGAGCAAGAAAGGCCGGATTGCGGCCCACGATTCACGGGTGTTCTACCCCTCGAACGTGTGTCGTTGTCCCCCTTTCGGGTGACAATTTGTGCCAAAACCGCACTTTTTGGTCTCGGTTCGCCGCTCGTCCCCCATTTGGGGTGTATTCCCCCCATAGAATGCGAGCGTGCGGTACTGAACCCCAACTGGGTGGGATTCGGACGCACGCTGGGCAGGAGACAGACACGCTTGCTGGTGGACGTCGCAGCAATTCTCTCCACCTCGTCGGCGCTGGGAACCGTCGATGAGGCATTCGGTCTGCCCGAAAACATCCGCGTCACCGCGTCGGCTCCCTCGGCGATGACCGTCGAGCAGCTCACCTGGCTGACCGCTCTCGACTCCCGCACCTCGACCGTCGGCGCCCACGCGCCCATCGCCCTCCCCGCGAGCAACCCCGACCCGAACGTCGGCCCCCAGCCCGGGTCGGTCAACATCTCCTCGGCGCGCGTGCCGCTTGGCAAACTGCCATCCCTGCACGGCGTCGAACTGCTCGACCAATTGGCTCTGCTCACCCGCTCCCAGCTCAGCAGCTTCGTCACCGATCACGCCGGCTCGGTCGACGCGCTGCTCGCCGAGCCTCCCGCGGCGGTCGACGTCGCCACGTTCTGGTCGCAGACCACGAGCTCGCAGCACCGCAACCTGCTGTCCGCGGCTCCGCGTCTGGTCGGGGGACTCGAGGGGTTCCCCTATGAGGTTCGGGATGCCGCCAACCGGACGAACCTGACCGACGCCGAGAACCGCATCCGGCACCAGCTGGCCGCCGGAGTCGGACGGGCCGCCACCGATCAGCTCACCAAACAACTGCACATGCTCGGCCAGGTGCGCGCCGCCCTCGCCGTCGGAGACTCGAAGAACCCGCGCTCGCTGGTGAGCCTCGACCCGAGCGGCGAAGGACGCGCGGTCATCATCATCGGCGACGCATCGACCGCCGACTACGTGGACTACCTGATCCCCGGCATGTTCTCGGACGTCGATACCCAGATCGTCGCGTTCGCGAACAGCTCGGACAACATCGCCACCCAGCAGCAGGCCTGGATCAAGAAGCTCAACCCGGGCGTGCCGGCATCCCAGTTGCCGACCGTCGCCACCTTCGCCTGGATCGGATACCAGACGCCCAACATCGTGAATGTGACCTCGTTGCAGCTCGCGCGCGAGGGCCAAGCGTCGTTCACCGCGTCGCTCGAAGGATTGCACGCCGAACGCGCCGCACGAGTGACCAAGGCCGCCGACGGAACCGTGACGCCGGGAGGCCAGCCCTTCGTCGCGGTTCTGGCGCACTCCTACGGCAGCACCGCGGTGATGCTCTCGCTGCAGGATGACGCGGTCAGCGTCGACGCGCTGGCGATCGTGGGCTCGCCCGGCAGCCCGGCGCGAACGGCCAAGCAGCTCAAGGTCGCAAACGGCAACGTCTGGGTCGGCGCTGCCGAGACCGACCCGGTTCCCCAGACCGGCATCTTCGGCAGCCAGCCGCTGTCGGCGTCGTACGGCGCCCATCGTTTCGGAGTGGATGGCGCGACCGATCCGGTGTCGCAGTCGTCGCTGCGCGGGGCTGTCGGGCACAACGACTACTTCGTCAGTGGCACCGAATCGCTGCGCAACATGCTGCTCATCGGCATCGGCCGCGGCGACCTCGTGCTCGGCCAGGACGGCGGGGCGGCCCTGTCGATCGGCAAGGCCCGCGCGACCGTGCCGTCGGGACCGTCGCTGTAGCGGATCGCTGAAGCTCGCGCGCAGTCGCACCGGCCCGTCGGCCCTCGCCCCACCTCGTAGACTGGCAGCCGATCCCATCGCCCATCCGCCGGCCATCGCCCCACGGCGATCCGCTCGCGTTCCGAAGACGGAGTGACGTTCCATGTCCGAGATCACGCCCGAGGTCGTGACCCACCTGGCGAGTCTCGCCCGCATCGCCCTGACCGACGACGAGATCGCGCGCCTCACCGGTGAGCTGGCCACGATCGTCGACTCGGTGGCGAAGGTCAGCGAAGTGGCGACGCCCGATGTGGTGGCGACCAGCCACCCGATCCCGCTCGGAACCGTGATGCGCGCCGACGTGCCCGGCCAGACTCTCACCGCCAACCAGGCCCTGTCGGGCGCCCCGGAGCGCGACGGCGATCGCTTCAAGGTCTCGGCGATCCTGGGGGAGGAGCAGTGACCCCGGCCCCCGGCACGTCCACCGGCTCGGAGCTCATCAGGCTCGACGCCTCCGAGCTCGCGGCGAAGCTCGCCGCGGGCGAGGTCTCGAGCGTCGAGGCGACTCAGGCGCACCTGGACCGGATCGCGGCGATCGATGGCGACATCCACGCGTTCCTGCACCTCAATGCGGCGGCTCTCGAGACCGCGGCGGCCATCGACAAGCAGCGCGCGGCCGGCGAGACCCTGTCGCCGCTGGCGGGCGTCCCGATCGCGATCAAAGACGTGCTCTGCACGCTCGACATGCCGTCGACCGCCGGGTCGCGCATCCTCGAGGGATGGATCCCGCCCTACGACGCGACCGTCGTGGCACGCCTGCGCGCGGCCGGCCTCGTTCCGCTGGGCAAGACCAATATGGACGAGTTCGCGATGGGCTCGTCGACCGAGCACTCGGCATACGGCAACACGCACAACCCGTGGGACCTGACGCGCATCCCCGGCGGTTCGGGCGGCGGATCCGCCGCCGCGGTCTCGTCGTTCGAGGCGCCGCTCGCCCTCGGCTCGGACACCGGGGGCAGCATCCGCCAACCGGCCGCCGTGACCGGATCGGTGGGCATGAAGCCGACCTACGGCGGAGTGTCGCGCTACGGCGCGATCGCGCTGGCCTCGTCGCTCGATCAGGTGGGTCCGGTGACGCGCACCGTCCTCGACGCCGGCCTGCTGCACGACGTGATCGGCGGGCATGATCCGCGCGATTCGACCAGCATCCCGGATGCCTGGCCGTCATTCGCCGAGGCGGCTCGCGCCGGCACGCGCGACGGTGCCGTTCGCGGCCTGCGCATCGGCGTGGTCCGGGAGCTCTCGCAGGAGGGCCAGGGCTTTCAGCCGGGCGTGCTGCAGCGCTTCCACGAATCGCTCGCGCTGCTCGAGCAGCAGGGTGCCGAGCTCGTCGAGGTCAGCGCGCCGGCCTTCGACTACGCGATCGCGGCGTACTACCTGATCCTGCCGGCCGAGGCATCGAGCAATCTCGCCAAGTTCGACTCGGTGCGGTTCGGATTGCGGGTGACGCCTCCCGGCGGCGGAACGGTCGAGCAGGTGATGGCCGCCACCCGTGAGGCCGGTTTCGGCGACGAGGTGAAGCGCCGCGTCATCCTGGGCACCTATGCGCTGTCGGCCGGCTATTACGACGCGTACTACGGCTCGGCTCAGAAGGTGCGGACTCTGATCCAGGATGACTTCGCGCGCGCGTTCTCGGTGTGCGATGTGCTCGCGACCCCGTCTGCCCCCACGACAGCGTTCAAGCTGGGCTCGAAGCTGGATGACCCGCTCGCCATGTACGTCAACGACCTGACCACTATTCCGGCGAACCTGGCCGGCGTGCCCGGCATCTCGCTGCCCGCCGGATTGGCGCCGGAGGACGGGTTGCCGGTCGGCATCCAGTTCATGGCTCCGGCCCGCGAAGACGCCCGGCTCTACACCGTCGGCGCCGCCCTGGAGCAGTTGCTGGTCGCTCAGTGGGGCGGGCCGCTGCTGGCCCAGGCTCCCGCGCTGGCGTAGCGCAGAGTCATCTAGGCCGGAACGCTGAGGAAATCTTGCTCTCGAACCGGTGCTGCCCTTAGATTCTCGGTAGAGCGCCAGGGGAGTTCTGCCGGGGCGCGGCATCTCATGTCGTCGGTAGCCAACCCCAGGGAGCCTCACATGTCACGTTTCGCCGCTACGTCGTCAGCGTCGCGCTCACTTCGGCGGGGGGCGCGAGCGGGCTCTGCCCTGCTCGCCTTCGCCATCGCGGCCGCCTTGGCTCTCGTCGGCACCGGTGCTGCTCATGCCGACGACAACCCGCTGACGGCAGCTCCGATCGACGCGACCACGCGTCAGGGCCAGGCGGTCTCGATTCAGCTTCAAGGCTCAGGTCCCGCCGGTGACCAGTTGAACTACAGCCTCGTCGGCGGCTTTGGACCGGTCGCGACAACCAATGGCTCCGTGTCGATGGACTTCAACTCGGGCTTCCCCCCGAGTCGCGCCATCTACACACCCAACCCTGGTTTCAGCGGCGTCGACAGCTTCCAGTACCAGGTCAGCGACAACCAGTTGAACAACTCGTTGCCGGCCACGGTCACCATCACCGTCAGTCCGGTGTCGCCCGACAACCATGCACCGGTTGCCACGCCATTCTCACTGACCTGCGAGAACCCGGGGCAGGTTCAGGTCACCGCGACGGGAACCGACGTCGACGGCGATGTGCTGACCTTCGCGATCGCAAGTCAGCCCTCGCACGGCTCGGTCCTCGTCTTCGCGGACTCGGTCGGCCCGCAGCTCGTCTATTTCCCCGAGGATGGCTACTTCGGGCCCGACTCGTACACCTATACAGCGAATGACGGTGTCCTGACTTCCGACCCGGCTACGGTGACCATCGACGTCACGCCGCCGCGGGCGAACAGCGTGCCGACATCGGTGCCTCCGCACGTGACGACGGCGCAGGACACGCCGGTCACCTTCACGATTCCGGCCACCGATCTCGACGGTGACCCGATCTTCTTCGGCAACTACCAGGACGCTCTGCACGGCACGGTCGCGAACTCCGGTGACCAGTTCACGTACACGCCCGACCTCGGGTACTACGGAACGGACACGTTCCACTACGACGTGAATGATCAGCGTTCGACGTCGTTCAGCTACGCGGTGCAGGTCACCGTGACGCCGGCGGCGGTTCCGCCGCACACGCCATCCGTTCGGGCCTTCAGCGTCGTGACCCGCGGCGAGCCCGTCGCGGTGACGCTGCTGGGGTCCGACGCCGATGGTGATGCCCTGACCTACACGACGGCCGCGGGACCGGGGCACGGCACACTGAGCGGATCGGGCGCGGATCTGGTCTACACGGCGGATGCCAACTACATCGGTCAGGATTCCTTCACCTATCAGGCGAGCGACGGCCAACATGTGTCGACCCCGGCGATCGTCAAGATCTCGGTGCTCTCGCCCTACGACAACGTCTATCCCACCGTCGACGTCTCGGTGTCGGCGGATGAGCGGCAGTCGGGCAAGGTGATCTCGCCGGAGTTCTCGACCACCGGGGCCGACCGGCTGATCGTGGCGTTCATTTCGGTGAACGGTCCCGCGTCGTCGGCAGAGGCGGCCGCTCAGCGAGTCACCTCGGTGCAGGGCGGTCATCTGAACTGGACGCTCGTGAAGCGGGCGAACAGCACCGGCGGAACGGCCGAGGTCTGGCAGGCTCACGCCACCTCGCTGATCTCGGCTGCAACGGTGACGGCGAAGTTCGCGAAGAGCGGTTTCGACGGTTCGATCACCGTCGCGGCTTTCGCGAACACCCCGGGCGCTGTCGGCGATGCCGCGGCGGCCGCGGGCAAGCGCGGTGCGCCGAGCGCTACCACCGTGACCGCCCCCGAATCGGGCAGTCCGGTGCAGATTTGGGCGGTGGGTCACGACTGGTCGCGCGCCACGACTCCGGTGCCGCTGCTTGATCAGGCGCTGGTTCACAGCTACTCGGGCCGCCAGGTCGATGGCACCTTCTGGACAGAGCGCACCAACTTCTCCTACGGCAGCGGCGACGTCACGGCCGGGCTCTCCAGCCCGACGACGGACCGCTGGCAGCTGGTCGCTGTGGCCATCCCCGGCCTGCCTTCGGCCGCGAGTTATCCGGGCATCCCGCAGTAGCGTGGTCGCGGTCCGCGGCGTGCCGGCCAGGCGCGCCCCGGCTGCGTCCGTCCGGTCGGGCGCGCCCGCGCTCGCCGCATTGGCGCGCTCCGGCTGCGCGTGCTACGCCAGGACGCCGTGGAGAGCCCGCGCCACCACTCGTGTTTTCGGCGGGGCAGGGATGGGTGAGCGAACCGGATCGACCGACGGCGGAGGTACCACGAAGTAGTCGGCGCCCTGGCGGGTCACCTGCCACTCGTTGTTGTGGATCAGCAGGTGATGGTGGCGGCAGAGCAGAACTCCGTCGGCGATGTCGGTGCGCCCCTGATCCCGGAACCATTCGTCGATGTGATGCGCTTCGCACCAGGATGGCGGCCGATCGCATCCCGGAAAGCGGCATCCACCATCCCGCACAGCCAGGCCGATTCGCTGACGCGGAGTGAACAGCCGTCGATCGCGCCCGACATTGACCACCTGGCCATCCGAGTCGAGGTGGATCGGCACGGTGCCCCGATCGCAGAGTTGCCGCTCGACGGTCGTGATGCTGACCGGCGTGGTCTGTCCCTCGATCCAGCCGAGGCCCGACCGGCGGGCGAGGTCGCGATCGGTCACCACGATGCGAACGGCGGGAGGCTGCGCGCCGACCACATCCGGCGCGGCGCCGGCCCCGATCCTGACCAGCTCGACGAACGAGTCGAGAGCAATCTGCTCGGTGCTGCGCTCGTCGCGGGTGAGCCGTTCGGCTCGATCGGCGTCGAGTGGGTCGATGAATCGCGGACCGCCACGACGCGGCGACGTGGCCCCGTCGTAGGCGGCCACGACGACCGCAGCCGACTCGGGATCGAGAAGACCCGACAGTCTGGTCATGCCGTCGGACTGCGGCGTGATGCGCAGGTAGCGCGCGTCGCGGCGGGCGCGCTCCCGGTCGAGCACGTGCTGCTCATCGAGCTCGGCACCCCACTCGCGCGCGCGGGAGGCGAGTCTCTCGATCGTGAGGGAGGCGGCATCCAGAAGGAGGGCGTCGGCGGCGGCCGTCACCGACTCGGCGGGAACCGTAGCGTCGACCGCGCTGAGGCCCGAGCGGATCGCATCGGCGGCATCCAGCGACAGCGTGCCAACGGCAACTGCCGCGCCCACGGCGTTGAGCGGCGACGACGAGGCGATCAGCGAACCCACTCGCACCATGGTGTGCGCCTCGCGCACGCTCGTACCCGCCAGGTGCTGGACCAGCAGTTCGGGCGTGCGGGCGCCGTGCCGCTGAGCCAAGCCCTGATCGCCGAGTTCGTGGCGGGAGCGACGGCCGATCTCGGCCGCCACCGAGGCCGACCAGGCATCGACGCGCCGCCGCACCTCGGCCAGCGAGCGCTGCGTCGCCATCAGTTCGGCGTCGCTCAACCCCTCGCACGCGGGCGCGGCGAACGCGGTCGAGGGATCGACCAGCGAGGCGAACGCTGCGGGGGCGGACATGGATCCATTCTCCCACGTTCGAATGTATGTTCGAAAGCGAATTGAACAACTGACATGGGCATCGCGCTGGGGAGGAAGGGACGAACTCGGCACTACGCTCGCTCCCGTGGAGCGCCCGAAACCCCGACTCAGCGCCCGCACCCGCAACCGGGAGCGCTGGCGCGCCATCGTCACCGCCTGCGCGATCGTCTTCGGGCTGGCGTTCGCGACCGCCGTGTACTTCGCCGTGACCGGTACCGAGCTCGTTGACCCGAGCGGGCGCACTCTCGACTGCGGATCCATCCTGTCGCCGCCTACGTCGACGCTCGCAGCCCCCAACTGCGCGGGCGTCAGTGACGGCAACGTAGTCGGCCTCATCATCGCGGGGGTCGTGGCTTTCGCGATGGCCGCGATCGTGGTCGTCAGGATCGCGCGCGACCAGCGCGGCGTCCACTGGTAGCCCCGGCACCCCCGTCCGCCCCCCCGTCCGACCCACCGCGCACCCGCCGGTAGAATCGCCCTCATGCCCAAGCCCGCCCTCATGGACTACGACAAGGCGCTCGAGCTGTTCGAGCCGGTGCTCGGTTTCGAGGTGCATGTCGAGCTGAGCACCGAGACCAAGATGTTCAGCGACGCGCCGAACCCGGCTCGCAAGAACGCGCCCCAGGATGTCGGCCCGAACACCCAGATCACCCCCGTCGACCTCGGCCTGCCGGGCAGCCTCCCGGTGGTCAACGAGAAGGCCGTCGAGTACGCCATCTCGCTCGGTCTCGCCCTCGGTTGCGAGATCGCCGCGACATCCAGGTTCGCGCGCAAGAACTACTTCTACCCCGACCTGGCGAAGGACTACCAGATCAGCCAGTACGACGAGCCGATCGCCGGGGTGGGCAGCGTCGACGTCGAGCTCGACGACGGCACCGTCTTCACCGTGCCGATCGAGCGCGCGCACATGGAGGAGGATGCCGGCAAGCTCACGCACGTCGGAGGCAGCACCGGCCGCATCCAGGGTGCCGAATACTCATTGGTGGACTACAACCGCGCGGGAGTTCCTCTCGTCGAGATCGTGACCCAGATGATCATCGGGGCCGAGGAGCGGGCGCCGGAGGTGGCCAAGGCCTATGTGGCCACCATCCGGGACATCGTGCGAGCCCTCGGAATCAGTGAAGCGCGCATGGAGCGCGGCAACCTCCGCTGCGACGCGAATGTGAGCCTGCGACGCCGCGCGGCACCGGGGGAGGAGAAGCCGAAACCCGGCACCCGCACCGAGACCAAGAACGTCAACTCGCTGCGCAGCGTCGAGCGCGCCGTCCGCTACGAGATCCAGCGCCAGGCCGCGATCCTCGAGGCCGGCGGAACCATCACCCAAGAGACCCGCCACTGGCACGAAGACACGGGTCAGACCAGCGCCGGTCGCCCGAAAAGCGACGCCGACGACTACCGCTACTTCCCCGAACCCGACCTGCTGCCGATCGAGCCCGACCCGGCTCTGATCGCCAAGCTGAAAGCCGCGCTGCCCGAGGCGCCGGCGGTCCGGCGTCGCCGCCTGAAGGAGAGCTGGGGCTTCAGCGACAACGAGTTCCAGGATGTCGCGAACTCCGGCCTCCTCGTCGAGATCGCCGATACCGTGGCGGCGGGCGCGACCCCGCAGGCGGCACGCAAGTGGTGGACGGGCGAGATCGCCCGTCTGGCCAACGCGCAGGATGTTGACGCAGCATCCCTGATCACCCCGCAGCAGGTGGCCGAGGTCGACGCGCTCGTGAACGACGGCACGCTCACCGACCGCCTGGCCCGCCAGGTGATCGAGGGCGTCATCGCCGGCGAGGGCAGCCCGGCCGAGGTGGTCGAGAAGCGCGGCCTCAAGGTGGTCTCGGATGACGGCGCGCTGATCGCCGCGATCGACACCGCGCTCGCGGCGCAGCCCGACGTGCTCGAGAAGATCCGCGACGGCAAGGTGCAGGCGGCCGGCGCGGTCATCGGCGCGGTCATGAAGGCGATGGGCGGCTCGGCCGACGCGGCCCGGGTGCGCGAGCTGGTGCTCGAGCGCGCGACCTCGACCCAGGCGTAGCCATCGCCGGGCTTGACGGCCCGAGACCTCATCCCTAATACTTAGGCACATGCCTAACTATCACGACGAGCTCGACGCCGTGCTCCGCGCCCTCGCGGATCCGACGCGCCGCGCCGTCGTGGAGCGGCTGGCGAAGTCGCCCGCCGTGGTCTCAGAGCTCGCCGCTCCGTTCGCCATGGCACTGCCGTCGCTGATGCAGCACCTGAGCGTTCTCGAGAACGCCGGGCTCGTCACCTCCGAGAAGCTCGGACGCGTGCGCACCGTGAGCCTGCGCCCCGGCGCGCTCGACGTGCTGCATCTCTGGCTCGACGAGCAGCGCACGCCGGCCGAGCGCCAGGCCGACCGGCTCGGCATCCACCTGACCCGCACGAAATCCTGACCACGCACCACAAGAAAGAGCCAGCCATGACCCGCGTTCGCATCGACCTGTTCCTCTCGCTCGACGGCTACGCCGCCACGGCCGAGCCGACCCCCGAGAGCCCGATGGGCGCGGATTGGGAGCGCCTCACCGCCGCCTACACCGCCACCCGAACCTTCCGCCGCATGGTCTTCGGCGACACCAGCGGAGCCGGCACCACCGGCGTCGACGAGAAGTACGCCTCCGCGTTCTTCGATGGCATCGGCGCCGAGATCATGGGTGCGGCGATGTTCGGTCTGCACTCATTCCCGGATGACCCCGACTGGAAGGGCTGGTGGGGCGACGAGCCGCCCTTCCACTCGCCCGTCTTCGTGCTCACCGGCACCGCGCCGCGCCCCGACATTCCGATGGACGGCGGCACCACCTTCCAATTCCGCAACGACACGATCCAGAATGTGCTCGCCGAGGCGACGGCAGCGGCCGGTGGCAAAGACGTGCGCGTCGGCGGCGGCATCAGCACCGTGCGCGAGTTCCTCCTCGCCGGGCTGGTCGACCACCTGCACGTGATGATGGCCCCGGTCATCCTCGACAAGGGCACTCGCCTCTGGGACGGCCTGCGCGGGCTCGAGCTCACCCACACGGTGACGACCGAGGTGGCCGAGAGCGGCACCATCCATGTGACCTTCGACCGGATGCCGGCATGACCCCCGAGCGCCGCCTCGCCCGAGCGGGGTTCACGCTGACCCGCGACTTCCCGGTCGCCGTCGAGCGCGTCTGGGATGCCTTCGCCGACGAGCAGCAGAAGCGCGCCTGGTTCGGTACAGACGACCACTTCGACTCCCGGGAGTGGGCCTTCGACTTCCGCGTCGGCGGGCGCGACATCGCCGAGGGGAAGTTCCACAAGGGCCCGGTATCACGCTATGAAGCCACCTACACCGACATCGTCGAGCGCGTGCGCATCGTCACGACGTACGACATGTGGATCGACGGCGTGCACATGTCCACCTCGGTGGCCTCGTTCGAGTTCGAGCCGATCGACGGTGCCGACGGACCCGCGACGCAATTCACCCACACCGAGCACGGCGTCTTCTTCGACCAGTTCTGGGCCGACGGCCCCAACCGCGAGGCGGGCACCCGGGGCATCCACGACAAGCTGGGCCGCTACCTCACGCGGTAGCCCCCGTGCGGATCCGCACCTCGCGCTCCATCCGCTTCTCGTGCCGCGCGCGCCCCTTGATGGCCTCAGCCTCGCGGGTCTTGGGTGGAGCGTTCGTGACCAACTGATCCAGCATCCGGCGGGTGGCGAAGGCGATCTCGTCGATCGCCGCCTCGAACGCGGCGGCATTCGCCCGAGATGGATGGGTCGACCCGCTCACTTTTCGCACGAACTGCAGGGCGGCTTCGCGCACCTCTTCGTCGGTGGTGGCGGGCTCGAAATTGTGAAGGCAGCGGATGTTGCGGCACATGCGGGTGAGGGTAGCAAACGGCCCCGACTACGTCGCCAGGCCGACTCCTGCTTGCTCCGCCGCGGCGGCCAGGCCGGCGTCGAAGGTGGCCAAGTCGGCGCGGGATTGGATCGCGCTCAACAGCGCCACCGCATCCGGCATCCGCAGCCGGTGGGTGCTGCGCACCTCGGCCAGCGCGATCGCGTCGGCGGCGTCGAGCGGGATCACCTGCACGCCGATCCGGGTGAGCGAGGCGAGGGCGGCATCCTGGCGATCGACCCGGCTGGGATGCACGAGAGCCTCGGCGATCGTCAGCACGCTGCACCCGAAGCCGTCGACGAAGTGGCGTTCCAGCAGGTCGAGGGATGCCGCGTGGTGCGGGTCGTTCGCGTCGAGAAACCCGATGACCACGTTGGCGTCGAGAACGATCACTCCGGCCACTCGGCCAGGAGTTCGGCGCGGGCGTTGCGAGGGTAGGCACCTGTGGCAGCGCCGGATGCGTCGGTGAGCAGCGCCCGAACTCCTTCCCCGTTGCGCACCGAGTTGCGACCCGCCTCGACCAGCTTGCGCAGCAGGGCACCGCGGTCGCCCCGGAGTTCGGGCCAGGCGACAGCCGCGTCATTCAGGGCCGCCGCGAGCTCGTCGGTCTCGGTCAGCATGTGGCGGGGGCGAGTGGTCGGCATGCGGTGAGTGTAACACCGAGCCATCAGTGCAACACTTCCCGGAGACGCCAGCAGCCCGGCCGCGTGCGGCTAGCGTGGAAGCATGTCGTCACCCCTTCTTCAGCGCCCCATCCACGGCCGTGTCATCGCCGGTGTGTGCGGCGCACTCGCCGTGCGCTTCGGCTTCGACGTGGCCAACGTGCGCCTGGCCATGCTGCTGCTCGGGATCTTCACGGGCGTCGGGGTGCCGCTCTACATCGCCTGCTGGATCCTAATCCCGTCGGAGTAGGTAGCCTCGACCCATGTTCGAGGCCCCGCTCACTGGCATCCGCGGCTCCGCCATCCTCCGCCCGCTCGAGCCCTGGCGGGCCGAGGAGTTCGCCACCCATATGGATCGCGCGCGCGAGCACATCCGCCCCTGGGTCGGCCCGAGCTTCGTGACGGATGACGTCGACGGCGCCCGCGCCACCCTGCAGCGCTACGCCGACGCCACCGCCCGCGACGGCAACCGCATCTTCGGCATCTGGGCGGACGACTCGGTGGTTGAGCCGCCCTTGGTGGTTGAGCCTGTCGAAACCACCCCCACGCCCACCTTGGTCGGTGGCGTCATGTTCGTCGAGTTCAGCGCCGCCGCCGGCACCTGCGAGATCGGCTGCTGGCTCGAGCCCTCCGCCGAGGGCCGCGGCCTGATCACCGCTGCATGCCGGATGCTGCTGAGCTACGCCTTCGAAGAACGCAGCCTGCACCGCGCCGAGTGGCGGTGTCGCGCCGACAACGCCCGCAGCTCGGCTGTCGCCGAGCGCCTCGGGATGACACTCGAGGGTGTGCTCCGCGAGGCGTGGAAGGTGGGCGACACCTTCCACGACAAGCAGGTGTGGAGCATCCTGGCGGGGGAGTTCTCCCCGTTCTCCCCGACGAACATCGACGATCGGCGCTAGGACCGCCGGCGCTCCGCAAGCCAGAAGTTCGTCAACGCGGCGATCGCGAACGCGACCGCGATGACGATGACCACGACGCCGGCCCAGCTTCCCCGGGTGAGCACCACGAGTCCGATGATGGCCAAGGCACAGGCACCGACGCCCTGAAACATGCCGCGGATGTAGCGCGACACCTTCGAAACGTATCGCGGCGACATGCTCGGAGCCTAGCGACCCGACGGCCGCTCTGACCTCGGCCCTGTCAGCCCTTGCGCACCGGGAATCGCAGGTGCAGGACGCCCTGCCCCTGGATCACGACGTCGGGATCGCCGAGCACCTGATCCGCGTCGGCGAACGATCCGAAGTACGGTTTGCCGCCGCCGAAGACCACCGGCACGACATCCATCGCGACGTGGTCGACGAGACCCAGGGCGAGGGCTTGCCCGCCGAGGTCGCCGGCCGTCACTCCAATGTCGCCGCCCTCGGCGAGCTCCTCCGCGCGCTGGAAGGCCTCCTCGATCGAGGTGACGAACTCGAACGGCGCCTCGGGATGCCATCCCTCCGGCTTGGGCCGGTGCGACACGACCACGACGTACTTGCTCGCGGGCGGGTGCCCGTCCCAGCCGTTCATGAGGTCGAACTGGCGGCGTCCGATGATGAGCACGCTCTGGCGTGCCCAGATCTGGCGGATGTAGTCGATGGATGCGGCCGAGAGCCGAATGCCTCCCTCGTCACCCTCGTGAAGCGGGAACTCGCCGTTGAAGTACCAGTCGTGCAGGTGGCCGACGCCGTCGTGGTCGTCTGCGATGTAGCCGTCGAGCGACGACACGGCGTGCATGGAGGTGGACATGAGATGCACCCTTCCTGAGTGTGCTGGGCTGTCGCGGCAAAAAGCAGTCTGCGCCTAGCCCAGTGTCACCCCCCGACGCACGAACAGGATGATCAACCCCGCCGCGAGACACACCCCGGCGATCCCCATATCGCCGCCGATCGCGACTCCGGTGAACGCCAAGTCACCGACACCCGGTCGCGCGAAGGTCACCGTGGCGGTGGAGGCCGCCGAGGTCGGATCCACCAGTCCTCGGGGCGCGGTGGCGCTCGCGGTGGCCGTGCTGGTGAGCCGCAGCGAGTCCTTCGCCTGGATAGTGAGATATACGAGCAATGATGTTCTTCACGACGTTGAAGGAGGACTCGCAAGGAGGCTGAGAAGAAGCTCGGCCATGAAGGTCAGAGTCCGGCTCGCGGGCCTGCGCCGCTCAGTGCCATAGTCAGACACAAGTCGAGGCGTTCTCCCTTTGGGGCGGTTCGTGTCTCACGATGTCGTCAGACAATCGTCTGGCGATCCTCGGATCGGGTGGAGGTCAGTCTGTGAGTCAAGTTGCGGACGCACGTGGGTCGATCTGGCGACGCTGGGACCCGCACATTCACACGCCCGGCACCGTCCTCGAAAACCAGTTCGGAACTGCGACATGGGACGAATACTTCACGAGGATTGAAGAGGCCAGCCCAGTCATCGAAGCGCTCGGCATCACCGACTACGCAAGCCTTGATCGGTATGAAGAAGTGCTTGAGTTCAAGGCCGCCGGCCGTCTACCTAATGTCGGTCTAATCTTCCCAAACGTGGAGATCCGCCTTCCGCTTCTCACAACGGGAGGACACCCAGTCAACTTTCACCTTCTTATTTCACCTGAGGACGCGGACCATGTTGCCAAGGCGAGGGGATTCCTCAGAAAACTCAAGTTCACGTACGGCGACGAGGTGTATGAGTGCAGTCCTGAGGACCTAATCCGCCTTGGGCGCAAGCACAAGCCAGACACCCTCGAAGACCTCAAGGCGCTTGAAGTTGGGACCAACCAGTTCAAGGCGACGCCGGATGCTCTTCGCGCCGCACTGAAGGACAGCAAGTGGGCCACGGAGAACATCATTTTCGCGGTCGCCGGAAGCAGCAACGATGGGTCATCCGGCCTACGCGCGCAGGATGCATCGTTGGAGGCAACTCGCGTCGAGATCGAGGCAATGTCGAAGGCCATCTTCTCCAGCCAGCCTGCACAGCGAAGCTTTTGGCTAGGCGAGGGCGCGGCAACGGTGGTGCAACTCGAAAAGAAGTGGCATGGCAAGAAGGCGTGTATCCACGGCAGCGATGCCCATCGCCTAGAGAAGGTGGCAAAGCCCGATGATGATCGGTACACCTGGATAAAGGGTGACACCACTTTTGAATCATTGCGGCAGGCGTGTCTCGAGCCAGATGGCCGCGTTATTGTCGACGATCACGCGCCAGGAGGGGCTCTCGATTACGAGACGATCGACTCGGTCAGCGTCGGCTCGGCGCCGTGGTTGACAACGCCAGAAGTGGCACTCAACCGTGGGCTTGTTGCCGTGATCGGCGCCAGAGGGTCTGGCAAGACGGCACTCGCTGATCTCATCGCGTTCGGCGCCGGCGCCGCCACCGCCGAACGAACAAGTGGACAGTCGTTTCTTAGGCGCGCCCGCGACTTGCTTGGTGGCGCCACCGTTGATCTGAACTGGGTCAATGGCGACGTTGACTCGAGAGTTCTTGCAGACTTCGACGCGGAACCCGACAGGGAGTCGGCGGTGCAGTACCTGTCACAACAATTTGTGGAACGCCTTTGCTCCTCGGAGGGCATGACCGACGAATTGGTTCGGGAGGTCGAGCGGGTGGTTTTCGATTCCCATCCTGCTGAAAGCAGGATGGGCGTGCAGCGGTTTCAGGACTTGCTCGCTTTGAAGGCGGAGCCAGGACGTGCAAAGCGTGCGCGGGCTGCCGAAGCGAACCGCGAGCTTGCGGAGCGAATAGATGCCGAGCGTCAGGCGCATGCGGGCCTGCCGCAACTCCAGAAGCAGAAAGCCGACCTCGAAGCTGCGATCCAGACGGACAAAGGCGCGCGACAAAAGCTTGTTGTACTGGGAAGTGAGAAGCGGTCGGCGCGTCTCAGTGCAATCACGGATGCGATTGCGGCAAAGCAGATTCTGGTCGATCTACTCAACCGTCAGTTGGCGAGCCTGGCGGGTCTGAGCGACGCGGTTTCCGATTTGATTGCGCAGAAGTTTCCCCAGTTGAAGGCCCAACTGCAACGCGACTTCGCCGAAGCTTCCCTATCGGAGACGCACTGGTCAGCGTTCGAGGTCGCATTCGCCACCGATCCGCTGCCCGGTCTGGCGAGCCTTCGGGAAGCTCGAGAAAAGCAAGTCGCCGACTTGCTCGGGGTGGTGCCAGTCAAGCCCGAGGGCGAACCCGCCAACTTTCCTCCCTTCGTCGCCGACGACGCGGTCCTCGCCGACGTACCTCTCCATGTGCTGAGAGTTGAGGCTTGGCGGCTTAGTCAGCAGATCGGACTCGATGCCCAGAAGGCCACCCAACTGAATGGGCTGAACAACAAGATTGCGTCAGCGGAGAGCGAGTACCAGAAGCTCGTGCAGCGTATTGGGCAAGCTGAGGGCGCTTCGGCTCGACTCAACGAATTGGTCATGGAACGTCGAACCAACTACATCCGGCTTTTTGAAGGCTTCGACGACGAGCAGGCGCAACTTGCAGAACTGTACGAGCCGTTGAGGGATATTCTCAAGGCCGAGGGGGGCACGGTCGCAAAGCTGAGCTTTACGGTGCGGAGGGTTGTCGACAGCGAGTCGTGGGCAGCCCGCGGCGAGAGCCTGCTCGACTTGCGAACGACGGGCACGTTCCGCGGGAAGGGCGAACTCCTGAAGGTCGTCAACGCTGAACTAACAGATGCCTGGCACAACGGCAAGAGTGCCCAAGTTGCCGAGGCGATCGGTAGGTTTCGGGAAACGCACGACCCACATTTCCGAGAGCACGCCACCGCGTCGCCGTCCGACCCAGTTGCCTATCGGAAGTGGCTCGCTGATGTCAGCGAGTGGCTCAACAGCACGGAACACATCACTATTCACTATGGAGTGAAGTATGAAGGCGTAGATATTGAACAGCTGTCGCCGGGGACCCGTGGGATTGTGTTGCTTCTCCTCTATCTGTCGCTCGATCGCGCCGACAACAGGCCACTCATCATCGACCAGCCTGAAGAGAATCTAGATCCCAAGTCAATCTTCGATGAGCTGGTCCATCGATTCCAATCCACCCGTCACCGTAGGCAGATAGTGATCGTGACGCACAACGCCAATTTGGTTGTCAACACGGATGCGGACCAGGTAATTGTCGCGCACGCCGGAGCCCATCGGCCGGGCACTCTCCCAAAGATTACCTACAAGTCTGGCGGCCTCGAGAACCCCGAAATCCGCCAGCTTGTCTGCGACATCCTGGAAGGTGGTCGCCGCGCGTTCGAGGAACGCGCCAAGCGGCTTAGATTCACCTTCTAGGTGCATCCGAGTGGATATTGCGCATGCACACGCCTGCATTTGGTGATTCGAACATCCAACATGCCTCCCTTGTTGGCGCGGGCCCCCTTGGCGAGCTTCTTGGCCAGACCCTGCCGAGCCATCTGTATCACTACACCGGCCCGGCTGGTGTAATTGGGATTCTTCAATCCCGAGCTCTATGGGCCGGTCGGCCGGCTGACATGAATGACTCGACCGAACAGTTGCTCGTCAGGGGGTTAGCGCTAGAGATTCTCGGTGACCTCAAGTTTCCTGTGCGCTCGTTCGGTGAAGGCATGACCGAGTACGCGCTCGAGCTCCTCGGTGGGGCTGGCTGGCCGAGTATCGACTCGTCACGCGCGTACACCGTCTCGCTTACCTCCGAGCCAGATTCCCTAGAGCAATGGAGGGCGTACTGTCCACGCAGCGGCGGAGTAGCACTGGGCTTCTCTGCAACGCATCTCCGAATGGTGGCCAGTGATCAGAAGTTCATCCTCGCGCCTTGCGTCTACGAAATGGAGGACCAACGAGCGATCGTGCAACAGATTGTTGACCATCACCTTGCAATCTGGAGTCAGCGGCAGCCGCTTCGAGAAACGCGGGAAGGCATCAGTAGCCATCTGGTACGAGATCTGATTTCGACCCTGGAACGATACGGGCCGCTGTTGAAACACTCTTCGTTTGCAGGGGAACGTGAGTGGCGCTTGATCTCGCCGCTGGTGGCCGATGAGCCAAACGCTAAGTACACCCACACCCCGGGCGCAACAGGGATCAGGCAGTTTCAGGTCTTCTCACTACTTACGACGAGTCATCCGGTCA
>Ga0070659_100000148_pt1 | contig 53569 bp, 54 predicted proteins | sample KBSC23metaG_FD_64666 | JGI IMG/M metagenome (GOLD analysis project Ga0070659, IMG submission 64666) | Corn rhizosphere microbial communities from Kellogg Biological Station, Michigan, USA - KBS C2-3 metaG | ecosystem: Host-associated > Plants > Roots > Rhizosphere > Soil ... | reverse complement strand
CGCCTGTGAGTGGCAAGGTGCATTTGGGGAGCAGCTTTGACTCGCCGGCTTTGTTGATGTGCTGCATGGCTACAATGATATTTTCGGCGCTGGCTACCAGGTCCATAGCGCCGCCCATGCCTTTTACCATTTTGCCGGGGATCTTCCAGTTGGCTATATCGCCATTCTCGGATACCTCCATCGCACCCAAAATAGTGAGGTTTACTTTTTTGGCGCGTATCATACCAAAACTCATAGCTGAATCGAACACTGCCGAGCCGGGCAGCATAGTGATAGTTTGTTTACCGGCGTTAATGGTATCAGGGTCTTCTTCACCTTCAAATGGAAAGGGCCCCATGCCCAGCAAGCCGTTCTCTGATTGTAAAACCACATCCATATCCTTCGGAATATAGTTGGCTACCAGCGTAGGGATACCGATACCTAGGTTTACATAATAACCGTCTTTAATTTCGCGGGCAATGCGTTTGGCAATATCGTTTTTATCGAGCATGAGGTGCTGGTTTATAATTAACCAAAGTTAAACAGTTTGCTCAATTTTTTTGTTTGAAACAATCTGCGTATCTTTGGGTTCTGCAATCGCAGATATTCATTTTACCGTAGTACTCCCAAGTATGTCAGCATTCCCATTCCGGGGATAAATACTCAGTAAACGGCAAATAAAACATCATTATTTAAAAAATTATTATGCCTCAACAGGAATTTGATTATAACTCAACGCGCAGTAAATTATTACTGAGCGAGTACGGCCGGAACGTACAAAACATGGTAAAGTATATTGTTGCCTTACCCACAAAAGAAGAACGCAATAAATACGCACAGGTGGTGATAGACCTGATGGGCTTTTTAAACCCGCACCTGCGCGACGTGGCCGATTTTAAGCACAAGCTTTGGGATCACCTGCACATCATATCCAACTTCCAGATCGATGTAGACTCGCCGTATCCACCGCCAAACCCGGAAACGATACACCTGAAGCCCGAGCCACTGAAATATCCGCACCAGCGTATAAAATACAAGCACTACGGCAAAACCATCGAAATGATGATCAATAAGGCTAAAACCATTGAAGAGCCGGAGCGCCGTAACCACATGGTACAGGCTATTGCCAACTTCATGAAAATGGCCTATGTACAATGGAACAAAGATTCGGTTGCCGATGAAACCATATTCGCTCACCTGCGCGAACTATCGAACGGTGAACTGAAACTGGATGAAACGGTTAACCTGAACAAGGTAGAGTATCGCAGCAATAACACCCATAAAACTGAGAATACCGGTCGTGGCCGTAACCAGAATAATCAAAATAACCAAAACCGCGGTCGTACCAACAACAATCAGAACAATAAAAATAACCAGAACAACCGCAACCGTAATAGTGGTGGCGGAAGCGGCGGTGGCGGCAGGAAATATTAGTCTTGGGTCGGGAGCCTGGAGTCAAAAGTCGATAGCATTTTTAAATATTTACTATTAACTTCGGTTCGGCTTCCGACTCCACACTAATGACTCACGACTTCGGACTCCAGACTAAAAGACTAACAAAATGGGTGCATTTGAAATACGCGGTGGCAAACCGTTAAAGGGCGAAATTACTCCGCAAGGCGCAAAGAACGAGGCGCTGCAAATTTTATCGGCGGTGCTGCTTACTGAAGAAAAAGTTACGGTTAGCAACATCCCCGATATTGTTGATGTGAACAAGCTGATAGAACTGCTTGGCGATATGGGCGTTATTGTTGAGAAAACAGCGCCCGACACCTATACCTTTGAAGCTAAAAACATAGACCAGGAGTTTTTCTATTCGGATATGTTTAAGGCAAAGGGCGGTAGCCTGCGTGGTTCCATCATGATCGTGGGCCCATTGCTGGCACGTTTCGGCAAAGCCGCTATACCTAAACCCGGAGGCGATAAAATTGGCCGCAGAAGATTAGACACTCACTTTTTAGGTTTCGAAAAACTGGGTGCCCATTTTGATTACAATCCCGAAAACGGCTTTTTTAATGTAGATGCCTCCAACTTGCGCGGCACTTATATTTTACTGGACGAAGCATCGGTTACGGGCACGGCTAACGTAGTAATGGCAGCTGTTTTAGCCAAAGGTGTTACCACCATTTACAACGCGGCCTGCGAACCTTACCTGCAACAGCTTTGCAAAATGCTGAACCGCATGGGTGCCAAAATAAGCGGCATAGGCAGTAATTTGCTTACGATTGAAGGTGTAACCCGTTTGGGTGGCACCGAGCACCGTATGCTGCCCGATATGATAGAGATAGGCTCGTTTATTGGCCTCGCGGCGATGACAGGCTCTGAGATCACGATAAAAGACGTGCATTATGATGAGCTTGGAATGATACCTGATGTGTTTAAACGCCTGGGTATTAAATTAGAGCGTCGCGGCGATGATATTTACATACCTGCACAGGAGCATTATGAAATTGAGACCTTTATTGATGGCTCGATAATGACCATTGCCGATGCGCCATGGCCGGGCTTTACCCCCGACCTGCTCAGCATTGTGCTGGTGATAGCCACACAAGCCAAAGGCTCGGTACTGATACACCAGAAAATGTTTGAGAGCCGCCTGTTCTTTGTAGATAAGCTGATAGACATGGGCGCCCAGATCATCCTGTGCGACCCGCACCGTGCTACGGTTATCGGTTTGGATAAACAGGTGCAGTTGCGCGGTATCTCGATGACATCGCCGGATATACGTGCCGGGGTATCTTTGCTGATCGCAGCCTTATCGGCAAGCGGTAAATCAACCATTTATAATATTGAGCAGATCGAGCGTGGCTATCAGCATATTGATGAAAGGTTGATTGCGTTGGGGGCGGATATCAGAAGGGTGTAGTTATTGTTTGGCACACGCGATACGCGTGCGCCAGCAAATGACATTTTAGAACGAGGACGATTTGAAACCTCGACTGTAATCGTTTAAATCATTTCGCCACCAAAGGTACACCCTCAAAAACAACATCCGGCCAGCCATTTGCCATAAACTGCCTGATGTTTTGGTGATCCGTCGCATCAGGATGCGCCAGTACTGCCTGGTAATGCTCTGCGAACAGATATAGCGTATCTTCTGCATTAAGGTGGTGTAATTGGGCACAGGCTAAAACCTTTGCACTCCCCTGGTTTTGCGTAGCCTCGTTATAAGCATTACCATTTTTAAAAGCAGTGGGGGTATGCTGATAATGGTTTTCAATCAATTTTATTACATCGCTAAATGCAAGCTGGCCCTTTTTTGATGCGGCTATTAAGTTAATCAATTCGTCTTTCATTTGTTATTATTAGTGATTTGATACAAAAAAATAGCGATGAGTTTTGAAACCCATCGCTATTTTTTTAGGGTATGAAATATATTATACGGTATCGCTTTCCGGCGCAACATAATCGCCACCATCAAATTGCAGCGGTGCTTCCTTTTTGAGGAAAGCGGCGAATATCAAAGCGAAAACGAAGCAAACAATTACTGCGATAGCAACGCCTTTAAATATTTTGCCTGCGCTTTGATCTTTTTGATCATCGAAGCTTTTTTCGGTGCGCGCTATCGACTCATCAATTTTTTCCTGGCTGGCACCCGATTTCTCCATCATGTTTGTGGTAGCGGTAACCATTGCCGTCTTCAATTTATCAATACTGTTTGGCTCAACAACTTTGGTAAAAACCAAATTTCCTGCAAAAGAAACCAGGTACGAAACAAAGAACATGATAAATAAGCCGGTAGTAGCCTGTTTAAAGTTCCAGAAACCTCCAATTTTTTTGCGAAGATCTTTACTGAACAGGATAGCGAGAATAAGCGGAATGATCATCGAAATAACAATGGGCCCGAGTATCATAGCCCAAAACGACGTTGCTATGGCCGTCATGTAATAGAAATTCAAAATACCCAATACTAAACTAATAGCACCCAAAATAAGACCGGTTGTAGCACCGTTCTTTTTAATTGCCTGGTCAAGATTTTCCATTGTGATAAGTTTAAGCGTGATTAAAGGTTTCCAATATACTAAAGATAGCCATATCAAAATCTTTATTCAAAGCATTTTGGGCTATTTCTTTTTTTGCACTTTCTGATGGATCCGGTTCATAAAAGAAACACATGATGGGATAAAACAGCTCTTTCAATTCCGATTCTTCATCTACGCTTTTGGCCACTTTGGCAATCTCAGCTACGTCGCTTTCCATCAATATCTGGTTGGCAATCATATCCTCGTAAATGCGGTGCTCATCCTGAAACTCGTCTTCCTCTACCAGTAAAAACTCTTTTAAAAAGTCTTCCAGCTCGGGTTTAATGCCTTCATCTTCACATTCGTTCAGGTATAACAGTACGTTAAGCAGTTCGGTACCGCGGTCAAGCGTATCTTCTTCTATCTGCTCCCACTCGGGCGAATCGAGATAATCTTCTTCCAGCTTCTTTACATCCGAGCTGAAAAAGTTCATCAGCAACAGATCAAAGAACACCTCGCGCAGTTCTTCCAACTGAGGGTATTGGTCGAAGGTTTCATCCAGCAGGTCAACCTTCGATAAAAAATCATCATCGGCCGAAAACACTTTCACTAATTCATCATTAATAGCCTTCGCATTAAGGCTCTTGCTTTCCGCGAACAGCTCTATGGCATTCTGGATAGCTAATTGTATTTTCGGGTCCATCATTTTTATTAAGATTTAAATAAGTGGTTATTGTTACAGGCCAACAGTACCTTACCGGTCAGTTCCTGATCGATAAAAGGCGAATTATTCGACTTAGACCTATTATTTTGTTTAGTAAACGTCCATTTTTGTTCCGCATCAAAAACCACCAGGTTAGCCTTGGTATTTTCGGCAATGGTTACGGTGCCGGTATTTAATATCCGGCGCGGATTAACCGACAGCTTCTCTACGATCAGGTCGACAGATAGCCCAGCCTGAATACATAAAGAAAACGCGGTTTGTAAACCTATCATACCATATTCAGCTACCTCGAACTCTACATCTTTAAACTCAATTTCGTGCGGGGTATGTTGCGATACGATGGCATCAATGGCGCCGTCTTTTAAGCCTTTTAACAGGGCTTTCACGTCGGCTTCGGTACGCAGCGGCGGTTTTACTTTGTATTGCGAGTCGAAGCCCAACAGGGCATCATGGGTTAGCACCAGGTGGTGCGCAGCCACATCGCAGGTTACTTTAATGCCTTTCTTTTTGGCCTGGCGTATTAAATCAACACCGTGCTCAGTAGATACCGTTGTAAAGTGGATAGGCGAGTTGGTGTATTCAGCCAAGTAGAGGTCGCGGGCAATCATCAGCTCTTCGGCCAGTGCCGGTATGCCTTTCATCCCCAACAGGGTACTTATCTCACCTTCGTGCACTTTTGCCTTGCCGGCGATGGCTTTATCTTCAGGATACGAGAATATCAGCGCACCGAAACCCTGCGCATATAACAGCGCACGTTCCATAAGGCCGGCATCCTGCACGGGGTGCTTGCCATCGGTAAAAGCTTTGGCGCCGCTTTGGTACATGTCGTACATTTCGGCCATATCCTTGCCTTCGCATTTGTGGGAGATGGTACCTAAGGGATGCACATCTACCAGGTTGTTATGCGCTTTGTTGAGGATGAACTCCACTTCGGATTTTGAATGTACCGGCGGCTGGGTATTGGGCATCAATGCCAGGCCCGTAAAACCTCCCGCCGCAGCGGCTTTGGTACCTGTTTGCAGGTCTTCCTTGGTTTCGAGGCCCAGTTCGCCAATGTTGCAGTTTAAGTCGAAAAAGCCCGGAGACACGTATTTGCCCGCGGCATCAAACACTTCGGCATCCGATTGAATATTGGCGGCTATCCTGGTGATAACTCCTTTTTCAATTAAAATATCGGCAACTTGATGGTTAAAGGGTGAATTTGGATCGGTAATGGTAGCAGATCTGATAAGCAAATTCATTTATTGGCGCTTTATTGTTTATGTTATGGGTACAGAAACGGGTTGTTTTTCTGCCTGGTAAAACCTGATGAGTAATATTTCGGCGGCCAAACTAATCAGGCCCAAAATTATACAAAGTTTCCATAATTCGATGCCTCTATTTGCATTAACTACGGCATCTTTTAAAGTTGGCCCCGAGTTTACAATAAGGGTGTTGCCGCTGCTGCCTGTTTGCGCTTTGAGCGCGGCATCGTTAAGGTAAGTTAAGTCGCTCTCGCTGCGGTTGTTATTAAAGGCGAGGGTAGCCACGGTACTATCCTGTTTTTTGAGTTGGTAAAGCCCGGGCTCATGCACCTGGTCGCTAAAATAAAGCAGGGTGCTTCCCTCCTGCTGGCGCACATCGGGGATAATGGTTTGCTGGCCCATGCTAAGCTTAAGCAGTTGCTTATCCGATGCCTGGACAGGCGGCAGCTCTACGCTTTCATCACGGCCAATGGTATAAAATAACGGCGAATCGTGCCCGCTTAGTAAAGCTATCCGGAACATCAGGGGCACAAACAAGGCATGATGCGCCAGGTTGCTATAGTCGTCCAGCAAGGGCACGGCCGATACATACACCTTCCCGCCATGAGCGGAATAATCGCCAAAGAATATTTTTTTGCCGGGCAGCTCCATCAAACTTTCGCCCGAATTGGTGGCCTGGCTCAACTGGTAATACTTGCTAATAGCCGGCAGATCGGGATTTTGCGGCAATTGCTCGAAGGTGTTTTTAAATACAGGGCTTTGCAGGTTAAGCAACCTTACCTTTGCTTTTTCGGTAATTTCCTTTTCGGGATATGGAGCACCCAAAGGCTGTAGTAAAGATTGATAACTGGCTATATCCGCGCCATTGGCAGGGAAAACCAATAAGGTTCCACCCTTGTTAACATAGGTTTTTAGCTGCTGCGATAAACCTGTTGAAATGGATTTGATATCGCTCAATACTACCATAGGATAAGTTTCCAGCCGCGCGTAATCCACATTACCATAGTGAACAGCTTGCGGATTAAAAAATGGATCGGTATTAAAAACAGCCTGGATGTATTTGTTGGGGGTGCCGCCATCAACCAGTAGTACCGGCATTTGTTGCTGTACCTTAAAGGTAAAATAAAACTGGTTATCAAAATTTACAGGATTGTCTTCCAGCGTAATTTCGGCATGTTGCCAACCGGCCTGTAATCCCGAAAAGGAAAGGGTGTCATTCTGCACCGCACGTTTATCAATAGTAAAACTGCCGAGGGCTTTTTGAGCGCCATTTATCAATAATTTAAGCGGTACCTTTTCGGCTTTCTCATCGGCATAGTTATGCAGGCGCACTACCAGTTTTTCACTTTCGGCGGGGCGGTGCACGGCACTGAGCAGCCAAATAGAATCGACCGCAACATTAGGCAGCGAGGTAGCCTTTAAGCGAACCAGGTTTAAACCCGCTGTACCTTCTGTTTTAACAGGATGCCCGTTAAAAAGGTTCTGCTGGAAATCGGATAAAACGTATATGCTGCTTACGTCGCCATGCTGTATGCTCAGCAGACTCTGCTGGCGGTTCACTATCTGCTGCAGGGTACGGCTTTGGGGGCTAACTTTTATTTTGTCGACCTCGTCATTAAATTCTTCGCGGTTAAGCAGGCGCTGATGACGACCTTCAAAATCCTGGGTAAGGAGCTGGAAGCGGTCGTTCAAACTGTACGCAGCGGCTATTTCTTTGGCGCGGGTGCGGGCCTCATCCAGCAAAGTACCCTCGCGGTTAACGGTGAGCATGGAGTATGAATTATCTACAAATACTGATACCACATGCTGTTTACCCAGGCTGGTGTTTTGTTTGGATGGGATATAGGGCCTCGCGAAAGCCAATACTAAAAAAGCCAGGGCCAACATCCGCGTGAGGAGGATGAGGCGCTTTTTAAGATTTTTTTTTGAGGATTGCTGCTGCTGTATGTTTTTAAGAAACTGCACATTGGAGAAAAAAACCTTTTGATACCGCCTGAAATGGAACAGGTGTATGATATAAGGTATGGCCAATGACAGCAGACCCAGAAGAAATGCAGGATATATGAATTGCATACAGGTAGGTAAAGGTAATGATTATGTTTAATGATTGAATGAGAGATTGACTGAATGATTGATTGATTTTTTGTAACGATTTGGTGAGGGGTTGCCAATGTGCAAATGAGTAAATGTGCAAATTGGCGGTAACTTAAAAGCTTCCTTGCGATAATGAGTGCCGGGCATTTATTTATTAATAGTTATCTATGTTTAACAAGGATAAAATAATACATACAGATGCAAACATATCACAATACCACAGCTACTTAGCCCATTATATTTGATATATAAACCATTTATAAAAACATCTTATTATGAAAAAAACCAAATTACTGCTCGCGTTGGCGATGGTTATCGCTATGTTCTCATTTGGCCTTAAAGCTAAGGCTCAAAGTAATGTCCCGGTGATATTATATACATGGTCGGGAAGTATGTCTAACTGGTCGGCAAGTACTACCTGGTGGGTTACGGCGCACAACAACACTACCAACGAAGATTTCTATTTTCAAACAAACTCTTATCAATTACGTGATGACGGTGGTTATCATATGGGTTACGTCCCGACCGGAACCTATACGATAACGGTTTCCTATTATAACTACAATGTTTACTATGATAATTTCGACTGGTACATTAATGACCAAAGCCATGAAGGTATAAATATGTGGGCTCAAACAGATTACGAGTTAACCAGTACTGTTGTGGTTAACGACACTTATGATCAGCCTAATAATTATGGGCTAAACATATACCTGTGGGCTATGTAGCCTAAGGACTTACAGTGCATTCAATGAACCGCTTTATAATTTATTATGAGGCGGTTTTTTTATGAATATAGTTTTCGGTTGGATTTACCATTCACTTACAGGGGCCCCATTTTTATGCATGCATAATTTTTTACAAAACAGTTGTTGGTTCAGGTATTTGTTTAATTTTGAAATAACCAATTCTGATAGCCCATGAAATTAGTTTCGTATAAAACTGAAGATAAAGAACACCTTGGCATTTTTGTAAACGGCCATATTTATAACCTCAACTCGTGCAACAAGCTTATTCCTGATAATATGAAAGATTTTCTGGCAGAAAGTGATGAAATTATGCTGCTGGCAAAAAAGGTGAATGATGATATCCGGTCGGGGAAGATAAGCGCTAAAGAGGAGGTATTTTTTGAATTACAGGCGCCGGTGCCGCATCCATCATCATGCCGCGACGCATACGCTTTCCGGCAGCATGTGGCAGCTGCCCGCCGTAACCGCAAGGTGGATATGATAGCTGAATTTGACCAGTACCCTATATTTTATTTTACCAACCATAACAGCATACAGGGCCCGGGCGAAATTGAGTGTATGCCCGATCATTTTAATAAGCTGGATTTTGAATTGGAAGTAGCGGTAGTACTCAATAAAAAGGGCCGCAATATTAAAGCTGAAGATGCCGACAGCTATATTGCAGGCTATATGATAATGAACGATATGAGCGCCCGTACCCTCCAAATGGAAGAAATGCTGCTGAACTTAGGGCCGGCCAAAGGGAAAGACTTTTCGACCGTGATTGGCCCGTGGCTGGTAACACCCGATGAATTGGAACAATATAAAGTAGCGCCCAAAGCAGGGCACATTGGTAACGCTTACGACTTAAAAATGAAATGCCGGGTAAATGGCAAAGAGGTATCAAACGGCAGTATGGCCGATATGGACTGGACCTTTGCCGAGATCATTGAGCGTTGCTCTTACGGTTGCGATGTGTTGCCGGGTGATGTAATTGGCTCGGGAACGGTTGGCACAGGCTGCTTTTTGGAGCTGAATGGTACCGGCTTACTGAACGACCCCGCCTACCCGGTTCAATGGCTGCAGGATGGCGATATTGTTGACATGGAAGTAACGGGTTTAGGTATTTTGAGCAATACCATCCGCAAGGCAAAGTCGGACTGGTCGATATTGGCGCTAAAGAAGAGCTGATCTATGCTGACATTAAATGTTATCGATCTTACCACGCCCGACCTGCAAAATTACCTGCAACATATTATTGCGCCGCGGCCTATTTGTTTTGCATCTACAATTGATGGCTCGGGCAATGTAAATTTGAGTCCGTTTAGTTTTTTTAACCTGTTTAGCAGCAACCCGCCCATTTGCGTGTTTTCGCCTTCGCGGAGGGCGCGGGATAATACCACCAAACACACGCTTGAAAACATATTTGAAGTGCCCGAGTGCGTGATCAATATGGTGAGCTACGCCATGGTGCAGCAAACATCGCTGGCAAGTGTGGAATACCCAAAGGGAGTAAATGAGTTTATTAAGACGGGTTTTACCGCGCTGCCATCGCTACTGGTAAAACCGCCGCGCGTAGCCGAAGCACCTGTACAACTGGAGTGCGTGGTAAAAGAGGTGATCCCCCTGGGTGATAAAGGCGGCGCAGGCAACCTTGTATTGGCCGAGGTTAAGCTGATACACATCAGCGAAAGCATACTAAATGAAAACGGGATGGTGGACCAGCAAAAAACCGACTTTGTGGCCCGTATGGGTGGCGACTGGTATTGCCGTGCCGGCAGCGCCAATATGTTTAAGGTAGCCAAGCCGAATACCAACATCGGGATGGGTATTGATGCCTTGCCGCTGAGTATCCGCAACTCGTCCATATTAACCGGGAACGACCTGGGGCAGTTAGGCAACCTCGAGCGCCTGCCCGATGAAGGTGCTGTTAAAGCTTACGCAGATAAAAACCAGGAAATGCTGAACAAAGGGTTGATGCCGGACGATGCACACCGCATAGCACAGGGTATGCTGGCAAAAGGCGAAGTGAACGAGGCTTTATTGTTTTTGTTGAGTGCGGATAAGATTGGTTAAACCGCATCGTTAATTTCGTGGGCATTTTCTGATACGCGCTTTATTACATCGTCCAGCTCGGTGGTGGTAATGCGCAGGTATTCTAACAATTGTATATTCAGCTCATCGCGTATCTCTTCTTCTTTTATCAGCTGCATAATACCAAGGATGGTGGCAACCGGTTTGCGCAGTTCGTGCGAATTGATATCGGCTATTTGCCTTAGTTTTTCGTTTTGATGGATGATGCGCATCTCCTGCTCTTTCAGCGGGGTAATATCCTGTAAGGCGCCCACTATCCTGATGGCCCTATAGTTGTCATCACGTATCATATAGCCGCGGTCCATTACATAGGCATAGGTATCATTGGCTCTTAAATAGCGGTATTGCTCCTGCCAGAATTGCTGGTACGGGTTATCCATTGCAGCGTGCAATGTTTGCAATACACGGGCGGCATCATCAGGATGTATCCGCGACTGCCACAGCGAAAAGTTATTGGCTGTGGCAGTTGCTCCGGAAGGGTAGCCAAAAATGGTTTCGTAGCCTTTGCCCCAAAAAAGTTCGTTCTTTATAATATCCCAATCCCATATCGCATCAAAAGTGGCCAGGGTAACGTACTCAAAACGCTCATTCAGGATAGAGAGCTCTTTATTCTGATCGATGATCTGCTGCTGGTGATCAATAATGGATGCCGCTTTTTCTTCGGCCGAAACTTTTTCTTCGGTATAATTTTTACGGGCATAGCGGATGGTAAAATAAACAAGCGCGATGGCAAAAAAGTACCCGGTGCCAATATCGATATATTTAGACCGTGCACTTTGATAAGAGGATAGAAACAATTCGGGATGAATATATTGCAGGTATAGCAGCCCCAGTACTATAACAAAATTGATAATAACAGAAAAGCGTTGATGCTTTGTTGGCGAGATGGCAATAACCAACAGCACATATACAGCCGAATAAATTAACGATGGCCCGTTGATACCCGAGTTGACGAAGAAATTTGCGATAATAAGGCCATTGCCGGCAATAGAAAACAATATTACATTGTTACCCATGCGCCTGTTAAAACGCGAAATGTAAAACAGATAACAGTTGATAAACAGAAATACAAGCGCCAGTATAGAGCTTTCCGCTGAACCAATAAAGTATTTAAAACCAATATTATAGAGTAATGCCAAACCCAGGATACCGAGTACAGCATGATAGATACGAAACTCGAGCGGGAACTCTTCGCGCTTACCTATCAGCTTAAGCCACGATTCGTAAAACAGGTGAAATAATTTCAAATTATTAACTAATTAAGCATTTGCTTTAAATAACGTTTACAAACCCTATAAAGCTATATAATTATTTTAAATGTTGCTGATGTTAAGAAAAATAAATAGTGTTCAATTTAACATCTGCTTAACATTCAATAAAATTTTATAATGCGAGCGGGGTACTTGCCATTACCGTCACTTTTATTTTTCTTTGACGCATGATCATCGTAATACAATGTACAGACAGGGTGGGTTTAGTGGCCGATATATCGGGATTACTTTCGGAGGAAGGCCTTAATATCGTTTCGCTGCGTGAGCATGTGGATACTGCCGAAAACCTGTTCTTTATGCGCCTGGATGTAGCCGGCACCGCTGATGATACCGCATTGGCTGCAAAAATGCAGGGCGTGCTGCCTGCCGACGCGATCATCAACATTAATCCTACCCCAATAAAAAAGGTGGTGGTACTGGTAACCAAAGAGTACCATTGCCTTGCCGATATATTGATACGCAATTATTTTGGCACCCTGGGCGCACAGGTGCAATGTGTTATAGGCAACCACGCCACCCTGCAAAATATTTGTGAGCGTTTTGATATCCCGTTCTATTTGGTGCCTCACCAGGATATCAGCAAACCTGAGTTTGAAAGCAGGATAGCCGGATTAACAGACAGCCAACAGCCCGATTATATCATCCTGGCCAAGTTTATGCGGATACTGAGCCCTGAGTTTGTGGCCCGGTACCCTATGCGGCTCATCAATATTCACCATAGTTTTTTACCTGCCTTTGCGGGGGCCAACCCTTACCGGCAGGCTTTTGAGCGCGGCGTAAAACTGATTGGCGCTACGGCGCACTTTGTAACCGATAACCTTGACGAGGGCCCTATTATTGCCCAGCAGATCATCCCGGTGAACCACTCGCTTACTTCGGCGGATATGGTAAAGGCCGGCAAGGAAATTGAAACATCGGTATTGGCCAAGGCTATGCGCCTGGTGTTTGAAGACCGGGTATTTGTGTATCAGAATAAAACGGTGGTGTTTGAGTAGTAGTTCGACTTACTCGCCGAGCTTTAAGCGGTACAAAAATCCAAAACCAATATAATCCGCCTGCGAGCGGTGAAAATACTCTTTGGCTTCAATAGCGAAGGAGGGCGTGAGGTAATAATCCACATTAAAATTCCAGTACCAGTTAGGCGGGTCGGGGTGAAAGCCTTTTAAGCCCTGGTAGCTGTTAAAGTGCAGGTATTGCCCGTAGTTAATGCCAAATACGGTACGGCCCATAAATATATCGGCACCGGCAGTAAGGCCGAAGCGCCAGCTATCATAACTGCTGGCCAGTTCCTGGAAAGTGGCATAAAAGTGGTGCACATCCTGTATGGTATCCAGTTTGGTGTAGTAATACACGGCATCGCTGCCCAGCTTTAAGCCGATCAGCGGGTTTAAGCGGTAAGTATATCCCAAATAAAAACCCGATTTATAGAGCTTTGACGTGGCTGTGCGCTGGTAGGCGATATCGGGCGCTGTTAGCCCCTCATTGGTTTGAAACAAACCCCGGCGGCCAATATTAGCGGTAAACTCAATGCTGTGTTTGGCGTAGGTGCTATATTTTGATACGGTTTTTGATGTGGATGGGCCGGCCTTATCAATATCATGATCAATGCCGATAGACGCGTTGATCATGTTGATGCCGCTGTTTGGCAGCTTAAAAGCAACATTGGAATAGTGATAAAGATCTGTTCCAACCAAGAGCCTTGTACTTGATGATACAGGGGCAACCAGCTTTAAGCCTATTTGCGCGGCAAAGTTGATGTGGCTTCCTACATAGGGGTTGTTATTGGTATCGTAAGTTTCGGTGGCGTAGGCCAATCCGAAACCCGGGCTAAGCCTTACATCGGCAGCGCCGATGTTAAACAGGGAAATATCCAGACGGCTATCCAGGCCGATAACATTGCCCAATATACCTTCGACACCGGTAGTTTTGATATAAGCATTTTGTAACGACCGGTATGAGGCCGCTATGCTGATATTTTTAACGCGTAACGCGTGCACCCAATCGGCAGTATTATTGGCCATATTGATGTGATAGGTTACCTCGGCACCTCCAAAGCCGCCATTTAAGGTAGCGCCCTGGGCCGTAAACATGTACAGGCCATAAAAAGGAGAAACTTCGATGCTGTTTTGTTTATCCTGGGCTAAAGCAGGACTCAAAAACATAAATAACAGCAGGCTTAAGCAGGTAAAATGTATCTTCATTAACAGTAACTAACTAACAAATATGTAGAATTGTTTTTGATTTGCCGGTTTCACGTCAGAAACTTGCGGCAGCGTTGGTTTCGGATAGTTGCGCCTGCATAATGTCGACCATTTCAGCTACCCTGGCACGCAGCTGATCGTTACTGATGATTTGCGCTTTATAGCCAAACATCATGTACCAATGCGCAAAGCTTTCGATATAGCTGGTGAGGAAGGTCATTTCCACATGTTCGCCCAGGTCGATCTCGGATACAAAGCCCATGTAATACTTTTGCTCATTGATATGAGGGATAACGTATTTCTCCATCCTGATGATGATGGTTTGCAGGTCGTTCTCTTTACCTACTTTGCCAAGGTACTCTTTTAGTGTGGGATGCTGTCCTTTAAAAATGGTATCGGTTACGGCCAGGCTCTGGATACGATCGACACGGAAATCGCGGTAATCATTACGCAGGCGGCACCAGGCTATCAGGTGCCAATAGTTATCGGCAAAAAATATACCCACGGGCTCAATATTCCGCCTGGTTTGCTGCTGACTGTGGTTGGCAAAGTATTGAAGCGACAGTACCCGCTTTTCGGATATTCCTTTCAGGATGCTTTGTATGGAATGGTCGTTTGGCTTGTCGGCATTGGCACGCTTTCGCCTGATCACTTCGATACGCTGGTCTATCTGTTCCAGAAAATCCTTATCGCCGCTGCGTAATACCGCGCGCACCTTATACATGGCCGATTTGTAGCATTCTTCGGTTGTGGCGTCGGTTAGCTTTTCCATAAACTTTTCGGCGGTGAGAAAAGCTGTGGCCTCTTCTTTAGTGAACATTACGGGCGGCAGGCGGTAGCCATCCATAATAGAATAACCTACGCCGGCTTCACCGATGATGGGGATGCCTGCCTCTTCGAGCGTTCTCACATCCCGGTAAACGGTACGCAAACTGATGTTGAACCTGTCGGCAATATCCTGCGCCTTCACCACACGGCGCGATTGCAGTTGAATGAGGATGGCGGTAATACGGTCGATGCGGTTCATGGTACGTAAAGCTACGGATTTAAGTTGTTGCTGACAACACCAACAACGGCGGAGAACATGGTTAATGCCCATCATATCACCAACGGTAGCATAGCAGGAATATTAAGTTTGTTGCTGGTATTATTTAACTACCTTCGGCGCAACTGTTCAATTATTTAAAAGCCAGTTACATAAAAATGAAAAAGATCATAGCCATAGGCTGCCTGCTTATATTTATTGCCCTGGGTAACGTATATGCCCAAAAAAAAGTAGCTGTTGTTACGTTTTATATTAACAAACAAATTGATGTAAAAGATTTTGGCGGCGCGGCTTATTTAGCTGTCACCAAATTGGGCGACGACCCCGCCTTTAACCTGTCGCCTTTGTTAAAAGAGTTTCATGCCCAATTTTTTGACACCTATGCTAACGACTTCCCTTTCCAGCTTTTAACTGAAAAAGAAGTAGTTAATAATGCCGCCTATAAAGCTTTTACACCAAATGGTGTGGCCACAAGCGGGATACTTAACGTTGACAACTTTTTGACACCGGCTGAAGGGTACAAAGTTTTGCTTCCGGAATTAACAAGCGGTAATGAAAACGAGATGCTTAAGATATTTAGCGGTGTGGACGGGATAATGAAGGTATATATTGATTTTAAATTAGTTAAGATAGGCCTTGGCGGTATGGGTGTAGTAAAAGTACAGGCACGAACCAACATTATATTGTACAATAAAAACGGCGATAAGGTATTTTCGACAACCGAAGATGCAAAATCGAAGGGTGTTAGCCCAATGGTTGGCGGACTGCCGGTAATGACCACCGACAAAATTATGCCCATGTGCGAAAGCGCTTTAAATGAGCTGATGATAAACCTGCAGAAAGATATGGCGAAAATGATAAAAAAGGCCGACGCCAAATTGTAACTGTACTATTTGCTGCAATAGAAAAAGGCTACCCAAATTGGATAGCCTTTTTTTGTGAATTGCAGGGTTACTTTTCCAGGTAATCTTTGAGCGAAATACCGAGAATATGTGTCCAGCCTTCGTTAAAGTTATGTACGGCAAACTCAGGTTTATCGGCAGGGAAGGTATCCAGCCCGGTGTGGGTGAGCTTTACCCGGGTTTTATCACTTTCGCTGAATAACTCCCAGGTTAATACGGAATTGCCTGCGTAGCCATCATAGCGCCAGCTGTGGGTGAGCTTTTTGTTTGGGATAACTTCCAGTATTTCGCAGATGTGTAAAAACTGTTCACCATCCGGCGGACCGCCCCAAAATTTGAATACAAAACCAACTTCGGGTTTAAATTCTTCCAGGTCAAAATACCATTCCTTCATTTGCTCCTTGCTGGTAATAGCCGTCCATACCTTGCTGGCGGGGGCATTATAGGTTCTTTCGAATACAAGAGGTGCTGCGCTCATAGCCTTATAATTTTATGGTTAATTATTGTGCCAGGTAATTTTCAAGTTTACCCATAAAGCTTGTCCAGCCGCCGTTAAAGTCTTCGCGCGGGTAGGTTGTTCCGGGTATTTTTTCGAGCCCTTCGTGGGTAAGTACCAGGCGGGTTTTATCACCTTCCTCAAATAACTCCCATGTTACCAAAGTATCCGCGGGGGCGGCATCCAGGTTCCAGATGTAGGCCAGTTTTTTTGGGGGATCAACAGCCACAACCTTAGCCGATGTAGCGTATTTTGGATTCTCTTTATTGCCGTCGCCATGAAAATGGAACTTAAAACCCACCTCGGCTTTAAACTCATCCAACTTAAAATACCATTTCCTCATGTGTTCAAGGTCCGAAATAGCGGTCCATACTTTGCCGATAGGGGCATTGTAAACTCTTTCCAATACTAAAGGTGCTGCTGTCATAATTGTTAGTTTTAATTGTTAATGATTTATTTCTTTTTGATCTTGAATTTGATGATGCCGCCTGTGTACTGCGGTTCTTCTTCAGGCCTGGCTTCCGGCTGTTCCAGGAAATCGCCGAGGGCATCCAGTTTTTTGTTCCAGAATACCCTGAACTGGTCTACCCAGTCGGTCACCTCCGTCAACTTTTGCAAATTGGTTTCGCAGTAATGCTCGCGTCCCTGCAGGCTGATGGTTACCAGGCCGCACTCGGTAAGTATTTTGATATGTTTTGATACCGCGGGTCGGCTGATGTCGAATTTATCGGCCACGCTGTTTAATGTTAACTTTTGCCCGGCCAACAGGTTAATGATGGCGCGGCGGTTCGGGTCGGCAATGGCCTGAAATACGTCTCTTCTCATGTTCTTAATAATATGTAACCGTTCGGTTACGCAAATATATATGTAACCATTCGGTTACGCAAGTGTTTTGTGGAAAAAATGTAACCGATCGGTTACGGATGATTTTTAATGTGCAAATGTGCGTATGCGGAAATGTGCAAATGCTTGCAAGATGGGTGAGGCGGGAAGCTAAAATGTATTATGCAGAAATGGCAATGTATTATCTGTTTTGGCAATGTGGCGGGAATTGCGTATATTGTAGTTCAATGATTGAATGACCGATTGATTGAATGATTGAATGTTTAGGTAGATGAAAGAAAAACTTGAAACACCTGTTTTTACCTGCTTTTTTGAAATGATCGAATGATTGATTCTTATCTGCCGACAGGCAGGGACTAAATGATTGAATGTTTAATAGGGAACATAAAGAAGTAAATCCGAAATTGAACATTCGAAATCCGAAATAAAAAACACCTGTTTTTACCTGCTTTTTTTGAATGACTGAATGTTTTAAGAAGGGAAGGTAAAAGCTAAATCCGAAATCGAACATCCGAAATCCGAAATAAAAAACACCTGTTTTTTTAGAACCGGATGAATGTAATATTATGGTTGCCTGACGTTCCCGACCTTGCCAAAGCAAGCAGAACAACATATATTTGAGATATAAACCGACATGTTATGGCCAAGTACACCCTGAATGTTAATAACAAAGCGATGACCGTTGAGGCCGATCCGGATACCCCTTTACTGTGGGTACTGCGCGATAACCTCAACTTAGTAGGAACAAAATACGGCTGCGGCATAGCGCAATGCGGTGCCTGTACAGTGCATATTAACGGCACGGCAGTACGCTCGTGCCAGTACCCGGTTGCGGCGGTACAGGCAAGTAAGGTAACTACCATTGAAGGTTTAAGCCCTACAGGCACACACCCTTTACAGCTGGCCTGGGAAGAAATGGATGTGGCACAGTGCGGTTATTGCCAGTCGGGCCAGATCATGGCGGCGGCATCATTACTAAAAAACAATCCCAACCCAACGGATGCGGATATAGATAAAACCATGACCAATATATGCCGCTGCGGTACGCATTACCGTATCCGCAAGGCTATTCACTTGGCAGCTAATACAAAAACTACTAAAGCAGCAAAACTATGATCGGCGAAACAGTATCAAGGCGTGATTTTTTGAAGATCACATCGATAGCCGGTGGCGGGATGCTTATCGGTTTTAACTTATTGAGCGATAGCACATCCGCGGCAGCAATTGCCGATGGGGTCGTATTTGCGCCAAACGCGTATATTACCATTAGTCCGGCAGGTTTGGTTACCCTGATGGCGCCAAACCCCGAAATAGGCCAGGGCGTTAAAACGGCCCTGCCTATGATACTGGCCGAAGAGCTCAACGTAAAATGGGATACCGTAGCCGTTGACATGGCACCCCTGGACCAGAAATACGGTTCGCAGGTAGCAGGCGGCAGCGGTGCGATACGCAGCAGGTTTATGCCGATACGCAAGGCAGGCGCTACGGCGCGTGTAATGCTTATCAGCGCGGCGGCACAGCAATGGGCATGCGCCGAAACGGACTGCTATGCCGAAGATGGCTTTGTGGTCAATAAAACATCGGGCAAAAAACTGGGTTATGGCGAACTGGCGGCAAAAGCGGCTACTCTGCCCGTGCCGAATGATGTGGCGCTGAAGGACCCTAAAGACTTTAAGATCATTGGTACACGTGTACCTAATATTGATAACCATAAAATAGTAACCGGCCAGCCTTTATATGGCATTGATACCCGCAGGCCCGGTATGCTTTACGCGATGGTAGTGCGCCCACCCGCTTTTGGCAAAGTGCTTAAATCGTTCGATGATACCGAGGCCCGCAAGGTTGTTGGTGTGAAGAATGTAGTGAAAGCGGGTAAGGTGGTGGCTGTTTTGGCCACATCGACCTGGGCGGCTAAAAAAGGTAAAGATGTATTGGTTACCGTTTGGAATGATGCTGGCAAATTAGAAAGTACTGCCGACCATATTGCCGCCTATACCGATATGGTGAATACCAAAAGCGAAAAGCCCGGCCGTGTTGATGGCGACGTGGACGCTGTTTTTGCCAAAGGCGGAAAGGTAATTGAAGCCGTTTACGAACTGCCCAACCTGGCCCATGCCGCCATGGAGCCGCTCAACTTTTTTGCCGATGTAAAAGAGAACAGCGTGGAGCTATACGGCCCTACCCAGGTACCAGCGCGTATGCGCCAGGAGGTTTCGAAAGCATTAAACATACCCGAAGCAAACATTACCCTGGGCATGCCACGCCAAGGCGGCGGCTTTGGCCGTAAGCTACAGGCAGATAATGGCGTAGAGGCGGCGCTGATATCGGCAGCAGCCAAAGCGCCCATACAAATGCTGTGGACCCGCGAGGATGATATGCAGGGCGATTTTTACCGCGCAGGCGCCTTGTATAAAATGAAAGCCGCCATTGGCGCTGATGGGCAGATTGAGGCCTGGCACCTGAACAGTGCTGCCTTAGGCGGCGGCTCCGCGGTGGCGGATAGTTTCCCGGCGGCATCAATACCTAATTTCAGGGTGGATACGCATACCTTCCGCTCCAACATACAAACCGGCCCGTGGCGGGCACCTACAAGCAATATTGTAACTTTTGCCGACGAGTGCTTTATGGACGAGCTGGCCCATGAGCTGAAAAAAGATCCGATCGCCTTCCGTTTGGAACTGCTGGATAAAGCTGAAAAACAACCAACCGGAAAAGTTGGCTATAATATTGAAAAATACCGCGGCGTTGTAAAACTGGTTGCCGAAATGAGCAACTGGGGCAAAAATACCAAACCAAATACCTTTTATGGCTTTGCCGCCCGTTTCTCGTTCAATACTTATGCCGCGCATGTGGCTGAGCTTACTAATACCAATGGCGTATTGCGTGTAACTAAAGTATACAGCGCTATTAACTGCGGCCGCGTAGTGAACCTGAGCGGTGCCGAAAACCAGGTGCAGGGCGCTATTATTGATGGACTGAGTCACGCCTTGTTCAGCAAGATCACCTTTGATAAGGGAGCCGTTATAGAGAAGAACTTTAACACCTATAAATTCATGCGTCAAAAAGACGCTCCGCTGGAGGTGATCGTAAAATTTGTGCCAACCGAAGATGCCCCAACAGGCCTTGGCGAGCCGGGTTTACCGCCGATAGCCCCTGCAGTAGCCAACGCGATATTTGCCGCTACAGGTAAAAGGTATAGGAAACTACCTTTTGAGCTGGGGAAGGCGTAGAGGAAGAATGATCTATATTACTCAACTCATTTACATTAATGATGGTGAAGAAGCAGTTTTTAACGAGTTTGAGGCTGTCGCGATTCCGATAATTTCGAAATACAATGGCCGGTTATTGCTGAGGCTTAAACCGGCGAGAGCCACGGTTATAGAAAGTTCGATCGAAACACCTTATGAGATACATTTGGTAGCTTTTGAGAATGATGAGGACTTTGAAAACTTTAAACAGGATAAAGACAGAAAGCAGTTTTTGCATTTAAAAGAACGCGCCATACGGTCGTCTTTGATAATAAAAGGTTTTGAGGTTTAATATGTTACGGTATTGATATAGCCTGCCAATCGGCAAGATTTGCCCATTGGTCGGGATTTGCTATCCCCGAACCAGATAACAAAGATCTGTAATCCCAACTCGGGCCAGTCTACCTCCTTCCTACCCAACCAAATCCCACTGAAAATCAACGCATACAAAAAATAATTACCGCAATTTGCTTGCTTTGTATTTTTTAAATATGATATCTTTGTGATATCATTTTAAATCATTTCACAATGAACTCAGAAAAAGTTATTACCCCTCCATCAGGCTATGCCGCATTTGCTGTAGCCTTAATATTGTTTGTCGTATCCATCGCATGTTTTGTTATGGAAATCATTGTCCCGGGTGCCCTGTTACTGGTGCTCGACTTAATATTCCTGATTCCCGGCCTTATCATTGTAAACCCTACACAATCTAAAGTATTAACGCTGTTCGGTAAATATATCGGCACGGTTAAAGCAGATGGTTTCTTTTGGGTAAACCCCTTCGCCATCAAAAAAACGGTATCGCTTAAAGCCTATAACGTAAACGGCCAGCAGTTAAAAGTGAACGACAAAGCCGGCAACCCGATAGAAATTGCCGCTGTAATTGTTTGGCAGGTGAACGATACTGCCAAGGCGCTGTTTGATGTGGAGAATTACATCCAGTATGTAAACATACAAAGCGAATCGGCGGTAAGACATTTGGCAAATTCGTTCCCTTATGATAATTACGAGGATGAAGAAGCGCGCATTACCTTGCGTGATGGCGCCGAAGAAGTGAGCAAAATGCTGGAGCAGGAGTTAAACCAGCGCCTGGAACGTGCCGGTATAACCGTGATAGAGGCACGTATATCGCACCTGGCTTACTCGCCCGAAATTGCGAGCGCCATGCTGCAAAGGCAACAGGCATCGGCCATTATAGCGGCCCGCCGGTTAATAGTTGAAGGCGCTGTTGGGATTGTTGAGATGGCTTTAGCCAGGCTCGCACTAAACAATGTAGTGGAGCTTGACGAAGAGCGTAAAGCGGCCATGGTAAGCAATCTATTGGTGGTATTGTGCGGCGACAGAAATGTAACCCCAGTGGTAAATACGGGCACTTTATACCATTAATATGTACACACCATTCAACACAATAAAAACCGATCAGCTTAAGCTAAAAAGCATAGGATGGTTCAGGCCATGGTATGAGCTGACCGACGGGCAATTGGTATACGGGAAGCTATATTACGAAGGCTTTTTCAGGACCAAAGCCATCTGTGAAACAGATACCCGCACCTGGACGTTTGAGAAAGCGGGCTTTTTTAGCCGGGCCATTAATATCAGTAGTCAGGGCGGCGTTATCGGGCAGTTAAAAATGGGCATGTTCAGCAAAGCATCGTTACTGATGAATGATGGCTTTGAAGCCGAATTTAGCCGCGATTCGGTTTGGCGTTCGGGCTTTACATGGAACACCACGCGCTTTGGCGAGATTGTAAAGCTGAAACAAAAACCTTTTGGCAGATGCATCAACGTCACGCTCGACCCAAACACCTCAAAAATTGACCTGGTGCCCATGTTGTGCTTTTTAGGATCGCACTTTATGTTTTTGAAACAGCGACAGGCGGCAGCAGGCGCCCATTAAACAAATATGGCAGAAAAGAAAGCATTTGTGTTGAGGATCAATCCGGAGATATTAAAAGATCTGGAGCAATGGGCTGCCGACGAGTTCAGGAGCACTAATGGCCAAATTGAGTACCTGCTGCAACAGGCTGTTAACGCGCGTAAAAAAGGAAAGAAGAAGAGCGGGAAAGACGGGTAGGTACCGTCATAGAAATTCAATCATTGAAACAGGCGCAACACAAAGCATGCTCCATACGTTATAAGCACAGGCAAAATATGTAAGTTTGCCCCGACCACATTATTGAACATCATTTATGAACGAAGTATATATTGTTGCTGCTACACGTACGCCGATAGGCAGTTTCGGTGGCAGCCTGTCATCATTTACAGCCACCCAATTGGGCGGCATCGCTATCAGATCAGCATTGGAAAAATCGGGCCTGAAACCTGAGCAGGTACAGGAGGTTTATATGGGCAATGTACTATCGGCCAACCTGGGCCAGGCACCGGCTACACAGGCAGCCAAGTTTGCCGGCCTGCCCGATCTGCCCACCACTACCATCAATAAAGTGTGTGCGTCCGGCACTAAAGCTATCATGTTGGGTGCGCAAAGCATCCAGTTAGGGCAAAACGATATTGTTATTGCCGGCGGCATGGAGAGCATGAGCAATACCCCCTATTACCTGGATAAAGCACGTAACGGCTACCGGTTGGGTCACGGCCAGATCATTGATGGCTTGATAAAAGATGGCCTGTGGGATGTGTATAACGATTTCCATATGGGATCGGCGGCTGAGCTTTGCTCAGTGGAATATAATATCAGTCGCGAAGCGCAGGATGAGTACGCTACTGAATCTTACCATCGCGCGCAGGCGGCACAGGCTGAAGGTAAATTCAGGGCCGAAATAACCCCGGTTGAAATTAAGGATAAAAAAGGCGATGTTACTGCTGTGGCGAATGATGAGGACCCGCACGCGGTTAAATTTGATAAGATACCCACACTGAAACCCGTGTTTAAGAAAGACGGAACGGTAACCGCCGCCAACGCCTCGGCATTGAACGACGGCGCCGCGGCGCTGGTTTTAATGAGTAAGCAAAAAGCCGATGAGCTGGGCATTAAACCATTGGCCAGGATCATCGCTTACGCGGATACACAGCAGGAACCGGAGCGCTTTACAACTGCGCCATCAAAAGCTATTCCTTTGGCCTTGCACCGTGCAGGCCTAAAAAGCAGCGATATTGATTATTTTGAGATTAACGAAGCTTTTTCGGTGGTATCAATAGCCAACAACCAGCTATTGGAGCTTGATCCCGCCAGGGTAAACATACATGGCGGCGCGGTGGCTATGGGGCACCCGCTGGGAGCCTCGGGCGCGCGTATTGTAGTTACCTTACTATCTGTGCTCGAACAAAATAAAGGCAAATACGGCGTTGCCGGAATTTGTAACGGCGGCGGTGGCGCCAGCGCAATTGTTGTAGAAAATTTACGTTAAGTATAACGCTTGATCGCGATACATGAAGAAACTTGTTTTAGGCTTATTGCTCTTGTTTGTGATACCTGCTGCCGCTTCGGCGCAGCAGGGCGATAACGCGGCATCGTTAAAACGGTTAAAATTTTTTGAAGACAGCCTGAAATCATTAGGCAACAAGGTAATTAACCACCCCGAAGCGCTGGAGCGCAAGAACTCCAATTATGTATTCATCAGAACATTAGTGAGCGCCTTGCAGGTAAGTGGCTCATATAGTTACCCTTTTGATTCTGTTAAGGCCGTTACCATTCTTAACTCCCCGGATAATAAGTTCAGGATAATGACCTGGCATGTAATGAACAGCGATGGCAGTTATCGCTTTTACGGTGCCGTACAGATGAACAGCCCGACATTGAAACTGCAGCCTTTAGAAGATTACTCTCCCCTGCTTAAAAACCCCGAAGATTCGGTGGTGGATAGCCGCAAATGGTATGGAGCGCAGTATTATAAAATGATTGCCGTAAATGCCGCTACGCCCTATTATATTTTGATAGGCTGGAAAGGCAATACGGACAGATCAACTAAAAAGGTAATCGATGTGATCTCCTTTAAAAATGAGAAGCCTGTTTTTGGCGCGCCTATATTTGACGGGAACGGCAAAACCCGCCGACGGGTGATATTTGAGTATAACCGTTTAGCCAGTATGATATTGCGCTATGTACCTGCGCAAACCACCATCGTGTTTGATCACCTATCGCCTCCGGAACCAAAAATGAAGGGTAAGTTTGACACCTACGGACCGGATATGACTTACAGCGGCTACCGCCTGAAAGAAGGCCGGTGGACATACCTCGACAACATCGACCTGCGCAATATGCCCGAAGCTAATGACGATCAATATGTTGATCCAAAAAAGCAGGCCCTTATCGACAAACAAAAAGCTGCTGCCGGAAAGCCATAGGCTGGCATGTGCCTAAACGTAAATCTCCCCTTTTAAATAAGTAACTGCCTTGCCGCTCATTAGTACTCGGTCGCCTTTGTTTTCGCACCATAGCTCACCTTTACGGGATGATATCTGGTAGGCATGCAGCTTATCTTTACCCAACTTACCGGCCCAGTAAGGTATCAGGTTACAATGTGCCGAACCGGTAACCGGGTCTTCATTGATACCGGCCGCGGGTGCAAAAAAGCGCGATACAAAATCGGCTTCATCGCCAACAGCGGTCACAATAATACCAATAGCATCAACCCTGGCTAAGAGGTTAAAATCGGGAGCCATATCGCGAATGTCCTGTTCGGTTTCGTACACCACAAAGTAATCCCGCGATTTCAATATCTCGACCGGTGTTTTGCCCCCCAGCGCGATGAGCAATTCCTGTGGGGCAATCACCGGCTTTGGCGGCCTGCTTGGGAAATCGAGCGTATATTTATCGCCCGACCTGGTCACTATCAGTGTGCCTGCCTTTTGGGTATAAAAGTTGATGGCATTACCTGTATAGCCTAACTCGGTAAACAGAATATGCGCCGAAGCCAGTGTAGCGTGTCCGCAAAGGTCTATCTCCAGTTCGGGTGTAAACCAGCGCAGGCCGTAACCATCACCTTCTTTTACAAAATAGGCGGTTTCGGCAAGATTGTTCTCGGCGGCTATCTTTTGCATGGTAGCATCGGGCAGCCACTCGGTTAACGGGCAAATAGCTGCCGGGTTACCGCCAAAAAGCTGGTCGGTAAAAGCATCGGCCTGGTAAATAGGTATGGTCATAACGGTAATTTTAACAATGTCTTCAATCAAAAAAGCCTTCCTGAAATATCGGGAAGGCTTTGAATATTTATCCTAAATAGGATTTCAATATCTTACTTCTCGATGTATGCCTTAAACGCTGCAGGGCCTTATCCTTTATCTGCCTAACACGCTCGCGGGTGAGGTTAAACTTCTCGCCGATCTCTTCCAGCGAAAGCGGTGAGCTGCCACCCAACCCAAAGAACAGGATCACGATCTCGCGCTCACGCTCAGTTAAGGTAGAAAGCGAACGTTTGATCTCTTCAGACAGCGATTCGTTGATCAGGTTAAAATCGGTATTCGGCTCATGGTTCTCCAATACGTCTAACAGCGTATTTTCTTCACCCTGCACAAACGGCGCGTCCATAGATACATGGCGGCCCGAGTTACTCAGCGTGTCTGATATTTTATCAACGGTGGTTTCCAGTATGTCGGCCAGCTCTTCGGGGCTTGGCTCACGCTCATATTCCTGCTCCAGTTTACTGAAAGCCTTGCTGATCTTGCTCAGCGAGCCTACCTGGTTCAATGGCAAACGCACAATACGCGATTGCTCGGCAATGGCCTGCAGGATAGACTGGCGGATCCACCAAACGGCGTATGATATAAATTTGAAGCCCTTGGTCTCATCAAAACGCTTGGCCGCTTTAATTAAACCCAGGTTGCCCTCGTTTATCAGGTCGCCAAGCGTAAGGCCCTGGTTTTGATATTGTTTGGCTACAGATACAACAAAGCGTAAGTTGGTTTTTGTTAAGCGCTCCAAAGCGGCCTGGTCGCCTTCGCGTATTTTTTGCGCAAGTATTACTTCTTCTTCGGCAGTTATCAGGTCAACCTTACCAATTTCGTGCAAATATTTATCTAACGACTGCGACTCACGATTGGTGATGGATTGGGTTATTTTGAGTTGTCTCATCTTGGAATATGCGCTCTATTCAATTTTAACTTACAACGTGCAATAATATAAAATTGTTGCTAAAAATTAACTTTTGAAACAATGTTGACAAAAATATTTATTAACAAATAAATTGATTTCAACAAGCCTGTAGTTCGATAGTATTTGGCACGATTTACGCTGTCGGCAGGATTGTTTATTAAAGTTTATATTATATTTTTACCCCTGAATCCTATATCCTATATAATGACCTATATTCCTTCTCCCACCAGATATTCAAATATGCTGTACCGTCGTTGCGGTAACAGTGGTATTAAGCTTTCAGCTATATCGCTGGGCCTGTGGCATAACTTCGGCGATGTCGACAATATGTCGGTTTACCGCAAAACACTGCATACCGCTTTCGATGCCGGCATTACCCATTATGATCTGGCGAATAACTACGGCCCGCCGCCGGGTTCGGCCGAAATCAACTTTGGCAGGATACTGAAGGAAGACTTCGCCGCGCACCGCGATGAGATGATCATCAGCACTAAAGCAGGTTATTATATGTGGGAAGGCCCTTACGGCGAATGGGGATCGAAAAAGAACCTCGTTGCCAGCCTTAACCAGAGTTTGAAGCGCATGGACCTGGAATATGTAGATATCTTCTACCATCACCGCCCCGATCCGGATACGCCGTTGTACGAAACCATGTCGGCACTCGATTTGATCGTTCGCCAGGGCAAGGCTTTGTATGTAGGCATATCCAACTACAAACCCGCCGAGGCTGCCGAAGCTATCCGCATATTGAAAGAACTGGGCACACCATGCCTGATACACCAACCCAAATACTCCATGTTCGAGCGCTGGGTTGAAGGCGGTTTGTTAGAACTTTTAGGTAAAGAAGGTGTGGGCTGCATTCCGTTCTCTCCACTGGCTCAAGGCTTGCTTACCAATAAATACCTTGGCGGGATCCCTGCTGATTCACGTGTGGCAAAAGGTGTTGGTTTCCTTACGGAGAATAACCTGACCGAAGCTCGTTTGTTGCAGATAAAACAACTGAATGATATTGCTGCAGAACGAGGTCAATCATTAGCGCAAATGGCATTGGCATGGATATTAAGGCACAAAGAAGTAACCACCGTGCTGATAGGTGCCAGCCGCCCCGAACAGTTAACCGATTCATTGAAATGTTTGGAAAATATCCAATTCAGCACCGAAGAGTTAAACCGCATAGAGAATATCTTAAAATAACATTGAGTGTTTAGCAGATAGACACCGATCAACTAATGAACCAATGAACCAATCAACCATCAAATGGGGTATTATAGGTTGCGGTGATGTGACCGAAGTGAAAAGCGGCCCCGCATTTAATAAAGTTAAGGGCAGCGAAATTATAGCCGTTATGCGCCGCGATGCTGTGAAGGCTGCTGATTATGCACAGCGCCACGGCATTGCCAAATGGTACAGCGATGCAGAGGAGTTGTTAAACGACCCGGAGATCAACTCCATTTATATTGCCACACCGCCGGTATATCATAAAGATTATGCCTTGAAAGCCTTAGCGCTTGGCAAAAATGTGTACGTTGAAAAGCCGGTAACGCTAAACTCGCAGGAAGCGATCGACATCGCCGAAGCGGCAATGAAATCTTCTGCCAAACTGAGCGTTGCCCATTACCGCCGTGCCCTGCCCATGTTTTTGTTTGTGAAGAACCTGCTGGACCGCAAGCAAATAGGCGATGTACGCACCGTGCAGATCAAAATGTGGCAATCGCGCAAGCCACAATTGATTACCTATACCGAACATCCATGGCGCGTTGACCCGGCCTTGTCGGGCGGCGGTTATTTCCACGACCTGTCGCCGCACCAGCTCGACCTGATGCTGTATTTCTTCGGCGAACCTACACACCTGCATGGCTTCTCGCTAAACCAGGCCAATATTACCCCGGCTGATGACCATACTGCCGGTATCGCATTATTTCCCAATAATGTAGTGCTCAACGGCTCCTGGAGCTTTAATGTAGACGATGAAGAACAGATAGACGAATGCCTGATTGTTGGTAGTGATGGCAGCATCAGCTTCCCCTTCTTCGGTAAAACGGTTACCTGGCAAAACGGCGATAGCGATGAGGTACATATTGAAGAGTTTACCCATCCGCAGCATATTCAACAGCCTATGATAGAACGCGTAGTTAACTTTTTCCAGGATAAAGGCAGTAACCTGTGCGATATCGATCAAGCCATAATTGTCATGCGAATGATAGATTCTTTCGCGGCCAGGCCATAATTGTTTTAGTTGTAAGATTAATACTAAATTGCATCATTAATTGACCGGTTAAATATCAAACTCACAAATTAATCAACCATGAAAAACTTAGTATTATCCGCCTTAGTATTTGGCGGCATGTTATTGGCAATTAACGCTTCAGCGCAAACAGCGCCTCCGCCACCACCACAGCCGCCCGCGGCTAAAGTTAAAAGGCCAAGGCCAAGCCTGCCCGATACTGTTAAAGCTACCACCAAAAACGGTGTTAACATTACCATCGCGTACAGCCAGCCCGGCATTAAGGGCCGCACTTTGGGTAAAGAGATTGCTCCTTATGATGGCCATGTATGGCGCCTGGGTGCTAACGAAGCTACTACGATGGAAGTAAGCAAAGCCGTTAAAATTGAGGGACACGACTTACCTGCAGGTAAATACGCGTTATACGCTATACCCGGCGAAAAGGAATGGGTGATCATCGTTAACTCCGTTTGGAAAATATGGGGATTGGATTATACCAAGGATGAAGCCAAAGGCGCTCAAACCGACCTGTTCCGCTTTACCGTCAAGCCCGAAAAGGCACCGGCTTTTGCCGAACTGCTGAAATTCTCTATCGAGAAATCAGGCGAGGTTTCCTTTGTTTGGGGCGATGTAAAGGTCGACTTCAAAGTAAAATAAAGAACGAACTACCCCATTTTGGGCAGAAAATCCATAAAAACCATCTTGTAAACCAGGATGGTTTTTTTATGCCAGAAAATTCGATACGTCAAAATATTGCAACTTTTATAATTATAGCCTCGCGGCGGCTTATAGAATAATATCTTTTTTGCTTAGGCCATTTTTTTTATAAGTTGGTGAAAAAAGCATCCTGCAGACGGTTCAGGTCTATTTTCCTTTGCGAATCGGTTTATATTATGGTACTTGGTACTATTAAATAACCTTAAACAATATGAATTATTTCGCAATTTACTGGTGGGTCATTATACCCATATTATGCATCATTTTTTACAAAACTATTTTACGCCTCATCTTCGGGATGGTCATGATCCCCGAAGACAAAATTGGCCTGGTCACTAAAAAGTTCGTGCTCTATGGCGCGGATAAAGAATTGCCCGACGGCCGTATCATCGCTACAAAAGGCGAGGCCGGTTTCCAGGCAAAAGCCTTAGCGCCGGGTTTGTACTGGTTTATGTTCCCATGGCAGTACGGCATTACCATGGAAGAGTTTACCATTATCCCCGAAGGTAAAATTGGCCTCATCTTATCAAAAGACGGTGCCGAAATACCTACAGGTAATATCCTGGGTCGCAAGGTGGATTGCGATAATTTCCAGGATGCCGAAAAGTTTTTGGCAAACGGTGGCCAAAAGGGCCGTCAAACCGCTATCATCACCGCGGGTACCTATCGTATCAATACCTATGCTTTCAATATCACGATAGCCGAAATGACGGTCATCCACGAAAGTAAAGTAGGCGTTATTACAGTGCTGGATGGTCAGCCTATCACCATCGGCCAGATAGCCGGTAAGCATGTGGAGGGCCATAACAACTTCCAGGATATCGATGCCTTCTTACAAAACGGCGGTAACCGTGGTTTGCAGCCACAAATTGTACTGGCAGGCTCATACAACATTAACCAATGGGCCGTGCAGATTGAAGAAATCCCCATGACCGAAGTACCTATCGGCTACGTAGGTGTGGTGATATCGTACATCGGCGAAGATGGCAAGGACCTTACCGGCGAGTCGTTCAAACACGGTAACATCGTAAGCAAAGGCTTCCGCGGTGTGTGGATGGAACCGCTTGGCCCGGGTAGGTACCCGATAAACACCTTTACCATGAAGGTAGAACTGGTACCAACCACTAACCTGGTATTGAACTGGGCCAATGCACGCAGCGAATCGCACAACCTGGATAAGAACCTGTGTACCATCACCGTGCGTTCAAAAGACGGCTTCCCTTTTAACCTCGATGTGGCGCAGATCATTCACATCCCGGCAAACGAGGCGCCTAAAGTGATCGCGCGCTTTGGCAGTATGCTCAACCTGGTGTCGCAGGTGCTGGAGCCAACCATAGGTAACTACTTCCGTAACTCGGCGCAGGACAGCGATGTGATCTCCTTCCTCATCAGCCGTAAGGAAAGGCAGGAATCGGCCAAGCAACACATTTCGGTCGTACTCGAAGAGTATAACGTTAACGCGGTAGATACCCTTATCGGGGACATTGTTCCGCCGGAAGCCCTGATGAAAACTTTAACCGACCGTAAAATAGCGCAGGAGGAAGAAAAGACCTACGAAACACAACGTATGGCACAGGTACAGCGCCAGGGCGTTGAAAAGGAAACCGCCATTGCCGAGATACAGAAAGAGATCGTTAAGGCACAGCAAAGTGTCGAGATCGCTCAGCGCACCGCCGACGCCGCCGTTAAAAAATCGGAAGGTGAAGCCACCAGCTTAAAGCTGCAGGTGAGCGCCGAAGCATCGGCCACCAAAATGCGCGCCGAGGCCGAAGGTGAAGCAACCCGTGTAAGGGCCGCCGCGCAGGCCGAGTCGACCAAGCTGAACGCATCTGCCGAGGCCGAAAAGATCTCGAAAACAGGTTTGGCCGAGGCCGAGAAGATCATGGCCATAGGTAAATCAACCGCCGAAGCTTATGAGTTACAGGTGAAAGCAATGGGTGGCGATAACTTTACCAAGTTCAAGATCACCGAAGAGATTGGCAAGGGCCATATCAAGGTAATGCCTGACGTATTGATAGGCGGCGGTGCCAATGGTTCCGACGGACCGATAAGCGGCTTACTTGGCATCAAACTGATGGAGATGATGGATACCACCAAAGAAGTCAAAGAACTGAAAAAGAATCCCGAAAAAGATAAATAATGTTTTAGTTTGGTGTTTTAATGTGCAACGGCACGCCGAAAGGTGTGCCGTTTTTGCTATCTGTCATGGCGGGGGAGAACGATGTGGCTATCACTGAGACAGGTAGCAAGCCATGCACCGCGACACCCTGTATCAGCTTGCCACAAAAATCTATCATTTGCATATCTGCACATACGCACATTTGCACATTCGGCCTCGGGAACGATTGCACAAATAAAAAGCCATAAATCGTTCATTTATGCGTTAAAACTGCTTAGCATTGTTAACCAATTTGTAAAAGCGATCCCCATGATAAAGCACAACTTAAAGTTTTTGGTACTCGCGGCTATCAGCTGCTTTTCATTAAATGCATTCAGCCAGTCTGAACGAGATATGGCTTATTATATCAAGAACGCGCCATTTAAAGTAAATATCAGCGAGCCCGTTTTTGCCAATAAAACCTTTAATATAAAAGACTACGGTGCCGTTGGCGATGGGCAAACATTGAACACCACTGCCATTGATAAAGCCATTACGGCCTGTAACGCTGCCGGCGGCGGCACAGTGCTTATCCCCCCGGGGCTGTGGCTTACCGGCCCCATTGAGCTTAAGAGCAACGTAAACCTGCATACCGAATGGGGAACGTTGGTATTGTTCAGCAGCGATCATTCTTTGTTTGCGTTGGCCGGAGGCCGGGGTAAACCGCAATTATATGGCGAAAAGCTGGAGAACGTAGGCATAACCGGTAATGGCATTTTTGATGGTGCCGGCGATACCTGGCGCCCTTTAAAAAAGAGCAAGGCCGCGCCCACCTTATGGAACGACCTGACCAAATCTGGCGGGGTGCTCACTAAAACCGGCGATATGTGGTACCCAACCAAAGAAGGTTTGGAGAACGACCGCTTGCGCCCCATAGAAGTGAGTATTGCCAGCAGTAAGAACGTATTGATAGACGGGCCTACTTTTAAAAATTCTCCAAACTTTGCCTTTAACCCTAAAAACATTAACAATCTCATTATTCGTAATGTAAAGATCGAGAATGAATACTACGCTCAAAACGGTGATGCTATCGACCTGTCGAGCTGTAAAAACGCTATTGTTTATCATTGCACCGTGCATGCCGGCGACGATGGCATTTGCATGAAATCGAGCGGAACAACCGAAAAGGGAACCGCCGGATTAGAAAACATCATTATTGCCGAAAACATTGTTTACCATGCTCACGGCGGTTTTGTGGTAGGCAGCAACACCGATGCCGGCATGAACAACATCTGGGTAACCAATTGCAACTTTGTAAATACCGATATCGGCATCCGCATAAAAAGCAACAAAGGCCGCGGCGGACTGGTACACAATATCTTCATCGACCATATTTACATGTACGATATCCTGAACGAAGCCATCCTGTTCAGCAGTTATTACGAGGATAAAGCTCCCGGTGCGGTAAACAAAGTATCCGATGATAAAACCCCGCTCTTCCAGGATTTCCACATCAGCGATGTATATTGTAACAACGCCAAAACGGCCATATCCATTATCGGCCTGCCCGATGCCCAGGCAAATCACCTGTACTTTAACAACATCAAAATATCGGCCCAAAAAGCAGTCTACATCACCGAAGCTTCAGATCTCGATTTCAAAAACGTAACTATCATTTCGCCTGATAAAACCATCTATAACATCACCAATTCAAAGAATATCAACCATTGATACAATGATTGATTGATTAAAAAAAAGCAGGTAAAAACAGGTATTGTCCCAATCATAAACCCCCACCATGTCATGGCGAGCATAGCGTGGCCATCACTGAGAAAGGTCTCAAACTATCACGTCGGTTACTTATTTGATCACCTGTACTGGTCGAAGCTTCCGGCTTCAACCTACTACCAATGTCAGCAAGCTTTCAGTTTGCGAGGGACGAAGTGATGCCGGGCTGAGTCAACCGCGCGACAAAAAATTCAGCTTTAATGCATTGTCCCCTCGGCATCAAAAACCGGCTCTGCTAACTCCTGCTTTCTCAACCGCCCGCTGTTCACCAACAAAAATATCAGTGCCAATATTGTCCATACCATCATCACAGTCACCATGGGTATCGGCGACAGCCGCCCTTCATTAAAATAACTTACCGTGGCCGACGATACCGACCCCAGCCCCATTTGTAAAAACCCCAGTAAGGCCGATGCTATGCCCGCCTGTTTGGCAAAAGGCGCCAGCGACAGTGCCGACGAGTTAGGCGTAATAAAGCCCTGGCAGCATAGAAACACAAATATCAGCCCTATCATTTCGAACAGGTTGATAAAGCCGTAATAAGTAACCGCGAATAAGCTTATCCCGATAAGGCATTGGCCGATAAGTGCCAGCCTCATCACCTTTTCGCTGCTGTGTTTACGTATCACCAGGCTGTTCACCTGGCTGAAAAATATCAGGCCTGCGGCAATAAACGCGAAGATGTAGCCAAAATGCGTCTTATCTACATGGTAGTAGGATATAAACACATACGATGATCCCGAAAGGTAAGCATACTGGCTGCCCATGCCAATGGCCCCGGCCAAAGCGTAGGTAAAAAACTGCGGCTGCTTAAAAACGCTCCAAAAATTACCGGTAATATGCTGTGGCTTTAAAGACAGTGTAACATCAGGCTCGCGCCCGTCGGGCAGCCAGATCACGCAGGCGGTTATTACCACTGCCGCAACAATAGCCAGTATAATAAAAATATAGTGCCAGCCCCAGTACTCGGTTACATAGCCGCCAATGGTTGGTGCAAGCATGGGCGATACAACCAATACCAACAGCAGCAGCGAAAATACCTTGGCAATTTCTTCTACCGGGAACAGGTCGCGCACCAGGGCCCTCGCCGCTACTATACCGGCACAGCCGCCCAGGGCCTGTATCAATCGTAAAAATATCAGTGTATTAACCGAATGCGTTACCGCGCAGGCCAGCGACGCGGCGATGTAAACCGACAGTCCGATAAACAATGGCTTTTTACGGCCATACCTGTCAAGCAATGGCCCGTAAAGCAATTGCCCGAAAGAGATACCCAAAAAATAGCTCGATAAGGATAATTGTACGCGCGATACATCAGTATGCAGGTCTTTGGCAATGGCTGCAAAAGCGGGCAGGTACATATCTATAGATAGTGCGCCCAGCGCGGTAATAAATCCTAAGATCAGTATAATTATAATATATTGCTTTCTATCCACGTCAGTTTGTTATGCCGCAAAGATACAAATGCAATGATGAGGGGGTCGTTTTTTTTAATTTTGGTTGATTTTATTGATGATGGATTTCCCGATTTCATCAGCAACCCGGGGAAAGCAAACATTCCTCCATTCTCCACATTCAATCATTCAATCCATCAATCATTCAATCATTAACAAAATAAACCTTGTAAATTAAAAAAAACAGCTACTTTTGCCTCAACATCAACCTCACTATCTTCTGTCGGCAATGTCAGCTTTAACCACCAACGATTCATCGGTATTTAACCAGCTCAATATTTTTGGACATCAGAAAGTAGTTTTTTGTAACGATGTCCCCACGGGCCTTAAAGCCATCATCGCCATACACGATACCACCCTTGGCCCTGCCCTGGGCGGCACGCGTATGTGGCCCTATAAAACGGAAGCTGATGCTTTACGCGATGTTTTACGCCTTTCGCGCAGCATGACCTATAAAGCTGCCATCACCGGGTTAAACCTGGGCGGCGGCTCGGCAGTCATCATCGGCGATTCGCATAAAGATAAAACCGAGGCTTTACTGCGCATGTTCGGCAAGTTTGTAAAAAACCTTAACGGCGAATATATTACCGCCGAAGATGTAGGCACCAACACCCGCGATATGGAGTACATCCGTATGGAAACGCAGCATGTTAGCGGCCTGTCCGAAAACATTGGCGGCAGCGGCGACCCGACACCTGTAGCCGCGCGCGGTGTTTATATGGGTATAAAGGGCTGTTTAAAAGAGTTGTATGGTAACGATGGGCTGGCAGGCAAGTCTATAGTGGTACAGGGCACGGGGCATGTTGGCGAAAACCTGGTAAAGCTGCTGCGCGAAGAGAATGCCAAAGTATATGTGAGTGATATTGATGAGGACCGCCTGCGCCAGGTAGCTAAAAAATATGGTGCCGAGGCTGTTGAACATAATAGTATTTTTGACCTTGATGTTGATATTTACGCCCCATGCGCTTTAGGTGCAACCATTAATACCAAAACCATTAGCCGTTTAAAATGCGCTATTATTGCCGGCTCGGCAAACAGCCAGCTGGAAGATGAGGTGCTGCACGGCCAAATGTTGCTGGATAAAGGCATCCTTTACGCCCCGGATTACGTAATAAACGCCGGCGGATTGATCAACATGTATTCGGAGATCGCGCGTTTTAATAAAAAACGCACCTTGCAGCTCACCGAAAATATTTATGAAGCTATCAGAAATGTTTTAAAACTTTCTAAGGCCGAAAACATTAGTACAATTGAGGCGGCCAATAAAATTGCCGAAAAAAGAATTGCCGACATTAAAAAAATTAAAACAACATACTAACAAACACAATTAATATAACAGTTTAACCCGTCCGCTAACGGACAAAATCGTTCTTATCACATGCTAAACAGAAGGCACCTGCGCGTAAAAGTATTACAGTCATTGTATGCTTACCACCAATCCGAAAAAAAGGATATCAAACTCTATGAAAAATCCTTAGTCCAAAGCGTCGATAAGGTACAGGAAATGTACATCTGGATGCTTTCGCTTATCAACGAAGTAGCGCAATATGCCGATACAGATGCCACAACCCGGTCGAACAAGTTTTTACCTACGGAGGCCGACCTGAAACCTAATCTCAAAATATTAGGCAACACCTTTATCACATCTTTAAACAAAAACAAAGACTATCTATCTCATCTTAAAAAGTACAAGGTGATCTGGGATTTCGACCCCGAGCTCATCAAATCTTTATTCGCTACATTAAAAGTTTCTGAAGATTATAAGGCGTACCTCGAAAAAACCGACGATACCATTCACTCGGATAAGGATATCATCAAATTCATATTCAAAAAGGTAATACTCAAATCATCAATTGCCGAGCAGGTGTTTGAAGATAAGTTTATTTACTGGCCGGTGGATAAGGATGTATTACAGGCGCTCATCGCCAAAACATTCAAAAACTTCGCTTATGAGGAAGCCGAGAAAAACAAGCTTGCCGAGGTGGTTGTTAACTGGGATGAGGACCGCGAATTTATCATCAACCTCTTTCAGCAAAGCATACGCTACGATGAAACTTTCCAGGAAATGATTGCCAACAAAACGCAAAACTGGGAGCCTGAGCGTATAGCCATGATGGATACTTTGCTGATGAAGATGGCCCTGGCGGAGTTTTTGCACTTCCCTTCTATCCCGGTTAAGGTAACTATTAATGAGTACCTCGAAATATCAAAGGAATTTAGCACGCCTAAGAGTAATTCGTTTATAAACGGTATCTTAGACAAAATTTTAGCCGAGCTAAAAGCAGAGAACAAGATCAAAAAAACCGGAAGAGGATTAATGGAATAATATGAAAAAATTATTTTTCGGCCTTATAACAGCAACCATGCTGATGGCCTGTAATCAAAAAAGCAATACTACCCAAACAGCACAAGAGGGTAACCCGCCTGTGATAAAATTTACCGAAGAGATATACAATTTTGGTAAAATAAAACAGGGCGACTCTGTAACGCACAACTTTTCGTTCGTAAACGCGGGTAAATCGCCGCTTATCATTACCAATGCTGTAGCCACCTGCGGTTGTACTACCCCTCAATGGCCAAAAGATCCGGTGAACCCGGGCGATAGCGGTAAAATAAACGTAACCTTCAAAAGCGCCGGCAAATCGGGTGTGCAGGATAAAATGATAACCATAAGCGCCAATACCACACCTTCGCAAAACATGGTGCACCTGGTAGGCGAAGTTATAGCAAGCAAATAATTAATTTTAAATAAAATGATCAATACTATCTTATTACAGATGAGCCCTGCCACTATTCAACAAATATTAATGTTCGGATTAATATTTGTCGTATTCTACTTTTTCATGATCCGTCCGCAGATCAAAAAACAAAAGGACCAAAAGAAATTTGTTGAAGAATTGAAAAAAGGCGACAAAGTAGTTACCACAGCAGGCATCCATGGCCGTATAGTTGAAGTTACCGATACCATTATTACCATTGACGTTGATGGTGGCGTTAAAATACGTTTCGACAGGTCGGCTATCTCTTTGGAGGCTTCAAAAGCGTTAAACGCTCCTGCAAAAGCTTAAAAAAAACATATTCAAAACAAAAGCTTCACTTTGGTGGGGCTTTTTTTTTGCCGGCTCATGATTAAAAGCACAACAGTCTGATTTATTTATAATTTTGTTAGCAATGGCAATCATCAAATTATCCAAAAATGAACGCAGAAGGCTATCGGTATTCTTTACCTGCCTTGTGCTTGCTTTTTTAGCCTGGATGCTTACCATGCTTGCAAAAAATTATCCTTATAAATTTAAGGCGGCGCTGGCTTATACCAATGCGCCTACACGCAGGTCCTTCCGTTCGCTGCAGGCTGATTCGGTGGAGGTTACCGTTGAAGGAAGCGGCTGGAACCTGTTGTTCTCGGCCATGAAACTGAACAACCGCACCATCCCCGTCAGCCTTAAAAACCTGGAAACCAAAAACTTTATCGATCTGAATACACAGCTTGCCAGTATTAACGAAAAATGGGCCACCAATCAAAAGATCACATCATTTGTGCCCGATACCCTTTATTTCGATTTCTCCACCAGGGTAGTTAAGCGTGTACCCATACAATTACAGTCGAACATTAAATTTGAGCACCAATACGCTTTTTCTGGCGCACCCGTGCTTAAACCCGACTATGTAACCATTAGCGGCCCTGCCGGGATGATAGCCAATGTCACTTCCTGGAAAACCGATTCGCTCACCCTAAGCAACATAGCCGATACGGTGAGTAAAACCATCCCCCTGCACCACCCAACCGAGTCGAATATCAGCATCTATCCCAAATCGGTGCAGGTAAAAATACCGGTGGATGAGTATACCGAAAAAACGGTGGAGGTTCCGGTAAAGCTTATTAACAACAAAAACTATTATAACGTTAAGGTATTCCCCAAAAAGGTGAAGATCACCTTTACGGTGCCGCTTGGCAGGTATGCGGCCACAAACGAAACCCATTTTCAGGCCATAGCCGATCTTAATTTATGGCACGACCAGGGCTTGCACCAGTTACCCGTTACCTTAACCCGCATACCCGATTTTTGTAAAGTAGTGAGGATAACGCCTCAGAACATTGATTTTATAGTGAGCCAGTAATGCTTAAAGTTGGAATAACAGGTGGTATAGGCAGCGGCAAAACAACCGTAAGCAAAATTTTTGAAGTACTTGGCGTACCTGTTTTTTATGCCGACGACCATGCCAAAAGAGTAATGGTGGAAGATCATATCCTGGTAACAGCCATAAAAACGGAATTTGGAAACGGGGCCTACTTTGCCGATGGCAGCCTTAACCGTAAGTACATAGCCGGTATTGTTTTTAACAATTCGGCCAAGCTGGCAAAGCTGAATGCCATAGTTCACCCGGCCACATTCCGTGCTTTTGATGCCTGGGTGGAGCAGGTAGGCAGCGTGCCTTATATTTTAAAAGAAGCCGCGTTATTATTCGAAGCCGCTTCTTATAAGTTATGCGATAAAGCCATCATGGTTTACGCGCCCCTTGAAACACGGATAGAACGTGTAATGCGCCGCGATCATATCAGCCATGCCGAAGTACTGAGCCGCAACACCAAACAAATGCCCGACGAAGAAAAGATCAAACTGGCCGATTATGTAATTATTAACGATGATACGCAATTGGTTATCCCGCAGGTACTGGCATTGCACCAGCAATTTTTAGAAATGGCGGTGCCGCTATGATACTGGAAGATTTTATCGCGATAAATGATAACGGCCTCTATTGCCGTTACGGCGATTTTTACCTCGACCCAAAACAGCCTGCCGAAACGGCTGTCATCTCCCATGCCCACGGCGATCATGCCGTTACGGGCAACAAAAACGTTTATTGTACCGATGGCACCGCGGCCCTGATGCAGCTGCGCTACGGAAAAACCGCCGCCAAAGCTTTCCATATACATCAGTTCCACGAGCCTTTTTTTATAGGAACGATGAAGATTACGCTCATATCTGCCGGGCATATTTTAGGCTCGGCACAGGTATTAATGGAGTATGACGGTGTACGCTATCTATACACCGGCGATTATAAAGTGCAGCCCGATGCTACCTGCGAACCTATAGACTGGCTGGAAGCCGATGTGCTGATCACCGAAAGCACCTTTGCCCACCCCGATACCCAACACCCCGACCCTGTTGCCGAAATACAGAAACTGAACAGCATTAAGAGCAATATCCTGCTGGGCGCTTATGCTTTGGGGAAAAGTCAGCGGCTTATCAACCTCATCAGCACACATTGCCCGCAAAAAAAGATCCTGGTTCATCATAAAATAATGCCCATAAACCAGGTGTATGAAAAACATGGTTTTCACCTGGGCAATTACCAGATATACGGGCGCAAGCTTATGAAACAGCAGGAGGAATATGTATACATTGTTCCGCCCTTTACGTTCGACAGTTACTTTAAAGCTACCGGCGTAAAACGCCTGTTTGCATCGGGATGGAAAAACCTGCAAACCAATGAGCACGATACGTTGTTCATATCAGACCATGTAGACTGGAACGATATACTGCAATGTGTTAACTTTACCAAACCAAAACAGGTATGGACCTTGCACGGCGATGGCACACATCTGAAAAATCATTTTTTGGGCAATATTGAAGTAAAACTGTTAAAATAGTGTTTGTCGAAGGAATAGACTATTATGTAGATGAGGATGGCCGTTTTGTTTTTACGGCTGCCGCGCATTTAAAACGGGGCTACTGTTGTAAAAATAAATGCAGGCATTGCCCCTGGAATTACGGAAAGACAAGTGAACACGAAATAAAATCGAAATAAAATAATCATATTTGACTATCAAGTTCTTGAAAACAAAAATGGAGATAGATAAAGAAATACAGAGTAAGTTTGATGATAACTATCACCGGGCTACGGTGAACATCGTTTTTACCTATAACTGGTTAGCATATACCATGCGCGGGCAGTTAGAAAAATACAATATCACCCAACAACAATATAACGTTTTACGCATTTTACGCGGGCAAGTGCCTAACCCTGCCACTGTAAATTTACTAAAGGACCGTATGCTCGATAAAATGTCGGATGCATCGCGTATTGTAGATCGCCTGGTTCAAAAAAACCTGGTTACCCGCTGCACCAACAACAAAGACCGCCGCGCCGTTGATATCCGCATCAGCGATGAAGGGCTTGCCATATTAGCCAAATTGGATATTGAGCTAAAAACCAGCGATGTAATAAAAGGTAATATCACCGAAGATGAAGCCGCGCAGCTAAGCGCGTTGCTGGATAAGATGAGGGGATAACTTGTCATTAAGTCATTGTGATAGTTTGAAAGCCGTGCAATGACCCAATGGCGATTAGATCTCCATCAAAAACCCTATCAGCGGAATACTTATCCCTAACAGCACTACCACCATTTTCCGCATATTGAATTTATGATCGTCAGTTGATTCGAACAGGATGGTTGTGGAGATATGCAGGAAAATACCGATCACGATTCCCATTATCCGGTTAAAGTAATGCTGCAGGTTCCAAATAGCACTGTGGCTCAAGATATCGCTAAAAAAGTAGCCTATCGGTGCCATTATCGCGAACAGGAACAGGAAGAATATCATTTTATTCTTTTCCACCTTGTTAGCCAGCATTACGCTTGCCAGCGCGAACGATGCCGGGATATGGTGCAGCGCTATACCGAAAACCAGCTGATTTTGGTAACCCTGGGCCAAAGGCATCCCTTCTAAAAAAGCGTGCAGGCACAGGCTTATTAAAATAGCGAACGGAAACACTACATGCCCATGATCGGTGTGTTTGTGGATATGCCCGTGCTCAACACCATCAGAGAATTGCTCCAGAATGATCTGGAATATAAAGCCGCCTAATATAAAAACGCCCACGTAATTATCACTGCCATGATAGGCATCGGGTATTAAATGCAGTACGGTAATGGCAAACAAAAAGGCCCCGCTAAAAGAGAGCACCAGTTTTAACAATTTGGTATTATCCCTGTTCTTAAACAAAAAAATGCTCATCCCGCCAAGGAAAGCGCAACCAAACAACAATAGTAACTGCCAAACTCTCATAATTGAAACCCGGGTTGAATTTTTTTAAACAGCTGCACAAATATCCAGCCCACGGTAAGCCCGTACAAGGCCCCTCCTGTAACATCTAAAGGGTAGTGGAGCCCAACATACACCTGTGCCAGGCTAATGCTAAAGGCCCATATTAAAGCCGCGGGCCATACCCATTTCCAGCGGCTGCCAAATACCAGACACAAAAATATCGCGATAGCAAAATGATTGCTGGCGTGCGACGATGGGAAACTGTAACCAGAGCCGCAAGGTATCCTCGGGATGATGGTTTTGGCTAAAGCCGGATCGTTACAAGGGCGAACGCGCTTTACCAAAGGCTTTATCATACTGGCGCTGCCAAAGTCCGACACGCCGAAGGTAAGCCCCAGCGTAAGCACTAAATACAGCCCCGCCTTTTTATAACGGTAAATACTGAAGGCCGCTATAAAAACATATAATGGCGCCCAGATCACCGGGATACGGATAAGAGGCATCAGCCAGTCGAAAAAAACATTGCTTAAACCATGATTGATCAGGTAAAACAAATGTTGGTCGAATTGTATGAGCGGCTGAAGCATGAGCGGCAAATATAACTAATTTGATAGTGCCTCACGGTTGGCTATCGGGCAAATAATGTTATTTTTGCGGTAATGACTTTAATTAAATCGATTTCTGGAATACGCGGTACCATAGGTGGTGCCGTTGGTGATGGGTTAACGCCATTGGATATTGTTAAATTTACTTCGGCTTACGGCTCATGGGCCGTTGCAAAGTCGGGTATCAAAAAAATTGTTGTTGGCCGCGATGCCCGTATTTCGGGCGAAATGGTGCTTAACATTGTAGTTGGTACCCTGCAGGGACTGGGCATTGATGTAGTTGATGTTGGCCTCTCCACCACCCCTACGGTTGAAATAGCCGTGCCTTTAGAAAAAGCCGGTGGCGGCATTATTCTTACCGCCAGCCATAATCCAAAACAATGGAACGCTTTGAAATTGCTTAACGCGAACGGCGAGTTTGTGAGCGAAGCCGACGGTTTGGAGATATTGGATATTGCCGAAAAAAGCGATTTTAAATATGCCGATGTAAACGACCTGGGCAAGCATATTGTGGATAATACCTATATGCAAAAGCATATCGACCATATTTTGAAATTGGAACTGGTAGATATGAAAGCCATAGCCAAAGCCAATTTTAAAGTAGTTATTGATTGTGTAAACTCATCAGGCGGCATATTTGTGCCGGCATTACTGGAAGCATTGGGTGTTAAAACGGTGCATAAACTGTTTTGCGAGCCTGACGGGCAGTTCCCGCATAACCCCGAGCCACTGCCCGAAAACCTGATAGAACTATCAAAAACCGTATCAGATAAACGTGCCGACCTGGGTATTGCCGTTGACCCGGATGTTGACCGTCTTTGTTTTGTTTGCGAAGATGGCAATGTGTTTGGCGAAGAATATACGCTGGTAGCCGTTGCCGATTATGTGTTAAAGAACACTAAAGGCAATACGGTATCCAATCTGTCGTCAACACGTGCTTTGCGCGATGTGACAGAATTGGCCGGTGGCGAGTACAACGCCGCCGCCGTAGGCGAAGTGAACGTGGTGAACAAAATGAAGGCTACCAATGCTGTAATAGGCGGCGAAGGCAATGGCGGAGTAATTTATCCGGCCTCGCATTATGGTCGCGACGCCCTGGTAGGTATCGCCTTATTTTTAACGCACCTGGCTAAGTTTGGTAAAAGTATCTCGACACTGAAACACACTTATCCCAACTACTTCATCTCGAAAAACAAGATAACGCTAACGCCCGAAATGGATATTGACGCGCTGTTGCTGAAGGTAGAAGAAAAATACAAAAAGCAGCCGCACAGCACCATCGACGGTTTAAAAATAGAGTTCGACAAGCAATGGGTACACCTGCGCCGATCAAACACCGAACCTATCATCCGCATCTACTCAGAAGGTGATTCTGAAACGGTAGCGAATAATTTAGCGAATAAGATCATAGCCGATATAAAAGAAATTCTAAACGTTTAGTTGATCCAGGCCGTTATCCCGAACGACGGCTTTATAATGGTGTTCGGAATAACATAACTGAAAACTCAATACAATGCCCATGCGTGTTTATTTAGACAATGCTGCTACCACTCCTGTTGACCCTGAAGTTTTAAAAGCGATGTACCAGGTGATGGAGAATAATTTTGGAAACCCTTCATCAATTCACGGACATGGGCGCGAGGTGCGTACACTGATCGAAAAAGCACGTAAAACGGTGGCTTCCTTACTGCATACCTCCCCTGCCGAAATCTTCTTTACCTCGGGCGGTACCGAGGCTGATAATATGGCTATCCGCTGCGGCATTATTGATCACGGTATCAAACACGCCATCACCAGTAAAATTGAGCATCACGCGGTGGTGCATACGTTGGAGGCCATGCAAAAAGCCGGAATTATCGAACTGAGTTTTGTGGAAGTTGACGATAAAGGCAATGTAGATACCGCCCACCTGGAAAACCTTTTGCAAAGTCATGACCGCAGCTTTGTATCGTTGATGCATGCCAATAACGAGATAGGTACCTTAACGGATATTGAGCTGGTTGGCGATATCTGCGAAAAATACAATGCCATTTACCATTGCGATACCGTGCAAACCATGGCACATTACCCGCACGATTTGAGTAAGCTCAAAATGCAGTTTATTGTTGGTGCGGCACACAAATTTCACGGACCCAAAGGCGTTGGTTTTTTACATATCAACCATCGCGTTAAAATAAAACCCTTACTGTACGGTGGCTCGCAGGAGCGCAATATGCGTGGCGGTACCGAAAACGTATACGGTATAGTTGGTTTGGCCAAGGCTTTGGAAATAGCTTACGCCGAAATGCCGCAGCACCAGGCACACATACAGGGCCTAAAAAGCTATATGATGGCGCAACTGAAAGCCAGTGTACCGGGCATATCCTTTAACGGTGAAACCGACCCTGACAAAAGTTTATACACTGTACTCAACGTATCCTTCCCTGAAATGGAAATGGCCGATATGCTACTCTTCAGCCTGGATATCGCGGGTATATCAGCATCCGGCGGCAGCGCCTGCAGCTCCGGCACCGATATCGGCTCGCACGTGCTTACAGGCATCGGCGCCAGCCCTTTAAGGCCTGCCGTACGATTCTCCTTCTCTAAATACAATACAAAGGAAGAGGTGGATTATACCGTGCAGAAGATCAAAGAAATTTGTTTGGTGAAGGCGTAAATTAATCCTTCTTCGGCGCTATACCTTTATCCACATTCAAAGTAAAAGCAGCTTCCGATGCTTTATCGGCAGCGTTCAGGCCTTCTACATCGGGCGTTTCTTCGCCAACAACTTCGTTGGTACCTTCGATGCCGTCCGAATGGATATCCTGCTGGCTTTGTTGATCTTCGGCGTCGTTTTCTGATTCGTTAAGCGGGGTTTGGTCTTTGGGATCTATCATGGTTATAGGTTTTATATATAAGGCTACAACAGGCAATTGATCATGTTGTTTCGAAATATAAGTGCAAAAAAACGCCCCGATTATGCGGGGCGTTTTTTTTATATCTTTTCTTCTTCGGCTGTTGCGCCAAGCGGCTCGGGGTTATCTATATAGCTCCGTTCTTTTAAACGCGGCGCGATAAACATAAACAGCACCAGGAATGCCGCAACCACACCAACAAAGAACCAGTAGTATTTAGCCCCTACCAGGCCCGAGAATATCCCTCCGCTTGATATATTACCGTTGATCATACCGGTGAACAGGTTACCTAAGGCTACTACTAAGAACCAGATACCGTTCATGGTACTTTTCATTGATATCGGCGAATGCGTGTAGGCATATTGTAAACCTGTTATCGAAACCAATACTTCAGCTGCTGATAGTACAAAATAAGCGAATATCTGGTACCAGATTGACGGGTGCCCGCCATGGTCAATATTAGTTTGTATCATCGCGATAACAACGAATGACAAGGCGGTTAAAAACAAGCCGAAGCCAAGCCTTCTGAGCGGACTGGTTTTAAGTCCCGATTTATCCAAAGCAGGATATAACCAGTAATTGAATATCGGTATCAGTATTAAAAGGAATACGGTATTTACGGTGCTTACCTGCCCTGCAATCACCTCAAACTGAGTAAAGCCAAGGTTGATATGGCGGTCCATTTTGGCGGCTTGCAAAACCCATTCCGAAAGACACTGATCCCAAACGGCCCAAAAACCAAGTGCAAAAAAGAATACCGCCATTACACGGTAAACGGCTTTAAAGCCTTCAACCTTTTCGGGATCGAATTTATCTTTGGCTACATCTAATATTGATTCCCCTGCTTTCTTTTTACCCATATTCATCAGGGCATAAAAAGTAACATTCACCAGGTTATTCCTGTTCACGCCTGCCGGCGGAACCCTTACATATAATTTACGGCCCGAAAAGAAAATAATGGTGGCAAGGCCCATAAGGATACCTGGAATACCGAATGCCCATTTAGCGCCGTAATGTTCATAGGTCCAGGGTATCAGCATGGTCGAAAACATGGAACCCGCGTTGATACTGAAGTAAAACCAGCCATATACTTTGGAAAGCAAACTTTGGTTGCTGGCGTCAAACTGGTCGCCCACGTTGGCCGACACGCATGATTTAATGCCGCCCGCGCCTATAGCAACTAACACAAGGCCGCTGATAAAGCCGTTCAGGTTGGTATCAAATAGCGCCAGGAACAGGTGCCCCATACAGTAAACCAGCGATAAGGTTAGGATCAACCTGTATTTCCCGGTAAACCAATCGGCAATAAGCCCGCCAACAAATGGCAGAGCGTAGGCCAGCATTACAAAAAAGTGGGTACTCGCGTTGGCATGTGCCTCGGCGGTAGTAGTTAGGGCAGGGTTAAGTGTGGGATTATAGAACTGGGCTACCAGAAAGGTTACCAATATCGACCGCATTCCGTAAAAACTGAACCGTTCGGCGGCTTCATTACCAATAATATAAGGAACACTTTTGGGGAAACGTGGCTTTACAACCGGCGTTGAGGTGGTTTCTGTCATGTTAATGTTATGTGAAAAACTTTGGCTAAAATAAGATTATTCTTATAAATCAAAATTTAATGCTGAAAATAATTAAAACTAATTACTTTATATTGCCTGTACCCACATTATTACAAAATAGGTGATGTTCATCACCTTTACCACTCATATGTATTATTATTAGCTATAAATTAGTTTGCGACGTCTTGCAATACCTCTTTTTTCAATCCTTCTATCCAGTTATTGAACAGTTGGGTTTCTATTTCTACTGCTTTATCGGCATGTAATTGCCAGTCGGGCGAGAAGGATTTGAGCTGGTTGATCATTTCTTCGAGGTGGCCTTCTTCTTCGAGGATGATGGATTTCACGTTCACCTTGCTGCCGGCGGCTTCAAGCGCGGTTTGGTAAACCGGGTAAAGTTCATCGGCGCGCACTTCAATAGCGTAGGTAACCAGCAAGTAGGCAGCAAAACGCAGTTCGGCGCCGGTTAATTTGAGCTCGCGTTTTAGGTAGCGGCAAACTTCAACATCCAGCAAATTAAGGTAGTATTTACTTTCCGAAGGCGCTATCAGGTATTCTGATGCATAAGTTGGACACAGGTTGGTGCCTACTTTTTCCAATTGTTTTTTCAGGTAAAAAGCATGGCGGTGTTCTTCGGCGGCGTGCTTTAAAATGATATAGGTAACGGTAGCCATATCTTCGCTTGCCGAAATTTTGCGCGCGCCGGTGTTTTCCATCAGCGACAGCGTGTTTAACCAGCGTGCATGCAGATCGGCATCAGCCACAATTGTATTCAGTAAGTTCTCCATTTTAAAATCTGTGTAAAGCCTCTTCAATTTTGGTGTAAATATAGTCCAGTTGGCTATCGCTAATGCAATACGGAGGTAAAATGTATAATATATTGCCCAGGGGGCGTAGTATAATGCCTTCGCTCAAAAAGTAAGTGTACAACTTATCGCGTAAGCCGCTAAAATACGATGTATTGTTACCCGTCTCCCACTCCATGGCAATAATGGTTCCCGTTTGCCGTACTTCTTTTAGTTTAGGATGCGATCTGATCTTATCTCCAAATACCCTATGCCTGTTTTCAATGCGTTGGATATTGGCTATGGTTTCGGACTGCAAAAACAGGTCCATACTGGCCGATGCTGCCGCGCAGGCGATGGGGTTAGCCGTAAACGAGTGCCCATGAAACAAGGTCTTCAGTTTATCATCCGAAAGGAAAGCATTGTATATCTGCTGCGTGCAGGTGGTGATACCTAAAGCCATGGTTCCGCCGGTTAAGCCTTTGGAAAAACACATGATGTCGGGCTGCTGTTGCAGATGATCGCAGGCAAAGCGTTTGCCGGTACGGCCAAAGCCGGTCATTACTTCGTCGGCAATGGTCAGTACTCCTTCGGCGCGGCAATGGGCCATCAGTTCGTCCAGGTATTGGGCCTCGTACATCAGCATCCCACCAGAACCTTGAATAAGCGGCTCGAAAATAAAACAGGCTAGTTCAGATTTGAGATGTGAGATATGAGCTTTGAGGCTTTGGATGTTTTGTTCATTTGGCAGATCAATAAACTTCACCTCGAACAGCATCGAATCAAAAGCTTTGGTAAATGCGCTACGACCACTTACCGCCATGGCGCCAAAAGTATCGCCGTGATAGGCATTGTTAAACGCTACTATTTTGGTGCGATGAATGCCCTGGTTGTTCCAGTATTGCAGGCACATTTTTATGGCTACCTCAACTGCAGTCGAGCCGTTATCCGAATAAAATACCTTAGCCTGGTTTTGCGGAATGATCTTTAATAATCGCTCCGCCAGCTCAACCGCTACCGGGTGTGTAAAGCCCGCGAATATTACATGCTCCAGCAGCAGCGCCTGCTCATATATTTTTTGCGCGATGTGCGGATGCGAATGCCCGTGAATGTTCACCCACCATGATGATACAGCATCGATATAAGTTTTGCCATCTTCAGCAAACAGTAAAGCCCCTTCCCCCCTCACTATCGGGATGGGCGGCAGCGCGGTTTGCATCTGCGTGTAAGGGTGCCATATTACGGCCAGGTCGCGCTCAACTAAACCCATATTGTTCTTTTAAAAGTTTTACCACATGTTTATCCACCGGAAAAGTAACATCGTGTTCGGTCAGCTCATCAAGCTTTACCCAGCGAAAAGCTTGTAAAGGTTCCACATCGCCATCAAAATCAAACTGCTTTTGTTTTATGGTAAAATTGAAAGGTCCAAGGTTTCTTACTGTATAATAAACGCTGATGAGCTGCGCATCATGAAACAGCGACTTTACAAAAAAATCAGTAGTATAATAATGCTGCAATACTTCAACTTTCAAATTGCACTCCTCCATAAACTCGCGTTTAAGGCCTTCTATCAAACCTTCGCCAAACTCAAGGCCACCGCCAGGCAATTTAGAAAAGCGCATACCGTATTCCTTTTCGTCGCTTATCAGCAATTCGTTCTGCTCGTTTATGAGCACACCATATACACGTACATTAAATGAGCTCATCTTCTTCAAAATGTTTTTTATTGCGGATCACATTATCCATCGTCCATATAATATCGGTGTTCTTAGCCTCGCTGCGGATGGGGCAGTTGGGCATATTGCAGTAGTGGCAGCATTGCGGTAAGCAGGGATCGGTATGGATAAAAAACTCCGTTTGGATGCTTGCCTTATCGTTTATCAGGTCATCCAGTTCCTTTACTTCCTGGTGTACCCGGTTCAGGTCGAAATAGTTCGGCAGCGTTAAATGGCAGTCGATATGCAGCTCATTCCCGTACTTTTGCGCCCGCAGGTTATGGATGTCTATCCAGGCCTCGTCGCGGTTATCGTTCAATATTTTTACCACATCCGCCACCACCTGGAAATCGGTTTCATCCATCAGGCCGCTTACCGATTTGCGGGTCAGCTTATATCCTACAAAAACAATATACAGGGCAACCAAAATGGATAAAGCGTTATCCAGCATCTCAATTTTAGTAAAATAGATCAGCACCAGCCCAATTACCAGCCCGATACTGGTTACCATATCGGTTATCAAGTGCCTGCCATCAGCATCAAGGGTTATGGAGCGCAACGTTTTGCCTTTCCGGATAAGGAACCATCCCATTAAACCGTTAATTACCCCAGTAGTACCGATAATAGTCGCGCCTAACAGGATAGCATGAATAGGATGCGGGTGAAAAAAGCCATACGCTGATTTGAATATGATAATGATACCGGCTATCATGATGAGGACACCCTCAACAAACACCGAGAAAAACTCTACTTTACCATGCCCGTAGGGGTGATTGGTATCGCGCGGCTGCGATGAAAGGTAAATACTATAAAACGCGAAGGCGCTTGCCACTACATTTACAATACTTTCGGCAGCATCGGTGAGGATAAAGTTGGAATCGGTTAAAAAGTACGCTGTAAATTTGGCAAGCATCAGCAATGCTCCTGTGATTACCGAAAGAAGTATGATGCGCCGCTGATCGTTCAAGTATTCAAATTTTGTTCAAATTTATAAATATCGTGCCAAGTAGCAGTAAAGTAATTTTCTATATTTGCCGCACCAACAAAAAAACGATATGAATGCACTGAGCGACAGGATCAATAATTTATCTGAATCTGCAACAATCAAAATGGCCAAACTGGGCCGCGAACTTTCTGCTAAAGGTGTTGATGTGATCAGCCTTAGCTTCGGAGAACCTGATTTTCATACTCCTGAATACATAAAGGATGCGGCAAAGAAAGCCATGGATGAAAACTACACCTACTACACACCCGTAGCAGGATACCCCGAACTGCGTAAAGCTATAGCAGCCAAGTTAAAGAATGAGAACGGCCTGGATTATGATCCGAGCCAGATCGTGGTATCAACAGGTGCAAAACAGGCTATCGCTAACGCGCTGTTAAGCTTAGTTAACCCTGGCGACGAAGTGATCATCCCTACGCCATATTGGGTATCTTACTCTGAAGTTGTAAAACTAACCGAAGGTAAAAGTGTGTTCATTAACAGTACGGTTGAGCAAGACTTTAAAATTACACCCGAGCAGTTAGAAGCAGCCATCACGCCCAAAACTAAACTATTTATGTTCTCATCGCCGTGTAACCCTACCGGTAGTGTATATAGCGAAGCAGAATTAGCAGGTTTGGTAAAGGTGTTTGAAAAATACCCGAACATTTACATCCTTTCGGATGAGATATATGAGCATATTAACTTTGTTGAAAAATGTGTTTCTATCGCGTCGTTCCCATCGGTTAAAGACCGCGTGGTGATCATCAACGGTTTCAGCAAAGCTTACGCGATGACCGGATGGCGCATTGGTTACTCTGCATCCAACAAAGAAATAGCTTCGGCTTGCGATAAATTACAGGGCCAGATCACTTCGGGCACCTGCTCTATTACCCAACGTGCGGGCATTGCCGCATCAGAGGGTGGTTTAGAGTCGGTACACCAGATGCGCGAGGCTTTCCGCAAACGCCGCGGTATTGTTTACGATCTGTTAAAAGAAATTCCGGGAATAAAAGTAAACCTGCCTGATGGCGCTTTTTACTTCTTCCCCGATGTTACCTCGTTCTTCGGCAAAAGCTATAATGGCAAAACTTATAATGATGCTGATGAACTGAGCATATTTTTACTGGAAGAAGCACATGTAGCTACCGTTGGCGGCGACTCGTTCGGCGATCCGAAATCAATCCGCATATCTTACGCCGCATCAGAAGAAAAACTGATAGAGGCTATGAACAGGATAAAAACTGCTTTGGCTAAATTGAGCTAATCTTAAAGTACATTTATAAATTAAAGGGCGATGGGTTTTATATTCATCGCTCTTTTTTTATCCCCCACCGCCGGCACGTGACTGCTCATCACCCGATCCCAGTTTATGCAACTGGTCGGCTTTCCCTTTATTGCCAAAAGAATAAACAAGGCTCAATTGAAACGTACGGAATGAGTTTTGGATAACTCCCGTTAAATTAAGATTTTGATAATTGGTGGCCGACCTGGTATAGTAGGAGTTAAAAATATCAAACACCTGTAACTGCACCGAACCTTTCTTTTTAAAAATACTTTTGCTTACGCCGGCATCAAACCGATAAGTGCGCTCAACGGTATAAAAGCCCGCATTATGCGCCGATTCATAAATACTTAATAATTCAGCTTTAAATTGCTGCAGAAACGTAAATTGTTGTTTAAAGTTAAAAGTAACATGCGTTGCGTTCACACTGAAGGTATTACCTACCAGGCTATTATCATAATGCTCTATGGCTGCATCAACATTCAGGTTAGCGTTCCACCATTTGGTAATGTCTACCGGCGCGTTAGCCTGGATGCCATAATTATAATTACGGCCAAAATTTACCCTTTGCGATACAATATTACCGGCTAAATTTGTTAATTGTACGTAATCATTAATTAGTGAAGCATTTAGTGTAATACTATATTTCTGTTTATATATGTTTGTTAGCTCTATATTATTAGTGTATTGCGGTTTAAGATCGGGGTTGCCAACGTAATAGCTATACCTGTCCTGGTAATTAACAAAAGGGTTTAAATCGGCATAGCCCGGCCTTCTTATCCTTCGCCCGTATAAAAACGATAGCTGATTGTTCCCATCCAGGTTTGAAGTTAACTGCAGCGATGGAAAAAGATCGACATAGTTATTGTAGGTTGTTGGATTGGTGGTGGTTAAAGACGTAGCCCGGCCATGGTTTATGGTTTGCTCTGCCCTTAAACCAACTTCAATATTTGTTTTTTTACTTAATGCAGCGCTGTATGTAAGGCCAAATGCATTTATCTGTTCATTATAATCATACTTTCCGGTAAAACGCGAATCGGGCTGATATGTATTATTGATCACATTACCAAAGTCGGCCATATTATCATTAGTAACATAGCTTATTTTGACTGATGCTAACAAAGATGAGCTTTTGCTCAATTTAATATCATCATTCGCCGCGAAAGTATATATGCGATAAAGCGCCGGAAATGTATTTTGTATATACGAGGGTGGTATTACGGGCTTTCTTGTTTTAACCGGGTGCAGCACATACTCATCTGTATATATGGTTTCAAATGGCTTTCTGTCGTAAACGGAATAATCCGCATCGGCCGACAGATATCCCAATTTACCAAAACTGGCCCTGTAATTTAAATTCAAAGTATAGTTAATTAGTTTCCGGGTAGTTAGCGAGCGGCTAACAAACATAGAATCGGGCGAACCATTAACCGTAGTTGTTGTACTTGTATTTTTGGTATAATCGTAATTACTGTATACGCCGTTTATTAAAAAGCCTATTACCTGTTTTGGAGCTATGGTATAATCC